>Ga0247842_10000420_pt1 | contig 89906 bp, 94 predicted proteins | sample LaCruzMarch2015__3_FD_192411 | JGI IMG/M metagenome (GOLD analysis project Ga0247842, IMG submission 192411) | Freshwater microbial communities from meromictic Lake La Cruz, Castile-La Mancha, Spain - LaCruzMarch2015_19m | ecosystem: Environmental > Aquatic > Freshwater > Lake | place: Spain... | reverse complement strand
AAACTAATGTGCGTTTTAGGAAAAAGCACCCAAAAAAACTAATGCGCCTTTAGGAAAAATTCGAATCAATAAAGATATAAAATATGTATATTTTTATTGATTAAAAATTGAAACCATATATAACATTTAAATAGATTAGACTGCTAAACTATTCCAAGTAACATACATATTATTATCTCAAAATGCCCCGTGAAGAACTAACTGAAGCACAAATAAAGTATATAATTAAGACATCAAAGAACCCTGAATTAGTAGCATTCAGATCTATCTTAAAGACTTCTACAGATTCGCTAAGCAATCTTCTATTTAGCAATCGAGGAGTAATTGAGGCTGTAGCAACCATATATGCTAAACAGAATAACCTTTGTAATGGTGCAACAATTCACTATCTAAATGATGACTACAGAAACAATAATCTCCTTTTCTGGGATGCACAGAATCAAAAAATAGTGTATCCGTTTTATGAGATCGATGATTATGGCAGCGTTCCTCCAATATTTGTTGTTGGTGATGGCTATTTCAATCCGACAGATTGGTTAGATGAGGTTGACCATAATTCTATAGTATTCCCCAGTAATACATTAATAAATGAGATGAAGGAGTTTGCTTCTAAAAATCCGGCTAGAAACAAGATGAGAGTTAAAATAAATGGTGAAGAGTATATGGTAGGCTATGATAATACTTTTACATCGAAAGATTGGGATTCCTGTTTTATAGAGGCAGACAGTAATTATTTATCTGTCAGCAAAGGCCTTCCTAAATGGCGCGAGGATATTGTAGTAGAAGACTAACATAAATATTAAAGTCGTTTCTCTTCGTATTTTTTAATGACATCGAATATAATTTGTTTGGCAGCCATTAATTCTTTAGGGGTAGGGATAATGAAATCTTCTGAGCCATCTGGGCCTGGGTCCCATTTTAAGCAGAATTGTTCAAGAATTTCTTTTTCAATTAATTTTACATCGTTTACGTGACATTGTAAAATTAAATAGATTTCAGATCCTTTTGTATATTTATGGAGTCGGCCAATTCTGGTATCAGGGCACTGAGATGTGCGACCAACTTTATAGATTTGTCGATTGAGTGATTTAAATTCTCGGGTACGAACTAAGTAAATATAGCCGTGTTTTTCATCGATATTGTATGTCATACCTTTCATAACCCGTCGCCGTTGTCCTTGTTGGACTGCGATAGCAACTTGTTTAGTTTCACAGGGTTCATAGGGTTCACAGAGTTCATCGGATTCACAGGGTTCAATAATTTCATTTTCTTCATCGGTTAAATCTTCAGGATTTGGGCCATACTCTGACATTTTGTTCTATATTAAGAACGCATAAAAGCCCTCACGTATTTTCCACAGTAGGAAACACGAGAGGGCCTAGCAAAATGCTTTGGTAACCAATCATTTTAGTATTCACCGAAATAAAAGGGAACAACTGTTACCACACGATAACAATCATTTTACACCATTTACAGTCTTCCAACTGTAAACACCATCATACCCTAATCGAACACTTTTAAGGATAACAGTAATGAAACTGTATATCCCTGAAACGTCAATTAACACAAAGGTAGTGGATGGATTTTGTTTTAGGCTACTAAGTTTCCTTAATAACCTAAAAACCTATGAACAACATTCAGAGATTTTGATGCGAGTAGTGGTATTTCACGATCGTCCTTTTCAGAGCTCCCACTTATTCTACACCCCATTATCATCTAATTTCTCTAAGTATTTACAGCATAGGCACTGTTATAGAACAAATATGTTTATATACGGAAAATTCCGTAATTGCAGTGTATTTCCTTCCTTTATGAGTCTGTTCTACCAGCGAGGGTATAAGCACCTCTAATCGAACAGTAATCAGTCTCATTTAGTCATCATCCTTTATAGCTATAAAGTCAGACTAGTATGTTCTGAAGAAAACTAAAAGCAACACCAATGAATCGCGAGTTCATTACTGGATTTTTTAAGCAATTGGTATAGCCTAAATATCAATTGCTTATCACATCCATAAGCATTCTTCTAGTAACCATTATAAAGTAGCTCAGAATCCAAAAATCTTAAATTAACCAATATAATTTGATATAAGATGGCTGTATAGATTCTTAACGCACAGGAAACAACCTTGGACGCAAATTAATTTCTAAAAAAACTCAAATCTCCTTTCTCACATTTTTCTTTTCTTTTTAATATTGACCGTTTTATACAACACACAGCACACAACACACAACACACAACACGCAACACACAATGATTAATACCCACGCTGTATCCAGAAAACCTTTTAAATAAGATATGAATTGCTGTATAGATACTGGAGTATTAAGAGGCCACTAACTTCATTATGTGTAAGGGCTGTATTCGTTAATTAATTATAAACAATAATTTAGGGTAATTGCTGTATGAATACGTTACACATAGTGAAGTTAGTTGTTCACCTAGGAAGAGCTTTTCTTCCTACCCTATTATGGTTTGGAGTCTTTAAGTCCAGGCAGCTATAATTTAGATTTCATTATCTTCACCAAATTCATCAATAAATCCTTGCGAATTTAGTCGATATACAATATATATAGATAAAGCCGCTTCATATATAATCACAAGCTTATAGGACTCGGGTAGTTGAAACATATAAATCTCAATTATAGTATTAATATTACGACAATTTACTTCAGCAAGAATGTTTTGCGGATTCTCAATAATTTTATCTCGAATAATTTTTTCTTCTAGTATATGTTTAAAAGTTTTTGACTGAGAATTATATGAATTGAAAAGGATTTCATTATTTATAACAAAGGCCCAACAGTCTTGGCTAACATAATCTCTAATAAGTTCAAGTAACTCTGAATATTTCCCATCTGGACCAGTTGAAAAGTACTTTAATGGAAACTGTAAAACATTACAGCACGGGAGAACGTTCATTTTCTAATCTTATATTGAAGGTATTAACCACTTCAAATTTGGTGAATCATATTCCAGACTTTACGCACTTCATCATAGCGCTCATCATCAAGAATGACTCGCATTCCCTGATAGGGTGTCATTACTTGAACACCGCCCTTTTGTAGAGCCTTGAGCATTGAAGGAGACCAACCTGATAGTTGTACAACTCCCTCTTGATCAGCCTTGGCGTGGAAATCATTAAAATGCGCACTTAGATTCCAAATCACAATACGAGGCGCTTTCCAACCATTGCCTACACCCCATACCTCCTCACCAGCCCTCTTGAACTCATCACGAATCTGTTGAATCTGAGTATCCCATACAGCTGATTTTACTGTATTACGACCATAATAGTTATTATCTCTAATAGCCGCATCAAATCCCATATCTGTAAAAACAATGAGGTCTTCAGGCTCATCACCAACTGGAACTTTGGCTTGATTCATCTTCTCCACAATTCTCATACAAGCCTTGTAGAAATTAGTGTTGAGCCCCTGACCAAGGTCGCCGCGAATACTATCAAGCTTCTCCTTTAGTGTATTCTTGCCAGCGAAAGAATGCCACTTAGGCTCAGCATCAAAAGTCAGGATATGGTCCTTGAAGGCACTGTGATTAATTTCAGACACAAGAATACCAAGTGCAAGAGAAATTAGTTTAGGGAGTCCATTCATAGAGCCACTGAAGTCGCACATAGGAACACACTTGCCAAGCCCACCAAGCTTCAACGTTTTCTCACGAATAGAAACCCATTGGCCTTGATTAATACCAAGTTCATCTTGAGAAGTGCCATGTGCTAGTGCCTGTACAACGAGTTCGTGGGGCATTACAACATTGGCCCCATGTGCCTTCTTCTCACCTTTGGCCAATCCCTCAACGAACTCTTGAAAGTGCTTGCGACAGGCCATACGATCTTCTGAAGTAGCATACCGAAGAGCATCCGTGTAGGATTTCTTTACAGATTCATTGAGGAAAGCCTTATTGTGAATCTTGAGACAGCGACCAGGGACTGATTCAGGCTTAATTTCAGCCCAGGACTTACTGCACATATTGATTTCAACAGTCTTTAGAACTTTATTCATCATACTTGTATCTTTACGATACTTTACAAGACGTTTGCGTTCAGATTCTTCAAAACCATAAATATGATTGGAAAGTCGCCTCGCAAGACCAGGATAAGTACCAGAGTTCTCACGAGGAAGCCACTTAGCAAGAAGAGACATTTTACTTTTCTGATCTGAATGGCATTTTACAAGGTCGTCTTTAAAGCAATTGCGAGTAATTCTAAAGATTTCAGACTCGAGTTCAGGGACAGTTTTTAGAAGTTCCCACATATCACGCCAGCAACCATATTCAGGAATGAGTTTAATCATTTGATGAACAGTTTCCTTGTCGTACTGATAAAGAGCGTGAATGAAGTGATGGAAAAGACAGCGTTCGCCCTTCCCGCCGCGTACATCGCGAGTCTGAAAAGCCATTACAAACAGATCACGCATCTCATCTGGCACATTACGGTTGTAAATTTTGCGAGTATAGTCTTGGATATAGGATTGCTCGAGCCCGCGATTGAGCATTGTGAAAAGGGAGACTCTGTAATCACCGACTCCCTCTTCAGTATAGACATCGGCACAGTTGACGCCTTTTTTGGTCGTATCAGGGGTATTCATTGCTTGCACAAATGCCATTTGATCACTAAATTATAAATCAGATGAAGCTTTAAATCGGATGTATGATGAACGCGTGAGTTTAAAAACACTTAAACGTATTCAATATATTAAAGAGAAGAAAAGAGATGAAGACTGTTAATTTTCTAGTCCAAGGTCAATTTGGTAATAACTTATTTCACTATTTCGCCGCAGAAATTATTAAGAAAATTTACGGCTACGATGCAGTGAAACCCACTTTCCAGATTAATCTCGAGTTTAATACGACAATTGATGATGAAAAATTTAAACGTATTATTACAGCACATCTAGAGGGACGTAAGTATGAACTTGATACATCGAAAGATATTTTAATGATGGGGTTTTTCCAGCGTTCAGAGATTTTTTTGAAGGAGCGCGATTATGTTCGTTCTCTCTTTACCGAAGAGAATAATAATAATATTAGTAACCGTATCAAAATCAGTAATATTATAAAGTATGTATCTAAGCATACTATACAGCCGACGGAGAATGATTTGGTATTGCACGTTCGTTTAGCGGGTGCATTCCAATGGGCCGATTTTATTGATATGGAGAATAAGACTTCGCAGCTATATGATCCAGAAGATATTAAAAATATCATTAAGACTATTAAATATGATAAACTCTATATCGTGTGTAATACACCAAAGGCAGAATGGGAAAAAGAGTATCTAAGTGAATTTGATGACCTTCATCCTACTATTATAACTGGCATTCTAGGCGATGATTTTGATTTTATGTTAAAAGCGAAAAAGCTTATTACGTCTGCTTCAACTATGTCTTGGATGGCGGCTCTTCTAGGTAACGCAACAGAAGTGCATATTCCTTATAATACGTATTATGGTGGATTTCAAAGTAATAGTCAAAGTTTGGCTGAATGCAGTGAGGAATCAAAGGTGTATTATAGTGTAGGGTATTGGTTTCCTAAGCGCACGGATCTTTCGACAATTCAAACTAAATAAAAGCCTGTAGGTCTTTGATAATGCTTTTAGGACAAGAACTAAATCGTTTAATACTTTCATTGCCTGCCATAAAGTATAGCCATTTTTTAGAGTTTTCTTTATCTTTTCGCATAAAGCTACATATATTAGAACCTGGTATATGAAGCCAGGATTCAAATAGGATCAGAAGTCTCGATGGTAGTTTTTGATGGTAGTCAATATATAGAAAGGCTAAGAATAAGTACATATCACGTCCTTCTTTAGGGCAGGGATCCATTTTGGAGTAAACAGTACTGAGAGAGATATCAGAGATGTGTGTCTCAGTAGATCCTAAACAAGAGAATCCAAAATCAATGAAGGTGAGGGAATGTTTTGATTCTATTTCCAAAATATCGGTTTCAACATTAATTATTTTACGTTTAGGCGCATCGTGTTCAACAATCAGAAAATTACTAGGCTTTAAGTCCCTATGATTGATGCCAAGTATAGTATCAAGATGCCAAATCATCGCGCTTAATTGAAGTAGACAGTCAATGATAACGGTTGGAAATTGTACTTTAGAAACGGATTCAAGATATCTGTCTAAAGTAGACGCACCGTTAATCTGTTCCATTGCAAAACATATAGATTCATCTTTTAAACGAAATAAACCTACAAGAGCTGGCGCACCTGTCGGAAATCCAATATTTGCAAGACTGTCTCCCACTAATTTCTGAATACACGCCTCATACAAAAGAGTTTTGCCAGGCAAGATAGGCCGCTTAACATATACTTCAGAATGCTTTGTCTGTGTATCATATTGTGCTAAATCTATATATCCAAATTTTCCGTGAGCAACATTCTTAATACAACTTAGCTTTTTTGTTGGTAGATCAATATATAGCTGTTGATTAAATATAGACTGATAACATGGAATAGTAATGCCGTGTAACCAAGAAGCATCTCTGAGACAGCCCTGTGCGGATATTCCCAATGAATCTAAAGATATCCAGGCGCGACACTTCTTATCTTTATTACACATGGGCAATCTATTAATTAGAAACAATTTTAGATGACATAATTGATATTTGACCAATTGATTCTATTAAATGTTTAAATCCCTGAGACTCGCTATATTTATCAGGCTCAGATAACATATATGCGGTCATTTCTCGAGGATGTTCATATGCATTTGGCGGCAAATTAGGAAAATACTCTACCAGTTCTGATGGTACTCTCTTAATATGATATTGCTTTTCAGGATTATAAAACCAGATTTCAATATCAGCCACATTAGGTTTTGTAATATCTTTGAAGACAGGAACAGGAATCCACTGACTATTAAATATCCATAATGGACAATCTAAAGTATCAGGATTATAACGTCTTGCGTTTTCCAATTGTTCTGGTAAATTACCCTCCCACATCATCCAGCCCAAACGCTTAAATGTTTTAAACCATACATCTTTAAAAGCGCGCTGATGAATATGCCATAATTCGTGAATTAGTGTTGTTTTTGAAAATAACTGACTAATATCTGGATAGCAAATAATATTATCAGGTCGTGTATGAGGCATCCCACCATCCGCAGATGGCATCAACTGAACTATCTTAACCTCCTTCAAATCATTTAAAAGTCTTATAGGCAAATATAAGTTAGCCGCATCAAGATATGCCATAGCATAATTATTATCTTGTATTGATACTTGATTTGCGAAATAAGTTAGATTTCGTCGAGCAAGTGAATTTGCTTTATTATCGTGACATTCCTCAAGATAAAAGTCCTCTTTCTCAGCTGTATCAAGTAAGGCCTGTGCTTGGTTCTTGTTAGATATTAGTATAAAGTGTAAACTATTATTGGTTGAAGTACTATTTCCCATTTAATACTAATTAGGTGTGTATATTTTATACTGTGTATAGGTCGGACGTACTGAATATAAATCTTTTAATTTATTAAGATGGCTGAGAGAGATCCTTATAAATATAGATTAAATAAGAAACAAGTTGTTTTTAAAACACTAGAAAATGCTCAAAATGTCGAGGCAATTGCTAAAATATTTGCGAAAGATAAGCCAAATTATAAATTAAAACCAAATCCATATTTTGTTATAGTTGTTGGCGCACCCGGTGTGGGAAAAACAACAAGAACACAACAGATTTTAGAGAAAATGGGTATGGAATATAATGATTTTTATAATATCGCTCTCGATAGCATTGTTGAAAGAGTGGAACCCTATAGAAAAGTTACAAAACGTCTTTATAATACATTAAAAGCCAAGAAAGATACTATAGGAACTCCTACTTTAAATGAAAGCAACTTTGGACTACTTAGTGAAGTATATTTACCAACTATTATGTCAAAGAACACAAATCTATCACTTAAGAATACTACAAATGCCAAAATGGAAAAGATTAGTACACTTGGAAACAATAATGCCATTAAAGCTCTAAAAGAGTTAAAATCAGTTAAGTCAGTAGGTATAAATACAGGATTGAAAAACTTAAATGAACTTAGAAGAGATGGTCTTATATATGGTATAATGAACGAATTAAATATTATATATGATACTACACTTGTTAGTAAAAAAGATAAAGTGAAAGAAGATATAATGCCCATTTTAGAAATGAACAATAATGTTAAATACAAAATTATTGTAATTTTAGTTACAGCTGAAGCACGCAATATTCAAAATAGAATAAAAGAAAGACATATGAATATGTTAAAGGAGAACGACCCATATATCAGAGCAATTAACCCACATTTAACAGACATATTTATTAAAGATAATAAAGAAGGATTTGATAATGCTAAAAAATATTTTACATCTGATGAATATAAATCAGAAATTTATACAAAAGATGATTTTAAATTTATTGAAGAATCAAACCCCCCAAATAATAAAAATAATAATTATAGACGTACTTTAAAGCGACTTTTTGGGAATACTAATAATTTCTAATCACTATCCTCATGTTCTTTTAGTTTTTTCTTGGCAGCAGCTGTGGCACGGTCTTTCTTTCTAATATTATCTACAATGAATGAATCCATTAGGAAACTACTAATTGTCTTTTGAGTAGTAGGAGCCACTTTAGGCTTTCCTCTTGTAGTTGCTACAGTTGGTGTTACAATTTTATTTTGCGGCTTAGAAGAACTAGATGTTGTCACTTTAACACTTGTTCCAAACATATTGTAGAGCGCATTACGTCGACTGGTATTCTCAAACTTCTTCAGACAATCACTAAATAGAAGTTGAGCCGCAATATTTTCACGGAATCCAAGCCACGCATCCAACATCTTATCCGCTTCTAAAGAACCATCCATAATTCCAGGCTTTGGAGGGCACTTTGCTATTATTGATGGTGTAAAGCCAGGAATTCTTTCAAGTAGAAGACCGAATGCCTGCGAAATAGGATTCTGAAGTTGATGCTCGATATAATGCTTATAATCTGGCACTAAGCTATTCTCTTTCACATACAGTGGAGTCTCAATACGATCACCTTGTAACTTTGAGGCCTCTTGACCTGTCTTTGGACTGATATATACATATCCAATTCGATCGCCTGCCGCTGGGGCATTACCAGGATCACGTTGAGTAATTCTGTCAGCTAAGACTTTGTGTGCAATACTAAGCGGATTTGCGTAATCAGCGCGAAGTGATTTAGTAACTGTTAATTGACCCAGTGAGACCTTGCCATCAACTAGCTCCAAACACTTATCTTTTACAAACTTGAATGCCCCATCAACATCTCGTCTATCAAGTAGCATTTTCATAGCACCACCAAAGATGGTCTTAACAATTGGAGCATTATCACGTCTCTTCAATGCGATACCCATATATTTATGAACATAGTCATCCGCATTATTTTCGTACATATTTCCAGCATAACGCTTCTTCGAAAACATTAGCATTGGATCAAATGCTTTATCAAACTCGAAATCGTGTGGTGCAGCAAGAGTCTTTGTAATAAAGGCACCTGCTTCATCTGTAATATCAATTGTTGCCTGACGCGCTTCACGGCCCTCTAGTCTCTTGCCAGTCTTTGGATCACGAGGATTAAACTCTACGAATAAGGAGTCAGTGTCCCCATATACTACTTTTGCGCTACAATGAACTCGTTTTGCACCAGGGCCATAAAATAGTTCAATCGCATCTTTGGCAAAGAGAATCTGTTTACGACCATAAGATGTTACTGAAGCAGCCAGAGCTTGTAGACGAATCTTAAAAGTACCAGAGCCCAACTGACCATAAAGTGAGTTACCAGTCAGTTTGTAGGCCAACTGCTCAGCATCAAGAAGAGCATAACGTTCTGGATCTTTTTCACCCTTCATCTCCTTCTTCTTTGCCTCTCGAGCTTGTAAGAGCCACATAGTGATTTGAGGCAGTGTTGATTTAGTTCCATCGAGTGGTTGGGCATAACGACAGATTCTGCGCCCACAGCGCACCTTTACAGGATGCTTACGCTTATCATTTGGATCAGGTCGCCAGATATCAAACTCAATATCAGTATAGGCATATCCTTCACACTCATCATAGACTTCAGAACCCCAGTTATGCGAAATTAGAGTCCCATCATAGTTGAAGTCCTTAATCCAAAGTAGAGAGTCGTGACTAATATTCTCACTTACAATAGTGGATGGATATAGAGATGCGAAGTCACACACACCAATAGGCGAATCAGAGTAGAATCCAGGGTCAGGATTGAGTACAATCGCACCTTCATAAGAATCTTCTATGCTACCCTGTCGAGGAGATGAAAGTACAGGAATTAGAATATCGCGCTCTTTACAGGCTTTGAAGATAAGTGATTCGATTTTGATGCCTTGGCCGCGAGTGAAGATATAGCTGAGTGGTACAGAGCAAACATTCGCCATACACATAGTGTTATTGAAGGTTTCCAGTTTTCGATAGAGGTCAATTACTAAGTCACAATCTTGAAGGCAGTATTTACCAACAATGGCACGATCTTCTGCTGACCCACGATGGAGACGGAATATATCTTGAGGGCTTACATCATCTTTTACAATAACCCACTTGGTAGCATCATCCATTTCATTAAGCGCATCATAGTCCAGTTCACACGTAAACGAAATCTTATTTCCATCTACCTTCTCTACTACAAGTTTAGGAGACACAGTTTCACCAGTATCATCAAGAAGAGTGATGGCACGGCCAGGTTTAACATCTTTGATGGCGCCAGCTACTTCAAGGGTGAGTATGCTGCCTTCGTATTTTTGACTCTTAAGTTTGCCAGACATAAAGTGTTTAGTAACTTCATCTAGTTTGTAAGAGGGAAGTATATTGTTACGTTTGATGTAATGGAACAAGTCTACTTGTAGGCGACCGTGAGTTGTCCAGATATACATCAAGTTATCACCCATAGCGGAGGAGCTTAGGAACTTCTCTTCCAGTTTAACTTCGCTAGATAGAGCAAAGAGGCGGGTAAGCTGATGAATAGGCGAGTTAGAATGAATGAGACCGAGTTCTTCTGCGCGGTGCCAGGTATAGGATTCATCAAAACCAAATACGTTGTAGCCGATGAGGATATCAGGATTCATCTTAATCATCCATTCAAACCAGGCAAGGATCATAGTCTTTTCTGAACGATAGGAGTGTACAGTGATACCAGGAATAGGGGTACAATCTGGAAAGACGAATAGATGACGCTCTAGTGACTCAGGTGTTCCGCGAGTGAGTGTAGTACCGATTTGAATGACAGGGTCACCAACAAGATATACAAGGCTCTTAAGTGTGGTAGTGAGTAGCTTTTCAAATTGAGCGATTTTGTCGTCGATGTCGCCCTGAAGTTTTAGAATATCATCTATCTTTGTTTGGATAGAGGAATCGAGTAGTTTGAGGGACACATCTTGAAGTGGCTTTTTGAGTTGGCAGTAGATGGGAGTCATACCTTTAGGGAGTGTGTCAACTGGATTTTGTCCAGTAGATAGACTGTTAATAATTAGGTCAGCGGCCTGAGCTCCATCACGTGTAAGATTGATTACATCTTTTACTGCTTTTTTCCAGGTGCGTTTAGCTAGAGGAAAATCGCCAGTCATAGAGAAGCACTCAATATCCCAAGACGCGGTAAGGAATGGGGCGGCAACACGAGGGCCTTTTGTGGGCACAACTTGTTCATAGTCGCATTCGATGACAAGTCCAGATTCATTATTTTCTGAGATAGAAGTTTTTCCTATGGCGACCCAGCCGCAGGGTTGGATATTTTGTGAGTGAAGAAATCGAAGCATAGGATCGATATTTGCTTCAAAGAGTTCAACTACTTTTCCGCGCATAGGTCCATCAAGGGGCTTCTTAGTGTGTGGATTTAGATTTTCATCGAGGAAAAGGTTGCGAATATTGCGGAATAGTGTGAGGGATGGTACGTCAATTTGTAGGAATGGGTAGAAGGTATTTGCGGTAAATCCATAGAAGATTTTCTTGGTGATACGCTTGATATTAAGTTGACTCATAGGTATTCCCTGGCCATTGATGTATTGTTTAATGGAGTCGGCGCATAGAGAGGTTTTATCTTCAGGAAGGCGAATATAGAGTGTAGGTCGAAAGCCAGTTACGTCGCAGCGGATGGTTTTACCATTTTCATCGGCACCGAAAAGATGAATAACTAATTCTTTTTGCTGACTAAAGTTATTGTTTGTTTTTTTCTTTTTGCGCCGTGCCTTGAACTCTTCGTCATCGGATTCAGAGTTAGATTCGTAGGCGATTTCGCGAACATCTTCCTGTTCGGATTCGATGCGCATATCGCGAGCTTGGATGTCCAGCAAGTGAAATACTACGTCATTTGTCTTGGAATGACAATCGAGGTGCTGTTTCACAGCAACGTCATTGGCCGACATTGTATGGCTGCTAATGATGTTATAAAATATAGCTTCAAATTTATCTCACGCCTTTTTGGGGACTTAAAGAGATTTCAAATTTTAACGGCGGCGTCTATGAGTTTTATTATTTTTACGATTCTTCTTTGATGATTTACGCTTTTTACCCTTCATAACCATTGCGGCTGTTGCTAGAAGACCAGCAGCAGGAGCAAGTAAGTATGTTGTGCGTGCCATAGCGGAATACAGGCTTCCACCATCTTTGCGATTATAACCACCGCCACTTACCTTTTGTTCAGCCGTTAACTTATTACTAATACTCTCTGATTCTTCCATATCACTTCCTACACTTGGTGGCATCAGGGGTGAGGCTAAAGAAGTAACCGCCTCTGCCTCTTTCTTTATATTAGCACTTATAGCAGGGCCTTTGGATTCATTTTTTACGGATCCGAATGTATTTAGTGGAGATGGAGCAGTGGCCTCTTTTAAACTCTCTTTAATACCCTTTTCAGTATTAAGACCAGCATTGGCCAACTTATTAGGTGCAATCGATGCTAATTTAATATTTTTATTTTTATTATTTTTTGAGGCAATACTTCCTAAAAGTTCATCTTCGCCGACATCAGAATTTCTTGAATTTAGATTCATATTGTTACCTTTTGGAGGACCTGCAACTAAGCCTTGATTCTCAATACCAAGATTTGTTAATAACTTTTTATTTTTATTATTTGCAGTCATAGACGCTACATTTGTAGTCATAGCCATCGCATTTGAAGCATTATTTACATTCATAGCCGCTACATTTAAAGCATTATTTGTAGTCATAGCCATAGCATTTGAAGCATTATTTACATTTATAGGATTTTCATTAGCTGCACTGTTATTTACATTTGACACTATATTTTTAATACCCGTCTTAACAACAGTATTGGGATTCTCATTTGTTTTATTAATTCCAGCAGTTTCAGCAAGTGGTCCAGCTTGTGCCATTAGAGCAGTCATTGACTCCGTATTTCTTACGGGTTCAATCTCAGTTACAGCATTTCCCTTGTTATCAACTACAATAATGCTTGGATAGCCTTCGACATTAAGAGGCTTTGCAGATTTATTAACGTTTTTGTTAATACTTTCATTGACAGCTTGTAACATTTGTTCATTAACTTTAACAGCTTGTATTGAGCGACTTGGGGATTTAGCCGCAGCATCAAAGTGAGGCATCATTGTATGGCAGGCGCCGCACCAATCAGCATAGACCATCATAATCATAAGAGGCCCTTTCTTCATACGCTTTTCAAACTCTGAAAGATGTTTTCTTGAACGCACATCGAGTGGTGGTAATATCTTTCCAGCAGTTGAAGTCCTATGTCTCCGAACAGTCTTACGTCTCCGACTAGTCGTACGGGATTTTGATTTACGAAACTTTCGAGTTGCCATTCTACTTTGATATTGTTTATTAATGTATGGAAGATATAGGAGTCAAATGGCTAATTCAAACTTAATCACCCTGTTCTTTCTGTTGATATTAGGGTACTTTGTACTATATTTTGGTGGTCGTAAGTATTTAGAAACTTTTCAAAGTGAGGATGATATCAAAAATAGATTTAATCCTGACGGGACGCCACGAGATGATTTAAATATGACTGTTTACCCGCCGGAAAAACCCTATCTGATGAACCCAATTGATGATTTGGATGATTATGAAATATCAGCGGTCTTCCAAAACCAAGGATCAAAGACCGCATCCAGAAAACAAATTAGCGATGCTATGACCCGGTATCCTATGGATTGGTCAGTACAGCCACCAAACTCACAATACTTCCAAGATAATCAAGCACAATTTGAAAAGAAAGTTGTTGAAGATATTAATAATCCACCACCGACCAAGATGTATAACGAGATTAATGGTTCTGATATGACACCGCCTGATACTGCTGCAATGGAAGCAGAAGAGAAGAAGATTTTACAGACTTATAAGCCAGAATGTAGCAAGGGCCTTCTTCAATACTCAGTTGACGATGTTAAAGCATTAACCGATAAAGTTTATGGCAAAAAAGGCTTAATTCCTATTATTGAGAAATCAAAACAAGGTGAAAATATTTGGGAAATTACGGAAGTTAAGGAGAAAAACCCACATATTGTTTGGGAAGATGAAGTCGAAAGAGATACACAACGTCAAGCGATGGAGCAGCGTGGAGAGGAAGTAATTGAGGTTCCATACACCGCTTCAGATGTCGCAGCAGGTTTAGATCCATTTTTTCAAGCTAGAAATACAGTTCGTGATGGTAAAAATGACTATTATCAATGGACACCCGGTTTAGAACGTATGTTTGCCCCAACTTATCCAATTAAATACTGGTTTTAAATAATATACAATATAATTTAAAGTATAGAATATATTATACCTGTAACAGATTTTATATTTGTGATAAATTAACTTAAAACGAATAAATACTATTAAGTAGATATAATGGGGCTAATACAATCTCTAATAGCTACGACTAAGGCATCTAATGTTGCTCCGACATCTGTAGATAATACATCATCCGATACAGTTGAATCACAATCATCAACTGAACCAGTAAAAGCTGTTGAACTAGTAAAGGAGCAAACAGCCGAATCAACAATTGTTAAAGAAACTGTAGCTGAAGTGAAAGCAGCTGAAGTGAAACCAGATGAAGTGAAAGCAGATGAAGTGAAAGCAGATGAAAATGTACCAAAAACTCCTAATTCATCTCCTACAGTTCCTTTGGCAAAACAATATGTAATGCCAATTGGCACTAAAGTTGAAGTGGCACCAGTTGAGGTGAATCAAGCTGTGGATGTTGTAAAGAAGAATAAGAATAAGAATAAGAATTCTAAAAAGGATTAAAAATTAAACAAGTTTTAACCGAATGTATTTTCTGATGTATATGACATACGAAGGGCACCATCAGGAGATTTATGAAGACTGTATAGTTCAGAAAGTAAAGAGCTAGAAGTTGGAAGAGTATTATTTACAAACATAAACAATGCCTTTTCTGGTGGTAAGCGGATCTGTTTACGAATAACCCATATAAATTGACTCAGTCGCAGATCTGATGGAGCCAGGAATCTATGCTTTGTGATATCTGGAATATCAGGCGAATTGGGTGATTTTGTAACAAAAATAGGAATTTTACCAGGATATTTTTCTTTTAATTTATCAATTTCTCCAAATGTTAAAAATAGACGTTCCATTTACCTATCTAATTATATTTCTTTTAAACTCTTCGGTCTAATAAATAATTTGTATTAAACTGGTATTTTTAATCAAAGGTATAAATAAAGTTTCTATAAATAGAGTAGAGAAATGCCTTCCATAGTCTATGCGGGTGTAAGATATACACAAACAAGACACACGATTCAATGCAGGAAATGTTTAGAAACAATCGAAAGCAAACATATTCACGATTTCAAATATTGTTCCTGTCAAGCAGTAGGAATAGATGGAGGGATATCTGCTGGTAATCGTATTTTAGGCAATATGTCAGATATAGAAGATAGAAGTATGTATTGTGCGATTGTTAAAAAAAAGAAAATATGGCTACCACAATTTGCATATAAGAACACAGCATAAACGAAAATGAATATTTTATAAATAAATGGCAGCTTACCATCGGGTAAAACATAGTAAATCAATTCCTTTATTTCTTACAACACATTATAGTCAAGTCAATAATGTGTTATATCTAGCAGGGGATATTTTAGAGGGACCTTTTAGGGGAAAGTATTTTGGTGTTGAATATAATGAAATTTCAAAAGAAGAATTTGTAAATTCAATAAATGACGAAAGTAAAATAAGCTTTAACTATAAAGATAAATATTATTGTTTAAATGTTGGTATTAATACTGAAGATGGACATTTTTCCGAAATAATAGAAAATCACTTAATACAAGTTAAAGATAATTCTAAAAATGGAGAATTTGTATATAGTAATTATATGAATCCTGTAGCCTATATCATTATGTCTGGAATGATATATACAAGGATATAAACAAAATCAATAAGTAATTAATAATACGATGTTCCTACTCGATACACGTGAATCAGATTTGATTAAGATTCTAGAAGGGGTTGAAGGGATGTCAGTGAAGCAACTTCCAGTAGCCGATATTTGGTTAGGAGTTGATGCAGAGGGGAAGATGGCAGAAGGCGGTGTTATTATTGAGCGTAAATCTATTCGAGACTTAGAAGCATCTATTCTTGATGGTCGTTACAGAGAGCAACGCGGGCGCATTCTTTCCTATTGTCAAGAGAACAAGACACAACCAATGTATATTTTAGAGGGTTCACTATCATCAAGTACAGGGCGGCTTCAGAAGAAAGCAATTATGAAGTTTATTAATCGTCTAATATTCCATTATCAGATTCCAGTTATGCAAACAGCGTCTGTTCAGGAAACGGCTGAATTGGTTCAGACCTTGGTAGAGCAATGGAAGGAAGACCCAAAAAATCTTCAACGTACAACTGAACTAGTAAAAGTAACAGATGGAATTCACGTACAAAAGAAGGCAAACGCATCTGATCATAGACAATTTGCGATTAGTTGCTTGGCGCAATGTCCAGGAGTATCTGTAAAGATGGCAGAATCTCTAATTGATAATTTTAAATCACTAAAAGGTGTTATTGAAGCACCTGTTAAGGATATTGAAGGAGTTAAAGTAGGAACAAGAAAGGTCGGCCCCGTTGTTTCAAAGCGTCTATCTGAGATTTTGAATCAGACCTAATGCTTGCGATGTGTCTTTTTTGAGTGTTTATGATGAGATTTACGATGGGCCTTGCGATGTGATTTGCGATTGGTTTTACGATGAGTGCGACGAGAACAACGTCTACCGCCAGCAGTAGCAGCATCTGGAATCTTAAATTTAGCAACAACCATTTCGTGGTCACTTTGTGTTGAAGCACCCTTGCGACCATCAGGGAAAATACGTATATTTCCAGCTGGTTCCGCACCAAATACTTTATCGGAATAATATCGATAATTTTCAATATTTCCTTCAGTGCCAAGTTCAAAACGTAATCCTGGACCAGCTAAAGCAATTGTGTCTGTTTCAACAATTACTTTAGGTCTAGGTTTACCATTTGCCTCTGCCTTATTAGCAGCAGCTTTGGAGGCTTCTTTAATTTCAGTAAATTTTTCTACAGTAAGTTTACCTTGATCAATCATATCTTGGTATGTAGGTGGCTTACAAGTTCCAATATCATCGCGACTATTACGTTTACTGAGACCAGTTTTTTTCTCAAATCGAACATCAGTACACGTACTATCCCAATTATGGCAGCAAGAGCGAGGAGCTTTACCTTGATATTTTAAATCTGTTCCATTCTCTAATGTAATTGTTTGTAGGGCATCAAATCTATCATTGAAATCACCTACAATAAAGACTTTATTACCATCAATAGCTTTGTCGCCCATAAATGCTTTAATATTGGCATTAATGGCAGTTCGTAAATCAGGGAACTCGCCAGTATATGTAGGAGGATAATTTGGAGCATGTAAACTGATAAGTAGATATCCCCTATCAGTTAATACCATTAGCATTGGGCGACCAGTTTGCTTAACACCTGCGGGGTCAGTTGCAACATAATCTAAATCTTTAATTTCGTGACGCAAATGACCTCCTAATTTCGCAGTATCCCACGCAATAGTTATGGCGGGTTTTACAAAAGGAGAAACAACAATTTCTTCAGTGATAACCTCAAATGTGCTCTTCTTAAGTTTTATTGCTGAAGTAAGAGCACCGCTTCCTGTGGCAGAACCATCAGCTGTTTTATTAATTTCTTGAAATCCAATGAATCCAGCCGTAGTTTCACCTACAAAGTTTTCAACATTCTTAAGAGCATTTATCCAAAATTGGCGTTTATCGGCAAATGTATTTGTTTTATGAAAAGCAGCTTCACTTTCAAATACGCCTGGGCGATTTGGATCCAACCCCGCATCGCCTGCAAAGCTCATATTGTATGTTCCAACCAAAATATCAGACATTTTATACTAATAATAATAAATATTATTGATTTAGATATTGCTTCATAATAATAATTTCATTTCTCTGGGTTTGAATAATTTGATCTAAAAGGTGTTGAATGGAATTTGGTTTCTTTTCAAGACGTTTGCTCATTAGGATTGCCATAGAATGGTGTGGAATCATACCCTTCAGATATTGAATTTCAGTAATAAATGCCTGCGTGCGAATCAATATAAAGAATACTATAACTGCGATTAATCCAAATACACATTTACCAATTTGTAAAGTAAAAAGACCCATAAAGAAGAACATCCATCCAGTCATTAGACCAACCATATAGAAATCATTTAAACTAAAACGAAAATCATCCCAATTATCAATCCAATTATTCATAGTGGAAGCATATCCAGCAAAGAACATACAAATCACCATAAACATAACATTATGTTCGCTAATGAGATTCATTTCTATTCTGACAGCTTTTTAAAATTGTCTTGTGACCAGTGATATACTAAGAATGAAGATAGACCAAACAGTGTATCAACTAGTAAGACAAGCCACGCTTTTCTATTACCAGTAATGGCAAGATATGAGAAGAATCCCCATAGGAGCATATGAACGGGTCTTAAGTTTTTCCACCAGATTTTGTCACCTAGTACTTCTAGGCCCGTATCTCTTTTCCCAATAAAAATAATATAGAACCATCCAAAAACTGGAATTAATGCGAATATACCGATTAATGCTAAGAACCAGCCAGAAGCGAATGCACTAACTACTGTAAGGGCTAGTCGTGAACCAATACATCCAAATAAGAAAAGGAAAAAACGAATCTTAATTTGATTGATCATTCTATATACTTTTAACAAAAGTATTCAAAACTTATTTTTGTAAGTTCTTTATAAGGTTTTTGTGGACTTTTGCTAAAAGCGTTTACTGTAGGTTTTGGGCGCTTTTGCTAAAAGCGTTTACTGTAGGTTTTGGGCGCTTTTGCTAAAAGCGTTTACTGTAGGTTTTGGGCGCTTTTGCTAAAAGCGCTTAGCGTTTAAAATATTCTGGAACTGATTTTGGGTAGACAACTTGATTGGTAGGATTAGACATATTTTGAAGGAATGTAGCAGGAGGAACATAATCACTGGCAGATGGTGGAGGGGGGCCAGCAGTTGGATTTGATAGGGGTCTGTTTAGAATTGTATTGATGGCACTTGAAGATGGATATGTAGATTTAGGCGTAGGGCCTGCAAACCCTGCGGGACTGCTTTGCGCAAATCCTGGTGCTTGTTTAACAACTTTTCGTTGTGATTTTCTAGGGCCCATAAGTCGTGATGCTTCTTTCTCTTTTCGTTCGAGTTCAGCTTGTGTTCGTTCAGCAGATTCCATCATAGCTTGCATAATGGGTGATTGTTCAACGAGATAGGATTTTTCGTGATGTAACCAGGAAATATAAATCATATTGGGTGGAGAGTAGCGAATTTCATAACCAGCGTGACGAAGTTGATAAATAAGATATACAACGCAATCTTCAAGGTCTAATTTTGGTAAACCTAAGATGAAGGGAGGGACAGTATAAAGAAGATAGCATTGTGAGTTCGGTAGTTTGCTAATGGTGCGAATTCGATTATATATTTGTTCAAGTATTTTATTATAAGCTCTTAAGCGACCAGCATCTTTGGTACGTCGTTTATCATAGAGTTCAGTTGGATTTAATATGGGTGTCTGTTGATCCATTGCTGTTAGATATAAGCAAATGACTTTAAGGGTTGGAACGCTTTAGGATAATATCTAGAAGTGAGATGATATCCAAAAGTGCGCTACGAATATAAATGGAATATTTTTAAAATAGTAGGAATGATACCTCAGAGGATATATCTATCGGGTGGTGGAACATGCGCTATAGCACACATAGGAGCATTACTTGAGTTATCAAATCATATACCATTAAAAGCTGTTAAGGAATGGATGGGGGTATCAGCTGGATCTCTTATGGCAATGTGTTTATGTATTGGGTATACCTTAAAGGAACTAGAGGAGTTCTGTCTTAAGTTTGACTTTACAAATATTAGAGAATACGATTCGGTTCCGGGATGGCTATTACATTTTGGAATAGATACAGGGGAACGACTTCATAAGTTACTGGAAGCTTGCTTACATGTGAAAGGATTGTCATCAGAATTTACTTTTAAGGACTGTTATGATAAGTTTGGTATAACATTGCGTGTTGTTGCTACAGATTTAAATGATGCAAAGGCGATACATTATTCACCAAAGAGTACACCAAACTACAGAATAGCAGATGCGGTCAGAGCATCAATGTCATTTCCATATTATTTTCAACCCCATATCTGTCCAGTTTCTGGTCATTACTTAATAGATGGAGGTGTAATTAGTAATCATCCATTATTTGTATTACCAAAAGAAGAGCATTCGCGTACATTAAGTTTATTGATATATGGAGAGATAGAAGCGATGGGGGATTTAATAGATGCTGGGCTAGAAGATATTATTATGAGACCAATTAGAATGGTATTATTAGCAAAGCAAGAACTAGAAATGAAGTTTTATGATGCTCAAATTATTAAAATATGTTTAAATAAATTAAATACTTTAGAGTTCTCTCTCAATGAAGAAACTAAAAATTCCATTATTGAAATTGGTAAGAAAGCGGTTATAAATCATTTTAAGAGTAAATCAAAACCTAAGAGGCGTCATTCGGTCAGTTAGCCTTTTTTCTAAAAAGGCTCCAAAAAATCTTTTTTTTTGTGCATTTGACTTTTTTAGTCAATAGTTACTATTTAAGAACTCAATGATACCGTCACTTGTTCTTGGGCCCGGATACTCTGTAGTTTGTCCCCCATCAACAACTAGAACTGTAGGGTATCCCTTGACTTTGTATTGTCCAATTTCAGATTTATCTTTGTCAGCGTCAAGAATTTTGACGGTAGCTTTGCTGCCATCTTTTAATGTAATCGGAGAGGCTGAGAGGAGTTTATTAAATTCAGGAGCGGCATTTTTACAGTGTCCGCACCATTCAGCCTTACAGATAACAACAGAACGTGAACTGCCTTCGAAGCCTTCTAAACCCTCTAATCTACGATTATTACTAAATCGTAAAAGTACAAGCAGGATTAACAGGATAGCAAGAATGCTAATAAGTTTGGTCATTTCTCTATAATATACTTTTAATTTTATGAGGTGTCTAATATCTCTTGTAAATTTGAAACAATATAAACCCTGTTGTTGAATAATAAATAAGTTATTTAAATGATATATTGGACTCCTTCCTCCACTATCACGCCAAGCTGGATACCTCAGGGTGGATGGAATAGTAGTTTCTCAGAAAAGGATAAAATACAATGTACAAATCTCTTCTTCTTCTTTAAGACTAAGAAGGGATTTAAAGATAATATGGCAGAAATTCTGTCACAAATGGTGCTTTATAAGCAAAAATATAATGGTATGAAGTATTCTGAAGAGCAGGAACAGATACTCCAAGAGGCACTGAGACCCGTATTCAATTCATAAATCACTCGCTCGGTATAGCCTTTGGTATAGACCTTGCGAGTTTCACTCGCTCGGTAGCAACATTAATCCAAGCATTGTTACAAAGAACAGCGCAGTACTAACAAATATACCTGTTATAGTCGGGACTCCAGCAGGTGTTATAAAATCAACAAATCTACCAAAGAATCTTTGAAGTATGATAGTAGTTTCAGGATTAGCAAATAGGAAAAAAACAAGAGTGCTATAGAGACTGTATTTTGCTTTTAGGAAAAAGCGATTAAATGTAAATTGTCTAAGACCATTGTCCGTCGTAGTACTTTTTAAATCAGTTGGAGGGGTCTGAGAGCTCATTCTATTTGGGCATAAGTTCTTTAAACAAGATTAAAATACTCAATGCGAGTTCCGTATCATTAAAAACAACATATGGCGACAATGTTACTAAATTTTCAAGATATAGTTCAGACTTTTTATTTTTATTGAAATAGTTAGTTGGTATATTATCTATTTGAATCCCAGTCTCTCCAACATCAACTTTATTATAATCAATTTCATACATATTCATAGGGATATTTTCTTTAACATTGTCAGACTTTGTGCAGAGTATGTATAAATCAGTTGGGCAAAAGAATTCATTGACAGCTTTGAAGGCTTCCTCAGTCATTTCAGGTTTTTTAGAATTAATAAACTTATCTTTTTCAATTAATCGCAAATTGCCGTCAACTGTAAATAATTGAATATAGGGTATAGAATCTGGATCCCTATACTTCTCTGAATCTACAAACTTATTAAGTAGAGATGATAAGCGCACTTTTGGTAAGTGAAATAGTTGCCTATTAAATATATTCCTTTTAGCATCATCGCCAACTGAGGATACATATGTATCAGTAGATGCGATCATATTATTCATAAATGTAATGAGTGTTTCATCTACATTTTTAATGCGATATACTCCATATGTATTTAATCCACCTGTTGTAGTTTCAGAAGGATTTAGATTATTACAAATATGAAGTACAGTCGTTAACTGTGGAATCATAACTTTTTGGATATCCGCCTTTTTAGAATAGGTATCGATACTTGATTCGAGAAGTGAATAAACTGGGTCAAATACAACTTTAAAGTAGTTGAATAAGGGGCGCATTGCGATACCGAGTGGTTTATCGAGTGCTTTTGTTGCTCCTGTTCCTGCTCCTGCTCCACCTTTCATAGGATTTGAAATAAGTGATTTTGATATGGAGTTTGCTGTAGGAACATCAATAATTTTTACACGATCTTTATCAACAGGAAGGTCATCACTTAGATACTTCTTTATTTCGAGTATATTGATAAGTGTTTGAAGACGCTCTTTCATATTGGTATTAGCATTTTTGCCTTCTATTTGTTTGGCCATTTCTTTAGCCTGTTCAAGGGCATTTGTAAGTGTTTTTGATTTTACAACTGAACTAAGATTTATGCGTTTAAAGTAATTGGAGGGACTAGCACTATTCCCGTTCTGTTTTTCATTGATGACAAGATCGCCAATGCGGAGTGTATCGAGTTGTTTTATAGTCTTGGCCCAGTCACAACTAACCTTTTCAGGGACATCGTCAGGATGAAGTAAATACCAGGAAATCTCAAGTATTAATTGATAGAGTCTGTTTTCAGGTATCGTGTGAATATATTTCTTGGCCTTAGTACAAGGTAAAGATATTTCAGGTAGAGAAGGAAATTTAAATCCCTTATAATCAGGGCCTTCTAATTCTTGAATAAGCCGTTGAATATTCAAGTAACTTCTTTGAATAAGTGTATTTTTAAGAGTTGAACTTGTAAATTCATTGCTGGATTCTAGTTTTTTGGCGCGTTTTTGGAGAATGGTGATAAGTTCTGCTTTTTCTTTAGGGTCTTCAAATACTAGACGTTTTTTACCTTTAAGACTTATGTATAAATATTTACGAATCAAGAATTCAGTTCTAGAATTATCGCCAAATGATTTAATATAATCGGCGCGATCTTTAAAGCCGAGCTCGATAGGTTTTTGTGCCCCCATAAAGTAACGATCGCCACCTATATCCACAACTTGTGGTAAATTAGGAAAAGGGTCTCTGAACTCTGACATACCTATACCAAGAGCTAGAAATAAATAGGCGTATATTATACTACATCGTATGTAATTCTTATTTAAAATTTGACTTGAGTTTATAAAAAGGAATATAAACAGGAGCTACGATATAATGAATAGTGATTTATCCAAGATGAATACGGTTGTACAGTCAGGAAATACGAAAATCTTTAACCCCTGGAATTCTAAGAATCGGGAGCTCACCCCATCGGATGCGATCCCGATTCTTAAACGCTATGGCTGGAAAGGCCGTTTTAAAAACTTTAATCTCTTTTCCCAAGCTTGTTGCCACAAATCCTATGTGGATCGCCCTGAAATCTGGCAAGAGCAGGCCGAATATGGTGAAGAAATTGTTATCGCACCACGACCTGATGATTGTCTCCCCCTTAGAAAATGCGACAATGAAGAACTAGAATATCTTGGCGATCGTGTTCTGGGTCTAGTTATTGCCTCATATGTAACTAAACGCTATCCTGGACAAGGCGAAGGTTTCCTCACTCGAATTCTATCTCGTATCGTTAACAATAAGCAGCTTGGTAAACTTGCCAAAGAAATTGGCTTCTCACCCTGGATCATCCTCTCACGTCATATGGAAGAAATCTGTGACGGTCGTAACAATCTACGTATCCTAGGTTCAATGTTTGAAGCGTGGTTTGGCGCATTGTACTTACAAGAAGAGGATGTCGGACGTGGTCTAAGTGTATGTAATGATTTCTTGGTGCGAATTATTGAGAAGCATATTGACTTTGTACAGATTATTATTGAGGATACGAACTACAAGGATCAGCTTCTTCGTAAGTTTCAAGCGCTGTATCATGTACCGCCTCGTTATAAGGAAATTGCAGTCGTAGGTCCACCTCACGATCGAATCTTTACAATGGGTGTTCTAGACCCGAATGATAAGATTCTTACAACAGCTACAGCACGTAATAAGAAGGTGGCAGAACAGGAGGCATCTCGTTCTGCTTTGGAGTTATTAGAGCCATCGCTAAATGAGGCGTTTAATATGGCAAAGACATCGAGTCCAGTATTAACTGCTATGAAGGGTAGTCCAAAACTCGTACCTATACCTATACAAGTGCCATCAGTGCCAGTAACAACAGAAGGAAAGGGTAATGTAGTTCGTCGTCGTCTAAAGATTGATACACTCAATCTCTAAAATAGTAAAAATTAAATATTTGTATTTTTATTAGAATGGATGCAAGCCAGATTACTAAATTATTACAAAAACAAAATATGAGATACATAAATCGGTGTCAGACTGTCGATTCCAATACACTTATTTGGAAGAATCAGATTGAGTCATCCAAATATATCAAGGGTGTAACGACATGCGATGGGCAACAGAATTGTAATGTTCCGACAAATCCGGGCTGTCCAAATTCCGTTCCTGGTTCATCCGAATTAATTAGAACAGGAATAAATTCATTTGGTGGATCTGGTCGAACAACGGCCATTCAGACAGGCAGTCCACAGCAATTTTTGAATGTTCTATCTGGCGCATCAGGGTCAGCTTCAGAAGTTTACTCATCTGAACGAATTACATTACAGCGCACTGGAAAGGAATCATGTGGTGTTCCTGGGTTAAATCCTATTACAACTACTACAACTGATATATGCGGCAATACTACAACAACTACAACAGATAATACATATGTTACCTTACCAGCGTGTTATTGTGAGAATACAAATGGACCAACTGGTCCAAAATATAATATTATAGGACAGAATCCTGGCATAGCACAGTGGGCTACACGCGTAGGCACAACAGGGACGTCAGATGAAAGAATTGATAGTATGGTACAAGATTCTGCTGGAAATATTTATGTGGTAGGCAGAACAACTGGTAGTACTAGTAATGCTAATCTAGTTATATCAAACTATAGCACAGTTAGTGGTGGAGCAGTTATTGTAACTACATATGGAACTATTCCACTAGGAACAGCTAGTGTTGATTCAATTTATGTAGTAAAATATAACCCTTTAGGTCAGGCTCAGTGGGTGACTACTATAAATAATATATATACAATTGCAAATTTATCATATGTAACAATTGATTTATGTGGAAATTTATATGTGGCAGGGACATCATTTAGTGGAGGTGGAGGAAATGTAATAACAATAAATAATGCCAATACAGTTAATCCTAATGGAGGAACAATTGGAATATCCCAATATGGAACAATAGCAATTGAGTCTGGAAATGATATGTTTGTTGTTAAATATAATTCATTTGGGCAGGCACAAGCTGCTACAAAAATTAATACAGTGACACCAACTATTCCAGCTCCGCCTCCAACTGCGTCTGAACAATCATTAGTAAAAGGCATTTCAGCAGGACCAGATGGTGTATATGTAACAGGATGGTCTGAGGTTTCTGATCTGCCAGGATATTCAAGAATTATGGTATATAATTCAACTTCACCAGTATTAGGTGTTATTACATTGACTCAATGGGGATATATTGACCCAGTCCCGACCACTGTAGGTAGGGAAGTAGTAATAGCTAAATTTAATTTTAATCTTCAAGCTCAATGGGCAACATATATAGGTAGTCTTGACGACGGCTCAGCCCAAGAATCAACATCATTAATAACTGATAATTCTGGTAATGTTTATGTATCAGTAAAAACACAAACACTTTTAACAGTAAATATTGGTGTACAAAATTTCATATCTGCGCCAGGTGGAGGAGGGCAAATTACCACATCAGCATATGGTTCAATATCAGTTAGTGGTGGTTCTTCTATTATAGTAAAGTATAATACAAATGGACAGTGTTTAGGCGCAGCATATTTATTAGGAACGGGTAGTACAGGTATAGTATCTATTAATTCTATGACAATTGATACTACTAATAATCTATGTGTATCAGGATATTTTCAATCTACAACAGTAACAATACGTAACTTTGGTAGTGTAGTAGCAGGTGTTATACAGCAAACCGATTTTGGTCGTATTTCTAATAGCTCTTCAGGGACATTTGACGCTATAATTATCAAGTATAATTTTAATCTTCAAGCACTGTGGGCTACAAGATTAGGAGCTACCGCGTTCTTGCAAGAGGAAGGAACTAACATAACAACTGACCTAAATAATAATATTTATGTTACAGGGTATTACCAATCAAATCCTTTAATAATAAATAGTTTTAGTTCAGTAACACCTGGTTCTCCTCCAATTATTAATGTGTCACCACAGTTTCAAATAGCGATAGAAGGGTCTACATCTGTATATTTAATAAAATATAATTCAGATGGTATAGCACAATGGGCAACAAGACTGGGATTTACTAATCTATCGGCTGTGTTATCTTATCCCTTATTAGTAAATTCAAACTATGATATATATATAGGGGGTCCATTTTTAAATGCAACAATTACTATAAATAATTATAATTCATTAAATACAGGTACTACCCCACCAACTATAAATCTAGGATTATACGCTTCTCTTGCTCGCGGGCGTCCAGCAGTTGATTCATTCTTAATTAAATATGCTCAGCCGCCAATACTTCAAGAAATTCCTTTCCCTATTAACAATCAGTCGAATCCCTACTTACCCGCCTTTGATACCTATTATGCTATGAAAAACCCGACTGCGTTATGTAATCAGCCAGTACAAGACCAAAATCAGAAGCATTTCGTAAAACAATGTCATACTCGATTTCCAAACGCGAATAATGGTGTAAACGCTGTTTTTAGCCCATGTGATAATGTTACAGAAATGAACCCAGATACGAAACAGTTCTATACAACAAAACCACAAAATCCCCCAACATGTGATGAATGTATTCTTCCACAATAAATAATACAACCTGAATATTAGAATGGACGCAAGCAAGATTACACAATTGCTTCAAAAGCAGAATACAAGATATATTAATCGTAATCAGACGGTGGATGCGAGTACATTAATCTGGAAGAATCAGATTCAGTCATCGAAATATATAAAAGGTGTAAAGACATGTGAAGGGGTACAGAATTGTAATGTTCCGACAAATCCCTGCTGTGCAGATCAAGCAACTGTAAATGGTCAAGTTCTGAATACGGGTACATATTCATTTGGTGGAGCTGGTAGAACAACCGCAATTCAATCTGGTTCCCCTCAACAATTTTTAAGTGTATACGCAGGAGCTTCTGGTTCAGCCTCACAAGTATATTCTTCTGAAATAATCCTATTACAACGCGCAGGAAAGGAATCGTGTGGTGTTTCTTCTACTACAACTCCTGCTCCTGCTAATACCTATGTAGTCCTTCCAAGTGGAGGAAATACCGCAGACCCTGCTACTCTAAATTCGTATTCTGCCATTAATGCCGAATTACAAGTGCCATCTTGTAGTTATATTTGTACAAATACGAATGGTCCAGCAGATACAAATCCAGTTGTAACAGGAAACTCAGCAATAACTGGAACTCCAAACAATTTACCTGTAAATAATCAGTCAAATCCTTATTTATCACCATTTGATACATATTATAGATTTAAGAATCCTGAAGCACAATGTAAAAATTTACCTGATCAAAATCAAAAGCATTTTGTACAAGAATGTCAGACTCGCTTTCCAAATGCTAATAATGGTGTAAATGTTGTATTTAATCCATCTAATAATGTAACAAAAATGGATCCTGTTACGTTAAAATTCTATACAGATCCTGTTACATCATTTAATGGAACAATTACAACAAATCCTACAACGTGTGATGGATGTATTATACAGCCACCAGTTAATTAGAATGACAATATTGATATAAACTATAGAATAATACGTGTTAATATAATTATATAGTTTCTCAGATAAGTATAGATGTCTTCTAAAGGCGAGCCAACTAAAGTAAAGGGAGTTCAAGCAAAACGAAGCAAGGTCCCGCAACTTGCGAGTCCAGAGGTGATAGCAGCTGTAAAGCAGCCACTACCAGCAGGACAGTTAGAAGCTGCTCCTCAATCATTCGCAGGGATTCCACCCCCTCCGATTGACAAGAAACGAGAAAGAGTCTTCGCAGCATCCTTGGCAAATCCACTTATTAAACCACTTTCAGGACCCTTACCAGCCCCTGTTCCAGCCGATTCAGGTCCTTCTCTTCCAGCAGCACCAATTATTAGAAAAAAGCCATTACGACTTGCTAAAAAGACTCCTGATTACGTTCCTCGTTCCCAGAAGTTAGACCCTTCCACACAAGAAGCAGTTGATGAAATCCCCTTACTTAAAGACTATCAAGAAAAGCAAAACGAAATTGAATCTGCGAATCCATACTTAACAGATACTGTAGTTTATACACCGCAGTCAAGAAAAAGTTTCTACCAATTCATTTCTGATAATTATGCGGACCAGTTCAAACTTATTCCGCAAGTGAAGGGGCGTATTGATGAAGATGCCTGTGCTAAGCTAGGGGCTGCCGCAGGAGAAGCGGTAGAGGCATTCTTATATCAAAAGTTTATTCGTGAATATATTCGTAATGCTGGGCCATACAGAGGCATCCTCGTTTATCACGGTCTCGGTTCAGGTAAAACCTGCTCAGCGATCGCTGCAGCTGAAGCTCTATATGGTACTGCGAATAAGAAGATTATTGTTATGACGCCCTTTTCTCTGAGAGGTAACTTTATGTCAGAAATTTCCTTCTGTGGTTTTAAGCATTTTAACACTCAAAATCACTGGGTCAGTGAATCTCTGATTTCTGAAGGGGGTATATCATATTTATATGCTCGTTCTGTTCTATCATTAAGTGATTGGTATCTTAAGAAGGTATTGGAGCGTCCAGAGGAGGAGAGAAAAGTAATATGGATTCCAGATTTTACAAAGCCATCCAATTATGATGAATTATCTCAACAAGAACGCGACGATGTAAGAGCACAAATTACAAATATGATTGAACAACGCGTTAAATTTATCAGTTATAATGGTGTAACCGCCAAGGAACTCAAGAAATATGCGTGTAATATTGATCCAGTAACGGGTGAGAGATTTTTTGATAATGCGGTAATTGTAATTGATGAAATTCATAACTTAACACGATTAATGCAAGGTGAAGTTACACCATATATTACTAAGAGAAAGGGGCGTGCCAGAAAAATTCCAGTTGAACCGATTATGCCTGGTAAATGGAAACCTGGGCTATGCCTATCTGAACTAAATTATAAACGTTCATATCTATTTTATAAAATATTAACGGATGCGCGTAATAGTAAAATTATTGGTCTATCTGGTACTCCAATTATTAACTTTCCAGATGAGCTTGGAATTCTAGCAAATGTTTTATCTGGATATATTGAGTGTGCTGAAATAATTCTCAACTCGGCAGATAAGGCAATTATTGATAAGTTTAGAAAGATTGCAGAGGCTGAACCACGCGTTGATATTGTTCGCTTTGTAACACGTGCTGAAAAGATGGAGGTCTTAATTTCAGTCTTTAATGAAGGCTATGAAAAAGTAGTTGATGATAAGGACTTTGTAGGTGTAAAATATAATCCTGATGCACAAGATGATATTAAAACAGTATTTGAAAGAATTAAAGTTAACCTAATTAAAGAAAAGATCCCAATTGGTACAGAAACATATGTATCATATCCTAGACTACCATCGGATGATAAGGATTTCAAAGATGAATTCATCGATCCTATCAGTTTATCCGTCAAAAATAAGGTTGTTTTACAAAAGCGTTTAACTGGATTAATTTCATATTATAAGGGCTCTAAAGAAGAATATATGCCTCGTGTAACAAAAGATGAAGTAATAAGATGTGAAATGAGTGATTATGTGTTATCTATGTATACTAAAGAGCGTAATAGGGAAATTAAGGGTGAGCAGGGTAAAGATAAGGATAAGGGTGACAACTATGCAGCGGTTGAACAATTTGCAAAGATGAAGAACCCATCTAGTTATCGTTTCAGAAGTAGAGCACTATGTAACTTTGCATTCCCAGATGGCATCGAGCGTCCATTTCCAGGTACATTTGCTGAAGAAGAAGAGGAAGTTGTTCAAGTTGAAGATATTGATATGGGTGAAGCTGCTACAGAAGTAGAAGAGGACTTGGCGGCACAAGAATTGGTTGCGGCAGAAGAAGCTACTATTCCAGATCCTGATTTAGAGGGTGAAGAGGCAGAAGCAGATGTAGAAGCAGAGGGTGAAGGAGAGAAAGAAGAAAAGGAGGATGCTGAGCGCGTAGAAGAAGCAGGGTTAGAAGAAGCTGTTAAAACTGTCGCGGCAGCAGAAGGTGTGGCAGTAACAGAGGGTGGTGACTATCAAGAGGGAGGTGAAGGAACGGATGATGAAGAAGAGAAGAAGCCAACTGTACCAGTTCAGAAAGTGCCAGTAAAAAGAGTACGTCCTAAAGTCGCACCAGCTGCATTTGTAGCGCAAGCACCAGTAGCGCAAGCACCAGTAGCGCAACCTGTCGCACCAAAACCAGCTGCTGAAGATGATGCTTCTGCTGCCGCTGCTATCGCAGCAGCCATTGAGGAGAAGAAGAAAGCAAATGCTACTATAACAAGAGTGCCACGTAGAAAGCCGCAAGTAGCAGTAGTAGCACCCGCGCCAGTAGTTGCTGAAGAAGCAGCCGAATTAGAGAGTAAAGCAGAGGCGGTGGAAGAGGCTGAACAAGCGCCAACTGTTAGAAGAGTTTTATCATACCAAGAACAAATCAAGAAAGCTATGGATACTCTTGGAGCAAATAGAGATACTTATTTAAAGTTAGATGCCGCAGCACCAGAAGGTAGAATAGCACAATATTCTACCAAGTTAGACCAGATGATTCGTAGAATTAATGTATCAAAGGGCAGTAACTTAGTATATTCTCAGTTTAAGACAGTAGAAGGTCTAGGTGTATTAAGAGAGGGATTGAAGGCAAATGGATTTGTTGAAATTGAGATTGAAGGTGGTGAATGGGTTCCAGGTGCTCTAAGAACTGGAGGTGAGAATAAATTACAATTCTCTAAAGCTACTATTGAATCTCTAAGAAAGGGGCCAGATTCTGGTGAGAAGCGTTTTATGTTCTTAACAGGAGAGGGCCTAAGAGAAAAGAGAAACTTGTTATTGAATATTTTTAATGGAGTATTTGATAAGATGCCAATGGATATGCGTAAGGTTCTCGAGGAATCAGGGTATGGAGAACGCAAAAATAAGTATGGTGAGATTTGTTGGGTATTTGGTATTACGGGTGCTGGTGCTGAAGGTATTTCTCTAAAGTGCTGTCGCTCGGTACATATTATGGAGCCATACTGGAACAAAGTGCGTTCAGACCAAGTAAAGGGTCGTGCTATTCGTATTTGTTCTCATCAGGATTTACCATTTAAGGAACGTGAAGTAGAAATTTATACTTATTACACAGTGTTTTCTGCGGATCAAAAGAATATGAATAAGATAGATGTAACAATTCGTCAAACGGACGAGGATGAGACATCAGATGAGAAGGTGTATAATGTTGGGTTAAAGAAGGATAAAATTAACCAAGAGTTGCTAGATTTGATGAAAGAGTCAGGGATGGATTGTGGATTAAATGCAGCAGATAATGATGGTGTTCAATGTTTTGTAGTTGACGGTAAACCAGACCAATACCTATTCGATCCAAACTTACAAGTAGATAAGATTCTAACATCGATTGAAATTAAAGAAGTAAAGGAGGCAAAGGAAGATTTGGTGGCACCAGAGGCAGCAATTGCGAAGGAACTTGGTTCAAGATCTGCTCCAAAAGCTCTAGTTGAACAGATTACAGTTATGAAGTGGAAGGGTAAAGAATATCTACTTGGTCCAAAGAAGGGGTCTGGTGGATTAGTATTTGAGTTATTCGAAATGGTGGATGATAAATTAACAAAACCATTGGGGGAGATCTCAATAAATCCTGGAACTGGTACATTTAAGGGATCTAAGCCTGTAATGAAGATATAAAGAAATAAAATAATCTAAATCATTTATTTAATAAATTTAATAGATTATATATTTTTTGGGCACTTTTTAGGACTAGTTTAATAAAAGTGCAGTTTTATCCAGAAGTTTTATATGTATTGAGAGAGTCTGGGAATTGTGTAAATTGCCAGGAGGTTTTACAATCTTTGATAACATCTGCAGTGTTAATATAGTAATCGAAAAAGTGCATCCAAGCTAAATCAAACTGGAAAGAGGCGTTGGCAAAGTTTAATCCACCCGCTTTTCCACCAATAGCCACATTACAATTATATTGACCTGGTGCATATAGTCCATAGTTATTTGTAGTTGTAATAGGTCCAGAATTGGTAATCTTTGTATTCTGAGTTGTATAATTTCCATTTTTAATAATATTATTTATTGAATCACAAAATACATCAAACCCATCGCTGCGTTGTGCTACTTCCATATAGTACCAAGTTCCAAGTTGTATATTAAAGTTTGTAGGACCATCATACATAGTATTATCAGGTGTCATATTTGTTTGAACTCGTATTTGTGCGGTACTTCCATTGAGTGGAACTAGATAGAAAGCGCATAATTTATTAAAAACCCAGAAGGTAAATAGTGAGTCTTTGATGGGCATAGATTGTATTCTGAATGCAAATGTACATGTTCCCCAAGCTTGGTATGCGATATTTGTTAGATTTAGAATAGAAGAATTGTTTGTTAATCGAATAAATCCTTTATTACCAGGTACAGAGTTACGTTCTTCTGGTCTATTATGAAATTCTAGACTACCCTGTGAAATAAGATTATTAAACATTCCAGGATTTCTAGTATCATCAAATGTCCCTCCATCTTGTAATACTTCAAAGTTTAAGAAAGGAGCGCGAGGTTCTAGAGTCAACGAATAGTAAGGAGGAGTAAAAGAAGATGAACCAGTGCACGCAGTAGTTGTCATCTGGAATGTATGCCCCCCACCACCAGCATCACTATAGTAAAGTTTAGTTATATTTGGTGTAGCAGCAAAATAGTTAGAGCAACTACCAGAAATATAATTAGTGGGGCCTTGAATACTGAGATTTGCGAAAAGGCCAGTTTGATCAACGTATAATGTATTGAATGCGCTAGTGGCAATATTGGCGGGTTGATTAACAGCTATAAAGAATCCATCATCGATAGTAATGCTAAATTTAGTAGTAAAATCTGATGGGGCACGTACATCGAACAATTGTATCATAGATACATATTGTGAGAATCCAGGTGCAGTTGAAGCTAGTTGTGGAATGACACCAGTGCTTCCAGGTGTAAATTGTACAATATCTGTTTCAATGGTTCGTTTGAGAATGGCTGATACTTGATTTGGGTAGCCTGCTCTGGCAACCATCCAAATTACTTCTACGCCTTGCTGATATGGTGCACGCGTAATAAGTCGCTCAGGTGAAATTCCTAAAAACTGTATCATTGCTATACGCTGTGTAGTATAGTCCGTGCTATTCATACCTTGAATAAGTGTATTAATATATTGTTTTACGGCGCTAAGAGTACCTATTGAATTATATGTTGGCATTATGTTTGTATTTGGATAGGCGGTGCCTGTAGGCTGTCCGCCCATTTTTCTAAATATTTGTTGTAAGCATCCCACATCAAAAGGGGGAGGAGTTGTATCAGGTAAGTCTAGACAGAAGTTGTAGCCATTAATTGCGCCTTTTTGGAGACATAAATCTCGAGCCGCCGCACCTGTCGCAGTATTGGATGGAAGTTTAGTATTTCCTGAGAGTTGTCGAGCTTCTTGTAAGACAACATCAACTGTAGTGGCGCCTTGACTAAACACATCTAAGTTTAATGGTGGATTAGCAACACGATTGTATATTTTGACGGCATCGCCATTCCGAATATTGGAAATATAATCACTAGGGTCAGGAGAACCTGATAGCGCGATTGCTAAAGAGCCATTATCACTACATCCAGCAGTAAGTAATTTATCATATAGGCAAGTGGCAGATAGACGTCCATTAATAGATTGACAAGTTTTATCAATAATAGGCTGTGGACCAGGACCAGAACCAGGTGGTGGAGGGCAATTAATGCTAGATATTACTATTGATTGTGGGCTACAGCTACCAAGTGGGTCGCCTCCATAAAGTGGTTGTCCAACAGTATCGATTGGTACACCTTGATTAGTATCACTACAGTATCCACAAGTACCATTAAAAACATCACTGTCGACGTCACCACAAGCTTTAAGTGCTTTACATTTATCAAGTAGCATTTGTTTTTTGGCGAGTTGTAAATCAAAGAAGTATTTTTTATAGTCAGGTGGATTGTAATTTTGGAGTGGTGCAGCAGAATTGCCAATGAAGCCTTGAGAGACAACTGGGTATGGACTGCCTTGGTTTGGAGGTGTATAAAGCCAACCACATCCAATCGCAGCATTAGGGTTTTTCATAGCGATTAGTTGATCCAAAGAGGAAGCGGAACATTGTTTAGCCATTTTACTTAAATCAGGACTGGAATCTTGCATAAAAATATTGTTAGGATTTTTGACAACTGGCTGTTGATAACCTTGGCCCATTGTATCGACACTTTGTGTAGCTGTATCAAAACCTTTCAAACCGGAAGTTCCAGAAAGAATCATATTTGGAAGAGAATTAAAATACTTATTTTGACTATTAATGTACTGACTGTGATTTCCGTCATTTGATCCAGAATTTCCTGAATCTTGAAAAGCTTCTGCCAATCTACGAAACATCCTAATCTTGTATTAGTTTCTTATTTATATAGATATATCTCATAATATCATTTATATAAATAATTATTATTCTAAGTATTGTTATATGTATTTAAGGGGAATTGTGATACGTTATAATTTAAATCCCCATTTTCCAGCCAAAAATTGTTGTACGCGCTGAATATTGGCGGTGGACAGAACGGTATTATAAATTAGAATCTCCATAGCAGTCCCTTCGTACACATAGGGGTTAGAGGGGTTAGATCCACGTTGCATCCCTATATATGTAGTAGTTCCTTTGGTAAAATTCGTTGGACCTGAGTAAACAGTTCCTGCGTTTAGAGATATATTGGAACTACTTCCGCTAATTTGTCCTGTAGCAAGAGCTGTACTACCATATACATAGGATCCTGCTGGTGTAGTGGCGTTCCATTGTATATCAGCACTCAATATACCAACTGAGCCCACGCCGCCACTGCCATCAGTATAACCAGTCCATACACCGCGCGCGCCTGTATATCCTGATAGCAATGCTGAGCGTCGCAGTTTGTTAGATGGATTTGTATTGAATACGATAAATATAGTTTCACTCGTAGGATCAGCGGGGTATTGCGTGGAGTAAATGGGGGAGCCGTCAAAGAACAGTGCTTTCTGGGCCGCCACATATTTTGCAGGGGTTATAGCAACAGCGTTGTACTGACTATATCCAGCCTTATTTACCCAAGTATTGATACTTGATCCATCAGCAGGAATAGTACCATCGCCATTCGGATCCGAGCCATCGTACCATACCATAAGTCCTCCAATAGAAGAAAGTATATTAGTATTATAATCCCAAGATGATTGATTAAATGGTAAAATAGTATTTAGAGGGTAATTGTCGATGCCAGGTTTAGGTCCATAACAATTTACACCTGCCACACCACCAGGATTCCATGACATAATACCAGTTCCTCCATTTCCACATCCTGATTCAGTAGAGGTTGTAATTGGATACATTGGGTTATTTGAATCGGATACCCAGGCACTAAAGCACCAATCCGCACCCTTACTTTGTGCATCTTGTAATTGAGCAGTAGTTGCGACTTGAGCTCCATATTGAGAACATATTTGCTGAGCTTGTCCCTGTGTATAGTTGTATCCTGGGCCAACTGCGAAGACTTGCGTAGGACCAGTTGTATTTCCAGAGGTAATAGCATCTAATGAAACACCATAACACTTGTTAACAGCTGCGGTGCGTGCAGTATTAGACTGAGTATTGTCATTTGCCAAGCGGTTAATTTGGTCGTAAGTTTGTTTGACAGTATTTATTCCACCGAGACTTTGTCCAAACTTGAGACCTGTAGGTGTAGCAGGATCAATAGATGTGCCAGGTTGGCAATATGTATTCGCTGTATCCTGTCCCTTCATACTAGCCATTGTAGCAGGTGATAGAGAGTATGTAGCGCCAATATGTGAGGTGACTCCTTGATTTAAGTACAAGTATGATAGACATTCTTGAGATAGAGGACCATTATCTTTGGTGGGGCCATCACAGGGTGTATTAATTGGTATACCAGAAGCATACATGGATAATGTATTCCAATCTGGCATTGATAGATTTTGTCCAGAGGCATTTTGTCCTGAATAGGCGGATGTCATTTTAGGGGCTAGATTATCAACAATTGTATCGATGTCAAGAGGTTTTCCATTGTCGCCTATTTGAAGAGCATCCGCGCTAGTCTGATTGGCAGGATATCCTGTACCTTGTGGGGTTCCACCGAGTTCAATCCAGCGCGTTTGTAGACATTCTAGTTTGTATGCACCAGGTTTGTTAGCTTTACCAAAACAAGGATCCGATTCTAAGAAGGTAGCAGAAGCTGCCTGAGTAATGATTGGCCCATTATCACAAGTGAGAGCGTCACCATCATACATACTTAAGAATGAAAATGGCATTAAACAAGATAGGTTCATAGAGGTTTGACCGTTGCCTGGAACAAAAGATAGGCATCTAAATCCGTTTACCATAATACTTCCATTAATTTTAGGTTTAGAGTTTGTAATAAGATCTGATTGAATTAGACTCATTAAATCTAGTTTAAATGTGCCACGTGGGGTTTGACCTTGTATGAAGCCAGCAACGTATGTATTATTTACGACTGGTTGAACATTAATATTAAAAACGGTTCCTTCAGCATTACCAGGTATGGTAATTTGAATTGGGGTATTGGGGTCAAGATTAGTTTGTGTAAGAGTAATTTGGGCAGGGCTTGAAGAATTTGGTGTGGTAATAGTTATAGAGCCACTGCCAAGAAGGAAGAGGATTGAAGGGATGCGACCAGTTTCAGGACCAACACGATTAAAGTTTTGTGATGTATAGCACTGCGTACAGTTGGGCGAACTAAATGTTTGTTTAGATGCGCAGTCCACTTTTTCTTTGACAACTACACACTGATCTTTAGTTAGGGCAAAAGTGCCAGGTTTAGATTTACCGAGTGTTGGTTGGTAGACTTTGTATGGGTCATAGGGTGCGCCGCCAGTATCTAGGACAACTTGTGCAGCGGCCATTTGTTTTGTGCGGTCATCAGGGGAAATATATAGGCCGCCAATGTGGGGTCTACCGTCAGAGCCAATTGCTTTTTTGTCAAAGCTCATACCGCAATTTGCCGCAAAGGTAGGGTCATCAAAAGCACTACAAGAAGTACCAGCAGCTTCACAGCTCTTAGCTTGTTGAAATGTATTAGGTATATTGGTTGGTATGGTATAATCATTCTTTGGCTGTAAATCATATGTATTAGATGTTGGATTTGCGGATAATCCACCTAATGCTATTTTAAATGCTGCTGCGCTATCGGCTGATACAGGAACGGCGGGATTTGTAAGATTGATTGTGTTAGTAAGTTGATTGTATTTTACTTTTGAATCTTCTACGAATGTGTTATGGTTTGCATCCGGAAAATCAAAAAACCCCTCTTTATAGTCTTTGCTATAATGGAGAATTAGGGTTAGGATTAACAAAATTATAAAAAATATTATAATGTTGGAAAACATTATGTACCTAATTCATATCAAGATTTATATCAAGATTTATATCAAGATTTATATCAAGATTAATAAAACAATAAATAATTAATAGTGTTTAATAGTTATTATCAGGGCGGATTTGCGGTAGAGCATCCATTTCACGTGTGATAACACGGAATACAAGATTGAGTTGTTTATTAAGGTCAATTAGACGGCAAGGAGATTGTAGGGCAAGGCCATATGTATTGAGTATATTTGAGAAGTTGCCTGTGCCAAATGTATTAAGCCTAGTTGAACCAGTGGATGGGTCTTGGTATCTGGCTTGAATCATAAGTACATTTCCATAGCCAACTGTATTTAGGCCATCTATAATTGAGTTGGGTGTATTAGTATAGCCATTATTAAGTATAATATGCCCTTCAGGGCGATTAATCCAATTACAGAAGTCTCTTAGAGCTCCACCATTTGTAGTGTCATTAAGAGCGGCATCTGAATATGTGTAACCGCTAATTTGAATACGATCACCATTACAAATCTCAAATCTACTAAAATATCTATTAGTGACGATAAAGAAATTGAATGGGGCACCAGCAGCTCCGTCACTCAAATTATAGTTACCGCTTGGTGTAATATTGAAAGGATATGTTGTACCAAATGCGGTTGGATTTGCGCCAATAATACCAGCAATATCAAATGTATCAGGCGAGGTAGAAAGAAGTTCGCCGTTTGGACGACGAATATCGATGGTCATCTTTTGTAAAGTAGAGAGAGGTGTAGGATAGAAATCCTTTTGGCATTTTAGGAATTTAGGAATCATAGCTAAGTAGCCTCTATTACAACTAATCTGCGTAGCATCTGATAACCATTGAGCGTCATACTGAAGAACACCAAAGGAACGGTCTAGGAAGTTATCTGTACCGTAATTATTGTTCTCAAGTTCTGCAACACGAACTGTGATGTATGGTAAGTTTAGAATGTTATCTTGGTATGTAGTATCACTGACTCCAGTAGCTCCTGACTTATTAATAGTAACATCTAAGCTTTCACCAGCCATAATACATTTAACGAGCTCAATACGAACAATGTTCTTGAACTTTTGTTGAGCGCTAAGAGTGGGATTAAAGCCTTGGCCGTTGGCGGCGGGGTCAAAGTTTACTGTGAAACTGTAACGATTTTCCTTATTATTTCTGAGCCAGTCACGGTCAGCTGAATAGATGAAAAGATTGTTTTCAATTTCACGATAGCTGACGATTTTGTCTTCGCGAACAACGTAGTTTTGTGGCAGATCATTCTTAACGGGTGAGGCAAGTAGAGGTTGTACAATTGTGGGATTAGAGTTGGCTTGGCCGAGGTCGCGAGGAGGAGGTGAGCCAGTCATAGTATCAAAGGAGCCAACAGGGGCAAGTAGTAGGTCACGTCTATCAGGCATAATTGCGAGGGATAGGTCGGTATTTTGTTGTGGTCTTTGTTGTAAAGTTTGTTGGCGTTGGAAGAGAGCCAGTTCGGTATTACGATTTTGAGAATCTTGTGCATTTTTAAACATAGAATTGGCATCAATACGAGATTGTAGGCTAGCATCAGCTTTGACGAGTTCTGAATTCTGTGAGGCGGAGCGGAGGGCTTCGAATTCACGTTGTTTTTTGGCGCGTTCAAAGAGTTCAGCGGCGGGAGGGCCATTTTCATTCAAGTCAACACGGAAGTCGGGCATAGATGGAGGAAGTGCCTTAACTTCATTGCGTTCTTGTGTGAGGTTGGCGAAGCGTTGTGATGTTTCTTGGAATAGGCCTTCATCCATAACGGTTTTAACGGGTGAAGTATTTTTAGTAAGTTCTTTGCGTTGCATATATTGTGAGAAGTCTTTGGCGGAAGCGGATAGGACTTCTTTGTTTAAACTTTGAAGTGGTTTCTCACCTTGAACTTGATAGACTTGGGTGAGATAGTGGTTTAAGGTTTTAGATAAACGGTCTACCTGTTGGTCATTAAGTGGTGAACCATTTCTCTGCTGAAAGTCCTGAATCAGTACAGTCTGAAGAGTATTATAGTTTTTATCACTAAATAATACTGTTCTGACGGAAGTGTTTCCTTGTTGCTGTTGTTTTTGTTCTACTGTAACCGGACGATACATTGCTAACTCTACTGTATAAATCTTTTATATGCCTTTTAAACCACTTCATTCGGCGGGATGGAGGGTGTGATTTTATAGAGTAAAATAATTCCATATTTATGAAACGATTTATGGAATCAAACAACCAAAGTAGACAAAAAGTTAGTAAAGAAGTAAGTGGCTAGATTATTTAGAAAATAGTATTTTACGTAATTGTAACATATAATCATCATTAACGGAGTCTTTACAGAAGTTTTTAAATGATATACCACACATCATACATATAATGAAGTACATACTAAACATACCACATTCAGAATCTCCATATTGAAATTTACGAGCATTAAACCCCAATTCACAAGTACTAATTTGTAATTTAAAGCTGCGCATTAGTCTTGCGATAAGTGGAGGAGTTTTATAACCATAGGAATCAAAGTAGGCAACAAATGTTTTTTTGATATTTTTAAGGTTGATATAGAGGCCGACCCAGTGGCTACCGCCTTTGAAGTGAGGATCTAAGTTAAAAATCATACCAATACCTCGTATCCCATTGTTATACTCATTTTTAAGGTTAAGGTCACATGTTTCCTTGTAAAGGCATTTACTACTACTACTGCCGTTACTACTATGATTATATGGATCAGGAGCTGAGAAATCAATGGGGAAAACACCTAAGAATTTAAACCATGGATATGCTTCTTGATATTGTTTCATAACACCGAGAATGTTGTAGTTATCGAGCCACATATCGGGATCTGAATCCCAAGTTTTGGGGCGACGGGATCTGAGATATTGCTTACGGAGTTCTTTTTTGAAGTTTTCATCGATAGGTGCTTTATCAAGTAAGCAATGTTCTTCCCCTTTTTGACAGCCGACGCTTTGGAATAGTTTCTCATCGCTGCTGCCACTATTGCCTTTGATGCGAAGCTTTTTAGCGATTTCGGAATAAACTTTGGCGGGTAAACATTTATTTTTAGATTTACGAGTCGATGAAGGATTGCATCGAGAGAAATCTTTTAGAGACAATTTCTTCTTCCGAGTTTGCTGTGGCATATTGCTCTGCTAATAATTACATACATAATAAATTATAAGAATATAGAGATGAGTACAATATTAGGACCAGGTGGAACACAACAGATCTTTGATTTTTCAAAGTCAAACTTGGTATTAATGGTGGGTGGTCAAATACTATTTATAGTATTTTTACTAATGATAGTATTTTTCGGTACGGCCCCATTATCATTTCCAGCTGACGCGGTAAGAAATATGATAAGTAGAAATAATTCTAAGTCATAATAGAATGTCTTCGAATAGTTCTAAACCTCCGACTAATGGTGAAACAAGTACGCTTACTTCAAAAATGGCATCAGCTGGAAGTGGTATGATAGGTGTTATTATATTCGGTTTAGTTTCGGTTGGTATGTTTATTGGAGCTTTTGTATCAATGTCTAATTTTGTAGGAAGTAAGGATGATTGGAATCTTATTAAGCCACAAATAACTAAAATATGGATTTTAACTCTGATAGGTACATTTGGTCTAATTATCGCAGCGCTATTATATTTTATTCAGGATTCAGCGCGAACAATTTATTTTATCTTGGTACTTTCTTGTCTAACTCTTGGGTTATCATTTAGTTCATTGGCGATTGCAGCGATATCTCGTTAATAACTTGTTAAAACTTGTTAAAACTCGTTAATAACTTGTTTAATCAGAGGTAATTGACCACATAGATGGAATGGAGTGTTGTAGACGAAGACGAATGCCATATTTTCCTCGAACTTGAGAAATACCTTGAAGGCGGATTACGCATCGAATCATATCACCTTTTATAAGGTCTGACACTTTACACGTAGTTCCATCTGTTTTTTTAATAATAGATGTTGGAAAGATATATAAGCATAGTATGGTTCCATCAAGAAGAAAGTGAAATAGTTCGCGAATATTTTCGTGAGTATAGTTCTTTTGATTAAGGAAGCTTTGTTGATGTACATAGAATGTACTTACTAGATATTCCTGGAGTGTATTAAGTTTAACTTGAAAGTTAATTTGGTCAGATAGGTCGATACGAAGGCGTGAGTTTTCAGGGTTGTAGTCGATAACTTTAATGGATGGTGAAAGAATACTTACATCTTGAAAGTCGATACTGTTATCTTTGTATGAAAGTCGAGCAACTGCTTTACCGTATTTATCGGCTTGAAAGGGTGTGAGATGAATATTTCCAATTTCTAATGCTTGATATGGGATTGAGAGAAGCATTGTATTTAATATTTTAATGTTTTTGATAACCTTATATGGTATATGTTTTATCTATTTAAATTGTTTTGAAAAGGAAATATAGTATGTAAAAGGGCTCGCGTCTTCAGGGTGCTTAAAACTATGAAAAGATGTAGAAGTAATATGCAGCCGTGTTCGTATGCGTGGAGAGGGTTTAGAGGTGTAGGTAAAAGAACCCAGTTATTAAAGTTTTTAGAGACACAGGCTGATAAGATTGGGGTTCCATTTGAGATTAAGAAGGGTACGTGGTTTTTAAATAAGCAGTCGTGCGCAGGTGGAGATCCAGATGAGGATGATGATGAGGCGACTGGAAAGTCGATTCCATATGAGGAATCAAATCTACATTTGGGGTTTGATGTGGCACGAATGTCGATGTCAGATAAAGTATTTTTACAGAGTATTTTAACGCGTTGGACTGGACAACAAGACATATGTCTAGTATCTTCACTTATTCAAAGTAGATATTTGGTGTTATATCACGCGCATTTCTTAACAGATGAGTCGGTATTACAGTTACAGGAGTGTTTAGAGCAGTATCCGACATTTGCAATTCTTCTTACGACGGAGCTTCCTTTAAGTGGTCGGTTACGTGATTTTTGTTTTGAGATTCCAGTGGTTGGAGAGGATAATTTGCTAGCTAATTATACAAAGAAGGCAAAATTAGCGGAGAATGATGTCTGGTTAGAATTTTTCAAGAAAACGATAAATGATTGGTCAGATGGATGGGGCACATCAAAGATTGCGGATGTAAGAAATTGGATTTATATATGTCTACAACGTAACTTAAGATGGGTTGATGTTATAATGTATTGGGTGGAGGCAATTTATTTAACAGAATGGATAACTCCGAGTATGAAAGCTAAACTAATGGAGATATTATGGAATGCTGAGTCGGGTTCAGGTTGGGTGTTAGTAACTTCATATAGAATTCCTATTTTATGGGAACACGTTCATTTAAAATTAGCACATCAATTATATAAATTCAGAAGTGAATTAGCTACTCGGGTCATAGAGCCTTTGGCTTAAAACCTTTGGCTTAAAACCTTTGGCTTAAAACCTTTGGCTTAAAACCTTTGGTTTAGTGGCTTAGGACCAAATAATCTAGTATAAAGTTTGTTGTAATCTAATAGGGTAAGAATGTCTATCATACTTAATACTGTGTTGGATAGAATTAAAACTGAATTTGAATTACCTGATATAGAATGGGTAAATACGGAAATTAATAAAGAAGATTTGAAGTTTCTTGAAGAGGAATGTAATAAGGATTCTGAGTTTGATCCGCTAAATAAGCGTCAATGGATGTATAGTAATATAGTATCTGGTAATGCGTTTGTGGTAGTATCTAAGTGTAATTATGGACAGGTTATAGCGGCATTTGAGACGATGGAGCAGATGGCGGAATTACCGTGGGATTTATGGGGTCGTATTTTGAGAATGTTTTCTGAGCCGCAAAGAGCAGCGCCCCCATTTAAGATATTCTTTTTAGCAAATCGTAATATTCGTGAATTTCCACCCAATTATGAACCAATTAGGCCTCAAAATATTAATGGTGGTTATACTTATAGGTGTAATCCTGAAACAATAATTATTTATAGGGCAGAGGATGCGACAAGAGTATTATTACATGAGTTACAGCATTCGTGTTGTTTGGATAAGACTAAGAATGGCCTAGATATGATAGAAGCAGAGACAGAGGCGTGGGCGGAATTATGTTATGTGGCAATTTTGGCACAAGGTAAAAAGTATATATTTAATGATTTGCTTAAAAGACAATCTGAATGGATGAGAAAGCAGAATACAAAAGTGAGAAAGCATATGACTAATCCTTATTCAATGGAGTTTCCGTGGAGATATACGATAGGAAAGGAGGATATTTGGCGTGAATGGTCTATTTTAAGTAGTATAGATTTAGCACCAGCAATTAAAGTGGGAAATTCATTGCGTTTAACGTATCCACCGAGTGATATTTTAAAGCAGCGTTTTAAAGTGATAAAGGAATCGACGATTTTATAAAGTGCGCAAAAATCTAGGGCGCTTTAAGTCCCCTCACGCTTTAAGTCCCCCATAGCAACCAATCCAAAATTGATTCCCGCTATATAAATTAGTCAGAATCATACATAAATTATAAAATGGGCGTAAAAGGTCTCTTTCAGTTCTTGAAAAGATTTGAAAAAGATGTTAATATTCCACAATTTATTTCAAGCAAATCAGTCGGTATAGATATCTTCTGGTTCCTTCACCAATCCAAAGGAGATATGTTTCAGCTTCAAAATAATCTACTACCAATTATTAAACACGCACAACAAGTTCATTGTGTTTTCGATGGAGCTCCAACGGAAGAAAGAAAACAATCACACGAAGAACAGACAAAAAAACGACAGGAACTCTACCAATCAATTAACCAAATTGAAAAATTTCTTAAATATCCTTTTAATCATCTGACAGGTTCAGATCGCCATTATATTAATAGTTATTTGAATCAACTAAAACGCCAAGCGTGGCAACCTCCTCCAGACTATGTTGAGTATGTTAAGAATTGGTTGGCAGGAAAGGGATGTGAAATACATCAGGCTCCAAATGAAGCCGACCATATTCTTATCGAGCTCGAACAAAAAGGAATAATTAGTACAATTATCACAAATGATTCCGACTTACTCATTCTTGGCTCAAGTACAGTTCTACGGCCTATATCACCAGTGAGGGGAGCAGTATTTGAGAAGGGTTATATTTGTGATATTTTAGGATTTACGGCACAGCAATGGGACGATTTTATGTATCTCTGTAATCATATGAAAGATAAAGATGTACTTTTGGCATATTCGCTAATAAGTGTGTATAAAGAGCTGGAATATGTACTTCAAAAATATTACATACTTTACAAGGATGAATTAGTCTCATAAAGTCTATAATAATTTATACTTTACTTGTAGAATGAATAACAATGCAATTCCAGTTAATGATGAACTTCTTGTTATAAAAGGCAAGGAAGGACTTGTAAATATGTCCCAGTGGCAAAATACAGGAAAATATTGGGCTCGCGGAACAAACACTAAAAGTCGTACAACATCGGCTAGAGGAACACATAAAGTTTTTAAAAGTAAAGCTAAGGAAATTAGAAAAGCTCAGTTAAAACAACAAAAAGAAATGTTAAAAGCTGAAATGAACTCCTTACAAGGACAATTAGCAGCAACAGGATTTATTCGAAACCCATCTGAAAGATTACGTATAAGAAATGCGAATGGTAGTTTCTCATATGCTACACAATTAAGAACTGGTTTATCACATAATCAATTATCCACGATTGAAAAGAAATATAGAAATGAAAACGCTCTTAATGCGGAATTATCAGCAATGATGGGTGTTTTAGATGTAGGTGGAAAACGCAAAACACTTCGTAGTACCAGACGACGCAGACATACAAAGCGCAAAACACATCGTGGTACTTGTCGTCGTTAAATATTATATGTAAGTTTTTAAGAACTATTTTATAATATTTTTTTAGTTTATGCGTCATTTGATACAAACCAAAATGAACTAGTATTCACAGTAGCAATTTGAAATTTACGCATTAATGCGGTCGCGGGCGCGCCCCAGAGGTATAATGAGGTTGCATTTAGTAGTGCAACATCAATTCCAATAATATTAGTTGTTACAGAACTAAATAAGATCTGCTGTGCAGAAGTACTTGTTACATTCGCACCACCGCCTGTTTTTCTAAACATAACATATTTTCCATCATCTGCACTAGTAATTGCTGGCATTGTAACAATAGTTGATACTGTAGTACTTAGAACACTATAGGCATAATTATAATAATAAGGAGACCATAGAGTAAAACCTGTTGAGAAATAATATACTGCTTCCTGTACTCCTGATTTTATATATGTAGTACTTGCAGCAGTAATTAATGTACTAGGTTCAGCAGTACTGGTAAGTGTTATTTTTTCACCTGTCATTGTTGTAATAGACCCAACAAGATCAGAACATACAAACGAACTTGGATAATGAATGGCTTGAAGTGAAGAAAATTGTAAAGATGGTAGATTTGCAGGATTAATTGAAGTGCTAAAATCTGCCCAAGTTAGTTGACCAGGTTGTCCAGTTGGACCAGTTCCTACAGCACCAGTCGGTCCTGTTCTACCAGTTGGTCCTGTTGGCCCTGTTCCTAATGGTCCTGTTGGCCCAGTCGGTCCTGTTCTACCAGTTGGTCCTGTTGGCCCAGTCGGTCCTGTTGTCCCAGTTGTACCTGTCGTACCTGTTGTACCTGTTGGTCCTGTAGGACCTGTACAGCAAGGCCCAGTTGGTCCAGTTGTACCCGTTGGTCCAGTTATACCCGTTGGTCCAGTTGGCCCAGTCGGTCCAGTTGTACCCGTTGGTCCAGTTGGCCCAGTTGGCCCAGTTGTCCCAGTTGTACCAGTCGACCCTGTATCTCCAGTCGGTCCAGTCGGTCCAGTCGGTCCAGTCGGTCCAGTTGGCCCAGTTGGTCCTGTAGGACCAGTTCCAAGAGGACCCGTAGGGCCTGTATAACCAGTAGTGCCCGTAGTACCAGTAGTACCAGTAGTACCAGTAGTGCCAGTAGTGCCAGTAGTACCAGTAGCAAGAGCTATAAGTGGGTAACAGGGAAATCGTGGGGGTGGCGGGCAACCTGGTGAATAACCAGGCGGTAGGCAACCATATCCATTATTAGTTGGTTGATAATATGCCATCTTCTATTAAAAAGACTATAAATATTTAAATACTCTTTTTACACAAATTAAAAGAGTATTTGATATAAATCCTCATAATAGTCTAAATATTATACTCTGAGTATTTCCACATACTTGTCCAGAATAGCCAAGTCTGAGTCTAAGAAGATCACTTGAATTCATCTATTTAATTTAATTGATTATCCTTACGCTGTTTTTTAAACTCATACAAGTTATTAAACAGAGTATTTACTAACCGGAACTAGCAATTACTACATACATTATTCCCATAAAGTGCAGAATTACATGTATTACATCTATTATCAAAATTAGTCCCTTGATAAAAATCAACTAAGGGGCAAATTACAGGGCCAGGACCAGTCATCGTAACTGTTGAGAATGTTTGTACAGATGAATAGTTAATTGTTGAATAACTGTAAATAATAGTGCTATTGGTATTCTTCCAATTTAAGAATGATACTTTACAGTTACATACACCAACGGGAATAGTCTGTCCAGTATTCCAAACGCTTATAGTCGAACAAGATGGGTATCCGCATAAATATTTACCACTATTTACATCGTTTGATAGCTCATAACTAATAGATGGCGTATCACATACATAATTATATTGTAATGTTGATGATGAAGTATATGTAGTTGTACCTGTACTAAAAGAGCTTATAGGGCATATATTTAATGTAGATGTAGTTTTGCCTGGAAATATAGTTGGACGATAATATGCTTGGAACAATGTCCGATTTTTCTTAGCATTAACAATATCACTAGCGTTCATTCTATTCTTATGGTATTAAACAATTCATCTTGTTCTGAATATTTAGAAATTATAATTTCAGATAATAGAGAATGGATTTATCCGAGGTTCCTTATACGTTAATATTCAATCTGATTCTTGCCGCGGTACTTGTTGGCTTAGTAGTATATTTTATGTTCTTCACGCCAAAATATAAACGGGTCGATGAGGGATTTTTTGGTGGTGTAGCACGTGGTTCTGGACACCCTGATTGTCTCCGGACTCTTCCAGAGGGTTCTGAAATATTAGACGTATTACTAAGCCGTGTTGAAGCTAATCCCGCCATTTCCGAAGGCTCAGCCGATTACAGAGAATTCCAACTAATTCTAAGTAAACTAGGATGCTTGAAAAAGGATTTAATGTCACCAAGTGGAATCGTTGAGGCTACTCGTTACCAAGCATTCGAAACCGCTCACGACCGCATAAATGTAGCAGAAGTAACTGCGATGTGCTTATCACAGACAATTCCTGCGCGTGATTTGGACATTATATTTGCAACTTGGCGTGATCGTGGAAATGTTCTCTTAAGAAAGCTTTGTACCGAAGCTCAACTTACAGAACAGGGTGTTACAAGCTTAGAAGCGTTGTATAAGAAGGCTTGGGAGGATGTGTATGATATTGCGAAAAGTCGATGCTTGAAGACTGATTTTAGTTTACAAAATGGGGGCTCAACTGGGGGTGATGTGGGTGCGTATGAACCTGAAGACTTGAAGGATTTACGCGCTTATACCAATAAGTATGGGGGTTTGAGTGCAGCAGGCTGGAATGGCAGTGTATAATACATTACAAATTAATAAATTTTATAATAATTCTTAAAATATTTCATATTCAGAAATTCTTTAAGTATTAAATAGACTTTTTAGGAAAAAGTCCGCAAAACGAATGATAATGAGTTTATCTGCTAAAAGCGCTTAGCAGAAGGGGCATCCACCAGATGGGGGAGGGCAGCCACAGCGGCTTCTAGGTTTCTGGCATCTGTCGCAGGGTCTCTGTTGGCAAGAAGGGCAGCCACCGCATCCACCACCACAACTTGTACCACTGGCAGGCCAGTTGGCATAGACGATTAGTCCAATCACAACAATAAATAGCAAGATTGAAGCTGATAATAACCACATACTATTTATAATTGTTTAATTATTTTTCAAAGATTTAGACATAATTACTTTATTTGACTAAAGCCACGAAAAGCATTAGTGCGATTATCTGCCATACTGAGCGGGCCGGACGAGCAAAGGAGAATAATTCAACTACAGAGTTATTCCATAGCCATTTACCTACAAAGGCAACAATGAGTACAGCGATTATCAAGGATAGTAATGACGCAATTAATTCTTTATATATTTCACGACGACCTGTGGTGGAACCGGACATATCTGACATCCCTTCGACGCCAGCACGACATAGATCTTTTAACATTTTCTAGTATCTACTGCGTTTTTTCATACGCAATGGATTCCTTGGTTACGACCTCGCGATGTTCCTGAATATATTTCATTAGAGCCGTTGCTTGTTCCTCTGATTTGAGGCCCTCGGTCATAAGTTTTACCATATTCTTTTGGCCGAGACCAGCTTGACGCTTTTGTTTCTTATATAGAACACGTCCGCCAGAACTTTTAAGGTCGAGTGCGCCGATGTTGTGATTTTTCATTACACGAAGGATAACCTCTTCCAACGCCTTCATCTTTTTATTATTCTCGCGAAGGCCCTGCTTAGCATCATCGCATAGTTCTCGTAGACGTCGCCATTCAATGATAGAGTGTGTTAGTGTTGACATTTCGTTTTCCTGTGGAGTGGTAATTGTACCTTCAGTGTTTTCAGGTGCTGCTGACATCTTTAATATAATATAGTAGCACGAGTTTAAATTCCTTTTGTGTGTAAAGAAAAATTGAAATATTAGCGGCCGAGGAAAATGATGGTGGTTGAAAATGGATATAAATACACTTATAACACGATTCCATAATACCTTCATTAGTAGCAAGAAGAATATTGCTACAACTATCCAAGCACATTTAAAAATAATTATTGATTCTATTATTCAACTCTGCGAAGAGGGTTGTAATTCATTCGTATATGAAATTATTACAATGGATGATAGTGATATAAAAAAAGTACGCAATGAACTCTTGTTGGTTTTCCCTGAAATGGATATTATAATAAGAGACAAGCAAATTATAATTGACTGGTCCTAGCCACACAATATATTATATCCTAAAATTTGAAATATATTATTTCTGATTTTAAGATTATCAGCATCCTCTTTATAAATGAACACACCTCTTGAAAATATTGCACACAACATTATATATGAACTATGGTTCTCAGTCGCAGAAAGTATATTTAACCGTGTATGTGAAGTAACTGAACTTAATCAAGAACAAATCGACGCATTAAAAGTAGTTGCGCTAAGACCAAATGATTTTCAAGTTCTAATCGAATAAACTATGTAAAAAAAAGCTTAAGACGCTCTCTTACAGTACCTCTACAAATATAACATGTAGTATTTTGTTTTTTAACACAATTGCTGCAAAATGTATGACCACACGGTACAATGGCAGTTGTTATTGGGTCAGTTAAACATATGGCGCATTGTGGGTCATTTGTTTCATTCCTAAAATTACTATTAAATGAAATGATCTGGCGACAAATATTCCATTTCTTATATTCCTCAACTAATTCTTTATAATTCTCCTCGATATTGGTTGATTTATAAACTGTATCAGCATACTTTGTAAATGTATCAATTAATTCTGGAAGCATATCATTATTTGATAGGCTAGTAATCATTGGTGTACGACTATTTAATTTATCAAGTATGTCTATTTTTTGGTATAGATTTGTCTCGAGACGAAGAATTTCTTCGCCAATATTCTTGTATTGATTAAATATCCATCGTGTTTGCTTCATAAACTCCTCTAGGCCGCCGCCGACTGTTCTATTTTTCTTTAAACCCTCGTCGAATATTGCAACAGTTTCATCCAATGATACGTCTAGATTTAGATCTCTTAATATACTACATGTATTATGCCCCTTCATAGTTGGAATCTCGTGACCATATCTTCTAAAAATTGTTTCTGCTATACCTATAATTTGCGGCGTTTTATCTGGTTTTGCCATAAATCTAAATATTTCATTATTATGTTTTGATATCAATTCTTTTAGCTTTTTCTTAGATACACACACAGGCTGAATAATCTCATCTGATGCGCCCTTTACTTCCGCACAATGTTTCGATAAAATATTCGACACAGTAGATTTATATCTGCCTGCTATTTGTGTATCTAATGAAAATGCTGGAATATTTTCACCATCTCCATTATCCCATCCTGCCGCAGGATATTCTGGACTCTGTGATGGACCATGAACTACAGGGGTTGACAACATCCTACCTATTTATTTTATTATCCTTTTCTTATCATGTATTTAATACGCTTATAATATTTTTGACCGGAATATAATAAATATTAATATAACAATATCATATTATATTAATTATTTTGGAAATTCTATTATAATTCAATACTCTTTTAATCATATATATCTTTTCCATTGCGACCGATATCCTCCATAAGCTTTACATATGCTGATCCACTCATTGTACCATAACCTGGTACAGCCACAACCATTTTATGAAGTGGCTTAACAGCAGTTCCTTCTAAGGTACGAGTGGTAACATCTGTTTCATAATTACCACCTCTCATACGATGCTGTCTATTACGACCTGTTCGATTGCGATGAGTTTTGTTGCGATGAGTTTTGTTGCGACGCATGCGACGGGGTCTTGATTTTGTTCCACGCCGTCTATATTTTCCTTTTACAGGCATTCTACATAGTAAAAATATCTTTATTTTAGTGAATGTATACTACCCGTTTATTTTGTAGTTTAGCATATTCTTCTAAGGTATGACGCTTTGTATGTCCTTTTGGGACTTTGATTGCGCGTGCAGATAACCACGCCGCAATTACTTTATCATCGTCCTTAATCTCGAGCAATTGCTGCGGTTCTTCCGCTTCCTTATATCTAATAGGTGTTTTTGATGAAATATTATATTCTTTAAGGTCTGAATATGGGATTAGTTGTTCTAGATAGGCTGGTTCACGAAACATTAGTTTAGGTTTAGCGGGGCAGGATTTGGTAAGATGACCGTACTGGGCACAATAGGAACAATAACGACTATTACGGAGAGGGCAAAGAGCTTCTGTGTGTTGTATTGAGAAATCTTGGAGTGTATCTTTACAAATGCTACACATTTACACTTTTAACAAAAGTGCCCAAAAGCTGTTTTTGTAGACTTTAAAATTAAAAAAGTTTTTTTCAATTTTATTTCAGAAGTATAAATAAATGTCAGCGGATCAGATTCACTTCTTTTTACAGTTGCGCAATCAAATAAAACTATATCATTGGCAGACACGCGTTTACAGTAGACATATTGCGACTGATAAAACTTTAGAGAATCTAGATACTGCTATTGACACATATGTTGAAGTGTATATTGGAAAATATGGTCGTCCAAAAGTGGCTGGCAAAAATGCATCAATTACCCTACACAATTTATCAGAAGCGGGTGCAGTTCGTTTAGTAAATGCTGCTGTAAAGTATTTACAAGGTCCATTAACTAAAACTCTAAAGCCAACCGATACAGATTTAATGAACATTCGTGATGAAATTATCACAGATTTAAATCAACTTCTCTATCTTTTCACTCTTAAGTAAAGCCATTATAAACTCATCACATATTAATTGGAAATGGTACTTGCCAGTTTAAATTTGTTGCTTCTGCCATTGCTTTAAATGGGTATAATTTGTTTACTAATTGAACCGCCGAACTATATTCATTTTTCTCCTTATAACTAAAAAAATTATAATATACTGGCCCAGTTCCAGATAATATATAATTTACATACGCATTTGAATTATATGCATATACTTTTTGGAATAATTGTAACTGCTGACTATATTTAAGACCTTGTCCTTGTGATAATTGCTGTACATAAGAGAACAGCGGTACATTATATGGATTGTAACCTATTGCCGCCGCAGTTGATGGTGCTGTACCAGTTGAAACCAAGAACGGGAACGCCCCTGTACCACTAAAGTTCTCTTTATATTGCGGATTCTGATTTAACCATGCTGCTAATCCCTGTGCTGTATAAAAACAGGCGGGAGGTATTGAACTTGTTGAGGGGAATTGTGGTAATGCCATACTCTATTTTATCATAATATAAAGATTATTCATAGTTATTACTCAGTATGCTACAAGGCGCTACGCTACAAGGCGCTACGCTACAAGGCGCTATGCTACAAGGCGCTACGCTACAAGGCGCTACGCTACAAGGCTTAACACATATGTCATTACCAGGTAGTACCGACCTATCGGCTTATAAGAAGTCGGATGCAAATATTACGCCACTTTCACTACCTCTTGAGCGACCTGTAGTTATTTTCGCTACAAATGATGTTAATGATGAGACACTCTTTCGTAATGGACTTACTCAAAATATCGTAGTTCTTTATGACCTTTGTGAAAGTATGGGTTACAAATCATATTTGCTTCAGTACGCGGGTATGCCCGAATCTGAGAAAAAGGCGTTTATTAATAATTATAGAACGATTACTGCGAATGAAATTATTCGTAATCCTATACCCATCAAGACATTTATCGAAATTGGAATGAGCCTTGATTCTACAACTCGAGCATATTTACGTTCAATTGGTGCTAAAATTGTTAAACTTTATTTAGGTAACATTCTTAATATTGATATTGAAAGTATTCAAAACTTTAGTGATCTATTTTTTATACATCACATAGTTGGTGAAATTGATGAAATATGGACCAGTCCACACTACAAACAACATTTAGACTATGCTGCGCTACTTAATCGAACTGAGATTAAAAATAGTCGTGTAGTTCCTTATGTATGGGATCTGCAATTTATAACTCAGTATGGAACGAAAGAAACGATTGAATGGGCGCCGTTAGACGATTGGCGAGATCAGGATATCGTTATTATGGATCCTAATATATCTTTTCAAAAATGCTCATTTTATTCGTTACTTTTAGTGGAAGCATTCTTTAGAAAGCACCCAGAGTGGCGTGGAAAGGTACAAATTATTAATGGTGATCGACTTAAACTTCAAGCAAACTCCTATAATTTTGTTCTTCCTTCTTTGAGCCTCTATAATAGTAATCGAATTGTTTTACACGCGCGAAAAAGTATTCATAATATTCTTAAAGATCACCGTTCGTCTTGTTTTATTACGCATCAATGGAATAATGATTTTAATTATATGACTTTGGAGCTGCTTTATTGTAACTATCCTATTCTACATAATTCAGAGGGCTGGGATAAATTTGGTTATAGTTACTCTATTAATAAGTGGGATGAAGCAATTGATACTATGTTAAGAGCTCTAAAGGATCATAAAATTAATCTAAATATTTATAAGACGCATTCTGCTAATCTTATTTGGAAACATTCTGTACATAATCCAGAAATACAGGCGGAATGGCAGACAATTCTATAAAGCATATAGGTCATATAGACCATATAAAGCATATAAAGCATACAAAGCATACAAATTCCATAATTTATTTAGTATAAAGATTATTCTCTTTTAGAGATTAATATAATGCTGCGTATTGGAATCACATATAATCCATCTCTTGATTTATTTTATAGTGGAGCAAATCAAACATCTGTTATTCTTTTTGAATTATTTAAAAACTTTGACTATAAAGTTGTTCTGGTTGATTCTAAAAATACAGGATCTAAAAAAGTACCAGCGATTGATTTTGCGGATCTTACTCCGCTATATCTAATAACCGATCTAGATTATCTTATTGATATTGATGGATTTGTTGACCCATATGTTCGTAAGGGGGCAGCTAAAAAGTCAATTATATTCCTGCGTAAATTTTTACAGTTTAGTGAAATGGATAATTCTGTTTATCCTGATTCTCTATATAAACCACGTAGTTTTGATGGTGTATCTGAGATATGGTGTTGGGATATTCTAAATCCTAAAGAAACTCTTGATTCAATTCAAACTCTTTTTCCCTGTCCTATTCGCACAGTTCCGTTTATCTGGTCACAAACTATCGTTAGTGCATATATGTCACATACTCTAAAGTATGATAGTGCTAAACCATTTGAAGTTCATATTGCTGAAAAGAATATTAATAATTCTAGTTCATCTATACTTCCTCTTGTAGCAGTAAGAGAGTTATATAATAATAATAAATCATTTAATGCTGAGTATAAGTGCCATAATATGGATAGAATTATTGAAAATAAATTTCTAAAAGAGAATGTACTTAACAATATTGAGATTAGTAAGCTTCCTATTAAGTTTGTTCCAAAAGATCCATTTTATGAGTGGCTTTCTTCAGAGAATATTATTATGTTATCTCATTCGCGATTTACTCCGTTTCGTATTGGGCTTCTAAATGCTCTTTGGTTAGGTATTCCTGTGATACATAATAGTCCAATTCTAAAGGGGGTTCATCCTACACTTGACAGTATGTTTTATTTTGGAAATAGTATTTCAGGGATATCTGATTGTTTTTCCAGATTTTGTTCAAATGGTATAACTGATTTTATTGGTTCTGTAGATAGTATTAGGAGTTCTATTTTAGAAAGATGGAGTATTGCGAAGAATTTAGAGGGTTGGAAACAAATATTCTCTAGTCTTTCTTTAAGTTCTCTTCCAGTTGCCAGTGTTTCTTTAAGTTCTCTTCCAGTTGCTAGTCGTTCTTTAAGTTCTCTTCCAGTTGCCAGTGTTTCTTTAAGTTCTCTTCCAGTTGCTAGTCGTTCTTTAAGTTCTCTTCCAGTTGCCAGTGTTTCTTTAAGTTCTCCTCCTGTTGCTCCTACTTCTAATAAAAATTCTATTGTCGTCGCATTTTCTGATATGTGGCCTGGATTTAACTATAATAATAATTTTATCATTGATTCTCTTCGCCACGAAGCAAAATCACTTAGTCTAGATATTACAGGAATTAACTATACAACTGATTCCAACCCCAAACTTCTTATTTTTGGACCCTATAGCCATACTTGGAAAACAGTTCCTAATACCATACCTAAAATATACTTTAGTGCTGAAAATTGGCCAAAACCAGATGATCCACAAATTGCTCTATATATAACATCAGCACGCGAAGAAGATAATACACATATTCGCATACCAACTTGGATGATGTATATTGATTGGTATTCCAATACAACTACTTTACCTGAAAAATGTGAAGATAATCCTATTCGTCTCCCTATTCATTTCGCAATAACACCCCATCCCATAATATTTAAAGAACGCACTGAGTTCTGCGGATTTGTTGTTAGTAACCCAGTATGCTCCCTAAGAAATGAAACCTTTAAAGCCATAAATGATTATAAGAAGGTAAATTCAGGTGGCGCGCTTTATAATAATATTGGTGGTCAACTCAGTTTGAAGTACGCAGGAGGTGGATGTGGCGATATCTCAAAACACCAGTTCTTTTCAAAACAACAATTCTCAATCAGTTTCGAAAACTCACAGGCCCCAGGATACATTACTGAAAAGGTTCTTCACGCTAAAATGGCAGGATGTGTTCCTCTTTATTGGGGAGATGTAGATACAAATACTGATTTTGTAAATGGCTCAATAGTCAATCTATCTATGTTTAATAACCCAGAACAAATCTTAGAGGTCATTAAAAAACTAGAATTAAACCCTGATTTATGTGCCAAAATTGCTTCTACTCCCATTCTAAATCAAGAGAAAAAGACTAATGCATTAGCACAAATCTCTAAAATGTCTCAGAAGCTACTCTCTATTGCGAATATTAATAAGCCATCGACTCATCTTACAGGTATCGATAAAGTATTTATTGTCAACTTGGATACTCGAAAAGATAGATGGGACACTTTGTGTAAGGAAGAGCCCTTTATTACATCAATTGCTGAAAGAGTATCTGCTGTAAATGGGCGAACTCTTAAACTAACACCATATATCTATTCGCTTTTCAAAAATAATAATTTTAACTGGAAAAAATCAGTTATTGGATGTAATCTAAGTCACATCAACATTTGGACAAAAATTCTCTCTCAAAAAACAGGAAACTTATTCTTAATTTTAGAAGATGATGTACGTTTTATTCCATCACAATTATCTACTTGGGATAAGTATGCTGAAACAATTCCTAGCGATGCTGAATTAGTATATATTGGTGGAGTATTGCCACCAAATAGACCTGCGCTTAATAGTGCTATTGAGCCTATAAATGATTTCTGGGGTAAAATTAAACCTAATCAGCTATTTACAGGTGGACCACTTTTACCATTATTCCATTTTTGTACGTATAGTTATATTATTTCACGTAAAGCTATAGAGAAATTAATCAAGCATTTAATGAATTCTGAAAATAAAATGCCCAATGTTATTGACCACTTCTTAGGGTTTCATTCATTAAATCTTAAAACATATGTGGCAAATCCTCTTATTACTAAATGTTTTCAGGACGATGATCCTATATATAAAAATGCTCTATTTAATAATACAGGTACAATTGCCCAATTTGATAGTGATATTCGTAATAATACAGAATGCTTTAGTGAAGAAGATATAAAGGTTGCTATGCAAACTAAAGAGGTTATAGATATTATACAGCCAGCAGATAAAACACGTAATATTGTTACGTTATATCATATAACAGATATGGAAATGCCCATCTATGAGCATAACTGGATTACAGATATATTTTCAGATTATACTTTAAAGAGGGTGGAAAACCTTAATGAGTTTATTGAAGATGGCGTGTGGTTTATAGTTCAGAGACCACATTCAGATACTTTTAACACATATTTTAGTAATTTACCTAAGAATATCACATTTAAAGTTCTCCATTTAAGCGATGAATTTGATAAGGATACTATAGATTTTTATAATTTACCGAACTGTAGGGGTGTAATTAGAAACTATTTGCGAGCAGATACTCCTGAAGTACCGCATATAATTACAGTGCCACTTGGGTATCATTATAAGGGCATAAATAATTCAGCATTTTTGGACAGAAAGCTTGTATGGAGTTTTCACGGAAATTGTTGGTTTGATAGAAAATCCAAATTAGAACAGCTATACTCATTTGTACCGCATAATTGTCATACTGTTAATGAATGGAATGCATCAAATATGTCAAAACAAAATCAATATCTTTCTATACTAATAGATAGCAAGTTCTGTCCAATTTTAAGGGGGAATAATATTGAAACATTCAGATTATATGAAGCATTGGAAGTTGGCACTATCCCTATTTACGTTCGTCAAGAAGGAGATGAACTATTTTGGAATAAGATCTCATCTAAGCTCGGTCTATTAGAATTAGAAAACTGGACACAGGCCACAAATGTAATTCAAATCTTTTTAAATAATCCAGATGAGGGAGAAAAGTATCAAATAAAACTCTGTAAAGCCTGGACCAAATGGAAATCTGAAATTAAATCAGCCTGTCAAGCCCTTTTATAGAAAAGTTATATAGCAGTATTATAAATAAATAATAAACTATATACTTATATTAAGTACAATGTGTTATTTTATAGCTTACCTTTCTTTTTAAGCTCAGAGGCGTGTCTCATTGCATCACCGAGCTTTGTGGCGGGGTTCTTTTCCTTCATCTCGTAATAGATTTTCATAACTTTCTTGTTCCATTCAGAGGGAGCCTTACGAGTTTTGCGGCCGCCTACCGACTTGTTCTTGTTCTTGTTCTTATTTCTATCGCCACCGTCCATCTTGTCCTTGTTTTTGTTCTTATTTCTATCGCCACCATACAGCTTGTCTTTATTCTTATTCTTGTTTCTATCACCGCCATCCATCTTGTCTTTATTCTTGTTCTTGTTACGACGAGTTTGATTTTCTGGCATTCTATCTATTACTCTGATTTTTTACACGCCGGATAGAAAATACCTAAAGCCTTATAAAATACTATTATAGTAGTATTATCAAAATGAATATTGATGATTTTGTTAAACAATTAAACTCGGTTATTAATCCAGCCGCCCCTGAACCGTCTCCTACCGTATTCTCTTCTGTACCCCCTTCCACAAATACTGTTGCTGGCCCTGCAAATGTATCAGAAACTGGTGGTAAAAAAATTAAAGTTCTTATTGTATCTACACACATAAATCAAGTAAACGGATATAGTAAGGTAACTTTTAATATTCTTCAACAATTGGCAGCGCAGCCTTGGATTAGTCTTGTACATTTTGGAACTCAAAAGCTAGCAAATGGCGACCTTGGTCGTAAATATCCAGCGGGTGTAAAAGTAATTGATGGAACAGCTATGGAAAAACAGAAAATGGCGGGATTCGCTTTTAATGAACTACCAAGTGTTATCACATCGGAAAAGCCTAATATTGTATTAATTTATAATGATTTGTCCGTGATTTGTGGATATATTGAAGAAATCCGTAAAGCAATTCAAAATCGTTTCTTTGGACTCTGGGCGTATGTTGATTCTAACTATAAAAGCCAACCTCAGCCACTAATTGATATTCTTAATCGCGATGTCGAGCGTATTTTCTGTTTTACTAAGTTTTGGAAGGAGGAGATTAAATCTCAAGGAATTACTCGACCTGTTGATGTTATGAATCATGGTATCAATACACAAATGGTTCGTCCAATTCCTAAAGATCTTGCTCGACAGAGTTTAGGATTACCCAAAGATGTATTTCTCTTTTCTTCTATGAATCGTAATACCCCTCGTAAACGACTGGATCTTCTTGTTATGTCCTTTGTTAAGCTAATTGTGCGATTTCCTATGAAGCCAATTTTTATGCTTGTAGTGGCCGATAAGGGTGATAAGGGTGGATATCAATTATTCGAAATCTTCTCACGCGAATTAAAACTGGCAGGTGCTACAACTGATACATTTGGAAATCGTCTTCTTATTACTTCATCTAATACTTGCTATAAGGATGATGATATTAATCTTCTTTATAATTGTGCAGATGTAGGTGTAAGTTGTGCTGAAGGAGAAGGATGGGGGCTTTGCTCATTTGAACAAATGTCCGTTGGTATTCCACAGATTGTACCTGAAATTGGCGGATATACTGAATATTGTAATAATAACAATTCTATTATGGTTAAACCTAAAATGCGCTATTATATTCCACAGGTGCATAATACAGTAACAGGTGAGGCTCAGATTGTAGATACAGAGGATGTTGCGAAGGCTATGGAACGTTATGTATTTGATGAAGACCTACGCAAACTTCACGGAAAACTGGCTAAGGAAAAAATTAGTGAATATACTTGGGATAGGTGTTGCTCCACATTAATTAAACGTCTAAAGGCTCTTCAAGAGGAAGATGATTAGATATTTAGCCCCTATTAATTACGGATACGCGTACCCATATAAATTCATATTTCTTAGGAATTTCATCCATTGTATCTAACCGAGTACCACCGTACATTTGAGCAGACCATAATTGAACACTTATATTAGGACAATTATCCAGCCCATAATACCTTTTTACACTTTCTAATAAATCCCCTGTTGATAATGCCTGTATCAACTTATATCCCTTTAAGTTAGCAGGTACATTCATATTATCCATTTTCACATAATATGTGCGCAATGGTACATCAACTTCGTCAACATAAAATACTTTCATTTTCTTAATAGTGTTTTATATTTAATAATGTATCGACCACGAACCGTAGTTCAATTTTATATCATAATCATTGGCATTGGAGGCATTGGAGTTATTTTATAAGTATTGTACTCCTTACATTCTTTTTTAATAAATCTTTTATAACTGATACCCATTATATAGCCTGGAACAGGTGTTATATAGGGTGATGTCTCTACCCAACGTCGGAATCCTATCTTTTCATATAATCCGATCGCACCAGTATTATCGGTATCAACAAGAAGCCAGCACGTAAATTGATTCGATGTTTGAAAAATTGCTAATAGTGTTTCTTTCAACAATCGTGTACCCAATCCGCGCCCCTGACATTTTGGTGATATACCCAGAAATGCCAGTTCATAACAATCTGGAATTTGTGCTAAAAACTTATAATATATACTTGTCATTTTCTTAGAGGCAAGTGTAAACCCTACTATATTTTTATCTTCTACGGCCACAAATGATAATTCGGGCGCACACAGATATAACGCTTTCTGAAAAAGCGGAATTTCATCCTCCTCTCGGAAGATTTTCTTACCGAGCTCAAATATTTTGTCTTTGTCGCATTCTTTTAGATTTCTAAGGAGCATCTTTCATTAGTATATTAATACATTAGATTTTAACCTAATATAATTTGTTTATTTCCGGTTTGTATAAAATCAGTTTAAATTAACTTATAAAATCATAATAGAAATGTTTCTTAATGATTGGCCATTTGCCGATAATTTGGTTGCCAATCTTATTACATATTTAGGAGTTATAGCACTTATTACAGCAATTACTCTTTTATCATATAATGCTATAACTAAAACAAATGTGGAGGACTCTACAGGTAATGCTAAACTGGAAATAAATTATAAAAACCAGGTCCAAGTGCTATCTGATACATATAATCCAGTAGCAAGTGCTCGCAGACCTGTTACAGATATACTTAGTACAAATGTTATGCCTGAGGCTGAACAATGTTTCGTAAATTTCTACTCGTTGGGATGTCGTTACACTGGATATATTGGGCCTATGAACGAGGGCTATTGGGACCCTGACTTAGCAGTTCAAACTTCGGTAAAAGCTGGCTGTCGCACATTTGTACTTGAAATCGACTATCTTGATGAATGTAAAGGGGAGACTATACAATATTTCCCTCGTATTGTTGTCCGTGATGCTCAAGGTAAAATGAGAATCAAATATAATTCCAATCGTCCCATTTGTAATTCACCACAGTATTCAAATATTCGTGATGTATGTGAGAAGATTAACTTTTATGCATTTGCGGATAGTTGTCAAAATGCGACTGATCCAGTTGTCATTGTTCTATACTTCCTTCGTCAACCCCCAGGATCATATAAATCCAAAACCGTCCTCGACTACTACTCCAATGTTGCTAAAGCACTAGCCCCTTTCCAAAACAGACTTCTTAATAATGAACTTGATGGTGGTACATATTATCGTCAAAAACAGGAGGGGCGTCTACTTATGAATAATATTAAGGAATATAATGGTAAGGTATTGATTTTTAGCAATGCGAATACAACTGGTTTCCGTGATACTCAGATATATTCTCCAAATGAGGACTTAGATTTCTTAACTAATTTACGTCTATTATACACACAAACTAAACTTGGTGTAACTGAAAATAGTGGAGCGGCACCGTTTGGTATTCTTGAAACAGCAGAGGATTTTATGATTATTCCTCCAGACAGGGTTGATGAAGTTGCAGAGGCTACCAAACTTCGTTGGACTATTTGTTTTTCACAAGACCCATCTACACCTGTCACAAAAGATACTTATAATAAGATTACAAGTACATTTGGTGTTCATTGTGTACCAATTATGATGTTTGATAATATTGCGAGTGATTTTATGTTTAAGGATGATACATTTAAGACGTATAGTTTTATTCCTAAACCTGAACCATTGCGTTACATTAAACCACCCGTTGTCATTCCTGCTGAACCAAACCCAAGTACGAATGCTAATCAGGGCCTATTACGTGCTCCTACTGTTTAAATCGACTTAAAATAATGAACCTCTTGGGAAACTATTAGTATTATTTGTGTATCGCGGTTTCTTTTTAGTTTTATTAACTCTATTTGGCATAACAACTTTTTCTGATTTAACCAATTTTAACTTAGATAAAGCACGTGAACAAAGACCTACTTCAGAATGAAAGGCATTAATAGTTTTCATATAATAACCATCATAGCCTAATTCACATAATCTTTTAAGAACTATATTATCCGTATTTACATTGATTGAATTATGTGATACAGTATTATTTTCAATTGGAAACGCAGTGTTTAAAGCTTTTTTCTCATTATTTGTTATAAATTCACTTTCCAGTTCCTGTCTAGTTTTATAATCTAAAATATCAATTAAATTTAAATTATCTGTAATTTCCAAAGTCTTTGTATAAGTTCGTATTTAGTATACGCACTAACTTCATTTTTGGTTAATGTAAAGTATTTAAATGTAGCACCCCTATAATTTGTGGATGCGACTGTATTATTTCTAGAATTAGTCTTATTTGCTCTAAATAGCTGTTGCCCATTCTTTAATATTTTTCTCTTTACAGTCATTCTAATTAGTACTTTTAATTTTAGCACAAATATATTCAGACATTCCTTCTAAAGTAAAATAATATCGTACCCTCTTTAGTTCCTCAAGCATACTTAAGTATTTTTCGTTAGAAATAGATTTAAGTATCTCCACAGTTCTAGGGATATCGTTGAGATGTATAGATACTGAAAACTTAGTATAATCAAGGACATCTTTGTATGGAAGCCATTCGATATCATCCCAAAAATAGACGGGGACGCAATCAAGTAACATTGCTTCAAAGAATCGGAATGAGCTGCGACCATAGCCGCGAGGGGCCAGACAGAATTTAGATTGTAATGTATAATTAATAAATATGTCTGCTAAGTTTACTGGAACAGCGTTCGTCCAATCACCCTTTGTGATAAATTTAATATCATTCTTTCTGCCAAGTACACGAAATAATTCCATTCTTAAGGGGTGTGTTGTATGTGTTCCTACAAATGATGCTAGTTGACGCCTTACAGGTGGTCTTTGTGTATTTATTAACTTATGTGTAATATCTTCATAAATCAGTGGTAGCGGGATATTGCCATTACACGCTCCATATATAGTTGTATTAGGTGGTAGATTTAATTGTACGCTTGAATCATCTTGTACAATTGTAAAGTATTTTGTATCTTCAGGCATAAGGCTATATGCTCTTTTAAGTAAAACATTGTAGTTATCTTTCATCCCTTGAAAGTTTGGATGAGTTTGTATATTTGTCCAAAAGGCAGGAATATATACTAAATTAGACTCTATTTGGTCTTTGTGGGCCATTATATAATCATAAAAGTATTCTTCCATATATCGTCCATTCTTGAATGGCGGGTATACAATGGATGTATTAGATCGAAATTGTTTACCTAATTCTAAGATCCTCAGTGGCATTATATATTTTAAGTGTGATATATAATATATTCTTTATATAGCATTATGGATTCATTTGCTGCGAATTACATTAAGCCTCGTACGTCTAATTTAACGAATATGAATGCCTCGCTTATTACGAATAAACGTCAGGCACAAATGATATTTACGGGTTATGCTAGGCAGGTTGAAGCTATTAACCAGGGTTTTAAGACGCAACAAGGTACGGCTATTTTTAATGGGGATGATGGAATGGCGGTTAAAAATTTACAGGAAGGAAATACTTGGACTAGTCCACAGACTCTAAACGCAATTCAGACAACGAATTATTGTGCGACAGCTGGGGCGTGTAATAGTGTATCCTAAAAAATTAGTTTTGCCACCTCTTCAGTTAGATAGGCAATCTTTTCTAGTAATTTATATTGTGTGCCGATTAATACAATACTTGACGCCATATCTCCTTTAAATTCATCGACGCCATATGGAATAAATCCTTTTGCTCTTAAATCTGAAGCATTAAAGACTGTTGGAAAAAATGTTGCGATACCAGGTATAGCTTCGATTAATTTTCGCACATAAAATGTTATAAGTATAATTACGAGACATTGTAATAATATCCATCCAAATAAACTTAGTAGTGATATCTTCGTAGTAAATACTGGAAATATAGTATGAAGTATTACACCAATTATAAAATATACGACAGAGTATAATATACCGTATTGTACAGATCCGATGATATTTATTAGGCGAACCTTATCAACTCGTAGAAGATCTTTCATACCAGCTTCAAAATGAATTCGTGGGTCTTCTGATTTATCGCCTGGGACGTACGACATTTTACTATATTCTGAGAGTTTATTTTCAGGTTTGAATAGTGTTGTATAATAATAGGGATAATGGAATCAGATATAGAACAGACCCATATTGATTCTGATTTTTTCGATAAGAAAAGATTTCAGAAGCAGATTGATATAATAAAACAGGCTTCCGAGCTTGCTCAGGCCAAAGTAGATTATGCTTCAGCGCACGATGATAATATAATACGTGCGATTGATGTTGTTGAGGATTTCTTAAGAAAGAAGCATAGATTGTGTTATGGTGGGCAAGCTATAAATGCCCATTTACCAGCTAAATATAAATTCTATGATCCCGAGTTCTCGATTCCAGATTATGACTTTTTCACCCCAAATCAAGATGTAGATATCAATGTTCTCGTAAAGGACTTAAAGAATGCAGGTTTCACAGAGATTTCTGTTAGAGAAGGAATGCACGAAGGTACTGTTAAAGTCTATGTTGAATATACCCCAGTTGCTGATATATCCACCATTGACCCTAAACTATATCGTATCCTATCCAAACGTGAATTCAGAACAGATGGTATTTCATACTTAGATGCCAACTCTCTTCGTATGTTAATGTACTTAGAGTTAAGTAGGCCCCGTGGCGAAGTGCGTAGATGGGAGAAAGTATATGAACGTCTATCAATATTTAATGAATTTGTTCCGAGTAAGCCCTGTAAAATTAATCGTAATATGTTTAATGGTGGTCTTAATAAGGAACAGGTTCAATTTACGATTGATTTTATTGTTGAAAATAAACGTGTTTTTGCGGGTGCTGACCTCTTAGATTTCTATGAAGCTGCCTTAAGATATGGCGAACAGAAAAATAACTGGATACTAACCAGCAAGAAACCTATCCTCTTCTTTTCCTCTGAAGCTGATACAGATGCCAAGAAAATACGCGAGGAATTTAATTTCCTACTTCGTCAGCCTAAGAAATATGGAGTACATAGTGGAGGGCGTTTAGGAAGTGATAGTGAAAGAGAAAGAGAAGGGGAAGGACCCGCTATATTGATACCTAAAACACCTATAACTATTAAGTCCTACTCTTCACACGGTGTAGATTTAATCCCTTCTATGAAAGTTATATCTCAAGGCAATAAATCACTCGTATTTATTATTGACCAAACTGCCTGCCATTCATATTTTAATATTCCAATCAGCAATGGTAAAATAATGAGAATAGCATCTATGGATACTCTAATTACTTTATACTTTAGTTTAGGGTTATTTGATTCTAAATTCTTTGATATGGGTTCTATGGAGTGTCTTGCCAATAAACTTGTACAGACAAGTGTAAAAGCTCGTGAAAAAGATGATGCATTTGTATTCCCATTCATATCTATTAAATGCTATGGTCATCAAACCTCTTTGCCATCTCTTATCCGTGCCAAAGTTAAACGTATAACTCAGAAGAGGGTAGAACTCAAAAAACTTCTAACAAATCAATCAAAACGCAATACTGAACAGAATAGACAGAATCGACAGAATAGATATCGCCATACAATTAAATCAACTCGCCCCTTTATAAAGTAGCGTTTATCTGATCCATAAGTCCTTTAATTGCCACCCAGGCACCATAATTCTTTTTCAATTCATTATATCTGTCAGGATTATCCTGTTGAATTTGCTTTAAATTATCTGATCCGTCTGGCATTGAATATGTAGTTTGTGAATTACCCCCAGGTACATTTATCTGATTTACTAATTCTCCACTCTGTGCCTGATTCTGAATATCCTGAGCCTTCTGTACTAATACTGTATTTTGTCCAAGTGCATCAGTTAATGTCTGTGTTGACATAAATGGCGTTAATAATGCCATCAATTGCTGCTCTTGTTGAGCTACGGTTTGTGCACTTTGCGCATTTAATTCTTCTGCTATTTGCTGGGCTAATTGGGGATTATTAGCTAAACATTGTGATATATTTTGACACATTGAAGATATATCGTCAAATCCTTCTGAACCACCCTGTAATGCGCTCCCCAGATTAGACTGCGCCTTCTCTAATTGCGTATTCATCCAATTTAAAGCATTTATATATGGGGTTGTATCCGTAGGTATCATAGGAATTATTTGCGCAATAGTTGTACTATCAACAGTGGATGGGAGTGATACACATACTGGAGGGAGGGGTTGTCCGAGTTGTTGGGATAGTTGTGTAATATATGTATTCATATCTGAATCAGATGGTGTTGTGGCAGTACTTGTTCCAACTTGAGATGGACTTGTAAGGGGTTCTTGTGGAGTATCTATAGCAATTGAACTAACTATTGCTTTCTGCCAGTTTGCACAAAACGGATTATAAAATGCTAAAAAACTATTATAAGCTTGTATCGTATCTGGATTTAATGGCACTGATGTTTGAAATCCCTCATAAGGGATTGATGCGTATAGATTTAATATTATTAAAATGAATAATAAAATTAACAATATTAAAAGTATTGTCATCCTAATTGTTTGCTATATTATTAGAATCCGGGCTATAACAACTTTATAAATCTTATTACTATTTAAGATGAGTTGTTCTATACCACGACTTATATCATATTATTCAGATAAGGTTAATATTTATAATAGTGATTGCTTTGTAAAATTACCATCTTATAGGACTTGTCCTCCTCCGTCTATGTTATATTTGACACCAACTGAGGTTTGTCACGGACCGTGTGGGCCGACAGTAGTACCTATACCACAGCCATTATTTCCCCCTGGTACATTTTGTCGAACAGGATGCGAACCTTGTGGTCCTTGTGGAACTTCTCAAACCGCTTGTGGTCCTTGTGGAACTTCTCAAACCGCTTGTGGTCCTTGTGGAACTTCTCAAACCGCTTGTGGTCCTTGTGGAACTGTCCAATCTGGATGTGGTCCTTGTGGAACTGTCCAATCTGGATGTGGTCCTTGTGGTCAACGATAAAAATTAAAATCGATGTATATAAATAGTGAATCACAAATGTCTCACATAAATAATAGCCCCGCATTACAAATAAATACCTTCCAAGTTCGTCTTAATACAGGACAAATCATAAATGAACCAATTGAAAATATTCAAGAACTATTGAATATTGTTAATCAATATGGTCGAGGAATTATTGCCAAGATATCATTCTATTTTCACGATAGTCGTCATCAATTTCACAATCTAATTCTACGTAATACTGAACATAATGATAAATTTGTTGTAGAGTTTTATCATTATTATAACCAATATATGGAACAGGTTGCGCTTTCTCGAGAGGAGAGACTGAATGACTTTACAGCGGTTATGAATTGTATTCGCAGTTCAGAAAATCTTGATATTCAGCTTGGGCAACATATTATCGACCCCTTTTATCATCCGCAAATCGTATCCTAAATTTGATTATGTATTTTACAATTTTAAAATGTACATAATATGATACCAATGCGCTGTATTATAATAATTCTTCTATTTACTATTTCCATAACTATACTCGTTATAGGTACAACGAGAGATATACAAGGGTGTATAATTGGAGGTGTTTTATCCATATTTGGATCATTAATAATAACAATGGGAATTATGATGCATCGTAGAACTGAGGTTACTACGGCTAAACCTCGTATTGTTAAGCCCCCTATTACTACATTAACGCCCAATATATCAATTACAATAATACCAGCAACAGATGAAATAACGACAATAGCTGCAGAAATAGCAGAAATAGCAGAAACGGTAGAAATAGCAGAAATAGCAGAAATGGTAGAAACGGCAGTAGCACCAGTTGATATTAAAAATCAGATTAACGAAACAGTTTAGCAAAATTAAAAACTTTATTTTTGTTAGAATGGAATCACCCCAAAAACCAGCCACACAATTAAAAGCTGTAGAAAATAATAAAATAGTTTCTACAAAGTTTGACTTTGTTAAGTTTAGTTTCTACTTTACATATGTCCTACTAATTACTACTGGTACGATTACCTTTATTGAAGCATTGGCTACAAAAAATCCAATGATTCGTCACATTATGAACTTAGAAACGTGTATTTCTATTATTGCTGGATATTTCTACTCACAATTCGTTAATAAGGTTACTACGGCTAATGGCGGTGTTATTGATTACAAAGAGATTAATGAGACTCGATACACTGATTGGTTTATTACAACACCACTTATGATTCTCGCACTTATGCTCGCGCTCTCTTATAACAATAAACAATCTATTCACGTTGGTACCTATGTAAGTGCTGTTTTACTCAATTTTGGTATGTTATATACTGGGTATTTGGGAGATAAGGGAACTATATCAAAGACTGCAGGATGTGTAGGTGGGTTTGCATTCTTTGCAGCGCTATTTGCTCTTATATATTTCACGTTTGTTAAAGGGTCATCTAATACATTCAACTTTGTACTATTCGGTATTTATCTAGTAATATGGGGACTATATGGCTTTGTCTACTTGGTAGACGAAGAAAACAAAAATATAATGTATAATATTCTTGATGTAACTGCGAAATGCTTTGTTGGTCTGGGTTTCTGGGCATATTTTACTAAGATTTTGGTAGCATAATTTAAATCTTTAAATAAACTTTTCTACTAACAATTTCTAGATTATTATTAAGGTCGTTCGTATTAACTTCTTTAAATAAACTAACTGGATTTGGTTCTACAGGCTGAATGTACAAAGTTTTTCCAGTATATGATACTTTTTTGATTATAGCATATTTTAGTTCGCCTCTACTATTATATTGAATAATATGTCCAATATATGACTTGGAGTTATCTTGAGTAATTCGGACCATTATAAATATATACTCACAATATTTTAATTATGAAATCTAATTTCAATTTTTTTATGATGTAATTTAAAATAACCTAAAAATAACTTAAATAGAATGTGCTTAATTTAAATTAAAATGGCACATAACCACAACAAAATTATTCTTAATCTTATGATTAAAAATGAATCTAAGATTATAGAACGTTGTATTGGGCGCGCACTAGAGCACATTGACGCAGTATCTATTCTGGATACTGGCTCTACTGATAACACAGTTGAAGTCTGTAACACATTTCTCAAGGCTTCAGGTAAACCCTTCAAAGTATCAGTCAAACCCTTTAAAAATTTTGGATACAATCGCACAGTATCATTTCAAAAAGCGCAAGAACTCTGTAAGGAATTAGGTTGGGATGCGAATAATACGTATGCGATGGCGGTGGATGCGGATATGATTATTAAGCCGTCACCCGCATTTAAGGATTATAAACTAACGGTTCCTGGATATAATGTGATTCAGCAAAATTCGGCACTAAAGTATTTTAATAATAGATTTATGCGGTGCTCCTATGATTGGAAATGTGTTGGCTCTACTCACGAATATTGGAGTGGTGATCCGACTGATAAGATTCCCTTTGAAGTCTTCTATATTGATGATGTAAATGATGGTGGATGTAAAGCAGATAAGTTTGAACGCGATGTTCAACTCCTTACAGAGGACTTAAAGACCGAACCAAACAATGGTCGCACACATTTTTACTTAGCACAAAGCTACAAAGACAGTGGTAAAACCAAAGAAGCCATTCAACACTATAAAAAGCGAATTAAAATTGGTGGATGGTTTGAAGAAGTCTGGTACTCACACTACCAAATTGCTAAATGCTATGAAATGCTCAATCAACCTGAAAAGTTTGAATCCTGGATGCTTAGAGCATTTAAATTCCACCCTCACCGCGCAGAACCACTCTATAATCTCACACGATACTTCAAAGATAAATACGAACACTACAAAGCCTATCACTACTATCTCAAAGGGAAAGATATTCCTTACCCCAAAGATGATGTTCTTTTTATTGAACCCGATGTGTATAATGGTCTATTTGAGTATGAAAATACTATTCTCTCCTGCTACGTTCCTGCTAAAACAAAACAAGATTGTCTTGTTGATATGGTAAAATATATTAATACCAGAATAATTCACATAGATAATGTATGGGATAATATTCACTACTATATTGAACCCCTTGAGAGCCACATATATAAAGGCGAATATAGTAAACTCTTCTTCCCTCATCAAGACGAATATCAGGTTTCTTCTTGTTCTATTGTCCCTTATAAGGGTCGTATGTTAATGAATACACGCTATGTGAATTATTCTATTGATAGCCGCGGCCAATATCATATGCGTTCCTCTGATGGCAATGTTAAAACTAAAAATGGTATGACATATCTAAATAGCTCCTACTATCCAGTTGAAAATGTTACTATGATGAAAGAAGAGCCCACTGTGCTCTATCCTAGTAACATTGAAGGACTTGAAGATGTTCGATTATTTTCTTTCAAGGATAAAATTCACTTCACAGCTTCTTCTAAGAATTTGACAGATGATGGAAAGATTGTTATTGCAACTGGTGAATACAATCCTGATGAACATATGATGAAGAATATAAATGTTATTCGGCCACCTAAACCGTCTGATTGTGAAAAGAATTGGATATTTGTTCCTGAAACTTCCCTTACAACTACCGAGGCTGCGAAGGATAGGATGAACTTCATTTATGGATGGCATCCTATGGAGATTGGTTCAGTGACTGATAATAAGTTAACAATTCATACCAAGTTTGATACTCCGCGCATTTTTAGTCGATTCCGTGGTTCCTCTACTATTTGCGAATATGATAGTAAGCTTTGGGCTGTAGTACACTTTGTTAAGTATAGTACGCCTCGTGTATATTACCATTCTTTAGTACAATTTAATCGTGAAACAATGAAGCCTGAACAATATTCTCTTCCGTTTGTTTTTAGAAAACACGCTATCGAATACTGTCTAGGAATGCATATCCGCGATGGAAAAATATATTTTGTTTTCTCTCAAAATGATAATGAACCTGGTTTAATTACTATGCCGTTTGGCAACTTGAAGTTTGTACCCTTGTAATATATCACATAATTTGCTATGCACAAATATATTCCATAATATTTATATCAAAATTTGTTAGCTCATCTTTAAAAATTTGATATAAATATTTTATTTTATTTATTTCTAACGATAGGAATGCTACACTTACTTCGCAATAAAATCAGTTCTGATATCCAAGATCTTAATGAACTTCATAAGTATTATAAATGGATTCCTGATGAAAATATGATTCGACCGAATCCAAAAGTCTTAGAAGATAAGCGCATATTTAGTGAGTATGTTCTTCTTAATTGGGCAAGTTTCCAAGACTTCATTCTTGATACTCACTTCAAATATACAGTCAATGTTAAAGATGAACAGTATTATATACAAAATGAAGTCAAAAAATCAGAATGGAACTTCCAAAAATCCCTATTCCCTTATGATCTGCCCCTAGAAGTTAATCATTATATTCTGTGGAATTCTTTATATGATTACTCTAATGAGTTTAATGAGTCTATGATTAATACTATTATTAAGGATACAATTGAAAGTATGTTGATGACTGATAAATTCGATTTTGCTTGGTATAAAAATCCTAAACCATCAATTCCTGAGCTATGGCATTGTCAAGTCTTTTGTGTACGACTCTAAATATAGTCACATATCTCCGCCTGAATTCCATCATTATTTTTTGTGACTCTGAATGGTTTTCCACAACCATAAATTTCTCCCATTTCTGCTAATCTATCACATTCGGACTTTGGAGTATGTGGATTCATTTGTTGCCCATTGGATTTTAAAACACCGTGACGAAAAATAGCACAATTTATTTCCAGAATTTCAACTTGGCATTTACAGTGCGGACACTCAACAAAACTCATTAATAATAAAAAAGAATTTAAGAGCCTAAAATTATTTTCAATGAATAGTCAGAATGGTAAAGGCAATTAAAACCAAGGAAGACCGAGTAAAGGAGGGTGTTAATATTCTTAAGCAACTCCGCGACAATGGTGTCAAAGAACTATCAGCAGGATTTCAAGAGCTCAAAACAAAAATTAGTGAATGGGTTTCGAGTGAGGGCTCTTGGGATGGCAATATTGACTTTAGAGAATATGGTCGTATAGCGGAAGTTGAACTTCCTAAATATAACAATAAAGCAGCTGGACTAAATTTTAAGGTTAAGAAAGCATTCTAGGTTAATATATTTTTCTTATTAATAATAAATGTGTTATAGTGCAAAATCAAGTTTAACAGCATTTCTAATTGTATCTTTTGTGTGTATTTATCTTTGGATAATACAGTCATCATTTTTGCTGTAATGGGATTTCAATTTTTCTTTATATCCAAATCTCGTATAATTTAAAGATATATTTATCTTTATATTAGATATGGACAATCTTGTCACAATTTTTGATAGATATAATTCAGATAAAAATAGCAGTTTTCATAATTATTGTCGGCAATATGATAATTTAATGCAAGATTATAGAGATAAACCCATATCCTTCTTAGAACTAGGTGTATATACTGGTGAGTCAGTAAAAATCTGGAGAGATGCGTTTTCTAATTCTACTAAGATTGTAGGTGTTGATATTAATCCAGATTGTAAAAGATATGAAAATCCTGATAAATCCATTTTTATTGAAATTGGTGATGCAACTAATCCAGTATTCATTAAATATCTTAATGATAAATATGGCGGATTTGATATTATTCTTGATGATGCCTCACATACTAATAAAGATGTCATCCTTTCATTTGAACAATTATTCCCTTTAATGAATGACAATGGATTATATATTGTTGAAGATACTATTACATATAAAGCTCCTGCATATATTGATACAAATTATCCAAACCATCTTGTTTATTTTGCTAAATATGCTCCTTATCTAAATCAATGGCGTTATGATTCAACTGAAGGAATTAAAGATAATTGTATAGATCCGTTTAAAATTCAAAAGAAGGCCACAAATATCTTTGAAGCTTCTATTGATTTAATTACTTATGGTTGCTCCTTTGTTGCTATTAATAAAAAAATTAGACAACACTGGCTTTAATATACACAAAATATATTTTCACGCACTTTTTTAGAAAAAGTGCTTTAATAGGCAAACATCATTCCTGCGCGCCCACCATATACGCGTAAAATGTTATAAGTCGCCGCGTATATATGTACCACATAACTCGGTACAACTGTACCACCAATATTACCCCTGACAGGTCTTAATTGTAGAACCAAATCTCTATTTACAATCTTATCAAGGTTTGCTTCACCTTGTGGACGCGAAAATGGTGTAAATCCATTCTGAATTGCGAGTGGTAAATTATAATAATAGCGATTAACCCAGGGTGTTTTGCGCTGTTCATATGATGGAATTACTGATCTGAAAAGCGCTGGACCCTGTGTTCTGAATCTTACAAGGTTTCCCTCATAATCTAGTTCATATGCTAATAATGGCTCTGAATCACTAAGTGAGAAACCTGGACGTAAGAATGATGATGGACTCTGTGCATATAATCCTAATGCGTCTGGCCACCAAGGCGTCTTTGTACCATCAGGTAAAGTATTTACATTACCTGTTAGGTCACGTGTTCCTAAAAAGTATGCATTGTATCTAGGAGCTTCTTGGCGATTTAGCATAAAAAAGATGTCACGAGTTGGATTTGGAATATCTAATCTGATTCTGGCAGTTGGTAAGCTGCGAGTCTGAAAAGGGTTCATTGCGTAATGCTGAACAACTGGCATTTGTAAATCTGCTAGACGGAATCTGTTTGCCTCGTTTTGATCTAAATAGACATATTCAGCTAAAATATAACATTCACCAAGCTGTAAATTAATTGGCATCTGAATAGGAATACCATTCGCATTTAATATAGGAGGCTGCCCTGGATTTGTAACAGGATCCGATGTATAAAAATTACTTCCTGGAAGAGTCCATAATGACGTACCTGGTTCCAATGATGTATTTAGAACGTGTGTATCTGTATAGTAACAGCCATTAAGATTTCTAAATGTTATTCCAACGCGAACTTCATCCATTGGAATTGCATCAATCGGTAATGCGCAACCAAAATCTCCCCGTGTAAACCAGAATGGAAGTGGAACAACAACTGTTTCATTATATGGCAGCGGTGGTGTTAACTGAACAGGTGTTGGCGGCCAACCGAAACTCTGTTGTGTGAATCCGTGATCCTTTCGCTTTATAAGCTCATTTACAATTGGTACTTTCTCTAAGGGTGTATTAAACTCATCAAGAATCTCTAGAAGTCGGCTATCAATAGTTTCAACACGAGCGGCAGCAATATCAAGTGTTAATTGTTCAACTAGAGCGTGACCTAGAGAATTAGTCCAGCCAAACTTTGGATAAATTGTAGAAAATGGTTGAGCATCTTCAGCGGCTTTTTGAGTAGAATAGATGTCGGGCATCTGTGCCACCAAAAATAGACGGGTTACGAGGTGACCTTTTCTTAAAATACGAAAGTAAGCCGTATTTCCAAATGTGGGGGTGTTTTCAAAGTCTAGGCGACCCCACTGTGTGGTAAATCTTCCAGCCTTAATCCAAATCTTTTTAAATGGGAATAATGTATGCTTAAAAGTTAAGCGTTCATCTTGAATTCCAGATGAAATTACTTTTAGAAGACTTGCTACCATCCTTACTTATTACTAGGTATTTATATAATGCGTCTTTAAGACCACAGGGCATAAGACCAGAGGGCATAAGACCAGAGGGCATAAGACCAGAGGGCATAAGACCAGAGGGCATAAGACCACAAGGTATAAGACCACAAATAATTTGATAATATAAAGGAGAAGTCCAATATAGAAATAAAATGTTAGTAACAAGCTATTATGATATTTATGGAAAACCTGAAAAATTTATGGAGTATATATATCTATTCTATGACTTAGCATCTAGTGGTGTTCCTATTATTGTTTTTACTGACCCAAGTCTTGTTAAAAAGTTTAGAATCTTCCCGCCATCTGTAAAAGTAATCGGTGTTCCACTTGAAACATTTGAACTATATTCAATTGCTATGAAATATAATGGAGAACTACCAAGTAGTAGAACGGCTATAAAAGATACAAAGGAATTCTTAGCAATTATGAATACTAAGATTGAATTTATTTTAAAGGCATCCGAGATTTCAACAGATGATACTTTTGTATGGGTTGATTTTGGAATACTTAAGATATCTAAAAATCCAGAACGTTTCATTAATAAGTTAAAAGATATTAATGAAAAGACGTTTGATAAGATTATGATGCCAGGATGTTGGTCAAAAGGGCAGGCGTTCTCAGTCGATCACGTTAATTGGAGATTTTGTGGTGGAGTGTTTGTTATTCCAAGAAAATATATCGAAGCATTCTATAATCACTCAAAAAACGTTCTATCTGATTTCTGTAATATTCCTCAATACAAACTAACTTGGGAAACTAATGTATGGAATATTATTGAAATATATGCTAAAGATGATATAATCAAGTGGTATTTTGCCGATCACAATGATTCCATTTTGCTTAATATTAGTAGTGTTTTGTAATTAAGCCTATTTGTCGAACTTTTCACCCCTTTTTGTCGAACTTTTTTATAAAAAGTCCCTTTTAGTCGCTAAACATTCTATTACAGATTCCATTTTCAAAACGTAACCAGTTATAATGAATCGCATACACAAATACTTCCCATCCACCTACCGTTACTGAATCAAATATACAAGGAGGATTTAAAGCACTTAAATCGGTTGTAATTGGCTGATTTACTCTTAAGTTAAGTGTTACAGATGTTGCTCTACTCATATTAGCAGTACCTGTAGGCTGATGTTCATCAGGATATCTGGCAAATGAATAACCATATGTATAGGCGTTATATGATATTAGACCGCCCCTATGTTTTGAAGCGATATGTTCTCTAAACCAATTGCCATCTGCTGAAATTAATTCTGAACCATTAATTCGAATCGATGCCCAATCTAACCAAGGAGGATATATTTTTGTTGGATCCGTCTCTAAACCAATAGCAGGCGTAAAATTAGTCCATTCATTATTCACAAGAACAGCCTTACGCCTAAATACCCATAGTAACTCAGTAACTGGATGATTTAATTCCAGTGGTAATTGAATTTCAACTGTATCTGTATTGGCATTCGGTTTGCTCACAATATATTTAAGAGGTTCTTCAAAGTTAAATATCTGTACCAACTTTACCATTTGTTCAAAGGGTCGATGTAAATATTTCTCTCTCAAAGAACCAGTTATCAATGGGCATACAGTAAGAATACGAAAGTCTCTAAATTCTGGTGCACATTTAGCAGTTTGTGTTGTAACAGCATTCTGAATACCACCACTATTAAACAGAACGGTTTCATTTAGCGATGTCTGAGTACAATTCTCTCTGTATCCTATATAGTTTCGTACCACCTGATCGAATGGTCTTAGCTTGATATCTACTCGAACCGCGCCCTCATTACAACTCAAAAGTGGAAAAAGTTCCTTTAGACGAGTACGAATAAAGAAAAAAGGTAGAATACAAAAGATAGTACCATCTTCAGTTGGGTAGGGTCTATTAGGATTAAATTCTGTTTGAGAGACATATGTTGGTGTAGCGGGTGGATTTATTTGATTAGTGCTTAGATACTGAACTGGAACAGTTCCAATAGCATCAGTAGCAATACCTATTAGATTATTGATATCGGCGTATACATTAAAGAATGTGCGAATAAATTCACCAGTAATTCTTTCGACAGTTTGGTCATTCACTATAAAGTCGGCATACTCGATAATGGCTGTTCCAAGACTATTCATATATGTCCAATAAGCGGAAGGATTGGTAGTAGTATTTGCTTGAATTTCGCCATTTGCTAAACGTTTAATAATATTGCCATTGTACCAGCTACCAAGTTTAACTTGAAGAATAACTGCTTGTAATAAATCTCCAGCGGGTAGAGCACCAATTTCAAAACTGAATTTTTGGCCCCAATCGGCTGGACCACGTTGAGTAAATTCTTGAACGCTTACTGAAGATGGATAGACGGTTTTGTGGTCTCCGCGATGGAAGAAAGTTTCATTTGTATCTAATGGAAAATATGTATTATCCTGTGCGTCTCGGTCCGTAAGGTCCAAAACGGTTGTTATATCACCTCTTGGTCTAAAGTAATCCTTTGAGGACATTTGCTATTTAGTATCTATTAAAAATGTTTATACTCAGATACTAAAAATATTAGATTTATTTTGATTTCTAAATTTTTAGAATCCCTAATACCGTTTGATAAGTCGAATCCCACACGCATTATTTACAATCGTAGGAGTATAATCGTAATCCTCTATATTATAGATTGAAGCTGTAGATAGATTTATATTCTCAAAGTTTGAGAATATAAATTGATACAAATCAAGTGAAGAGAGCAGAAGATAATTATCTACTTTAGGAAAGAGGTCCATAAATCCTAGAAGTGAAATATTAATACTATATATTATCTCATTTGAAGGTGGTTTAACTTTGAAGTAAAGTCCTGCTTTATTTTCAGCAGTTTTGACGGAGGGAAATGGCCAGTTAGTCTCATACCACTTATTATCCTCTCGTTCCTCTAGTGCTTGAACACAATACTTATACCCATCACTTGTTTCAATTTCAAGACCAATTTCTAAAAGAATTGGTTGGCCTATATTATTGTAGCAACTATATTTGAAGTTAGTCCAGTATGTATTCTTTGAATAAGGGAACTGGTACAGAATATGTCCTACATTGTTGATATGAGAATCTTTATTAGTAAATGAGTATATAACACTTTTACTGATAGGGTCTTGGATTTCAGGGTTAATACGTCTGGGAATATCGATGGGAATATTCATTGTATGGGGCTTGGAATGCGGCGCAACTCAACATATCGCCATCATATGTTTCAATTTTTTCCCATATTATGCTTTTAAAAATCATATAAGTTATGATAAGTGTAAGCAAAGTGTGCTCTCTAAAGTATAAAAAATTTGAATTATAATTTTGTGAAATAGGAGATGTATTCCAAGTCATAATATGCTTTGTATTTCAAGATATACTGATGACACATATGCTCAACAATTCGGCGATGGCCATCACAAGTTCTATTTAGAATTTCGCTGTAATCGCCCCTGTCTTAAAAATATGGACTGTTGTGCCAAATGTGCAGAAAAATCTGATACTAAACTTCAAACATCTCGAAAATTTAATCACGGTAACGTTAATGAACCTATTCCTGATAATTCACACATCTTCGGAGGAAAATGGTACTATGGGGCGGCCAAAAAATGGAGCCCTCCGCCCTCTGAAATTATTGAATTTGCTTTAGCTTACCAAAAAGAGGCTCATGGGGATTTTATTATTGAACAGCCTGATTACGATGAGTTATCTAAAGCTAAAAAACAATCTCTCTCACAAGAAATGCCTAGGGCTAAAAAGGTTGTTAGTGAAGATGGAATTACACCAGTAGAACCTGTAAAGCGTAGTAGAAAACCTAAGGTTGCACAAGTAGCACAAGTAACATCTTCATCAAATGATATACTAAGTGAAGAACAAGAAGCTAAGCCTGTTAAACGTACTCGAAAGCCAAAAGTAGCACTCGATCCTTCTATGGCCACAACAGAAGTTATTGCTTCCGAACCTAAGAAGAGTATGCAACGTAAAAAAGCAGTTGACACGCCTTACAGTTCACTAATAGGTTCTACACCTCAGTTAGTTCATAAAGAAGTATCTCTTCCAACTCATATTGAGACTAAATTGGAGGAGGTTGATATTGACGGATATAAGATTGAGTATGTAAAACTGGCAGTATTTGAAGTTGGACAGGCAACATACTTTAGAGATAGTGCGAAAAATAAACTGTATAAGAAAATTAAGGAAAAGGGTATTGGGGCTTATATTGGGCGATGGAACCCAGATACGGATTCAATCATTACTGATATTCCTGATTCAGATAATGAAAATTAATTATATGGAGCTTTCAGCTTAAAACAAAAATATAACCTATTTTTAGTATGAGTTGTAACAATGTGTATTCAACTATAAATAGTTATACAAATAAATCTCGTTTTTGTTATTCATATAAACCACCTGGCCCTGTAGAAAATTGCTGTAATCCTGTTGTATGTACTACAAATGAATTTCTATCATCAATTTCATCTTTAACGCCTGTTACAAATAATAGTACTAGAACATCAGAGCGCTCCCTTTTACTATATGGATTACAACAACAATTAGTATGTAATCAAGCAGCACTGGTTAATAGTACAGTTCAAAGTACAATTAATAATAGTACAATGATTGCGAATACAATATATGGGCAACTTTTACAAGTTAGACAACTGAGATATGAACCATTTCAGCCTTATATTCCTCCTGTAATTCCTCTATCAGTTATACAGTTACAAATGGCAACGGTGAATGTTGGTGTTCCACATTCAGTATTTACTTGCGCAGATGGCAAAGGTGTTCAGTTTGTAACCACATAGAATATCTAACAAAAATAATATATTTTCTTTTGGGGACTTTTCCTAATAGTCCATTTAATAGTCTTTTGGGGACTTTTCCTAAAAGTCCATTTAATAGTCTTTTGGGGACTTTTCCTAAAAGTCTATTACTTCTTAGTGACAATCTTCTTCTTGACAATCGTCTTCTTAGGAGCAGGTACAGGCTCTACATCATCACCCTCTTCATCATCAACTGTAGTAGCCATAGGGGCAGGAGTAGGAGTAGGAGCAGGGGCAGGAGCAGGAGCAGGAGCCCGTGCTTGTGGCATCATAGCAGTAACTACAGAAGCTTTCTGCTGTGCTTGAGGAGGAGCACGGAATGCTGCATCATCATCTACTTCATTATCAGCATCATCTGCAGCCTCCTCATCATCTGCGTCTTCTGCAGCAGCAGCAGAGGCAGTTCGTGCCGTGCTAGATCCAAGACCCTTGAAGGCAAAGTCCGCAATCTTTTCAGGAAGCTTGTGAATGGCAATCTGCTTAGCACGCCAAGTGAGACCAAACTTAGAGCCAGCAAACCAAACACCCGCACACTCAATAATCGCCGTCACCTGAACACCCTTGACAAGAAGATCCTCTACAGGAATGCCCTTGTAAGGACTACCATTGATATCATAGAACTTAGCCTCGAAATCATTGTTAATCTTACGAAGCTTGAGCTTGATGTTAGGAGGGTAGTTGAGGACATTGCCTTCCTTATCCTTACTGTACTTGAGGGAAGGAGTGTAGAATGCCTTGACTACATCTCGGCCAAGATCACCCTTGAACCACGACTTGCTATTCTTGACGCCCTCCTCGAGGAGCTTTTCGTCAATTTGGGCAATCACATCCATAAACTCCTTGATTTCTGGACGCTGCTCATTGCCGCGGAAGGAGAGCTCAACAGAATACTCTGCTGGGCCAAACTTATCAGCTACGTTAAGACCAAACGGAACAGACATTGCCACTGCCGTTTGCATAACGAGACGCTCGCCACCATAGTTGAGGTAGGCTTGCTTTGCACCACTCGGCAGCGACTTAGGAGCGCTGATAGTGATGTTCTTGGAGGTAAAGCTGGAAGGGTATACTACGCTGGAGGACATTTTAAATAGTTCTATGCCTTTATCTAATGCGCAAATACATCGTCAAATTTTATTTTAGCCCCATCCTTATCATAAAATATATTATGCTTTTCTACTTCATATAAAGTGTCTGCTGATTTTTTGAATAAAAAATAGTCCAACTTTTTTTTATTGAAATATAGATTTTAGACTAAATAAGGGGTTATATTGTTAAATATATTACAACTCTAAAAATAATACTTGCGGATGGTTTGAAATTATTGGTATAATAGATATGATAAGGGATAATTTGCGTCTAGAGCTTTAAATGTCCCGTTGTCGCCGAGTCATTTCAATAAAAAAAAGCATCATCTGAGGTCGCCTTAGGTGCCGTGACCAAATTCTATCATAAAATTTGATTGTCGGAATGACCGCATTAGAAGGCATAACGCGTTTAAAGATGTCTCAGAATACCACCGGTACTAGTACAATGAACAAGTCCATCCCCGCCGCCAAGCGTGTTTCCAAGAAGTCTGATGCCCCTGCTGCGGCCTCTGTCCCTGCCCCTGTTGTAGTGGCCGCCCCTGTCGTAGAGAAGGCTGCTAAGAAGAGCAAGCCTGCAGTTGCCCCATCTGCATCTGCATCTGCATCTGCAGCTGCTGCAGTAGCTGTCCCTGTTGCCGCGGCGCCTGTCGTGTCTGCGGTTGCTGATGCAGCTGTCGCAGTTGAAGCCAAGACGGTCGAGCAAGAAATCGCCGCTCTTGTTGCCTCTCACCAAAAGATCCGCGATGAAGCCGTTACTAACATCAAGACGCTTCAACGCCTCCAAAAGCGCGTCGCAAAGGAGGTTAAGGAGGCTGGTCGCCGCCGCCGTCGCAGTAAGAAGGAGGGTGAGGATGGTGCGCCAAAGGAGAAGCGCCCCACGATCTTCACGACCCCTGTAACGCTTAAGAGTGAGCTCTGCACTTTCCTTGGCAAGACGCAAGGTTCGCAGATGACGCCTGCTGATGTAACACGTGCCTTCAGTGCCTATGTCGATAGCCACAAGCTCAAGGATGCTGAGAAGGGGCACACGATTCACCCTGACGTAGCAATGCGCAAGGTTCTTGGTGTCAAGGAGGGCGAGACGCTCACGTACCGCAACATCCAGAGCTACCTCTACAAGCTCTATGTCCTTCCTGAGAAGAAGAAGCCCGCTGTTGTTGCCTAAATTACAGGGTAAATAATATTAATCAAATAAAAAACACAAAACACAAAACACAAAACAAATATAAAAAATATTTTTGTTTTTGTTTATCAATTTTACAGTATAAATATAAACGGTAAGTTCTAATAAAAGTTTCCTTGTATTAGAATGGCATTCAGATCTAAATTAGCCCGATACAATACTGTCTGTTGCGAACAGGTTATGCCTGTACCTGTTATTCCTATTTGTGCAATTTCGATGTGTCTTCCAAGACCTATTCTTGAGTATCAGACGCCTATTTGTCCTCCTCCACCATCTAACCTTCCGTGCCCACCAGAAATTATACAACTGAAAATTCTAAACTATCCGCCCATTCAAACACCTTCAGTTGGTGTAATTCTTACAAATACAACAGGCTCAACTCCTGGGGGCTACTTACCGTGTGATGGATCTGAAGTATCTAGAACTACTTATGCGGCTCTATTTAATGTAGTTGGAACATATTATGGTGAAGGTAATGGTTCAACTACATTTAATGTACCAAATCTAATAAATGACTGTAATACCGCGATATTGTATATTATTAAAACATAAATTAATAGATAGATATGGCTTGTAATCCTGGTTATCCAAATTATCAGTATAACTATACAACTTGTGGTCTAAATTATTATCCACCTTGTCCAGCACCTTGTCTTCGATTATCTGGTCCAACAGGTCCGACTGGTTATACAGGAACAATAGGTAATACAGGCCCATTGGGAACGGGTCCAACAGGTGCGCCGAGTGATGTAACAGGTCCAACTGGTTATACTGGTCCATTAGGAACGGGTCCAACAGGTGCGCCGAGTGATGTAACAGGTCCGACAGGTTATACTGGTTATACGGGTCCAACTGGACCTTGTTGTACTGGCTCAACTGGTCCTACTGGTTCAACTGGTTATACAGGGCCAACTGGACCTTGTTGTACTGGCCCAACTGGTCCTACTGGAGTAACTGGAGTAACTGGCTCAAGTGGCTCAACAGGAGCAACAGGAGTAACAGGGGCAACTGGAGTAACAGGAGCAGGTGGTCCAGAAGTCTTTTATGTTACTGTAGCATCAGAACCTGTTCCAGCTGGTACATCAAATGAACAAAGAATATATTTTAATGACAGATTTACTCCATTGTCAGTAGCCCTTACACGTACATCAGGTTTTCTAAATACAGAGGATGATATTACATACAGTACAATAACAATACCAACCCGCTACAAAAATATTTATATAATCTATAATACATCACTTAATAAGTGGCTAGTGACATACAGGTCGACAGGTGTTACATTTACATAAAATAAAGTATAAAAATCTATATTATTTAACTATGAATAATTTTAAGTGTATCAATAAGTAAATGATGATTTAACAGCATTTCGAGAATTTATGAGAATGAAAAATGTAAACAATGAAAACAAATCAGATAGTCTAGGTATTGAACCCATAAGGTTAGATAAGACTCATTTTTATAACGCATCCAATGCATCCAACGCATCCAATATTTAGAGCAAAGGGTAATTGTATAGATTTCAATTTTTTTCTCAACCATAAAAAATAATATAAACACCGTCCTCTTCATACTATATAGAAAACAATGTCCCTCATTAAAACAATTCAACTGCTTAACACCGATCTACGTCATCAAGAAGAAGAATATGAATACACTTCTGATTTTCTAGAATGGTTCTACTATAATATCTATAGGGAACAGGGTTTTAACAATTATCCCATTCTACATTCAGTCTCTGAGGAACCTGAATACAAAATAATGCGTAGCCTATGCTACTTCCTCATTAATCTTCAATATACACACATCTTCAATAACGAAACCCGTATTAAACTCTATGAAGCTATGAAAGAATGGACAATTGCTACTGTTGAAAAGAACATTGAGTTATATTAAACAAATTCACTTATATAAGTATAAATTTACTATAATATTAGTATTTTTATTGCTTTACTGCTTTACTGCTTTAGACGATTTATTTTTTAAGGCGCATTTTTTCACGTGCATTTTTTCGGTTATTAGAACGTGTTGTATTATTACTAGGTTTACTGCTCAGATTATAATTATTCCGTTTCCTAGTAATATTTTTACTAGTTTTACTAGTTTTGATATCTGGATATATTGATGGTTTAATGTTTGAATACCACTTATTATAAGAAGAATATAATAATGCTAATGCTTCTTTAGTGCGAATTAAAAGATTTTTATAGTCATTTGTAGCCGCAAATAAGCGAATTTCGATTAATTCCTGTAAATCCTTTCTATGTAATGATACATATTTATTTGACGCAATTTCTGAATATCCATAATTGGGATTATAAGGTGTTATTAATGAATATAGTGGTTTAGCAAATTTAGATACATCTTTACGATATTTAGGATACGCCTCTTTCTCCCATTCTACATAATTCTTAATGAATTGCGTTTTAAAGAATTCACGTAATAATGGCAATGGTTTTCCTGTTTTATTATTAAAAAGCGACAAATTAACGTGAAATCCTTGCGACATATTAGTAACATAACATCCTGTCTTATCCATACCAATTAGCATAAATAAATCATTAAGAGGTGATAAATCATATGAGATCCCATTTCTACCTATTGTTGGCTTACAATCTAGAATTGGTGTAACAAACTCTATATGAAATGTATGCTCTATATTATTTTCCTTTTTAAGTGTATTTATATTAAGTAATCCTTCATCATAAAGATATTTATAATCACCGCATATAACACTTGAATCAGTTGTAATAATAGGTTTTGTATAATCTATTTTACCTGGTTGTTTGATTAGTTTTAATTTATCTAAATCATATACATATGTATATTCCTTATTTTTAGGAGTATTTGTAACAATAATAAACTTATAAAGTTCTTTTGATTTACGAACAAGGAGTTTAAACTTATTATTCGTTTTAACTCGTTTTGTAATATATTCATTAAGAAAAATGGCGGTTAGATCATACCATTCTTTGGGACTTTCAGTATTTATATTAGGCTCTGAATCAGACGTAAAATGTGAATAAATAATAGATTCAGTATCAATATCACGTTTAATACATTTTTTATCTAATTTAATACATATTTCCAATTCAACTCCATACTTAATAGTAATATTTGTACTAGGAATCTTATCAGTAGATGGGATCATTAAGGGTATTGCATTAGAATTAGGTGAATATTTATCTTTTAGTGATATGTGTGAATTATAATATTTAATAATATCTGGTGAAACAGACGCAGCAGACGCATTGTTATTAATAAATGGTTTAATAGAATCAACAATAAATGGTGTATCAGTACTAATTAATTTATCAAAAATTATTTTAAAAATATCAACTTTATTATATAAAATACATAATACTAATGTATTGAGTCCACTACTAGTTGTATATTTGAGATTAATACCCTTTTCAATTAGTTTATTTACAATAGATATTAGTCGTGAGTCGTCTGAATTATCTTCTTCCCCTTCTTCCCAATATGTATTTAAATTTTCTCCTTCCCTATATGTATTTTCTTCTTCTTTCCTATATGTAATTAAATTAAATAATACATTAGTGTTATTTCCTATATTAACATCAATATTACTATATTTATCTAACAAGTTATCTAATAATTCTAAATTAATATGGTTATGAGAACATTTTAATAATACTGTATCACCAGATTTATTGATATAATTAATATTGTCCTTATTAGCAAGATATTTTAAACTAATATTATTAAGATATTTTTTTGTACAAGCAATTAGTAGGGCATTCTCACCAGATGTATTGATATTATCAATATCAGTTAAAGGTATATACTTTTTAATATCAGGTGTTAGGATAACTATTGTACTTTCAATATTTATAGTCCCAGAAGAATTAATATATTTATGATCTAGTCTAGAACATAGTATTTGTAACCAGTTATTGTTATTAGTATCCTTTTTATTGAATATTTCTTTAAGAACTTCATTATATTTTGTATTATTCGTACTTGTTGGGTTCGTTTTAATTATAGATAATATCCTGTTAAGTAAGTTTATTACTAAATCGTCATTATCTATAGATATATTTCTAAATATATACATAATTATATTATCACCAATACCATTGTAACAATTAAGAATATCATCATAGGTAATTTCTAATGCATTTAGTTTTATATCAAATTCAAGATACTTATCTATATTAATAAAAATATCTGGACAACTCTCGCTATTCGACATCTATCTACTATTGTAAATTAAATTAAATACGAGTTGCTTTACTTGTTTTACAGCGTTTGAACCATTTTCTAGCAGATGCGGAGGCTTTCTTAGCTTCACGTACTAATTTAGCATTAGCTGTATAGTGAGCCTTCCCACATAGGAGATAGGAATGTACTCTTGCATACCCCCATGGATGTTCCCCTGCGCCAGGACGATGACCTGATCTCCATGCTGCTAACCCCTTTCGATAGACATGGTCAATATGTTTTAAAGGAACACCTGTAACTTTTGACTTATCAGCAAGACTCTTTGCATCAGGAAATAGTTTTTCCCACTTAGCCGTATATTGAGATTTTTTCTTTGTTTTAGCATATTTATCTGTTTTGAATCCGACATATGCTTTTGGATTACGCGAATCTAGAGCACCAAACTTTTTAATTTCTGCTTTGCGTTCCAATGCTTGTTTCCGAGTTAAGCCCCTATAATATCTATGAGGCCATAATTTATTCTTTTTTAAAGTCTTTCGACTAGAAGTCTTATGACCAGTTATTCTTTTAGGCATCTCTATATTCTATAAATAATTAAAACATTTGGCTGTATTAGAATGCGTAGAAATATAACACGAAAAAATAAGAGAAATAAAGGTGGCGCTAACTGTAAAATTGGTGTTCTCTTCCCAAGATTTGGTGGTGGTGGTTGTGGCTGCTCCACAGCTTCTAGTCCAATGATGATACTCCCGCCAGGTGTTACCCAAGGGCCACTTACTCTGGGGTTGATGAAGGGAGCTGGTTCTTCTGATTGTATGTCGTGTGGATCCGCTCCTCCGCCTCAACCACCGTCAGAGCTCTTAAGAGGTGGTAGTAGTTGTGGCTGCCAAGCTGTTCCAAAGATACCAACTGCGCTAGGCGGTTACAGAGCTACAAAGCGTAATTTGAAATATTTGCGTAAATTGAAACGTGGCGAATCTATTGGATTTACGATGCGCTCTTCATTAAAAGCAAAAGGCTTAATTCCGAGAGCAAATGGTAAGAAACGAGTTTCAAATAAATATAGATAAACTTTTTAAGATTAAAAACTCATTAACTTTCGTTTTGCGCGCTTTTGACAAAGCGCTTAAGTTTCCAAAAAGTCTTTTTTTCTAAAAAGTGTATAGGATGGAATATTTATATAAACCACTTTTTTATGCCCACATTTTAAGTTCTATTGCGATGTTAACCGCAATCATATTATTAGTTATAAACTATAAGAAGGTTCTTAAGTTAGATGTACTTGAATTAGTAAAAATATTATCTATATTAGCAATTGCAGTGGCTGCACACGGGCAGGGTCATACAACTTTAGAAAAAGAATATGGCTATAATCCACTTGGTGCGTTAATGAAGTAAATAAAAAATAAAGAATAATTAAGTAAAGTTATCTAAATAATATTACTTAATCTATATAATAACCTTTAGCGTGCTTTGTTGCATAGCAATCAGACGAATAGTGTCCTGATCTTCCACAACGATAACACACGCCCTCTTCCTTACTAGTTCTCTGTTTCAAATAATGAGTTTTCACACTCTTCCCTTTACAGGATCTTTCGTGAACTATACAGCCAAATTCAGTTGTAAAAGTTTTATCACAATATTCACATTCCCATTCATCATCCTCCTCTTCTGAAGACTCTTCATATTCTATCTTTTTACCAGATACATCTTTACTAGCATAACAATCTTTTACAAAATGACCTGGTCTTCCACACTGATAACATAGATCTTTTGCTCCCCAAATCTCCATTTGTAGAACATCTATATGAGACTCACTGAGTTCTACTTCGACATATGAACCACCTCGAACCTTATCAATGCCATATTTAGACATATACTCCTTCGTAATCTTATCTTCCTCAAAAGGTGATACATTTTTAATAGTCTTTTCAAGTGAAACAGGTTTATACGCATAAATCCAATTATGATTTTCTAATTTGCTATGGATATTGGTCCAATCTGAGCCAACTAATCTATCAGAAGGATTAATTAATAGAAAGCGTCTATCTGATTCTTCAAAAAGGACAGGTTCAGGGTTGTTATCATAGTTTATATTAAACCCGTCCATAAAGTATTAGGATTGTTGGGTTTATGGGAAGGTGGCACTTGGGGTATGAAGCTCTAATGACTATAGACTAAATCGCCTCAAGTGCCACCTTTTAGGAATATTTAAAAATTATAAAACAATCAAATTATCCTCGTAGTTAATATTAGAACATGTAATATTATTCCATACTATATTATTTATATTAATTTGAAGTGAATATTCTCTTATTGTTTTTTTATTAATCTTTTTCTTCTTACACCTTTTAACATTTCAAACGCCGATTTTTTCGGCATAAAAAATAATTAAAAAATGTAAAATCAACAGGCGTGCTTACTCTTACGAGGTTGTTTCTTAACGCCGATTGTCTTACTTAACCCTGTCTTTTTGTTTCCACAGGTGAAAGACGATGCTTTTGCTTCACATTGAAACTCTACTGGTCTTGTTTGGTTATTTATCCAACATTCAGTTAGGTTCAATATGTTTATAGCAGAATTCTTATCCCTTGTTCTAAATACGACATTTTTGTTTTCGCAACTCACGCAGTTAGAACAAGTAAATAATCTGTATATCTCTACTCCTTTTGTATCTTTGTAATGCTTTAATGGATTACGGCATTCGCAACACTTTT
>Ga0247842_10000418_pt1 | contig 90367 bp, 85 predicted proteins | sample LaCruzMarch2015__3_FD_192411 | JGI IMG/M metagenome (GOLD analysis project Ga0247842, IMG submission 192411) | Freshwater microbial communities from meromictic Lake La Cruz, Castile-La Mancha, Spain - LaCruzMarch2015_19m | ecosystem: Environmental > Aquatic > Freshwater > Lake | place: Spain... | reverse complement strand
GGTCAGCTCGACGCCCAGACCCGGTATTTCATGGAGAAGGAGACCGCCCGCATCTGGGAGACCGAGAAGCGGACGATTCTTTTTGTGACCAACAACATCGACGAGGCGATCTATCTGGCGGACCGGATCGTCACGCTGGAGGGTAAGCTGCCGGGCCGGATGCACGTCGCCTACCGGGTCGATCTGCCCCGGCCCCGGGAGCATACGGACATGGCGTTTCTGAAGCTCCGCCACGAGATTACAGAGGCCTCGGAGCTGACGCTTTAACGGGACTGTTGAAAAACGCCCATCTGCGGCGTTTCCCTTATCCTCTGTCGCTCAACGTACCTAAAAGTACGCCTCGCGGCTCCGGATTGCGGGGGCCTTGCATCTGGCCATTTTTGAACAGCCGTCAAAAGGAGACATTTTCTGCATGATGTTAGAAAAAGCGCCGGCAACTGTCTATTTTGAAAAGGAGGGCTATGATCATGAGCCATACGGGTCTGATGCAGGAGAGTGTTGAAGCATTGTTGGAGCAGGACCGTAATTTCCTCTGGCATCATCTGATGCAGCATAAGGTCTTCCAGACGAGCGAGCCGCTGATCATGGTGGAAGGGCAGGGGCTGATCCTGAAGGACATCCGGGGCCGGGAATATCTGGACGCCACGTCGGGTGGGGTCTGGTGCGTCAATGTGGGTTACGGGCGGGATTCCATTGCCGACGCCGTATGCGCGCAGTTGAAGAAGATGCCCTACTATGCGGGGACGGCGGGAAACATTCCCACGATCCAGTTTGCCCGCAAGGTGATTTCTCTTTTGCCGGAACTGGGCAAGGTCTTCTTCTCCAACAGCGGCTCGGAGGCGAACGAGAAGGCCTTCAAGATGGTTCGACAGTATTTCCGTTTGAAATACAAAGATAGGGACAAGTACAAAATTCTCTACCGCAACCGGGATTACCACGGCACCACGCTGGCGGCTTTGAGTGCGACCGGTCAGCAGGAGCGGAGGGAAAGCTATGGTCCCTTTCTCGATGGTTTTGTGGAGTTTCCCCATGCCTGCTGCTACCGCTGCCCCTTTGCCAAGACCTATCCCGGCTGCGACATCGAATGTGCCCTGGCCCTGGAGACTGTGATCCGGAGAGAGGGGCCTGACACGGTGGGAGCGATCATCGTCGAGCCCATTACGGCCGGCGGCGGCATTATTGCGCCGGTCCCGGAGTATTATCCGCTCCTCCAGGAAATCTGCCGGAAATACGAAGTCCTCATGATCATGGATGAGGTCGTCTGCGGTTTCGGCAGAACGGGAAAGATGTTCGGCTATGAGCACTACGATGTGGATCCCGACATCGTGACGCTGGCCAAGGGAATGGCCAGCGCCTATATGCCCCTGTCCGCCACGGTGGTCAAGAACGACGTCTTTGACGTCTTCCTCAACGATCCGGCCGACAAGATGGCCTATTTCCGGGACATCAGCACCTACGGCGGCTGTGCCGGCGCCTGCGCGGCAGCCCTGGAGAGCACCAGGATCATTGAAGCGGAACATCTCTGCGAGAACAGCCGGGTTGTCGGGGATTACCTGATCGGCTGCCTGGAGGAGCTCCGGTCTTTTCCGATCGTGGGGGATGTGCGGGGCCGGGGACTCTTCGCCGGCATTGAATTCGTCGAGGACCGCAAAACAAAACAGCCGGTTTCGGAACCCTTCCTGATGAGCATCATCAAGGGGATTGCCGATCAGGGGGTGCTGGTGGGCAGGACCAACCGGAGCCTGCCGGGGCTCAACAACATCATCAACCTCGCCCCGGCTCTGGTGGCCACGAAGGCCGACATCGACCGGATCGTTTCGGCCATCCGGAACGCCATTGCCAAACCGAGCTTATGAAATAAAAATAGAGGAGGCCCACGATTTGATACAGGAAAGCAAATTGATGACCATGAAGGAGGCTGTGTCTGCTTTTATCCGTCCCGGGATGCACCTGGGTTACGGAGGTTTTTCCCTCTGCCGCAGTCCGATGGCCTTTTCCCATGAGGTGATCCGCCAGGGAATCGGGGATCTGCACATCTCCAGTGTGAATCCCTCCTATTCCGTGGATATCCTGATCGGCGCCGGTCTGGTCAAGTCCATCGAATCCGGCTGTGTGAACATGGAACGTCTCGGATTGCCGAAAAACTTCTGTCGCAGCGTCCAGGAGGGAAAAATCCTTTCCGAGGATTATGAGCATGGTGCGATGACCTTCCGTTACCTGGCCGGTTCACTTGGATTTCCCTTCATGCCGATGACGTCCATGCTGGGTTCCGACATGCTCAAGTATCAGGTCCTGAAGGCCAAGAAGTATGAACTGATGAACTGCCCCTTTACCAACCAGAAGGTTGTCCTGCTCCCCGCCTGCACCCCTGATCTGGCCATCATCCATGTGCCCCGTTGCGATGAAAGCGGCAATTGCCAGATCGACGGTTCCTGTTTTGCAGACGAACTTATTGCCAAGGCCGCCGGTCAAGTGATCGTGGTCACGGAACAACTGATCTCCAACGATGAGACGAGGCGCAACCCACAGTCGAACATCATCCCGTTCTTCCGGGTGAACGCTGTCGTGCATAGCCCATGGGGCGCCTATCCTTCCAGCGTTCCCGGCTGTTATGACTATGATTATGAGGCGCTCCGGAATTACCAGAAGATCTCCGGCACGCCGGAGAGCTTCAAGGCCTACCTGGACCGGTTTGTTTACGGCGTCGAGGATTTTACGGCTTATCTCGAAATCGCCGGATCGCCGCTGACCTACCGGCGCCTGGCCATCGACCCACGCCTGGGTTATTCGGAATACACGACCAGCCTGGTCAGCCCCTCGATCGAGTTGCAGACAAAGCAGCCCGGGGAATACAACCTGCGGGAGCTTATGATCATTGCCGCTTCCCGTGAGATCAAGGACCTCGATATCGTCGTGGCGGGAACGGGCTTGCCGATGGCGGCGACGACGGTGGCCAAACTGTCTCACGCGCCTCATTGCCATTATTGTGTCGAGACGGGTATCGGCGGTTTGAAACCGGTTCACTCATCCCTGTCGGTCGCCGATCCCCGTTTGACCGGAATCGCAAAACCAGCCTTCATCACGGCGACGCTGGACGGCCTCGGACATATCGTCCACCGGGGTTTCGCAGGTGTTGGATTCCTGGGAGGCGCCCAAATCGATCAATACGGCAATCTCAATGCCACCTGCATCGGAAACTATGAGAAACCCCAAAAGCGGTTTCCCGGCAGCGGCGGCGCCAATGTGATCGCCTCCTGTGCAAAGCGGACCATGATTATCATGAAACATGAAAAACGACGTTTTCTCGAACGCGTGGACTATATCACGAGCCCCGGACATCTCACCGGCGGAACATCCCGTGCCGATGCCGGATTGACAGGCGGCGGGCCGGACAAGGTCATAACCGACCTGGCCGTTCTCGGCTTCGAGCCTGAGAGCAAGAGAATGATGCTGGTCTCGGTTCATCCGGGGGTAACGGTTGAAAAAGTCATTGCGGAGACTGGATTCGACTTGATTCTGCCGTCCGATGTCCCGACGACGCCACCTCCGACGGACGAAGAGTTGGCGATTCTCAGGGCCAATATTTCGCCGGTTTATTACGCGGATTGACGGACTGGGCCGTCAGTCATATGGCCCGGTATGAGGGGCCCGTATAAAAAAGCGGATCAGCTCTCTTAACGCGTGTCCCTGGTGAAGGGGCACATATCGCAAGAAGGAGGAGATGATGAAAAGAAACATGCAGAAACACCTGGTCATGGTCATGGCGTTGGCCTTTGCAGCGGCGATGCTGGCAGGTACCTTCCTGAATGAAGCGGCGGCCCAGGATAAATATCCATCCCGGGCCGTCGAGTATATCGTCCCCTGGGGGCCGGGAGGCGGGGCTGACCAGCTTGCCCGGAAAACAGGCGTCCTCATGGAAAAGGTGCTGAAGGTTCCCTTCCCCGTGATCGATGTTCCCGGCGCCACGGGAGGCACGGGCATCACGAAAATGATGGCCGCACCGGCCGATGGCCAGTCCATTGCCGTCTACATCGCCGATTCCCATGCCGTACTTGCGACCTCCCCGGCCAGTTGGAAAATGACCGACATCATGCCCGTTGCCCGGCTGATGCTGGGTCCCTCCTTCCTGTTTGTGGCGGAAAACAGCCGCTTCAAGTCCTGGGCGGATTTCGAGAGGGAGGCCAAGGCAAAGCCCGGTACGCTCAAGGTTGCGACCCTCGGGTTCGGGAGCGTCGACGACATCACCCTGACCTTTTTGGAGAGCAAGGGGGTCAAGGTCATCCAGGTGCCCTACTCCAAACCCAGCGAGCGGTATGTCTCCGTCCTCGGCACCCATGTCGATGCCCTCTACGAGCAGGCCGGCGATGTGCGGCAGTACATAACGGGCAAGCAGATCAAACCCATTGTTGTCTTCGGCCCCCAGCGCTTCCCGGCCTTCAAGGATGTGCCCTGCTCCAGGGAGCTCGGGTATGACGTAGGCCTGCCCCAGTTCCGGGCCATTATTGCCAAAGCGGGAACGGACCCGAAGAAGATCAAGGTCCTCTCCGACGCATTCGAAAAGGTGGCCGCAACCCCGGAGTTCAAGGCTTTCCTTGAGGAGCAGTATGCGACGGCGGACAGCTTCATGAACCACGAGGAGTGCACCAAGTTCATCCTTTCCGAACTGGAGTCCATGAACAAAACCTGGGGTTCAAAGAAGAAGTAGAGCGACTTATTACCCCTTTGTCCGCCTCCCGGTTTGAGCCGGGAGGCGGATATCGCTACGGAGGTTTTTACAGATCATGGCCATGGAAAAAATCAAACGGATCATACCCTATGCCGTCGTCATGCTGATCAGCATCTTTTTCTGGGTTCTGGCCTGCAGGTTCGGATGCGAAACCCGGGCAGGGAACCTGGGGCCGGATTTCTGGCCGAAACTCCTGCTGGGCCTGACCATGGTGGTTTGTCTGTACGAGATCGCCAAAACAGCCCTCTTTTATCGGGGAAATGCTCTTAAAAACGATGCCGGGGAGGAAAAGGCAGCGGCAGAGGCGCCAAAGCGGTATACCGGTCTGCTCATCATCGGGGCCCTCATGACCGTTGCCTACGTCTACTTCGTGACCATCCTGGGATTCATTCTCTGCACCTTTCTGTTTCTAGTACTATTCATGATTGTCGGCCGTTACCGCAAAGTCTGGGTCATTGCGGCCAACAGCGTCATCGGGACAGTTCTGTTCGTCGTGATCTTCATGAAGGTGGTCTATGTCTCCCTTCCCCTCGGGCAGGGACCGTTCCAGCAATTTTCCCTGCTGGTATTGAAACTTCTCGGCATCAAGTAATGTAAGGAGTCGTTATGTATGATATCCTCAGCCATCTCGGCGTCGGTTTCCTGAATTGCTTCCAGCCGATCAACCTGATCTTTCTCGTCGTGGGAATCATCGTGGGTCTCCTGGTCGGCGTTCTGCCGGGACTGACCCTGGTCATGGGCGTCGTTCTTGCGCTTCCTTTCACCTACGGCATGGACGTGACACCGGCCATCGTCCTTTTAACAGCCATGTACGTATCCGGCACCTATGGGGGCGCCCCCACGTCCATTCTCTTCCGGATCCCAGGTGAGCCCATCCATGTACCCCTTCTCTGGGACGGGTATACCATGGCCCGGAAGGGTCAGGCGGCCAAGGCCCTGGGCTGGACTATCTGCGCTGCCCTGGTCGGCGGGCTCATCTCGGCCGTGATCATGGTGACCCTGTCGGAACCGGTCGCCAAGTTCGCCCTGACCTTTTCCACGCCGGAGTATTTTGCCATCGTGCTCTTCGGACTCACGAGCGTTGTTTCTCTCGGGGGCGGCTCCCTGACGAACGCTTTCATCAGTCTCTTTTTCGGACTGCTCATCGCTTCCGTGGGCGTGGATGCGACCTACGGCACGCCCAGGTTCGCGTTCGGTTCCCCCATCCTCATGGACGGCATCGAGTTTCTCACCGTCATGGTGGGCGCCTATGGCGTGGGCGAGGTTCTGACGCGCCTGGGAGAGGGATTTACCACTGTTCCCGTGGAAACCGTGGGTTCCATGAAGACGAAGATGCCCACCTTTAAAGAATCCTGGATGATCAAGTCGACCTTTCTGCGAAGTTCCATCATCGGCACGATCATCGGCATCGTTCCCGGCGCCGGGGCCACCATCGCCTCTTTTGTCACCTACGGTGTGGAGTCCCAGTACGGAAAACGAAAAGCGGAAATGGGCACCGGGATTCCCGAGGGCATTGTGGCGCCCCAGACCGCGGCCACATCCTCCGTCGGCGGCGCCCTCATTCCCCTTTTGACCCTGGGCATTCCGGGGAGCGGCGCCACGGCAGTCATCCTCGGGGCCTTTCTCCTCCACGGGATCCAGCCGGGGCCTCAGGTGTTCATCACCTCCGCGGATATGGTCTACACCGTCTTCGCATCCTTGTTCCTGGGCATCATCCTCATGTGCATCATCGGGTACTTTGCCATCAAGCCCCTGGTGAAGATCCTCGATTTCCCCGAGTCTATTGTCTCGACCTTCATCATGCTCCTGTGCTTTGTTGGGGCCTTCTCCATCCGGAACAGCATCTCTGATCTCTGGCTCATGGTTGCCTTCGGCGTTGTGGGGTATCTCTTCGAAAAGATGAAATTCCCCATCGCCCCCATGGTTCTGGGAACGATCCTCGGCCCTCTGGCGGAGAGTTCCTTTATGACGACCATGATCAGTTTCCAGAACGACTGGACCATCTTTTTCCGCCGCCCCATCAGCGGGATCATCATGGTCCTCACGATCATCGCGCTCGTTCTGCCCCTGCTGAAAAAATTCCATGAGATCCGTCACACGAAACAGGCGACGTGAGCTTTTTCCCAGCCGGGTTTCTGCATCTTGCATGCCGAAACCCGGCTGGTATCTGGTCACTTCGCAGGTACCCATTCTGCCTATTAAGGTTACATTTCCCGTCTGATAAGACCTCTCCAAAACATGCAGTCGTGTCCGGCGCTGAAAGGAGCCTGGATATAATGAAGGGGAGCTACAGGATTCTTCTTTTAAATTCCCATTGGGTATCGTCAAGCCGCTGAAAAAACTACAGTCGTTGTCGAAAAGTATTTCTTCCGGATAGCATCCGTAATTCACCATAAAGAACGCACAATATTGAGGTAAATTTCTGATTTTTTCCTCTGAATTTTTACTTGACAAGCCGCTTTGGCGGAGATAATGTGTATACAAAATACAGGATCAATCCGGCCGGCCATGGAAACAAAAGTACAGAAATTGATCGATAATACCAATCTTCGGGGTCAGACCTATAAGATCCTGAAGAACATGATCATCACGCGAGAGATACTGCCGGGCAAAAAAATCATCGAAGAGACGCTGGCCCAGCAGATCGGCGTCAGCCGCACCCCCATCCGAGAGGCGCTTTTCCGGCTCGAACAGGAGGGTATCGTCAAGATCATCCCCCGCCGTGGCGCCTTTGTCGTCAAGCAATCCAAGGAAAATATCATCGAGATCCTGCAGATCCGGGAGGTGCTGGAAGCGCTGATTGTCCGTCTGGTCACACCGCTCCTGGAGAAGTCCGACGTTCGGGAACTCAGGTCTTGTCTCGAGAAGCTTCGCGCCACACCGGAAGAGGAGCGGCATGTCATCGAGTACACCGATTCCGAGCTGGAATTTCATGACCTGCTCCTTAGAAAATGCCCGAATCAGATGCTCAAACGGATGATGGAGATGGTCAACGCACCTCTCCAAATCATCCGGCTCAGAACCGTGGTTTTGCCAGGACGGGCGCAGAAATCCCTGGATGAACATGCGGAGATCCTGGAGATGATCGAGAAGGGGAACGCCGAAGAAGCGGGGCTGCTTATGAGGGTGCATATCATCAGCGTCAGAACGATGGCTCTGGAGAATATCGACGCCATGGTCTAAGCAAATCTTGCCGGAAAATGAGGATCTTGATCCTGCCAAGGGAAGTTGAATAATGAAGAAGATCAGAACCGACATACTCATCATCGGCATGGGGGGGGCGGCGCAACTGGCGGCGCTCAACGCCTTTGACGCAAATCCCGATCTCAACATCATCATCGTCACCAAGGCGCTTCAGGGGAAGGGCGGCTGCAGCCGCATGGTGCAGGGTGGCTTCAACGTGGTTCTCAACTCGGCCGATTCCCACGAAAAGCATCTGCGGGACACGCTGAAGGGGGGCCAGTACATCAACAATCAGGAACTGGCGAAAACGCTTGTGGAGCAGGCGACACCGACGATCAAAGAGATGGAGACCCGGTACGGCTGCTTTTTCGACCGGTATCCGGACGGCACGGTTCATCAGAAACCCTTTGCCGGCCAATCTTTCGACAGGACAGTCCACAAGGGAGACCTGACAGGCATCGAAATTATCAGCCGCACCACCGAGCAGATCATGAAACGCGGCATCCGGATCATGGAAGAGTGCCGCGCCCTGGACCTGCTGGCGGATAAGACCGGCAGGGAGATTGTCGGTGCTTTCTGCGTGGATATCAGGCAGGGAGATTTTTTCGTCGTGGAAGCGGCGGCAACCCTCATGGCCACGGGTGGCGGTCCCACCAGTTATCGATTTTTCGCTCCGGGTCCCGAAAAGACGCTTGACGGTCTGGGCATGCTTTACCGGGCCGGCGTGCGGATGGTGGACATGGAGATGCTCCAGTTTCATCCGACCGGGCTGATCGTGCCCGGATCGGTTGTGGCAGGGTCGCTTCTGGAGGAAGGGCTGAGGGGGGCGGGCGCCTATATGCTCAACGGTCTCGGCGAACGGTTTATGCAGCATTACGATCCTGTAAAGATGGAGCGGACCACCCGGGACGTGATGAGCCGCTCTTCATTTCTCGAAATGATGGCCGGTCGCGGCTGCGCGCACGGTGGTGTCGATATGATGGCGGCCCATCTGGGTGCCGGGTTTGTGGAAAAGAACTTTCCCGGTATGTACACGCGCTGCAAGCTCTTCGGCTATGACCTGGCTCGCAAGCCGGTTCCGGTGTCACCGGCCGCCCACTTCATGATGGGTGGCGCCGTCATCGATACGGCCTGCCATACGTCGCTTGAACGGTTGTTTGCGGCCGGTGAAGACGCCGGTGGCATTCATGGCGCCAATCGCCTTGGCGGGAACGGCATTGCCGATTCCTGTGTCTACGGCCGTCAAGCGGGAAAAACGATGGCTCAGTATCTGAAGCAGGAACGGGGTATTCCCCAGGCGGATGAGCGACAGATCGAGCACCTGGCGGCCCACTATCTGGCACCCTTCGCCCGGACCAGCGGTCCCTCGCCGTTGGCGTTGCGAGATGAACTCCGGGAAATGAACTGGACCCATGTGGGCATCGCACGTACGGAAGAGAAACTGCAGCAGGCGATGGATTTGATCGAAAAGATCCACCAAGAGGTTCTGATGGTGCAGCTTACCGGTACGGGTGGTCGGGCCTACAACATGGTCTGGCAGGACTGGATCGCCCTGTTCAACATGCTGGATGTATCCCGCATGATCAGCGCTTCGGCCCTGCAGCGCCAGGAGACGCGAGGCGCCCATTTCCGCCTTGATTATCCCAAACAGGATGACAGCTATGGTTTATTCAATATCTTTCTAAACCGGGGCGCAAACGGAAAACCGGTCTTGGAGAAACGGCCTGTGGCCCTGAAATACATGAAACCCACCGATGTTGTAAATTAGCATCCCTCGCAGGGGGTTTTCCCAAGGAGTCCTATTATGGAAGAAGAGAAGAAAGTAGAATTTCGCAATCCCCTGAGACGGAATGAACTGGACCCGAACCGCTGGCGCAGCACCCAGGCAGGCATGTGGGCCTGGCTCTGGCAGCGGATCTCCGCCCTGGCCATCATCGTGCTGCTGGCCCTGCACGTGACCTTGCCCTACCGTCCCCTGATTCAATTTTTATTGCTCTTGACCGTCGTTTTCCATGTGTCGCTCGGTCTTCGGGTCATTCTGCTCGATTTCGGCCTGGTCAACGTCAAATATCAGAAGGCGCTCATCGGAGGATTGGCCGCCCTGGGCGCCGTCATCTTCGTTCTGGTCTGGAAGGGTATCTACTAAAGGGGAGCGAGGGGTCCATGTCAAATCCTGCGCCGAAAACAAGAATTATCAAGGTTTTCCGCTATGACCCGGCTGTGGGAGGTTCGGGCCATTTCGACCGCTTTGAACTGAAAACGGACGATGAAAGTCTGACCACCATTCTCGATGTGCTGATCCGCCTGCAGAAAACCCAAGATCTTTCTCTTGCCTTCCGCTACGCCTGCCGCGTCAGCATGTGCGGCTCCTGCGGAATGGTGATCAACGGCCGGGAAGCCCTGGCCTGCAAAACGATTCTGGCCGATCTCAAGGGTGAGGAAGTGACGATCCGTCCCCTGAACCATTTTCCCATCGTCAAGGATCTTGTCGTCGATATGAAGCCTTTCTTCGAGAAATATGAAGAAGGGCTGACCTATTTTCAGGCCGCACGGGAGCAGTCGGAACCGGCGCTCATCCGGCCGGATTCCCGGGAACGACAGGTGATCGAATCATCGACGGAGTGCATCGCCTGCGGCTGCTGCGTTTCCAGTTGCACCATGGCGAACGGGCACAAGGATTACCTGGGACCAGCCGCCCTGAATCGCGTCTTTACACTGCTTGCGGACAGCCGCGATGGTCTCCATGAGGAGCGCCTGGTCCGGTCGCTGGGGAGTTGCTATCATTGCCGCACGGAGCTGAATTGCACCGAAGTATGTCCCAAAGAGATCAGCGCCACTCGGGCGATCAAATATATCCAGATGCTGGCGGCCAAAGAGGCCCTGAAGCCGGGATCGACGGTCCGGAGCGATCAAGGGGACACCTTGCGGCAAGGTGTCCCCAAGCGGATACCGCCTCAGAGTACGGCGCCCGCTGCGTTGGCACCCTCAACCGGGGAGCTGCTTCCGGAGGTCCCGCCGCCGACCCTGGCATCGCGGCGCGAATTTCTCTCCCGGACCACCTTGGGGATTGCCGCCCTCACCATCGCCCTGCTGGGGGGTGTGGTCGCGGCAACTGCTTTGGCGCCCACCCTTCACAAACGACCCGAAAGGTGGGTTGATGTGGGTAAGGCGGAAGACTTTCCGGCGGGGAGCGTGAAAACCGTACAAATCAGTTATCCCGTGAAGGACGGTTTCTATGAGAGTACCGTGAGCAAACCGGTCTTCGTTTCCCATCAGGCAAACTCCGATCAGTTTACGGTCTTCAACAGCCGCTGCACGCATCTGGGATGCATGCTCCGCTGGGACGACGGGAAGAATCTCTTCATCTGTGACTGCCACGGCGGTCAGTTCAAGCCCGATGGCGTTGTCAAGGCCGGTCCTCCGCCCCGGTCCATGGACCGCTACCTGACGATGGTCAAGGACGGGCATCTCTTTGTGCAGGAGGCTTGATCCCGATGTCACGTTTCGGTTTTTATATAGGTCAGCGTTTCGGCTGGGAGGAGAATCTCAAACCCTTCCTGGAGAAACCGCTTCCCGGCAAGCTGGACTGGACCCTTACCCTGGGCAGTGTACTCGCGCTGCTCTTCGCCGTCGAGGCCGTCACCGGCATGATCCTGGCCATGTACTACAACCCGTCACCGGAGCATGCCTATCAGTCCATTCAATACATCATGAACGATGTCTTTCTGGGCAAGATCCTGCGGGGCATCCACCATTGGGGCGCCGGCGCCATGGTGATTCTCGTGGTGATCCATCTGTTGACCACTTTCTTCTATGGAGCCTATAAAGCGCCCCGGGAATTCACCTGGATCGTCGGAGTCTTCCTGCTGTTCATCACCCTGGGATTCGGTTTTACGGGCTACCTGCTGCCCTGGGACCAGAAGGCCTACTGGGCGACCGTGGTCGGCACCAGCGTCGCATCGGACGTGCCGCTGGTGGGGAATATGATCACCCGGCTTCTGCGAGGCGGCGCCGAGGTGTCGGGGCTGACGCTGACGCGGTTCTATGCGGTGCACATGCTGATCTTTCCGGCTCTGATGGCGGTTTTCATCGTGATCCATATCTACCTGGTGCGGGTCCACGACATCGCCGGCCACTGGCTCGAGGAGCATACCCGGCCGGCCAAGACAGCCCGCTTCTATCCGGATCAGATGTTCAAAAGCGCCATTGCCTTCCTCATCATCTTTACCGGAATCACACTCATGGCCGTTTTCATCGATCCGCCCCTGGAACAGATCGCCATGACGCCGGATCCGTCCTACATTCCCCGCCCCGACTGGTATTTCATGTGGCTCTACAAGATGCTGACCTTCTTCTCGGGACAGATGGAGATCGTCGGTACGCTCGCCATTCCTATCGGCGGGATGCTTCTTCTTCTTTTGCTGCCTTTCCTGAACAGGAGTCTGCTGCGCAGCCCCTATGACCGTCCCCTGGCCATTGCCATCGGGGTGGCCTGCGTTGCCGGGATTGTTTACACGAACCTCATGGGTATGGCCGACTCCAAACCCTACGGGCAGATCGTCGCGGTCCCGGACCGGCCGCTTACGGGGGTCGAAATCTCCGGTACCAAAAGCTGGGTGGAAAAGGATTGCGCCTACTGCCACAACGTCCAGGGACAGGGGGGCCGCCGGGGTCAGGGACCGGATCTGGCCAATGTGATGGCCAAACAGAGGTCGAACGATTGGATCATGGCGTCTATCCGGGATCCGCTGTCGGTGAGCCGTTGGAATATCATGCCCAAATATGAAAACACGGAAGAGGAACTTCAGGTTCTGTCGGCTTATATTCGTTCGCTCGACTTTGCGCGCAACGGTCTGAAAACGATTCATCGGGAAGCGGTGCTGCAGGACAGTATCCAGTAGAAGAACAAGGGAGGAGCATGCAAAAGAAAATTAATCATTACAATCGCATATCGGCCCTTTTTTTCATCGGTGTCGGGATGTTTTTTTCACTCTACGGACGGACGGTAGAAATTGGCGCCTGGAGTGAGCCGGGTCCGGGTTTCATGCCTTTCTGGTCCGGCATTGTTCTTACTGTAATGGCCGTTTTTCTTCTCCTGGGGAGTTTCAAGCGGAAGGAATGGCAGGTCATGCCGCCCTTTTTTCCGCTTGCCGATTCCTGGAAGCGGGTGCTCATCGCCTTTCTCTCCATGGTTGCCTATCTGCTTCTCTTCCAACCCCTCGGATTTACCCTCGTCACCTTTGTTTTCATCGCGTTTCTCCTCAAAACGGTTTTCCCCCAGAACTGGAAGCGCACGCTGATCGTAGCGTCCGCCACAGCGATTCTGGCCCGATTGATCTTTGTCAATTTTTTGGAAACCCAGCTTCCCCTGGGGTTCCTTCGCTTTTAGGTGATCCATGGATTTGCTGAATCATATTGCCCTCGGTTCCCAGGTTCTTTTTACGCCGACCAACATCTTCTTCTGCTTTATCGGCGTTCTGATGGGGACGCTGGTCGGCGTGCTTCCCGGCCTGGGACCCACGGCGGCCATTGCCCTCCTTTTGCCCAGCACCTTTCACATTACCCCTGTCACGGCGATCATCATGCTGGCCGGGATTTACTACGGGGCCATGTATGGAGGTTCAACCACCTCGATCCTGGTCAATATCCCCGGCGAGGCGGCTTCGGTGATCACCTGTCTCGACGGTTACCAGATGGCCCTGAAGGGACGTGCGGGACCTGCACTGGGGATTGCCGCTTTCGGCTCCTTCATTGCCGGAACGATCTCCATCATCGGCCTGATGCTCGTGGCTCCCCCCCTGGCCAAGTTTGCGCTGGCATTCGGGCCGCCCGAATATTTCGCCTTGATGCTCCTGGGCATGGTGGTGCTCATCTACCTTGCGGCGGGTTCCATGCTGAAGGCTCTGATGATGGGCGTTTTCGGTCTGCTGCTCAGCACGATCGGCATGGACAGCATTTCGGGCACCCAGCGGCTGACCTTCGGCATCCTCGAATTCAGCGACGGCGTGGGCCTGATCCCGGCGATCATGGGACTCTTCGGCGTCGCCGAGGTGATCGTCAATCTCGAAGAGGGGATCACGCGGAGTGTTGTGACCACCAGGGTCAGGGACCTCCTGCCCACCCTGCAGGACTGGAAGGATTGCTTCTGGCCGATCCTGCGGGGCTCGGTACTGGGTTTCTTCATCGGCATTCTTCCCGGGCCGGCGCCGGTCATCTCCGCCTTCAGCTCCTACGCGATAGAGAAGAAACTCTCAAAATATCCGGAGCGGTTCGGTACCGGGGTCATCGAGGGGGTGGCCGGTCCGGAGTCGGCCAACAATGCCGCCACCGGCGGGGCCTTTATTCCCCTGTTCACGCTGGGTATACCGTGCAACTCAGTCATCGCGGTCCTGCTGGGGGCCTTCATGATCTACGGCATCCAACCCGGGCCGATGATGATTGCCAAATATCCCGATCTTTTCTGGGCGACGGTCATGAGCATGTATCTGGGCAATGTTATGCTCCTGGTGCTGAACCTGCCCCTCATCGGCCTCTGGGTGCAGGTTCTGAAGGTGCCCTATCCGATCCTTTTCCCCATTATTCTGCTTTTCTGTCTTGTTGGGGTTTTCAGCCTGAATTACAGCTCCGTGGAAGTGGCGCTGATGATCGGTTTCGGCGTCTTCGGCTATCTGGCCCGGAAGTTCCAGTATGAAATGGCGCCCCTGGTCCTGGCCCTGGTCCTGGGGCCGATGATGGAGAGCAATGTGCGCCTTTCCCTGGTCATCTCGCAGGGAGATCCCATGATCTTCATGACCCACCCCATCTCGGCAAGCCTCATGGCCGTGACCTTCGTTTTACTGGTTTCCCCCTTCATCCCCTGGATCGGAAAGCGCCGCAAGAAACTCCAGGAAAAGGTGAGGGGTGAAGAGGTATAGTTTCAGATCGTCAGGATAAAGGCACGCTATCAAAATGAAAGGGAGGAAGGGTATGATGAAGATGTGGAAATGGATGGTTGTCGTGCTGGCGGTCCTTTCGCTGCTGGCGGTCAATGTCGGTGCCCAGGATTATCCCAAGGGACAGATCAACTATTTGAACCCCTTTAACCCCGGCGGCGAGGTGGATATAGCCGCCCGGGCGATGCAGCCCTACCTGGAGAAAAGCATGGGTGTGCCTTTTGTCATTCAGTACGTCCCCGCAGCGGGAGGGGCGCTCTGCTGGTCGAAGCTTGCGGCTGCCAAACCGGACGGCTACACGATCGGCGGTTTCAGCATTCCCCATATCATCCTGCAGCCGCAATTCCTGAAGGATGCGGCCTTCAAGGCCGATGACTTCATCATTCTCAACATTGTGGAATATACTCCCATCGGGCTCGCTGTGAAAAAAGACTTCAGGGCGAACACCCTGAAGGAGTTCATCGACTATGCCAAGGCGAACCCGGGGAAGGTCAGCGTCGGCGGCGTGGGAAAGTTCACAGGTCACCATTTTGCCACCCTCCAGTTCATGAAGCTCACAGGCACCAAATTGAACTATGTTACCTTTAACGGGACTTCACAGGTCCAGACGGCGATCATGGGCGGGCACATCGATGCGGCCTTCACCAACTCCACCATGATGGTGAGCACCCGGGATCAGATCAAGGTCCTGGCAATGGGCGCCCCGGAGAGGATGAAGCAGCTGGCGGATGTTCCCACGTTCAAAGAGCTGGGCTATGAGATGTATCCGAAGATTGCCCGCGGTGTCATGGCCCCCAAGGCCGTGCCGCAGGCCATTCAAAAATATCTGGAGAAGGCGCTGATGGAGACGACATCCAACCCCGAATTCCGGGCCAAGATGGAGCAGGCCGGCTTCGTGCCTCAGGGGCTGGGCATTGCCGACTCTCACAAGTATCTCGATGCGGAAGCAAAGGAACTTCAGAAACTGATACAAGATTTCGATTTAAAGAAGTAATATCATAAGTTAAACTGTTTTCCAGAAAGGATGGTACGATGAAAAAGATATCTCTTTGTTGTCTGGCGTTTGCCTTTTTGATGGTTCCCGGTCTGGCCGTCGGCGCAGCCGATTTTCCCAAAGGACCGATCACCTACATCATCCCCTTTAATCCGGGCGGGCAGTCCGACGTGGAAGCGCGCTTGCAGCAGCCCTCTCTCGAGAAAATCCTGGGGACGAAGATCATTGTTGAATACAAACCGGGCGCCGGCGGGGCTCTGGCCTGGACCCAGTTCAGCAAGGCCAAGCCGGATGGGTATTCTGTCTGCGGGATCAACATTCCCCATATCATCCTGCAGCCACTTTCCCAGAAGGATGCCGCCTTCAAGACGGCGGATCTGAAGCCCCTGTGCATCTTCGAATCGACGCCCATTGGTCTGGCGGTGAAAAAAGGGTCGAAAATCAACACACTGAAGGAATTCATCGACTTTGCCAAGGCAAACCCCGGCAAGATCACCGTCGGCATCTCGGGCAAGCTCTCCGGCCACCACATGGCCTCGCTGCAGTTTGAGAAGAAAATGGGCATCAAGCTGACGCTGGTCACCTTCACAGGGGCGGCGCCCCAGGCGACGGCGCTTCTGGGCGGCCATATCGAAGCCATCTGGGGGAACTCCTCCGACCTGGTCAGCTATCAGAACGACATGAAGGTCCTGGCCATCGGCACGGAAAAGCGGATGGACACCCTGCCCGATGTGCCGACTTTCCAGGAACTGGGCATGAAGTTCTATCCCCGGATCGACCGCGGCGTGGCCGTGCCGAAGGATACGCCGGCCGACATTGCGGCGAAGCTGGAAAAGGCATTCCTGGATACGGTGAATGAGAAGGATTACCATGCGAAGATCACAAAGGCGGGTTTTGTGGCCATGGGCCTGAACAGCAAGGAGGCCATGAAGTACATCGCCGAGGAGACGGAGGAGTACACGAAGCTGCTGGTGGAACATGATCTGATGCTGAAGAAGTGATTGTAAATAAGGAGGTCAGCTATGGAAAGTTTTGATTACAAAATTGTGGAGGAGGCAGCAAAGCAGCTCTATATCCGAGCCCTTTGCGATCTTCCCCCGGATGTGCGCGAGGCCATCAAAAAGGCTGCCGCCAGAGAGACCCAGCCTACGGCGAAGGAAGTCTTCAAGGCGATGCTGGCCGCGATCGATATCGCCGATGAGAAGAAGACCCTGATCTGCCAGGATACGGGATTGCCCCTGTACATGCTGAAGATCGGCAGCCGTTTTCATTGGGACGGCGCCGAGATCAAGAACCGGATCCATGAAGGGGCGAAACGGGCGACCTTGGAATTCCCCTTCCGCTCCAGTGCGACGGATTTTCTGACCCGGGTGAATTCCCAGACGTCGGTGGGCAGGGGGCTGCCCGTGCTCTATGTCGATTTTCTCAAGGATGCGGACTATCTGGAGATGCTGATGATCCCCAAGGGCTCCGGTTCAGAGAACATGAGTGCCCTGAAGATGTTCGTTCCTGCCGATGGCATCAATGCCCTGAAAAAATTTGTCCTCGACAGCGTCCTCGCAGCGGGGGCCAATCCCTGTCCGCCCGGCATCATCGGCGTCGGCATGGGCGGCACCGCCGATCTGGTCATGCGTCTGGCCAAGGAGGCCATCGTCCGCCCGGTGGGGCAGAGAAATCCGGATCCGGAAATCGCCAAAATGGAGCAGGATCTGGAGGATGCCATCAACGCCACCGGCAGCGGTCCTATGGGGCTGGGCGGCGATGTTTCCACCTTGGCTGTCCATATTGAAACGGCCCATACCCACATCACCCTGAACCCGGTGGCCGTCAATACGCAGTGCTGGCCGGCGCGCCGGGCAAGGGCCAGAATCCACCCGGACGGGCGGGTCGAGTATGGTTATTGAGGAGAGAGGAGGAAAAACGCATGGCAAGAGTTCATCTGCAGACCCCTTTTTCCGAAGAAGCCATCCGGCAGCTTCGGATAGGGGATATTGTCCATTTTGACGGCACCCTGTTCGGGATCCGGGATCTGACACAGATCTATATGTTTGATCAGCACCACGAACCGCCGGTCAGCCTCAAGGGGATGCCCTGCATCCATACGGCGCCCAGCCTCAAGAAGGTCAATGGGAAGTGGGTGCCCATCTGCGTGGGGACGACCACGAGCTACCGGATGGACCGCTTTACCCCGCCGCTCATTGAGAATTACGGAGTCCGGGCCATCATCGGCAAGGGCGGTCTCTATGAGAAGAGCCTTGAGGCGATGAAAAAATGCGGAGCCGTCTATCTGGCGATTGTGGGCGGCGCGGCATCCCTGGAGACCCAGCAGATTGTCGAGGTGGAACAGATCTACTGGGAGCATCTCCATCCGGAGGCGCTCTATCAGTTTCGGGTGAAGGATTTTGGTCCCCTGACGGTGGCCATGGACTCCCATGGCAACAACCTTTACAACGAGGTGAAGGCCAAGGCCATGGCCAGGCTTCCCCAGATCTACCGGAATCTGGGCGTGGCCTGAAAGGCTGCATGTCATTCCCACCGCGGAACCCCTGTATCTGCAAAAGATTAAGGATGGAGGGGGGGCGACAGAGATTCGGTCAGGCTCGGAATAGAAGATCGCCAATCATAGGTCGGGGCCTTGCGGAGCCCCGGTCAATCCCGCCTTCACGCGGCCCTCGGGCCGCGTGAAAACGTTAAATGGCCCCTTCCTTGCCCATATTCAGGGGTTGCAGAAGCGCTTATGGCACTCAGTCTCTTCCAGATCGTAGCGATGGCCGTTCTGATTCTCTTGGCGGCGCTCATCAAGACCGGCTTCGGGGTGGGGGCGGGCATCTTCATCTCCGCCACGCTCTGTCTGGTTATCCCTCCCAAGATGGCCATCGCCATCGGCGGCCCCGTCATGTTCCTGACGGACATTCTGCCTGTCTATCATTACCGGAAAGAGATCCGCAAGCCGATCCTTTTTCTCCTCATGTTCGGTTCTCTCGGCGGCATCGTCGTCGGGGGCATGATCATGAACTGGATCCCTGACAAGTGGTTCATCAAGATGGTGGGAATCTTCTGCGGCGTCTTTGCGGCGCAGCAACTGATCAAACTCAGCGTGCCTGATTTACTTCAAAAAGGGAATCAATCCTTTATGGCGCGACCGCTGCCCCGATGGGTCGGATTTCTGATCGGCCTGCTGGGCGGGGTCGCCTCCGCAATCTCCCATGCCGGCGGCGTCATTTTTTCCATCTATATGCTGCGTCTCCGGATGGGAAAAAGTGCTTTTGTGGGCACGATCGTGGCGGTCTTTTTTCTCTCGGATCTTTTGAAGATCGGTGTTTACTGGCAGATGAAACTCCTGACCCTCCAGATGCTGCTGCTCGTGGGCTGGATGATTCCGGTTGTGATCATCGGGAGCTTTCTGGGCTATCTCCTCCACAAACGAATCCCCACCGGCCTTTTCGAGAAGATCATCCTTGCTTTTGTCCTTGTCGTCAGCATCCGTCTGATTTTCTTCACCTGATCCGAAGAGCCCACAATTTCGACATATTATTCTGACCCATTTCTGACTAATTTTCTTGACAAGCCACTTTGGCGGAGATATTATGTATACATAATACAGTGTCTCTCCGGCAGGTCATGGAAACAGAAGTAAAGAAACGGATCACATTTTTTGAACTGATGGAAACAACGTTGAAATACGGGAAAGGTCATCTGACGCTTTCTCTCCCGGAAAAGGCCAGAATCTCCGTCCTTCAACCCTCCCATCTTCCGGTACTGGAAAATCTGGAGGAGGCCTTTGGTCGGGCCATGGATACCCCTCTCGGCGGCGTGAATCTGGAGGCGATGGCGACGCCGCGAACGGTGGCAATCGCCGTGCCCGATGAGACAAGGCCGGCGCCGGTAAGGACGCTTCTGCCGCTGCTGCTGAAGCGCCTCTATAGGGTCTTTACGGATCTGCGTTCCGACGATATCACAATCATTGTCGCCGCCGGTCTGCATCCGCCTTTGGATGAGGCGGGATTAAGACGGGTGGTGCCGGAGGCGATCGCTCCGGGTTGCAGGATCATTTCCCACGATGCGTTGCACTCCCCCATGAAGGACTTCGGCCGGACGAGCCGCAACACCCCGGTCATGACCAACGCCTGTTTCGCCGAGGCAGATCTCCGGATCCTGATCGGCAATATCGATCCCCATCAGTTCGTGGGTTTCACCGGAGGCGCCAAGGTGGCTGTCATCGGTTGCGGGTCCAGCCGGACCATCGAGGCGAACCATGCCCTGATGTTCCACGACCGGGCCAAGGTGGCCAACATCGAGGGCAACCCCGTGCGCATGGACATCGATGAAGCGGGACGGATGATCGGTATCCCGCTGATCATCAACGTCGTGCTCGACGGGGACAAGAGGCCGGTGCAGATTCTGGCCGGAGAACCGGTGGCGGTCTACCAGGCCGGTGCTGAGACCTGTGCGGCGATCTATGGGGTTGCCGTTCCGGAGAAGTTCGATATTGCCATTGCCTCCTGCGGGGGTCATCCAAAGGATATCACCCTCTACCAGGCACAGAAAGGACTGGCCCATGCGGCCCAAGCCGTCAAGCCCGGAGGAATGATCCTGCTGCTTGCGGCCTGTCCCCAGGGGGTGGGGGATGATGTCTATTTTGACTATGTCTCCCGTTTTCCAACACCGGATGCCGCCCTGGAGGACTTCAAAAAAATGGGGTTCAAGATGGGAGCGCACAAGTCTTTTCTTTTCGGCAGAACGCTGGTCGCTTTTGATGTGGCCATCTCTACAGATATGGACCCGGCGATCCTGAGGAAGTGCCATCTGCGGGTCTGTGATCCGCAGAAAATGGTGGAGCGCTGGGTGGCGGATTTTGCCGGTAAACCCCTTCTGGCCGTAATCCCCAACGCCAACACCACCTATTTTTATCAGCATGGGGTCAGCGGCTGTTCTTCCTGACAGAGGCGGGAAGGCATGCCGGGCAGAGAAAAGTCGTTGAAGTTTTCCCTTTTTTCCTGAACGATACGGGGGAGGGGGGTCATTTCATAGGGAGGACAAGTTACATGGTCATTAACATCAACAGGGATTTTTGCAAGGGTTGCGGCTTCTGTATCACCTTCTGCCCGAAAAAGGTTTATGAGCGTTCGGGAGAATTGAACAAGAAGGGGTACGAGCCGCCCAAGGCCGCCAGGCCCGAGGACTGTTCGGAGTGCGGGATGTGTGATCTCTATTGTCCTGAATTCGCCATTGTCCTGGAGAAGAAGTCGGCCTGATGCGGAGGCGGAAACGTAAGGGAAAAAAACATGAAAACATGTTTTTTACAGCAGCACCGGACAAGCCTCTCGGCATCCGATCTGAAAGTATCCGGGAAATCGCGGGAGACATGCTTCCGGGGGCAGAGCGAAAGAACAGGAGGTTGAACGTTTTGCAAAAACAGGAATGCAGCATCAATAAGTATTTTGTCCAAGGTGACGAGGCCATTGCCGAAGGTGCCATCGCTGCCGGATGCCGCTATTTTGCGGGTTATCCGATCACTCCGGCTTCGGAGATCTCGGAAGCGATTGCCAGGCGTTTTCCCGAAGTGGGAGGCGTGGCGATCCAGATGGAGGATGAACTGGCCTCGATTCATTCCGTGGGCGGCGCTTCCGCGGCCGGCATGAAGGCCATGACCGTTTCCTCGGGCCCGGGCATCAGCCTGAAGCTCGAAGGCCTGGGGTGGGGCATCAAGAATGAGCTTCCCTATGTGGTGGTCGACGTACAGCGGGCAGGACCCAGCAATGGTGTCGCCACCCGTGTGGGTCAGGCCGATCTCTACACGGTGAAGTATGGCTCTGCCGGCGGAAATAACTCCATCATCGCCCTATCGCCGATGAATGTCCAGGAGGCTTTCGATCTGACCATCGAATGCTTCAATCTTTCCGAGATTTTCCGGACGCCGGTTTTTCTGCTGACCGACGAAACGGTGGGACATACCCGGGAGTTGCTCGTCATTCCCGATGCAAGCGAGTTGAAGGTCGTTCCCCGGCGAAAGCCAACGGTGCCGCCCGCGGAATTTCTGATGTATCCCCTGGACACGCCGGGAACCATCGACTATCCCTATCCCAATATCGGTGAAGGTTACGGCATCTGCGTATCGCCCTATACCCATACGGCGAAAGGCTATGCCACGACCTCGGAAAAGGATCAGGACAAAATGGCTACGCATCTGGTCCGCAAGGTCACGGATCATCTGGATAGGCTGACCCGTGTTCAGGAAGAGATGCTCGACGACGCCGAATACGGCATTATCGCTTATGGCTGCGAAGCGAGACCGGCCATGGAGGCGATGAAAAGGGCACGCGCAGAGGGGATCAAGGTCGGATTTCTGCGGCCCATCATCATCTGGCCGTTCCCCGACGAGCCGGTCTACCGGATGGCCTGCAAGGTCAAGAAGATCCTGGTGCCTGAACTGAACCGCGACGGTCAGCTCTCCCGGGAAGTCCAGCGGGCCGCCAAGGGCCAGGCCGAGGTCTACCACTTGGGATCGGGCGGCGTGGAAACCCATCAGCCGGTGCATGTTTATGACGAACTGATGCGCATCATGAAGGGGAAATAGCGCCGGTTCGCCGGACTTTTCCCCGCAGGAGAAACAGCGGAACGCGGCATCCATAAGCAACGATGAAGGAGGCAAAATCTATGAAGAACCAAGGTGGAGATATCGAAAGAACCATCCATCCCTTGGCGGCAAAATATCTGCGGCAGGAGCGGATGCCCCATATGGCCTGTCCGGGCTGCGGTATCGGCCAGGTGGTCCATTCAACCCTGATCGCCTGCGACGAACTGGCATTGACCCCGGAGAATACGGTCTGGGTTCAGGGGGTGGGCTGTTCGAGTCGTATCACCTATACCCTCTGGAAGGGTGACAACATCGACGCCCACCACGGCCGTATCTTCGCCGTGGCCACGGGGCTGAAACTCTCCCGGCCGGATCTCAACTTAATCTGCTTCACCGGAGACGGCGACTGCATGTCCATCGGCGGCAACCATTTTCTGCATGCCTGCCGCCGCAATCTCGATGTGACGGCCATTATGTTCAATAATGCCATCTATGGCATGACCGGCGGCCAGGTGGCGCCCACAACCCCGATGGGGGCCATGACGCCGACCACCCCTTACGGCAATATCGAGGATCCCATGGATTCGGTTCAGATCGCCATGGCGGCCGGTGCCTCTTATGTGGCCAGGTGGCGCTCCACGGATTTCCGGCAGATCGTCAGTTCCATCAAGAAGGGGATCCAGACCAAAGGATTCAGTTTCATCGAAGTCCTGACGCAGTGTCCCACCCAGTTCGGCCGCTATGTGCTGAAGACAGGCGATCCCGTCAAAATTCTTCAGTGGTACAAGGACCATACCGTTACCCTGCAGAAGGCGGAAAAGATGACGCCGGAGGAGCTCAAGGACAAGATGCTGATCGGCGAGTTTGCCCACAGGACCGACCGTACCGGCGTCGTGGAACGGTATTGGGACATGATTCATAAAATCCAGAGTGAGAGGGCATAGATTATGGCAAGAACAGAGATACGTTTCGCCGGATTCGGCGGTCAGGGTCTGCTGCTGGCGGGCATCATGATGGGCACGGCGGCCACGATCCTGGACTGCAAGAATGCTGCCCAGACGCAGTCCTACGGCACCGAGGCCCGCGGCGGCGCCAGCCAATGCAATGTGGTCATCGACGATGAGCCGATTACCTATGTCGGCGTCGTCAACCCGGATATCTTTGTATGCATGTCTCAGGAGGCCTATGATAAACTCATCGCCGATGTCCGGGAGAAGGGTCTCGTCTTCTACGACAGTGACCTCGTAAAGATCAAGGATCTGCCGAAAACCAGACAGATCCCGATTCCGGCCACCAAGGCCGCCATTGACAGCGTGGGCCGGAAGATCGTGGCCAATATGGTCATCCTGGGCAGCGTCATCGAGAGCACCCGGATTCTCGATGCCGATCTGATGAAGAAGTGCATCCAGGACAATGTCCCCAAGGGCACGGAGGAGATCAATCTGAAGGCCTTTGACAAGGGCAGAGAGCTCTATCGTGAGATTTCGGGGAAAGCCTGATAAATGGCTGGGGTAGCGTTATGAAAAAGCAGATTCTCATTACCGAGAACATCATCGGACCGGGAATCGACGGTCTGAGAGACAAATACGATTGCCGCTGGGACAAGGATCTCTGGCAGAAACCGGAGGAGATCCTGGGGATTGCCGATCGGTTTGATGCGATCATTGTGCGCAATCAGACGAAGGTGACCGCCGATCTTCTGAAGGCCGCCACCCGCTGCCAGGTGATCGGCCGCGCCGGCGTGGGCGTCGACAATGTGGATGTCAAGGCCGCTTCGGAGCTGGGAATCGTGGTGGCCTTCACACCGGAGGAAAACGCAATCTCTGTGGCGGAAGAAGTTCTGGGTATGATGCTCTGCCTGGCCAAACGGTTCGTCGGCGCCGATGCGAGTGTGAAGGCCGGCAAGTGGGACCGGATGGCCTTTTTGGGCGTGGAACTTTTCGGCAAAACCCTGGGCATCATCGGTTTGGGCAAGATCGGCGCCAGGGTGGCGATGCGCGCCCGCGCCTTCGGCATGCGGATCATCGCCTATGATCCCTACCTCACACGGCATCATATCCACGTGACGGAAACCCAGGCCGATCTGGTGGATCTGGAGACGTTGCTGCGGACCAGCGACTTCATCACCATCCATCTGCCACTGACGGCAGAGACACGGCATCTGATCAACAGGGAGAGCCTGAGCCGGATGAAACCGACGGCGTACCTTATCAACACCTCGCGCGGCCCAATCATTAACGAGGCCGATCTCTACGAGGCGCTGAATGGGAAAGTCATTGCCGGGGCCGCCCTCGATGTCCGCGAAGAGGAGCCGCCCAAGGCGAGCCCCTTGAACAGCCTGGAGAACATCCTGCTTGCGCCCCACGTGGCCGCTTTCACCATTGAGGCGCAGGACAAGGTTCAGGAGTCGCTCAGCGAGGATGTGGACCGGATCCTTTCGGGCAAGCCGGCGCTCCGTTTCGCGAACTTCGCCCGGCCGAAGCGATCCGCATGACCAGGGTATCTTGATTGTAAGAAGAGGAACAGCAAGGAAGAAATGAGGGAAGCCATGAATGTCAAATTTTTCAAGCGGGCCGTCAAATGCCTCGATGCGACGATCGGCATCGTTTCCAACAACAAAGATCTGATCCGCGACAAACGTTTTTTTCAATCTCCCAAAATGGAGTCGCTGCTGACGAACATTCATAAACTGCCGGAGGTACCCTATGAGAATATCGACGCCGAATTCATCGTTGTCGATGATCCGCAGGTGAAAACCTCCATCTCCATTGGTCCCCGGACCTGCTTCTGCGCCGGGGATTTTACCCGCCTGGAAAAGGAGTGCGCCGATATCCGCTGCGGCCTCTTCGGCAATCTGGGGCTCTTCTTTCGCTACACCCTGGCGGTCCTGGAGCGGTGCCACGGCATATACAGTTTCCACGCCAGTTCGCTGTTCATCCCCAGCAACAAGACCCTGCTTCTGGTCATCGGGGAGGCGGGGGCCGGCAAGACCGTCTATCTGCTCGAAGGGGTGGTCCAGGACTGGAAGATCTTCAGCACCGAGATGACCCACCTTCGCCTCACGAAGAAGGGTTACGAATTCTACAAGGGCTCCCTCTACGACAATGTGCGCGTGGGCAACCTGGTCTATGATTTTCCCGAGGCGATCGAGAAGCTGAAGCTGAAGATCCCGAAGGTGGACAATATCTGGGGACACAAGATCACCATCGATCTGGAGCCCCTGCAGGCGGCCGATGTCTACAGGAATCCCAAGGTGCAGATCGCCAATGTGAGGATCGAATCGGACCGGACCAAGGCCGATGTGAGCGTCATGAAGAACAAGGAAAAGATCGTCTGGACGCTCTTCAAGAACGCCAGTGAAAAGCTGGCGCCGCCCTGGCTCATGTACGAGAGGATTCCCGTTGGGGGGTGTGACGATGAAGGGCTCGCCAATGCCAGGCTTCAGGCCATGCGAAGGTTTTTGGAAATCGGGGACATTCTTCCCGTGAAGTCCATCTTTGCCGGCGTCAAGAGCTGCCTGGAAGGGATCGAAATGTAATCGGAGAAGGGCCTGTTTTTCAGGATCCGCTGAGAGCAGGCGCAAGAAATTATCGACAACCATTCCGGAACGGATCGGACCGGAGCTATTGCAAGCGAGGAGGAGAAAAATGAGTGTAAAAGCGTTTGACGGTATTTTTGAAATGCCGGTTCAGGGGAGAACCGCGAAACCGCGGAAAAATGGCGTGACCATGCTGATCGACAAAGGGCTGGGGCTCTCCGCAACGGAAGACCTGATGCAGATGGCGAGCGATGCCATCGACATGGTCAAAATGACCTTCGGCACCACGGCCTTCATGGACATGGGCGTGGTAGAGGAGAAGATCGAGATTCTCAAGAGCTACGACGTTTACACGATGCCGGGCGGCACCTTCATGGAAGTGTCGGTATGGCAGAAGCGTTACCCCCAGTACTTGCAGCGGTGCCAGGATCTGGGTTTCAACGCCATTGAGGTTTCCGACGGTACCATCGAATTCGACATGAAGACCCGCAAGGACTGCATCAAGCGGGCCGTGGACATGGGGTTTCTGGTCCTGACCGAAGTGGGCAAAAAGGACGCCAACGAGAAGGTCTCGGCGTCCCTGATGCACGAGGAGATCGCATCGGACCTGGCCTGCGGGGCCGCGAAGGTCATCGTGGAAGCGCGGGAGGCCGGCAAGGGCGTGGGGATCTATGACGGCTCGGGAAATGTGAAGACCGACGAGATCGACGCCATCATTGCCGGTGTCGATGATCCCACCGTCCTGGAATGGGAAGCGCCGATCAAGAACCAGCAGCAGCACCTGATCATGCGTTTCGGCAGCAACGTCAACCTGGGCAATATCCCCCCGGAAGACATCCTGGCCCTGGAAGCCCTGCGCTGCGGGCTGCGCGGCGATACGCTGAAAAAGGCGTGGGAAGCCGACAAGGCGTGGAAGAAGCGGTAGCGGTAAAAAGAATTTCAGCGTTCTGCAATAAAAAAGCGGGGCCGTCACGGCCCCGCTTTTTTATGGATCCCTGTCAATCCCCTCGCTCGGCGTCCGGGACGGTTACTTCAGCACCTGGGCTATTCGGTCGAGCCCCTTGTCGATGTTGGTCATGGAGGTTGCGTAGGAGAGCCGGAAATGGCTGTCCGTGCCGAAGGCGATTCCCGGCACCACAGCAACCTTTGCCTCGTTCAGGAGCATTTCGGCGAAATCAAGGGATCCCTTGATCACCTTGCCCCTGATGGTTTTTCCCAGAACCGGGGTGAAGTTGGGATAGATATAAAACGCGCCTTCCGGCTTGACGTAGGTCAGTTGTGGAATCCCATCCAGGCGTTTCATGATGTGCCGCCTTCTTTTATCGAACTCCGCTGCCATAGCCTGCACGACGCTCTTCGGCGTATTTTTCAAAGCCTCCAGGGCGGCCCACTGTGCAATGGAGGTGGGGTTCGATGTTGCGTGAGACTGCAGGTTGTCGATGGCTGTAACGATTTCCCTGTTCTCCGACGCGAGATAGCCGATACGCCAGCCGGTCATGGCGTAGGTTTTTGATACCCCGTTGACGATGATGGTCTGCGCCTTGACCTCCTTCGAGAAGGAAGCAATGGAAATATGCTTTTCCCCGGTGAAAAGAAAATGTTCATAAATCTCGTCGGAAATGATCACTAGGTTGTTTTTCAGTGCAATCTCTGCAAGTTTTGCCAGCGAATCTGCCGAAAGTACGGCACCCGTCGGATTTGAAGGCGAATTCACCACCATGACCCTGGTCTTTGGGGTGACCCTGTTCTCGAGCAGATCAAAATCGATCTCGAAGTTCCTGGATTCGTCCAGCTGCACGATAACGGGAACACCATCGGCGATCTTCACCTGTTCCTCGTAAGAGACCCAGTAAGGGGAGAAGATGATCACCTCATCGCCGGGGTTCAACAGGGCCATGAAAATATTGTAAAGAGAGTGCTTGGCGCCGCACGAGATGATGATGTCCGATGGCTTGTAATCAAAGCCGTTTTCTCTCTTCAATTTCTCAGCCACCGCCGCCTTGAGTTCAGGTATTCCCGACACCGGCGTGTAGCGTGTCTTGTTGGCCCTGATGGCATTTATCCCGGCTTCCCTGATGTTCTCGGGTGTGTCGAAATCAGACTCTCCCAGGCCGAAACCCACGAGGTCCACCCCGTCTTTGATCATGAGTTTCGCCTTGGCATCAATGGCCTGCGTCTGCGAAGGCGCGACTTTCTTCAGCCTGTCCGAAATCATTTCCAAACCTCCCTTTTCGATGAGACCCCTCTTCCGGCGGCCGCGTCACCCCGTCCGGGGACGCACCTAAGCCTTTTTGCCGCGTCAGATCAATATTTTGCTTAAGAAGTCCTTGGCCCTGTCCGTTTTCGGCGCCGAGAAAAAGGATTTGTCCGTTCCCCGCTCAATGATCATCCCCTCGTCCATGAAAATGATCTCGTCGGCAACCTCCCGGGCGAATCCCATCTCGTGGGTCACCACCGCCATGGTCATGCCCGATTTTGCAAGGTCGATCATGACGTCGAGCACCTCCTTGATCATCTCCGGATCGAGCGCCGAGGTGGGTTCGTCGAAGAGCATGATTTCCGGCTCCATGGCGAGCGCCCGGGCAATGGCCACGCGCTGCTGCTGCCCGCCGGAGAGGTTTCCGGGGTATTTGTGGGCCTGTTCGGGAATCCCGACACGCTCCAAAAGCTGAATCGCCTTTTCCTCGGCCTGCTTGGGGGGGATTTTCTTGACCTTGATCGGGGCGATCGTGATATTGTCAATGACCTTCAGGTGGGGATAGAGTTCAAACCGCTGGAAGACCATCCCCATTTTCTGCCGCAGTTGCATCAGATTGGTGGCGGGGTCCTTCAGGGAGACGCCGTCCACGATGATATCCCCTTCCTGGAAGGGTTCGAGGCCGTTGAGGCTCTTGAGCAGCGTGCTCTTCCCCGATCCGGAGGGGCCGCAGATGACGACCACCTGCCCCTTGTGGATCTCTTCGTTGATGTTGGAGAGAACCTTGTGGGTTCCAAACCATTTGCTGACATTGACGATCTTGATCATTTGGCGGCACCTCTCTTGGCTTCCAGTTTCTTGCTGAACCGGCTCATCGTGAAACAGAAAATAAAATAGACCACGCCTATGAAAGCGTAAATTTCCAGACTCTTCATCTCCCGGGCGTCAACGATGCTGGCGGACCGCAGGAATTCCTTGAGACCGATGACATAGGCCAGGGAGGTATCCTGAAAGACCACAACCGTCTGGGTGATGAGGGAAGGGACCATGTTGCGCATGGCCTGCGGCAGGATGATGTAACGCATGGTCTGGGCATAGGTAAATCCTGTCGAATAGGCGGCCTGCTCCTGCCCCTTGGAGATGGACTGGATTCCGGCGCGGACGATTTCGGCGAAATAGGCGGCCTCGAAGACGACGAAGGCCACCGAGGCGGAAACAAAATCGCCCAGGGGTCTGCCGGCGATGATGGGAACGAGAAAATAGAACCAGAAAATGACGAGCAAAAGCGGCAGGCTGCGAAAAAAATTCACGAAGACCGTTGCCGGATAATAAATCAGTTTCATATGGCTCAGCCGGGCCATGCCGACCAGCATGCCGAAGAAGAGCCCGCCGCTGATGGCGACCAGCGCCAGCTCGAAGGTCGTGAGCAGACCCTTCATGAAGAAGGGCATATTTTTGATGAGGACGGTCCAGTCAAAGGCACCCATAGATGATCTATCTCCTTCTTGTGATCAGCCCCGGCACGGCAAGACGCTTTTCGATGAGGCCCATGATCAGGACCACCATGAGGGTAATGACCATGTAGGCAACGGATGCCGCCGTGGTCGCCTCGATGCCGCGAAAGGTGTATGCCTCGATCTGCTGGCTCATGAAGGTGGTTTCCAGTACGCCGACCGTCATGGCCAGTGAGGTGTTCTTGAAGACGGTCAGGCATTCCGTGGTCAGCGGCGGAATCATGATCCGGACTGCCAGCGGGATAATGATGTACCGGTAAGTCTGCAGGTGAGAAAACCCGGTGCTCAGCGCCGCATAGTACTGATCCGTGGGGATGGACTGCATGCCGGACCGGACCTGCTCGGCCACACGGGATGAGGTGTAGAGGGAAAGACCGATGACCACCACCCAGAACTCGAAGTTGGGCAGCTCCCGGTAGAGGAATCTTTCGACAAAACCGGGGAGGATGCTCGGCGCGGCAAAATACCAGAAAAAAAGCTGGACCAGCAGGGGAATATCGCGAAAAAATTCCGTATAAGCGGTAGCAAAGATACGAACGGGCTTCCAGGGGGTGATACGCATGGTGCCGATGATGATGCCCAGGGTCAGGGCAATGCACCAACTGACGAACCCGAGACTGATCGTTGTCCACAGACCCTGCAACAACCAGGTTCCGTAGGGTTCGGTCCAGATCACGGACCAGTTGAAGTTATAGGAAAGCATAAAAAGGCTGCTCCTTTGCCGGATCACAGGATAGCCCGGAGGGAGGCTCAGGTTACCCTCCGGGCAAAATGGCCAAAAAAAGATCGGTCCTTAGGACGGCCAGGCCTGGAGTTTCAGCAGTGTTTTGAACTCTTCGGTCATGGGGATCGGCAGAGCACCCTTGGGACCGAACCATTTCTCATAGATGGTCATATAGCGGCCGTCCTTGATCATTTCGATAATCTGGGCGTTGATGAAATCCAGGAAAGCCGAATCGTTCTGGCGAACGATGAAGGCGTAGGGATCATAGGTGAGCATGGTGCCGACGATCTTGTAGTCATCCGGCTTGGGCGCCTTTGCCTTCAGGCCGCCCAGATGGGTGCCGTCGCCGCAGTAGGCATCGATGATCCCCTTTTCCAGGGCCAGCATGCCCTGGGGGTGTTCCTGGTAAATGACGATGGTAGCGGGCGGTTTGATGACCCCCTTGGCGTTGAGTTCCCGGATCGCGGCCTCGTTGGTCGTCCCCTGGGCCGCGCCGACCTTCTTGCCGGCCAGGTCTTTGGCAGCCTTGATCTTGCTGTTCTTTTTGACCAGCAGTTGCGAGCCCGTCAGGAAGATGGTCAGGGTGAAATCCACTGTTTCTTCCCGTCCGACGGTGTGTGTGGTGGACCCGCACTCCATGTCGATGGTGCCGTTGGCCACGAGCGGAATCCGGGTTTTGGGATTCACGGTCTTCAATTCCATCTTCAGGGGTTTGGACAGCTTTTTTTCCAGAGCTTGCTTGAATTCGGTGGCCATGTCGATGCTGAATCCCACCTGCTCATTCTTTTCATTAAAAAAACCGAAAGGAATGGCCCCGTCTCTGACCCCCACGACGAACTCACCCCTTTTGGCTATGGTTTCCAGGGTGCCTTCCGCAAAGGCGGAAGCGGTAAGACAGAAGACAATCGCCAGAATAAAGCCCGCCGTGTACAAAGATTTCTTCATGTTCCATCTCCTTTCTTGAAATGTGACAAAGTTGATAGATTGGCTGCCTGCCTGCTCCGTTATGGATCCTCGCTTACCCATCGAGTATTTCGGACATGTGGGCATAGAGTGCAGGAATGCCCCCTGTATGCAGAAAGAGGACCTGCTCCTCTTTCTGAAAAAAACCTCTCCGAATCAGATCGATCAGACCCGCCATGGCCTTGCCTGTATAGCAGGGGTCCAGGAGGATCCCCTCCGTTCTGGCCGTGAGCCGGACCGCTTCCGCCATTTCGGGTGTGGGCAGGGAGTAGCCGGCGCCCAGATAGGCGTCGCAACAGTTTACGCTATCTCCCGGAATCTCGGCGGAAATGCCCATATATGCGGCGACGCTCCTGACCAGGCGATATACGAGATCTTCCTGATCCCTTTTAGGACGGACCACATTGATGCCGATGACCGGTATCGGAGCGTGGTTGCCGTAAAAGCCCGCAATGAGCCCCGACTGCGTCCCGCCGCTGCCGCTGGCGCAGATGATATGATCGATGGTCAGGCCCGACTCAAAGCACTGGTTCAGGATCTCCTCAGCACAGGCCACATATCCCATGTCGCCTACGGCATTGGAGCCGCCGACCGGAATGATGTAAGGTTTTCCGCCGGCCTTTCGGGTGTCGTCAGCAAGTCGTTGCATTTCCTGCATCATGTCGACGCCGCCCGGAACGACGCGGATCTCTTCGGCACCCAAAAGCCGGAAGAGGAAGATATTGCCCCCGGCGTCTGGCTGGTAGCTGCCGGCGACACGCTCCTCCAGAATAAGTTTGCACTGCATACCCTCCCGTACCGCGGCTGCCAGTGTCAGACGGCAGTGGTTGGACTGGACGGCTCCGCCTGTGATCAGGGTGTCCGACCCCTGAGCCAACGCCTCGGCGACGAGAAATTCCAGTTTTCGCGTTTTGCTGCCTCCGGCCGTCAGACCGAGGAGATCGTCCCTTTTCATATAGAGGGTGGGACCGCCCAACAGGACAGAAAGTCTGGGGAGTTTTTCAATAGGGGTATGACCTTGGGTGTAGCGCCTGCGCGGAAATCTTGCCAGATTCATAACAGATAACCCCGAGTTTCGCGCTCATCTAACAGACTTTGCCTGCCCTGTCAACATCATTTGCCCGCCTCTCTGGAGACCGTATTTCGCCGGATGTCTGGTTTTCGATCGGCGATTTTCACTGCAGCATCCACAGCCAGAAAGAAAGGGTCACCATCGACAGCAGGGTGGAAACCATGATGTCCGATGACATCACGCTCTTGTCGGCCCCGAGTTTGCTGGAAAGCAGGTAAGAGGAGAAGGCGGTAGGGCAGGACAGGATGATGATCCCCACCTTGAAATCAAGACCTTTGATCCCGATCTCTGTAAACAGAAACCAGCCCAGCAGGACCATCAGGAAAAGCTTGATCACGCAGGCATAGAGGGTCGCTTTGTAATCTTTCTTAATCAATTCGAAAGAGAGGTTGCCTCCCATGGAGATCAGGGCCAGGGGCAGCGCCAGGTCGGAGAGGAAATGGAGGACGTTGACGGTGAAGGTCGGGAATGGAATCCGGAAGTAGGAAAGCAGCAGGCCGACGATGCAGGAGAGGATGATCGGGTTGGTGACCAAGGCATTCTTTAGGTCGACGATCGACTTCCAATCCATGGCTCCCTTCAGCGGCCAAGTCAGGGCCAGCACGGCCAGGATATTGATCACCGGTGTCAAAAAGCCGATCAGGACGCTTCCCCGCTGCAATCCCTCCTCACCATAGGCCGCCATCAGAATCGGCAGGCCGATATAGGTCATGTTGCCCCAAAAGGAGCCCTGGGTGAATGAACCCACCTCGCGGGGGGGAAGGCGCAGAAGCCGGGCCATGCCGTAAGCGCAAATCATGCAGATGGTGATCGTCAGATAGCAGGTCACAATCAGGCGGGGGTTAAAGCTCAAGTCAAAGGATGAGGTGCCGATCTTCCAGGTAAGCAGCGACGGAACCGCCACGAAATAAGCCAATTGGCTGATCTTATCGAGGAAGATCTTGTCGACAAAATGGATCCGCCGGATCCCGAAGCCCAGGGCGATGATCAAAAAGACGGGCAGTACGACGTTCAGAAAAACCATGGCCGATGCAACCGTTGATGGCTATGAAAAGAGATTTCATCCCTTGGACTACCCATGATTCTCCCCCATCTTTTCCCCCTTGCCATCCCATGATCGGCCCGTGGCAGTCCAATTTCCTGTCTCCATGGGATAGGCTGCTCAGGCCCCGAATTTTTCCAGTCTGCGGGCGTGGGCGAGGGCAAGTCCCATGAGGTGCACCATGGGCATTCTCCCCAGACCGCCCGCGATGCAGTCTCTTTCGCCGAATCGATCCACCCGGTCCGGTCGGCAGGTGGCCGACGACAGGAGAACCGGCAGGGGATGCCAGCTGTGCGAGGCGAGAGCGGCCGGTGTGGAATGATCTCCCGTAACGACGAGGACGTCGGGTTTGAGTTCCATGACAAGGGGAATCAGCCGATCCACCTCTTCAATCACTGCGACCTTTGCGTCAAAATTCCCATCTTCACCCCTGGAATCCGTGGGTTTAATATGAAGGAAGAAAAAATCGTATTGGTCGTAATGGTCGCGAAGAGCGGTAAACTCTTCCTTTATGGATGAGGGCTGCGGGCCAATCACCATTCCCAGAAGACGAGCGATGCCACGATACATGGGATAACTGGCGATGGCCAGGGCATTCAATCCATACCGTTCCGTCAGGGTGGGGAAACGCCTGTACCGGGAATATCCCCGGAGAAGCATCATATTTGCCTTTCCCTCGTCGGAAAGGATTTCCCTGGCTTTGTTGATCAGTTCCCGGAGAAGGGCTGCCGTTTCTTCCGCCTCCGGAACCAGGGCCTTCGGGAGAAAGGGAGGAAGCCCTGTTTGCTGAGGATCGGTTTCAAGGATTTCCTCCCGGAGGCCGTCCCCCCTCAGGGTTAGAAGGGCGCGATGCTCCCGAACCGGTTCAAAGATGATCTCTATGCCGGAGAGCTTTTGGATGCTTTCCTGGAGCTTCCGGCAGATTCGCCTGTTGGTCTCGTTGTCGATTCGGCCGGCTCGCCGATCCATAATGATCCCATTTGCGTCGATCGTGGCAAAGTTAATCCGGACCAGAAGATCCCGATCCGTCATCGGGAAATCGATCCCCGCCGCTTCCAGGATTCCCCTGCCGATGTTATTTTTAATGGGGTCATAGCCGAAAAGGGCGAAGTGGGCCGGACCGCTTCCCGGTGTGATACCGTATCCGATCGGATCCAGAAGCCCGCAGACGGACTTCCCGGCCAGGGCATCGAGGTTGGGTGTTTTTGCCGATTCCAGTTCGGTTTGATCCTTTCCTTCCAGAGGAAGGCCGCCAAGACCGTCCATGATGAGAAAGACAATCTTCGTACCATTTTTGACCACAAGCGTATCGATAAATTCCGGGTTCATACCATCACCTCAAAAAAGGAACGGGAACACGCCCCGTCTGTCCCGCCTTACAGGCGAAAATCTGTCGTCAAGGAATTCCGTAGATTATGGCACAAGGAATTCCTTGATTCAAGCAGGAAAAGGAGAAAAGGGCAGCACTCGATCTGAAACAGGGTGCCGTTTAAAATTCTTGACAACCTTTTTCAAATTGTATACAAGCCATAATTAAGGCGATGGCGCTGTCGGAATGCCCGCCCGCCTGGTCGAACGGCAAGAAAGGATATCAATCCGTTTTTGCCAGGGAAGGCGTAGGAAATGCAGATGATCCCTTGAATCTGCATGGATCTTTCCAAGAAAAAGAAGACCGGACGCTGGGAAGCATGAAGGGCATGGCCGGCATTCAATCTGGGGGGATATGGTGAAAACCAATTCCTTACCCGATGAAGCCGTTCGGGGCCTTCACCCACCATCGGTGTCCTGAAAAATGTTCCCGCAGGTATTTTCTTCCCCTCCACGGTCATCTTTCTGGATTACCGGATGAAGGTTTGACGGACATCATGTAACCTTAGATGGTCGCAAGGTTATGGCCACGCTTCACGCCGGGTCGTCAAACGGCTGAAACCGGCGTTCTGGGAAGTGCGACCGTATGCGCTTCCTCCGCAGTTTCCTTGCAGACCCGATTGTATAGATGGACGGATAATAAAGGTTACGTTTTGGAGTGAGAATATTTCAAACAGGAGGTGGATGAATGGCAGACTATTATATCAATATTTTTCTCGATGAAGAGAAGCTCAAAAAGATCGAGGATGCCGGATTGGCCGGAGAGATCAGGGAAATCGACGGCAAAAAGGCGATTCGTGTCGGTGTTACCGCCAAGGAACACAAGAAGCTGCTCAAGGGTTTCCCGGATTTGACCCCCGATGCTTCCAATGCCTACGTGCTCCCGGAAAAGGGAGAGACCATTTTGATGGGTATCATTCTGTCGGCGAAGAGCCTGGATGTGATGAAAGCCGCCATCTTGAAACTGTACAACCCCTTTGCCGGCAAAGAGCTTCTGCAAAAGACCTTTTGATGACGGGAGGCGAACATCTCGTGGTTGGGCTTACCCCCGAGGAACAGAAAAAAAAGGCCATTTTCGATGCCATGTCGGAGAAGAGCCGTAAAAGGATTCTTGCCAAGGGATACGAACAGTGGGACCCCTTTCTGCTACCGAAGGATCCGATCGACCTCCGGATGTCCCGGCACAGGGAAACGGCATTGTCCCTGATGAGTGTGTTTTTGCGGGAGTGCCCTCAGGAAGGGTGCGACAACGCTTATGGCCAAGGGGCATGGGAGACCTGTATGGGGATCATCGGCGGTGACGACCGATGGAGAGGGAGTTACGATTTTTCCTGCTGGTACCGTGATTTTTTGAAAAAAGGCGAGTGATGATGGAAACGATTTCCACGGAACAGGTTGTAACGGAGCTCCGGAAACAATTGGCGGAGAACCCCGGTTGCGCCATGACCCATTACAATCTGGGGATCGCGTTGATCAAGCTGCACCAGTGGGACGATGCCGCCGTGGCGTTTGTGGCGGCGATCGCGGAGAGTCCGGAACTGGCCGAGGCCTATATCAACCTGAGCGGGATCTGTTTCCAGAAGGGAGAAATGGCAAAGGGGATTGAACTCTGCAGAAGGGTCATCGCCTTCCGGCCGGATTACGCGGTTCCTTACGGCAATATCGGCTTTGCCCATCTGCAGATGGGTGAGATCGACCAGGCAATCGAGATGCTTGAAAAGGCCGTTCAAAAGGATCCGAAGTTCGTCCAGGCCTTGAGCGATCTGGGCAGCGCCTGCCTCATGCAGGGCAAGATCGAAGAGAGCGTCGCTCACAGCAAAAAAGCCATTGAAATCGCTCCGCGGTTCGCAGTTGCCCACAATAACCTGGCCGTCGCCTATCTTCAGATGGGAGATCCGGCCAGGGCGATGGCGTATTGCGAAAAGGCATCGGCCTATGGGTACGAGGTCCATCCGAAGTTTCTGGAAGAATTGGCGGCACTGCAAAATCGTGTGGGGCAGGGGTGACGAAAAGCATAAAGCGAGAAATAGATCTCAGACGTTTCTTTAACCTGGGGGAAAATGAACCGAATGGGGACATTCTTCCAGAGCACTTAACGGGAGAGGAGGTTTTTTGATGGCAAAGCGTAAGACTCCGTTGCTTGATGAACTGGAAAAGGGAAAATGGCCGAGTTTTGTTTCCGATATAAAACAGGAGGCCGAGAAGAGAAAAACATCCGACATTGATTTTCAGACACCGAAGGAGGTTTGCGATGATCTGCTCGATCTTCTCGAACTTTCCCTCAAGGACCGGGAAGGACACTGGAAGCACGGCGGCGTCGCCGGTGTGTTCGGGTATGGCGGAGGCGTGATCGGCCGATACTGCGACAGGCCTGAAGAATTTCCGGCGGTAAAAGATTTTCACACCCTCCGCGTGAATCAGCCCTCCAGTTACTTCTACAAGACTGATTTTCTGAGGCAAATGTGCGAGTTGTGGGAGAGGCGGGGCAGCGGCATCACCAACATGCATGGTTCGACCGGCGATATCATCCTGCTGGGAACGACCACCCCGCAGATCGAAGAGATCTTCTGGGAACTCACCCATAATCTCAAACAGGATCTTGGCGGTTCAGGATCCAACCTCCGGTCGCCGAACTGCTGTATCGGAAAGTCCCGCTGTGAGTTCGCCTGCTACGATACCCAGGAGGCTTGCCGCAATCTCACGATGGAATTCCAGGACGAATTGCACAGACCCTCCTTCGGGTACAAATTCAAGATGAAGTTCGATGGCTGCCCCAACGGATGCGTTGCTTCGATCGCCAGATCGGACATGTCGGTGATCGGGACCTGGAAAGATGACATCCGTATCGATCAGGAGGCGGTTCGGGCTTACGTGGCAGGGGAATTCAAGCCCGATGGGGGTGCACACGCCGGTCGCGACTGGGGTCCCTTCGATATCGTCAAAGAGGTGATCGATCTGTGTCCCACCCATTGCATGGCCTGGAATGGAAATAAACTCGGGATCAACAACAGGGAGTGCACCCGTTGCATGCATTGCATCAACACGATGCCCCGGGCCCTGAGGATCGGAAAAGAGACAGGGGCATCGATTCTGTTCGGCGCCAAAGCCCCGATTCTGGAAGGCGCGCAGCTTTCGACCCTGACCATCCCGTTCATGCCGATGGAAGAGCCCTTCAACGAGATCAAGGAGCTGATCGGCAAGATCTGGGATTGGTGGTCCGAAGAGGGCCGGAGCCGTGAACGGCTCGGCGAGCTGATGCAGCGCAAGGGATTTGCGAAATTTCTTGAGGTTTGCGAAGTAAAAGCGGATCCCCGCATGATCAAGGAGCCCAGGTCGAACCCCTACATCTTCTGGAAAGAAGCGGACATCCCAGGCGGATGGGAGCGGGACATCAAAGATTTCAGAAAAAGACACCAGAAATAGGAGGTTCAAAAAATGGGTTACGATGCAAAAAATCCAATGAAGGACAGGATCACCGATATCGGTCCCAGGGATTACAAAGAGTTTCTGCCTCCCGTCATCAAGAAGAATTTCGGAAAGTGGTTGTACCACGACATTCTTGAACCGGGCGTGCTGGTGCATGTCTCCGAGACAGGGGAGAAGGTGTTCACCGTTCGGGTGGGCGGCGCGCGTTTGATGAGCGTCACCCATATTCGCGAGATATGCGAAATTGCCGATAAGCACTGCGACGGCTTTGTCCGTTGGACCACCCGCAACAACATCGAGTTCATGGTCGATGACGAAGCGAAATTGAAGCCGCTGATGGAGGATCTGGAAAAGCGGAAATTCGCCGGCGGATCGCTCAAGTTTCCCCGCGGCGGCACCGGGGCCGGTGTGACGAACATCGTCCATACCCAGGGGTATCTCCATTGCCACACCGCGGCGATCGATGCCTCGGGCGTGGTCAAGGCGGTCATGGATGAATTGTACGAGGATTTCGGGAAGATGAGACTGCCGGCTCATGTCAGGGTATCCCTGGCATGCTGCCTGAACATGTGCGGCGCCGTTCACTGCTCCGACATCGCCATTCTGGGCGTTCACCGCAAACCGCCCATGGTGGATCATGACAATTTGGCGAACATGTGCGAGATTCCTCTGGCCGTTGCGTCTTGCCCCACAGGAGCCATCAAGGCGACCACAGTGGGCGACAAAAAGAGCGTGGTGGTTAACAACGAGAAGTGCATGTACTGCGGAAATTGCTTCACCATGTGTCCTTCCATGCCGCTGGCCGATTCAGAGGGAAGCGGGGTGGCCATCCTGGTGGGAGGAAAGCTTTCGAACCGGATTACCGCCCCGATGTTTTCCAAGGTGGTGGTTCCTTTCCTTCCCAATGAGGCGCCTCGCTGGCCGCAGACGGTGGAAGCGGTCAAGAAAATTCTCGCTGCCTATGCCAAAGACGCAAAGAAATATGAACGCCTCGGCGACTGGGCCGCGAGAATCGGCTGGGAGAGGTTCTTCGAGAAAGCAGATCTGCCCTTTACGGAACACCTGATCGACGATTACCGGTTTGCATACACGACCTGGCGAACCAGCACGCAGTTTAAATTTTAAGAAAAGAGGTTTCTGATGGGTGCCGAAGAGGACAAAAAGCTGATCATCGATACACTGACGGCCAAGAAAACGAAGACGAAGTTCTATCTGAAAGACTTCAATAATATGTTCCCTGATCGAAAGCCGAGGGAGGTCAGCAAGCTTGTAAATGCGATGGTAGCCGAAGGTCTCCTGGAGTACTGGTCCAGCGGAAGTACGACCATGATCGGGCTCAAGGGTGCCGGGATCCAGCATGAATCGGAAGACTGTGGTCAATAGGAGATAGGGCGGAGAGATGATTGTTGACCGTCCAAGGGTGGTTTTCTCCGCCTTGCGAGGGAATTCGGGAAAGACCTTCTTGACCGTGGGCGTGGGGGCTTGTCTTCGCCAAAGGGGAAAGGTGGTGTCTCCTTTTAAGAAGGGCCCCGATTATATCGATGCTGCCTGGCTTGAAATGGCAACAGGTCAGCCCTGCTACAATCTGGATCTCTTCCTGATGGAGCGGGAGGGGCTCATCTCCTCTTTTTCCGCCCGGGTGCGGCAAACCGATGGCGCCCTGGTGGAGGGCAACCGTGGCCTTTACGATGGTATGGACCGGGAAGGAAGCTACAGCACGGCGGAGCTTGCCAAGTTGCTGCAGGCTCCGGTTGTATTGGTCGTGGACTGCAGCATGGCGACGCGCACCGTAGCCGCCATGATTCTCGGTTGTCAGCATTTTGATCCTGAAGTTGCGATCAGAGGGGTTATCCTGAACAGGATCGGAGGGACGCGACATGAATCCATTGTCCGTTCCGCCATAGAAGATCGGTGTGGCGTGGCTGTGCTGGGGGCTATTCCCAAGATCAAGGGGGGAGTCTTTCCGGAGAGGCATATGGGTCTCGTCCCCCCGCGGGAACATGCGGGGGCCGCCCGGGCAGTCGACGAGGCGGCACGCATTGTTGATCGGTACGTTAATGTGGATCGGTTGTGGGAAATCGCCCGGGGCGCGCCTGCCGTTTCTTTTGAGGAATCGGACAGGAGGGCAGGGGAGCCGATTGTCTGCCCTGCGAGGCAACCGAGGATCGGATTTATCCGGGATTCAGCCTTCTGGTTCTACTATCCGGATAATCTGGAAGCCCTTAAAAAATTGGGGGCATCTCTTGTGGAGTGCAGTGCCCTGAACGACAGGGAAATTCCACCTGTTGACGCCCTGTACATCGGGGGCGGTTTTCCCGAGACCCATGCGGAATCTTTGGCGGCTAACGCCGGTTTCCGCAAATCTCTCCGTGAAGCCGTGGAGACGGGGCTTCCCGTGTATGCAGAGTGCGGCGGCCTGATGTATCTGGGGAAAGAGCTGATCGTGGAAGGGAAGACATTTCCCATGGCGGGGGTATTTCCATTGCGCTTTGCTTTGGACGGAAGTCCCCAGGGTCATGGCTACACAATCCTTGAGGTGGATACGCCCAATCCTTATTTCCCCTCAGGGGAGATTCTTCATGGCCATGAGTTTCATTACTCCCACATCCATGAGGACGGAGAGGAGGGGAGCCTCTCCTTCGCCTTTCATGTGAGGCGGGGGCACGGTATCCATGGACGAAGGGATGGCCTGTGTTACAGGAATGTTCTGGCCACCTATTCCCACCTCCATGCTGTGGGAGCGGAAGGCTGGGCCAAGGCCTTGTTCGAACAGGCGATTCAATATAAGAAACAGATGTCATTGGAGAAATCCATGGCGATGAAGGCGACGCCGGTGGTCATGGAGATTTCGGGGACGTCAAGCAGCGTGTTCTCACCGGGGTTCATCAGTGCGCCGCAGTAGAATCAAATTAACGTAAGGGAGGTAATGAAGATATGCCGTCGTTAGAGGTTGGAGGAAAGTCTTACGAGGTTGATGAGGATGGTTTCCTGCAGGACCTGGATAGCTGGAGTAGAGAATTTGCACAGGGTTACGCTGCCGTTGAAGGTATCGAGGGACAACTGACCGAGGAGCATTGGAAACTGATCGATTACATCAGGGGCTACTATGCCCAGTTCGGCATCGCTCCCATGATCAGGAAGGTCTGTAAAGATACTGGATTTAGTCTCAAACAGATTTATGAACTCTTTCCTTCGGGACCGGCCAAGGGGGCGTGCAAGCTCGCCGGCCTTTCGAAACCGACCGGGTGCGTCTAAGGACGACTCCCGAAGAACCGTCAAGATAAGGGTGAGGGGATCCCGATTCGGCACGAAGCGGGGCGCCCCGCACTCTTATTGAGGATGGCTGCCGCAGGAACGGAGACATCAGAAAACAATCGCCATTCCTTGCCCGAACTCCCCGATCTTGGATTTTCGTTGGGGTAATTCGATTCATTGATGCAAAAGGAAGCCTGTATGCAGAATGAATTAAGGGTGAACGAAAAAATAATCCGCTTGATGGTGGGATTCATCACCGACATCAAAAATATGGACGGCATCGTCTATTATGCCCGACCGGATTTGACGTTGGGTTCCGGTTTCGGTACTGCGATTTCAACCCAGGGGGGGCCAAAAATACAGGAGGAGTTGAAGAAGGCCGGCAGTGCCAACATAACCGATGTCGTCGTCACGGGCGGAGGCAACCTTCAAGTCCGGTACATTCTGCACGCCGTCGGGCCCCGGTTCCAGGAGGAGGACAGCGAGGAAAAACTGAGGGCGACCACGCTCAATACGCTGCGGAGGGCGGAAGAGTATAAACTTCAGACAATCGCCTTTCCCGCGATGGGAGCGGGATTCTATGGGATTCCTCTGGAGGTGTGCGCCCGCGTGACCCTGGAAGTGGTCAGGGAGTTTTTGGAAAAAACTGCCGAACCCAGTGAGGTTGTTTTCTGTCTTCGGGACTCCCGGGAGTTGAAGGTATTTCAGGAACATCTGCAAGGGATGAAATGATAAAATGAGCGAAACCCTCCGTTTTGTTTCGGACGATTTGCAGCTGATGGCCTTGAGTTTTATGGCCATTGTCTATATTTTCCGTATTCGCTGGCTTTTAAGATTCAAGGCATCCAGGGAACGGCAAGCTCCCTCCGGGGGTATGGGTACCTCTTCTTTCAAAGGGATTGTCTATTCCTGGGCGAATATCGCCATGCCCTGGTCCATGGAGAGCACCCGGCGGATGTCTTTTTTCTACCTCCAATTCGTGGTCTTCCATATGGCCGTGGCCGCCAATATTGGTATGTCTTTTGTCATTCCCTACGCACCCTCTCTGATGAAGCCCATAATCGTTGTCCGCCTTCTTCAGATCCTTCTTGCCGCGGCCTGCGCCATCGGTTGCTACCGAATGTACCGTCGTCTCCGCAATCCGGCGATTCGCCTGATCAGTACGCCCGATGACTTTTTTTCCCTGGCCCTGCTCACGGTCTGGTCGTTCGTTTCCATCTTTGCGGCCCCGAACCGCCCCGATCTGGGGGAGGGCCCGTTGATGGTCTATTTCATCATGACAGCCTTTTTTTTGGTCTATGTACCCTTCAGTAAAATCTCCCACTATCTCTATTACCCGTTTACCCGCTTCTACTTTGGGAGAACCATGGGACATCGCGGCGTCTATCCGGTCAAGCGGGTTACGCAGCCGAAACCGACCCATATTTAAAGAAATAAAATCGATCCGGGAGCAACAAATGGCCCAAAATGTAAGATCCCATAAAGCCGATAAGGTCGTTGAGAGGATGGGCCGGAAACTGAGTCGCCAGATGGTCGGTTCTCTGGCGGGTTGCGTTCACTGCGGCATGTGTACGGAATCCTGTCATTACGTCCTGGCCAACCCGGAAGATCCTACCTATGCGCCGGCTTATAAGGCGGATCAAATCCGTCAGATTTTCAAACGCAACTTTGACTGGACGGGAAGGATTTTCCCGTGGTGGGTGCATGCCCGGGACGTTCGCACCGATGAGGACTTGGAAAAACTCAAGGACATCGTATTTGGGAAATGCACAAACTGTCGAAGATGCTCAATCAATTGTCCGATGGGGGTGGATTTTGCCACGCTCAACAGGATGGCCAGGGGGTTGCTGGTTTCCGTCGGGATCATGCCGGAGGGTGTCGCCGTCGTGAGCAAGGACCAGTGGGAGGTGGGCAACCAGATGGGGGTTCTACGGCAGGATTACCTGGAAACCCTCGAATGGCTGTCCGACGAATTGGAAAATGAGTTTAAGGATGGTGCGGCCCGGATTCCCATCGACAAGATGGATGCCGATGTCGTTTATACCATCAATCCCCGGGAGGTGAAATACGACCCCCGGACGATTACCGATGCGGCCCGTATCTTCTATCTTGCGGGAGAGAACTGGACCATGCCCAGCGACGGATGGGACATGACCAATTTCGGCCTCTTCTCCGGGGACGATGATCTGGGCGGGGCGGCGGCTCAGAGAGTATACGAGAAGGTCATTGAACTGCGGGGGAAAAAGCTGGTGATGTCCGAATGCGGGCATGGATACCGCTCGACCCGATGTGAAGGGCCGAACTGGTCGGGAAAGGACGTGCCCTTTGCCATCGAAAGCTCGGTTATGACCATGCTCCGTTACATCAGGGAAGGCAGGATTCGGGTCGATAAAGAAAAAAACAGGGATGCCGTTACTTTCCATGATTCCTGTAATAACGCCCGAAGCTGCGGATTCTACGAGGAACCGCGGGAGCTCCTGAACCTGCTGGTCACCGATTTCCAGGAAATGTATCCGAATCGGGCGGAGAATTTTTGCTGCACCGGCGGGGGAGGGGCGATGTCCATGTCGGAATATACGCCCCAACGCCTGAAATCGGCGGTCATCAAGGCCGACCAGCTCAAGGCCGCGGGTGTGAAAGTTGTGGTCACCTCCTGCCACAATTGCGTGGACGGTTTAAGCGACGTGATCCGGCATTACAAACTGGGCATGAAGGTGACGCAACTGGTCAACCTGACGGCAAACGCCCTCGTGATCCCGCAAAAGGTCGTTATCCCGGTTGAAGTGCTGATCCCGGCTGTAAGCTTGCCGCTCACGGGATTCAAGATTCTGGTCGTGGACGATGAGCCGGATATCCTGACCTTTCTGGCCGCGGTTTTGGAGGACCAGGGGGCTACGGTGATTCAGGCGGCCGACGGCGAGCAGGCGTTGGCGTTGACAATCCGGGAGAAACCTGATTTGATGACGCTCGATCTGTCCATGCCGGGGAAAAATGGCGGATACGTGTTTGAAGAGATCCGGAACAATCCGGAGATTGCATCCACAAAGGTCTGCATCATTACCGGGAAACCGGAGTTGCGGCGGCTCATTTACGAGCGTCCCGTCGCCCCTCCCGAGGGGTATCTGGACAAACCGGTCAACGAAGAGACCCTGTTAACCAACATTCGGATGATCCTGGAGCTGAAACAGCCTCATGGACATGCGTAAGGACACTGGGGGAAAGGTATTTGATGATCGGCAATCCCTATAAGAACTACTTCGAAATGATGCCGGCCTACCTGACGATCCTGGATCGTGATCTTCGGATCGTCGAGGCAAATCGGCGCTTTCGTCAGGATTTTGGGGATTTTGAGGGACGGCAATGCTTTCAGATCTATCAGCAACGGTCGGAGCGCTGTGAGCACTGTCCGGCAGAGCTAACCTTCCGGGATGGAAAGAGACACGGGAACGAAGAGAGGTTCATCAACCACCTGGGGAATGAAATCTCCCTGGTGGTATACACGACGGCGATTCTCAATGAAGCCGGTGAAATAACGCATGTCATGAAAATGGCAACGGACATCACCGAGATCAAACTCCTGCAGAATCAATTGCGGGAGAGCCGGGAGCGGTACCGCCAGCTTTTCGAAGAGGTGCCCTGCTACATTTCGATTCAGGATTCCGATCTGCGGATTGGGGAGGCGAATCGGAGGCTCCGGGAAGATTTTGGCGCTTCGCCGGGTAAAAAATGCCACCAGGTCTACATGCACCGGACGGAGGCGTGCGTTCCCTGCATTGTGAAACAAACGTTTGAAGACGGCCAGGTCCATCAGGCGGAGGAAGTGATGACCTCCCAAAAGGGGGACCAGGTAAACGTTCTGGTGTATACGGCCCCTGTGCGCAATGCGACAGGGCAGATCAACAGTGTGATCGAGATGAGCACCAACATCACCCAGATTCGCCAGCTCCAGTCCCAGCTTACTTCCCTCGGGCTGGTCATCGGCTCGATCTCCCATGGAATCAAGGGGCTCCTGACGAGTCTCGACGGGGGGGTGTACCTGGTCAATACCGGACTCGCAAAAAACGATCGGGCGCGTTTCGAACAAGGCTGGAAGATGGTGGAGCGGAATATCACCCGGATTCGGAGAATGGTGTTGGACCTGCTCTATTATTCCAAGGACCGGGTGCCGGAACTGCAAAAGACATCCGCTCTGGCGGTGGCGGAAGAAGTTTGTGACGTGATGCGGGGAAAAGCAGCGGAAATGGGGATCGACTTCAAGTGCGATTTCGATCGCAACGCCGGGGAATTCGATGCCGATTCCAAAGCGGTCCGCTCCTTGCTGATCAACCTCGTAGAAAACGCCATGGATGCCTGCCGGGTGGACAACAAGAAAACTGCCCATCAGGTGCGCATGGGATTGAAGGGCTACCCGGAGCATATTGAATTTGACGTGGCGGACAACGGCGTCGGCATGGACCAGGAAATTCGGGAGCGGGCCTTCAGCCTTTTCTTCTCTTCAAAAAGGGGAAACGGAACGGGCCTGGGGCTTTTTATCTCCAACAAGATCGCGCAGGCCCATGGCGGAGAAATAAAAATCGATTCGGAGTTGAATGAGGGAACCCGCATGATCGTAAAGCTTCCGCGGAAGAGTCCATCCTCGGGGACCGAAGCGCCCAAAGCCTGACGGCTACGTAAAAAATCCGGATGCTGCGTTGCGCTTCATCCCTCGTCATTGCGGCGTACGACAAAGTACGCCTCATTCCTCAGGATTCGCGTGCCTTGCCTGCGGATTTTTTACGAAGCCGTCCCGTTTGCGATACATTTAAGACTTTTTACGAAGTCGCAAAGCCTGATCAAGGAGGGATCAATGGCCAGCCAGAAACGGATTTTGATTGTGGATGACGAGCAGGATATTCGCACCTACATTTCCACTTTGCTTGAGGATCAGGGATTCCAAACCGTTCAGGCGAAGGATGGGAAGGAGGCGATGCAGAAGCTCCTGGCCGAATCGCCGGACCTCATTACGCTCGATATCTCCATGCCGGAGAAATCGGGAGTCAAATTCTTCCGTGAGATCAAAATGGACGATCGCTGGAAGCATATCCCGGTCATCATTGTCACCGGTGTCTCCGAGGACTTCAGGAATTTCATCTCTTCCCGTCATCAGATACCGGCCCCGGAGGGGTTTGTTTCAAAACCCATATCCCCGGAAGAAATACTGAACCTTGTCCGCACGCTCACCTGAGTAAAGGAAACGGCCATGGGATTCTATATCTTGACCTATCTGTGCATTGCGGTGTTTGTCATTGCAGCCGGTTACCGGATTTACCGGCAAATGACCATGCCCGTCCATGTCCGCTGGGAGATCTACCCCGTCCAACATGAAACGGCCGCCAGGGCAGTCTATGGCGGCTCCTATATGGAAGAGGCGGACTGGTGGAAAAAGAAGCAGGAAAAATCGCTGCTGAACGAAGCGCTCTACATGGTGCCGGAGATCCTGTTCATCCGGGGGTTGTGGAAGGAGAACCGGAGCCTCTGGTGGGTCTCTTTTCCCTTCCATTTCGGCCTCTACCTGACGATCGCGACCTTCGTGCTGCTGCTGAAACACGCCGGTTTCACCCTGTGGGGATCGACCGCCTTTGCCTCCGGCTCCGCTCTCAGGGCTCTCCTGGACGGCCTCATCGTCTTGCTGGGATGGGGCGGCCTGATCCTCGGCACCATCGGCTCCCTGGGGCTTCTCTACCGGCGGCTGACGGATCCGGAACTGAGGAACTATTCCTCCCCGGTTGACTATTTTAATCTTCTCTTCACCCTCATCTTCTTCTTTTCCGCCCTTGTCAGTTGCCTGTCCGGCGATCCGTTTCTGGAAGGCGCCAAGGCCTATACGTTCGGCCTGCTGACAGGGGGGCAGTCCCCGTCCTCTTATCTTCCGGGGCAAAGCCTATCCGGGGGTGTGGCCATCGTGACGGCGTCGTTCCTGGTCGCCTATATCCCGCTCACCCACATGTCCCATATGTTCATGAAGTATTTCCTCTACCACGATGTCAAATGGGACGACGCCCCGAACCGGCGGGGTGGTAGAATCGAGGCCGCCGTCCGGAAGAACCTGAACCTGAGGCCGACCTGGGGGGCAAAGCATGTCGGGGCGGATGGACGAAAATCCTGGCTCGACATCGCCTCTTCGACACCCAAGGAGGTGAAATGAACCGATCCCCGAACCCCTCCGATCTGGCCAACCCCTCCGACTGCTTATGTCATATTGAGTCGAGTGAACTTTCACCGTTGCCGCCTCCCTATGAGGATTTCAATCGGGTGACGATTCCCCCTCTGAAACCGGAAAAGGTCAAAAACATTGAGACATCCCTGGACGACACGGTGGCCATCGGCATCCCGAAGCCTGCGAACAGGGAGGAAGAGGAAGTGCTGGTTCGTCAGTTTCTCTCCGGTCTGAAAAAACTTTTTGAGAAGGAAAACAACTGGACGTTTCTGCAACCTCTGCTGCTTTCCATGGAGCACTGCGCCAAATGCCAGACCTGTTCCAACGCCTGTCCCGTTTATGAAATGAGCGGTAAAAAGGACATCCACCGTCCCATGTTCCGTGCCGAGGTCCTGCGCCGGATTTACAACAAATATCTCAAACCGGGCGGGAAAATCACCGCAAAGTTCACCGGCGACATCGATCTGAACTGGACGACGATCGCGCGTCTGGCCGAGTTGTCCTATCGGTGTACGCTCTGTCGGCGCTGTGCCACGGTCTGCCCGATCGGCGTGGACAACGGGCTGATCAACCACGAAATCCGCAAGCTCTTCTCCCAGGAGATGGGCATCGCCCCCAAAGAGATCCACGAAAAGGGAACCGTCCAGCATCTCAAGGTGGGTTCCACCACCGGTATGAACCCCCTGGCCGCGAAGGACAGCATGGAATTCATCCAGGAGGAGATGGAAGAGATCACGGGTTACAAAGTCGAAATCCCCTGGGACGTCGAGGGGGCGGATATCCTGCTGCTCCACAACGCCGGGGAGATGCTCGCCTGGCCGGAAAATGTCGGGGCGTTCGCCATCATTTTTCAGGCGGCCGGTGTTTCCTGGACCATGTCTTCGGAGGCGGCCGGCTATGATGCCGTCAACTACGGCTTATGGTACGACGATGTCCAGTTCTCCCGCGTCGCCGTCAAGCACGCGGACATCGCCCGGCGCCTGAAGGTCAAGAAGATTGTCATCGGCGAATGCGGCCATGCTCATAAAGCCCTGACCGTCATTGCCGACCGTCTTTTGACGGGAGATCTGAATGTCCCACGGGAATCGGCTATGGTCACGCTGGAGGAGATCGTGCTGAGCGGGAAATTGCAGCTTGATCCCCGTAGGAACGATTTTCCCGTCACCCTGCACGATCCCTGCAACATCGTACGGGCCATGGGAATCGTCGAGCCCCAGAGGCGGATCCTCCGCAAGATCGCACCACGGTTCCGGGAAATGACGCCCCACGGCGTGGAGAACTACTGCTGCGGCGGCGGTTCGGGTTTCGCGATCATGTCGGGCTACAATTTCGCCGAATGGCGAACCCTGGTCGGCAGTCGCAAGAAGTTCCTCCAGATCTTAAATGCCTTTAAGAACGAGCCCCTGGAGACGCCGAAATATGTCTGTGCCCCCTGTTCCAACTGCAAAGGCTCCATCCGCGACATTATTAACTACTACCAGGCCGAGGAGCGCAGCGGTCTCCATTATGGCGGTCTGGTCGAGCTGATCGTCAACGCCATGGTAGAGATGAAGAAACCCATGATCAACTTTGGCGGCGAGCCGTCGTGGAAACAGGATTGATACCATGAATATGCTCAAATCGTTGATGGCCATTACCCTTCTGACCCTGTTGGCCCTGGGGGTCACTTCCAGCGGCGGCTTGTCCACCATCCTGACCGTCGTTGTTCCCTACGCGGCTTTTACGGTATTCCTCGCCGGGTTTGTGTACCGCATCGTGAAATGGGCAGGCGCTCCCGTACCCTTCCGGATCACGACCACCTGCGGTCAGGAGAAATCCCTCCCCTGGATCAGGACCAACGGCCTGGACAACCCCTCCTCTCTTTGGGGGGTGATCGGGAGGATGGCCCTGGAGATCTTCCTGTTCCGTTCGCTCTTCCGGAATACGGCTCTGGACATGGGCCCGAAACGGCCCGTCTACGCCGGCGCCAAATGGCTCTGGTTTTTCGGCCTCACTTTTCACTGGTCCCTGCTGATCATCGTCCTGCGCCACCTGCGCTTCTTCATCGAACCGATCGCCCCCTGCATCACGGCCCTGTCGTCATTGGACGGCTTCTTCGAAATCGGTGTCCCGACCCTCTATCTGAGCGACGCGGCCGTAGTCGCGGGCATCACCTTTTTGTTTCTCCGCCGTCTGCTCATCCCGCAGGTGCGCTACATATCGCTTTTCACCGACTACTTTGCCCTGCTTCTGATCCTGGCCGTGGTCGGCACGGGCCTTCTCATGCGCCATTTCTTCCCCGCCGATCTGCTGCAGGTGAAGAATCTGGCCCTGGGGTGGGTCACCTTTTCACCCCTGGTCCCGAAAGAGGCGGGAACGCTCTTCTATATGCACCTGTGCTTCGTCTTTGCCCTGATGGTGTACTTTCCCCTGAGCAAACTGATGCACATGGGCGGGGTCTTTCTGAGCCCCACACGGAACATGGCCAACGACAACCGCGCAAAGCGGCATATCAATCCCTGGAACTCCCCGGTCAAGGTCCACACCTACACCGAATATGAGGATGAGTTCCGGGAAAAGATGAAACTGGCAGGACTGCCGGTGGAGAAGGAGTAGAAATGTCCTTTGCCAAGATACCCAAACCCGACGCGTTGATCGATGTCCGGTACCAGATGCCGGAGACGCCCTGGATGGATACGCCGACGGTCTTTCGGCCGGGCACCTGGAGCTACAGCGGCACGGCCAAAAGCCTGACGGCCCTTGGCCTTCCCAACCCCAGAGCCTGGCAGCCCTCGGACGAGGACTGGAAACTGCCGGAAAACTGGCAGGAGATCATCCTTGCGGGGATGAAGGAGCGTCTGGACAAGTACCGCTCCTTCAGGCTCTTCATGGAGCTCTGCGTCCGCTGCGGCGCCTGTGCGGACAAATGTCATTTCTACATCGGTTCCGGAGATCCGAAAAATATGCCTGTCCTGCGGGCGGAACTCCTGCGCTCTGTCTACCGCCGCTATTTTACGCCATCAGGGAAGCTCTTCGGAAAGCTGGCCGGCGCCCGGGACCTCACCGTCGATGTCCTGAAGGAGTGGTTCTACTACTTCTACCAGTGCACCGAGTGCCGCCGCTGTTCCGTCTACTGCCCCTACGGCATCGACCAGGCGGAGATCACGATGATGGGCCGGGAACTCCTGAATCTTGTCGGCTGCAACATCAACTGGGTCACCGAACCGATGTCCAACTGCTTCAGGACGGGCAATCACCTCGGCATCCAGCCCGGCGGCGTCAAGGACATGCTCGAATTCCTGGCCGATGATGTCGAGGACCGCACCGGCGTGAGGGTGGAGGTCCCCCTGAACAGGAAGGGCGCCGAGATCCTCGTCGTGATCCCTTCGGGAGACTACTTCGCCGACCCCGGGAGCTACACCTGCATGGGCTATATGGCGCTCCTGCACGAGATCGGCCTCGACTACACCTTCAGCACCTACGCCTCCGAGGGAGGCAATTTCGGCCTCTTCACTTCCCACGAGATGGTCAAGCGACTCAACGCCAAGATCTACGCCGAGGCCAGGCGTCTCGGGGTCAAATGGATCCTCGGCGGTGAGTGCGGCCACATGTGGCGGGTTCTCAACCAGTACATGGAAACGATGAACGGGCCGGCCGATTTTCTCGAGGAGCCCGTATCCCCCATCACCGGGACGCGGTTCGAAAACGCCCGTTCCACAAAGATGGTCCATATCAGCGAGTTCACGGCCGACCTCATCCGCAACGGGAAACTGAAACTCGATCCATCCCGGAACGACCACCTGAAGGTCACGTTCCACGATTCCTGCAACCCCTCCCGCGCCATGGGGCTTTTCGAGGAGCCGCGGTATATCATCAACAACGTCTGCAACTATTTTCATGAGATGGCCGAGGATACGATCCGGGAAAACACCTTCTGCTGCGGCGGCGGGGCAGGTCTGGGAAACGACGAGAACCTGGAGATGCGGATGCGCGGCGGGATGCCGCGGGCCATGGCCGTCAAGGCGGTCCAGGAGAAGCACGGGGTGAACCGGCTGACCTGCATGTGCGCCATCGACCGGGCAGTCCTGACAGCGCTGATGGAATACTGGGTGCCGGGGGTGCTGGTCACCGGGGTTCATGAACTGGTGGCCAATGCCCTGATCATGAAGGGAGAGAAGGAAAGAACGACCGACCTGCGCGGAGAGCCTTTGGAAGGAAAGACAGTCGATGAAAATTTATAACCGCGGTATCATCCTTGCCGGGATCGTGGTCTTTGTCATCGCGGCCACCGTCCCGTTCTGGTATGGGAAGGGAAGGGCGGTCTCCCCGCCCGATCTCAAACTGGATACGCCCGCGATCGAGGCGCTCAGGGATAAGCTCTGCGTGGAGCCGGCCCCCTATATGAGGGCGAACCACATGAAGCTCCTCGACGCCTGGAGGGACGGCGTCGTGCGGGAGGGCAGGCGAACCTACAGGGCTCAGGACGGGCGGGTCTTCGAGGTCAGTCTGACCGGAACCTGTCTGAAATGCCACAGCAACAAGGCGCAGTTCTGCGACCGCTGCCACGACTATGCGGGGGCCAAGCCTACGTGCTGGAGCTGTCATATCATTCCCGAGGAGGTCCGCTGATGGCGCCCACACGAAGAGAATTTTTGATCATCGCCGGGGTCTCCACCGCAGGCCTGGTTCTGCCCCCTCTGGCAATGGTCCTGAACGGCGCACAGCCCGGGAAACCGGCTACAGGGGCAGGGGGCGTCCCCCAGGTTTTAGCACCCTCTGGCGCCCTGAAGGCAAAGCGCTGGGCCATGGCCGTCGACGTCGGTAAGTGCCGCGCCGGCTGCACCGATTGCATCGCTGCCTGCCATCAGGCTCACAATGTGCCCGATTTCAAGAACCTCAAGGACGATGTCCACTGGATCGCTGCCGAGAAGGCGCCCCATGTATTCCCGGCAGAGGCCCACCGCCGGCTGCCGGAATCCATCAAAAGCCTCTCCATTCCTGTTTTCTGCAACCACTGTGAAAACCCGCCCTGCGTGCGAGTCTGCCCCACAAAGGCCACCTTCCAGAGGGAAGACGGCATCGTGATGATGGACTACCACCGCTGCATCGGCTGCCGCTTCTGCATGGCCGCCTGTCCCTACGGATCCAGAAGCATGAACTACCGGGACCCGCGGGCCTTCATCGCCCGGATCGATCCGAGTTTTCCAACGCGGACCAGGGGCGTGGTGGAAAAATGCAATTTCTGCGAGGAGAGGCTCGCCCGGGGAATTCTCCCGGCCTGCGTCCTGGCCTGCAAGGAAAAGGCCCTGGTGTTCGGCGATCTGGAAGAGGCAGGATCCGATGTCCGGCGCCTTCTGGATGGAAAGTTTTCCCTGAGACGGAGACAGGAACTGGGGACTGAACCTCAGATTTTCTACATCATGTGAGGATGCCGTGCTCGAAAAAGCATTGAAGGGAAGTCGCGGATACGGAATATGGGTGGCCTTTCTGCTCATCCTGACCGGAATCGGTTTTTTCTTTTACCTCAGGCAGCTCGATTACGGCCTGGGGATCACCGGCATGAGCCGTGATGTGTCGTGGGGGCTCTACATTGCCCAGTTCACCTTTCTCGTCGGGGTCGCGGCTTCGGCGGTGATGCTCGTGATGCCTTACTACCTTCACGACTTCAAGGCCTTCGGGAAGATCACGCTCCTCGGAGAATTTCTGGCCGTGGCCGCCGTCATCATGTGTATCACGTTCATCTTCGTCGATCTCGGTCAGCCGGGCCGGGTCATGAACGTGCTGCTCCACCCGTCGCCGACCTCCATCCTCTTCTGGGACATGATCGTCCTGAACGGCTACCTGCTCATCAACATCGTGACCGGCTGGACCGTTCTGGAGAGCGAAAAAAAGGGCGTTCCACCGCCGGCCTGGGTAAAGCCCCTGATCTACATCTCCATTCCCTGGGCCATCAGCATCCATACCGTTACGGCGTTCATCTACGCGGGGCTGCCGGGAAGGGGTTTCTGGCTCACGGCCATCATGGCGCCCCGGTTTCTCGCCTCGGCCTTTGCATCAGGTCCGGCCCTCCTGATCCTCTTCTGCCTGATCCTGAAGCGCTTCACCCGGTTCGATGCCGGGGAAAGGGCGATCCAGACCCTGGCAAAGATTGTGGCCTACGCCCTGGCGGTCAGCATCTTTTTCGTCCTGGTCGAACTCTTCACCGCTTTCTACAGTCAGATCCCCTCCCATATGCACCATCTGACTTACCTCTTTGCGGGGTTGGAGGGTCACAACATGATCGCCAACTGGATGAGCGTCTCGGCCATCACCGCCGTAGCCGCCTTTGTTTTGCTGCTGATTCCCAAAATGAGACGCCGAGAGCCTGTCCTGGCTTTGACCTGCGGCCTCGTGTTCCTGTCACTCTGGATTGAGAAGGGACTCGGTCTTGTGATCACAGGTTTCATCCCTTCGCCGCTGGAGGCGATCACGGATTACCACCCCACGGGACCGGAAATCGCCATCACTGTCGGGGTCTGGGCCATGGGGCTCCTCATCGTGACGCTCTTCTACAGGATTTTCGTCGCGGTCAGAACGGAATCCTGAAGGGTCCGCAAGACAGCGGGGTTTCCCCTTGCTTGTGAAATAGCCGAATATCGGTTTACCACCCGATCATTTGGCGCCCGTATACATCCCATGTTAACCGAGAATCCAAGGATAGGGTTATGGCGAACGGACAAAAGAAAGTTGCATTGGTGATCGGTTCGGGAAGTGTGAAATGCGCGGCGGCGATTGGTTTGCACAAAGCCCTGGTGCGTGAAGGCATCGAGGTAGGGATGGTCGTCGGATGCAGCGGCGGCGGGTTGTATGCGGCGTTCATCGCGCTCGGCCATTCTCCTGCGGAATCGCAGGAATTGAGCATGCGCCTCTGGACGCGCGACGTGACGGCCAAACACAACCCGCGGGCACCCTGGCAGATCATGCTGCCCAGGCTCTTCGGGTTCGACGAGTATTTCGGAACGGTGGACGATACGGTGGTGATGGAGCGCTTTCGGGCGGCCTTCGGGGACCGGAAACTCGAAGACGCAAAGATTCCGCTCTATCTGACCGCAACCGATTTCGAGAGCGGGGAGCAGGTGGTCCTGAGCCGAGGCAGGATCGTGGATGCCCTGCGCGGCAGCATCGCCATCCCTTACCTGTTCAAGGCGCACCGCGTAGACGGGAAACTATTGGTGGACGGATATCTGAGCGACCCGATGCCCGTCGGCGTGGCCATCAGGGAGGGGGCCGATGTCATCCTGGCCATGGGATTCGAGAGTCCCTTTCAGGAAAATATCGATTCGATGATGCGCTACACCTTTCAGATCAGCAGCATCATGTCCAACAATCTCCTGAAAGCGAATTTTGCCTTTCACCAGCTTGCACACCACAGCGAGGTGATTCCCATCCTGCCAAAGTTCACGCAGCGCATCAGGCTATTCGATACGGACAAGATTCCTTACATCATCGAGGAGGGCGAACGCGTCGCAAACGAGCAGATGCCCTATCTTAAAAAACTGCTCGAGACGGGTTTCTGACTCCTTTTTAAAATCTTAGCAAGGGGGTGCGATGGTGGTGGAAGGTTGGACAGAAGAGGAAATGAAGGATAAGAATCTGATGGCGCCATGCGGCCTGTATTGCGGCGCCTGCGGGGTCTATATTGCAACGAGGGACAAGAACGAAAAATTCAAGGAGGTCATGGGCAACCTCTATGGGACAAAGGCGGAAGACACGGAATGCCGTGGTTGCATGCAATCCGAACCAGCGACGAAGCTCTATGGCTATTGCACCATGTGCGCAATTAGGAATTGTGTGCGAGCGAAAGGTTATTACTCCTGCCATCAATGTGGCCAATGGCCTTGCAGTATCATAGAAAACTTCGGCTTGGCCACGGGGGTACGGGTAATGAAAAGGACGATCCCCGTATGGCGTGCCAAGGTAGCCGAGTTCGGTGATGAGAAAGGCAGTGTGGAATGGGCCCGAGCGGAATTGGAGCGCTATCACTGTCCAGCCTGCGGGAAACCGCTCTTTAGGGGGGCAAAGCGCTGCCGGTCATGCAAAGAGAAGGTTGCAGAGGGCTTGGATGGGATACTATAAGGCTCTTAAGGAAGTGCTACAAGAGCGGATAGAGAGCTGAAAGAAGACAACCGCGCGATATGACTCAGAGCCGGAGACCAAGGAGGGCCGTAAGGAGCTGATGGCGATCCACCTCTTTTGAGGATACCACCCTGCTTGGTCTCAGTAATCTCCATTTGCTAAGTTGCACAGGCTGCTCCAGACTACCGAGGTAAAAACCCATCTCGCCACAACAGACTGTGCGTACATTCACCTTGACACTCAAGACGTCACCGTGCATGCAGTCTCAAAGCAAGGTCTGATCCACTCGGTTTTTGAATCCAGATAAACTCGGCGATACCCCGGGCCGGCTCGCTTGCAGGGGTTGCCTCTCCCGATCGCATCGTTTCGACTTTTTCTCTTCCTTGACACACCCTATTTTTCGCTTGACAAGCTCAGAGGGCTTCCTGTATACAGAGCAAAACAAAGTTCCACTTAGTGAAACACGTATGTTCCTCGACAGAGGTTGGACGATTTGAGATTTAATCAAAATTTGGAGGCGTTCGTATGAAAAAGAAAATCGGATTGCTTGTTTCACTGTTGATCATCGTTCCTGTTCTTGCCGTTTTTTTGAGTGTGAGCACTGCTGCGGCGCAGGCAAAGTTTCCTGATAAACCTGTGACCGTGATCGTCCCCTGGTCCGTGGGTGGAAGTACGGACATGGTCGCAAGAGTGGCTGCGAAAAAATTGGCAGAAAAGTGGGGTGTCAGCGTTAACGTCACGGCCAAACCCGGTGGAAAAGGGATACCTGGAACCGTTGAGGCACTGAGTGCCGCACCAAACGGATACACACTTCTTGCGGATGCCGACGGCAGCAATGCGGTGCCGGCTGCCTGGGGCAAAGGTGTTCCCTTCAAGATTGAAGACCGTGCATACATCGCTAAAATCGCGGAATTCCCCTGGGTGTTCACGATGCGCGCCGGCTTGCCCTGGAAATCATTGAATGACCTGGCTGCAGCGATCAAGGCCAATCCGGGCGATGTCAAGTGGGGTTGGCTTGGCGGTACTGCAGGAGCAGATGCACCGGTAGCGCAGCTTAGGGATGCACTGAAAAAGCGGGGCATCGATGTCTCCAAGGTCAAGATGGTCACCTATCCCGGAGGATCAGACCTGGTCAATGCCTTGGCAGGTGGACACGTGGATATCGGGTCCGCTTCAACGACATCGGTAGGGCCCATGGTCAGCGCGAACAAGGTGAAACTCCTCGCCATTACCGGGAATCACAGGCATGCAGCCTATCCGGACCTGCAAACGACCGTGGAGCAGGGGTGGAAAACCGTTACATTCCAAGGTCATGTGGGATATGCCGGACCCAAGGATCTCCCCCCTGCAATCGTAAAGGCGATTGAGAATGACATCAAAGCCTTCATCGATACGCCGGAGGTCAAAGCGGATTTGGGAAAGATCGGGGCTGTTCCGGCATTTGCGGGATCCCAGGATTATCGTACCTATGTGTTGGATCTCGCCAAAGAATTAAAGGAACTGTAATCGCTATATAAAACGTATTATTACAATGGTCGAATCTCTCCTGGAAGCGCCACCACTCATCATGGTGGCGCTTCCAGGGGAAAAGTAAAGGAAAAGGAGATCCGCATCTTGGCTGCTATTCTTTGCAATGAAGGCCTTGTTTTGACGATGATAGGGATAGTCGGTATTGTTGAAGGCCTTGGTCTCAACCGGCTTTCAGCGGAAGCGGACGATGCCTTCGGACCGGGATGGTATCTCATTGCCTTAAGCCTTGTATTGATTGCCTGCGGCCTTGGTTACCTCTTTTCCACTTTTAGAGGGCGAGACCAAAAAACAGAGTCGGCATTTTCATGGGATGGACCCGCTACTTTTGCCATTGTTGCGATGATTATTTCCTGCGCCCTGCTTCCCTACATCGGATACTTTATCAGCACCGCGGCATTCATTTTTGTGGGTACACGTTTATTCGGCGAACAATCATGGGTCAGATCGATACTGGTAGCAGGCATATCGGGAACTGTTTTTTGGCTTGTTTTTGTTTCCCTGGCGAAGATACCCATGCCGTGAAGAGAACTCATCTTATCCATTCATATCCATAATGATCAATTGGAGTACAAGAACCAATGGAAAATTTTTTTATTGGTTTACAGAATGCCCTTTCACCGTTCAACTTATTGTACTGTTTTACGGGTTGTTTGCTGGGAACGATTGTTGGGGTGTTGCCCGGATTGGGTCCGACGGCGACGATGGCCATGCTGCTTCCTCTGACCGCATATCTGGATCCTACGGGAGCCATCATCATGTTGGCGGGTATTTTTTATGGGGCAATGTATGGAGGGTCCGTAACGAGTATTTTGCTCAACGTGCCCGGTGAGGCCTCTTCCATCCTCACCTGCATCGACGGCTACCAGATGACCAAGCAGGGTAGAGGAGGAGAGGCATTGGCAATAGCCGCCATCGGATCGTTTATTGCCGGTACCGTAGGAATCGTCGTGTTGCAGTTGGCGGCCCCGCCTCTGGCCGATCTGGGGTTGAAATTCGGAGCTCCTGAATATGTGGCGTTGATGTTATTTTGTTTTACGGCACTGGTGGCCGTATCCGGTAAAAGCAAGTTACGCGGAGTATTGTCGGCAGCTTTAGGTATGCTGATTGCTAGCATTGGACTTGATCCAATGACCGGGATGCAGAGATTAACTTTTGGATTTACATCGATGATGAAGGGATTCGATGTGATTCCGGTGCTCATGGGCCTCTTCGGCATCACAGAAATCCTGTCCAGCGCCAATGAGGGTTTGGTGTCTATCTATACGGGAAAACTTGGCCGGATGATTCCCCGGGGAGCTGAATTGGCCAAAGGGTTGTTTGCAAGCCTGCGTGGAACGGCCGTGGGGCTGGGCCTTGGTATTCTTCCCGGGATGATGCCTTCCGTCATTTCCTTCGTTGCCTATGATGTGGAACGTCGTTCATCAAAGCATCCTGAGAAGTTCGGCACAGGAGCCATTGAAGGTGTGGCATCCGTGGAGGCATCCAATAACGCGGCAAGTGAAGCCGGATTGATACCCCTGCTTTCGCTGGGGCTTCCGACGAATCCCGCCTGCGCCTTGCTCTTTGCCGCATTCATGATGTATGGGCTCCAGCCCGGTCCGCTGTTATTTTCTCAACACGGAGAAATGGCGTGGACGATCATTGCCAGCATGTACATCGGAAACGTTGTCCTGATGATTCTGAATCTGCCCCTTGTAGGCATTTGGGTACGTTTGGCAATGGTTCCATACCGTTATTTAGGGCCCATTACACTGGCCATCTGCATCATTGGTGCATACTCGGTTAGAAACACATTGTTTGACGTCTGGACGGCGATTGCCTTCGGCATTCTTGGCTATTTCATGAAGATGCGCGACTGGCCGGCAGCCCCGCTCATACTGGGATTTATTCTGGGTCCGGCTTTGGAACAGCATTTTCGTGCGACGTTGCAGATGTCAGGCGGTTCTTTGGACATTTTCCTTTCTCGTCCCATCGCCCTTCTCTTTTTGGGAGTGACTGCTTTTACGGTTATTCTCAGCTTCCGGCAGCCAATAATCCAACACTTCAAGAAGATTCGGCCTTCATCCGGTCGGCCATAATATGTAACCTGAATCCGTTATATGGGTATCAACCGGATGGACTGAAAAGCCGGGCGGGGCATCAGGGGGGCGAAAGATGCACCCGCCCGGCGAAGAAAAGGGTTAAGGCTTCAGGGCCTGATCGAGGATTCCGAGTTCCGCCAGGATCGGTTCGAGCCGGCGCTTGCTGAGTGCCCGGTCATCGTTCGACCGCGGCAGCTCGATGTTCAGGGTACCCTTGTAGTTGAGCTTCATCAGGTTTTTGAAGACCCGCTTGAAATCGATCTTCCCGTTCCCGACGGGTAGGTGGTAGTCGAGGACCATGTCGTTGTCGCTCACATGGGTGCTGATGATCCGGTTGGGGAAGGCGTCCATGAACGATTCCGGTCCGCCGGGCAGCAGGCTCGCATGGGCGATGTCCAGTGTGAGGCCGAAGTACTTCGACGGAATGGCGTTGAAGACGCGGGCCAGCTCTTCGATCGTGACGCCGAGATAGGCGATCTCCGCCGCTTCGTGGATCTTGTTCATGTTCTCGATCCCGATCGGGAGCTTGTATTTCTCCGCCAGTTCGACGACGGGCCCGTAGGTCTTGATCAGGCAGTCGAAGACGTGGTCCATGAAGAGGCTGAAGTGGTAGCCGAAGTGCAGGACAACGTATTCCGCCTCCAACTGGTGGGCGAGTTCGACGTAATCCATCAGATGCTGCTGGACCGCCTTGCGGACGGTCGGCTCGATCTCGGCGGCGTTGACGAACGAGGCGGAATGGAGACCGTATTTGACGCCGGCCTGGTCCCGAAGCCTCTTGATGCCGTCGATTCTTGCGGGGGTCCACTTGTCCAGAAAGTTGTTCGGGTTGTTGCAGCTCAGTTCCATCCAGGGGAAGCCATTCTCCTTGGCGAAGGAAAAGTACTCCTCCATGGGTTGCGGTCCGGCATTGAAGCACAGTTTCATCTTGTACCCTCCAAATGTAATGAAAAATGTTGAATAAACCATCCCCTTCGCTCTGGAAGGGAATCCGCGGGAAGGGGAATCGCCCCACCCGTATTACGCATGAGATCCCTCCGCGGGGTTCTCCATCGCCAGGAGAACCTCGTTGAGTGTGGACGGCAGTTCGCCGCCCAAACGTTCGCGCAGGCCGAAACCGGCGCACCAGCGAAGCTTTTCCATCGACGCGCGGGACATCCCGGCGGGCAGGCCCATCCCTTCGAGTGTGGCGATGACCTCCTCCATCTCGTGGGCCATGCGCTCGGCGTTGACGCCCCCTTTCGTCATCTGGAGGCGCGCGGTCTCCAGGAAGGGAACGCCGTCCAGGGATTCCGCGATGGAACCGAGGACGGTTTCGTCAACGCCGTAACGGTGGGTGGCCGTGAGCATTTCGAGAAAAAGGGAGAGCAATCCCTTCATGAAGATGCTGCGGAACATCTTGATCGCGGAGGCCTGACCGGGTTTTATACCGATCACGCGGATGTTCATCCCGTAGGGCTGCATGCATTGCCGAAACCGTTCCGCGCCGCCGCCGGAGGCGAGGATCGGCACCCGGTGGAGAAAGGTCGGAATTGCCCCCATCATCGCCGCATCGACGAATGCAGCCCCGGTCGGCTCGACGATCCCGGCGACCTGTTCCTTGATTTGCGGCGCGGCCGTGTTCACGTCTGCGTAGAGATGGGCGGCATGGAGAAAGGGCGCCGTCTCTTCCGCAACGGAAACGGCCATGGCTCCGGTTACACAGGAGAAGACCACGTCGACCCGGGAGAGGAGCTCCCCGGCGGTTTCCGTCGGAAGGGCGCCGGTCTCGGCGGCATGGCGGCGGATCACCTCCGCAAACGGCTCTGTCCGCTGCATCCGGTCGTAAAACAGGATTTCCGTGAGACCTGCCTGCTGGAGCCCCTTGGCCAGACCGTATCCTGCACCACCGAAACCGATGAATCCGATCCTCATCCCTTCCCTCACGCCGCTACCAGCGGTCCACCGCGTAGAGCGGCGCCTTTTCCCGGAGCAGTTCTGCAGAACGGCAGGGGTTGTAAATCCCGCAGGTGCAGGGTTCCGCCAGGAGCACGCTGCCGTCCCACTCGCTCACCTTGCCGCTCTTGACCCGGCGGATCATGTCCTTCACCAGGAACGGAGAGACGACGCCGTGGCCGCACATGGTTGTAAACTCCCGGATGTCCGCTGGCGGAAGGCGATCCGTGTTCCCGTGGATGCCGAGCGACAAGTTGATCATGTGGGGGTTGATGCCGCACTCCGCGGCAATTTCCCTGACGCGGTCGGTGACCCCGCTGACCATGATGGAGATCCCCTCGTCGGCCTCCTTGATCAGGATCAGCGCCTTTTTGAGCTTTTCCCGGTCGTCGAAGACCGAATAGACGCGCGTCCCCTCGACGGTGATGCTGTCGAGGATCTCCTCGTTCGTGACCCCGCTGTACATGTTGCGGCGCAGAGACGTCGGGATCATGTTGACCGGCCCCGCCTGGTAGAGCAGCTCGACATTGTGCCGAATCTTCGGCGGACTCCCCTTGTAATTGAATCCCCTCGCCGGGTAGATAAAGAGGACATACTCCTTCTCCAGTGATTCCAGACTTCCTTCTCGGTGCAGACTGTGAGTCATAATTTATCCTTGCATACTCGCTAAAAAGGTACGATTCTTAAAGCCGTCATCATTATTCCCAGGCCCGTCCCAACCCCATGTTGATCTTCGCGTTCGGCCGCCAGGTGAAACCTTCCGCCCGGATGCTTTCCAACACCTCCTCCGGGATCTTGAGACCCGGTTCGACGATGGTGCAGGCGTCGATGCAGAAGACGCTGTCCACCTCCTTGGCGACCTCCTTGAGGGTCCGTAGGATGCCGCGGAGTTCATCGCGCTTCACGCTGATCTCGATGATCGCCGAGAGCACCCGCTCCCCGAGCATCTCGGGTTTGAGATCCCCGGTCGCCTCGTCGGCGATCATGGAGTGGATCGGGTTGTGCTGCTCGATCTTGTGGACCCCGGCCCGGGCGATAGCCCGGGTGATCTTCTGGATATCCAGAATCGACATCCCGAGCGTGGGCCGGCCGATCTCGATGGCGACGCCGACCTCGCCGGGACCCACGCGGTGCGTCACATCGTTGGTCTTGGATTCCTCCGTTCCGCGGCCCTGGATCCCCGTGGCCGCGTGCGTCGCGCTCGGATCGCTGAAATAGCGGCGCAGCGCCCGGGGGTAGTCGTAAACATTGGGGGACTCCGCTATGGCATCGACCGGGCAATGTGCGGCGCGCAGGCAGGTGCTGCACTCATAGCAGATCTCCTGATCGATCATGCTTTTGAGTCCGTCGTACCGGATCGCGGCGGTGGGACAGTAGGGCTGGCAGCGGCCGCACCCCACACAGATTTCTTCATGAATCATCATAGAATTGACCTCTTTGGTGGCAGTATCAGGGCCGCTTTGCGGCCCGCTTGTTCCGGAAACCGGATCACGTTTCCCGTCTGCGGCCGGAGCAGCCCGCCCTCCCGGGCATTGAGCGGCCGGCCGGCGTTGATCAGCGCATGGAGCGTTCCGGCAGCCGAAATGTCGCCGATCAGCGCGCCTCCCACCGGCTTTCCGTCGACGAGGAAAAGCTCCCGCCGGACGGAGGACTCCGGCCGTGCATGGAAGATCATCTCCGCCCCGGAAACCGGGGGGCCGAGAATGACCATGGCGATGCCGTGGAGTTCCATTGCGTTGATGCGCGTGAGATCCCGGTGCGGCACAGGGGCATTCCGGTAGAGATTTTCGGCCGCCAGCCTCCCCTGGGAAACGGCCTGCGGCCAGGTGTTCGGACTGATCTTCTCCCCGCGGGACGCGATCACGGTGACATCCCCTGCGGCGAAAATCCGGGGATCGACGGTCTGGAGGGAAGGCGAAACGATAAGCTGCCCGTCCGTGAGGAGGCCCGTTCCCTCCAGAAATTTGGTGTCCGGGGCGACCCCGGCCGCGACCAGGATGGTACCGCAGGGAAGCCAGCGTCCTCCGGCCTTCAGTGCGACGATCTCCCCGCCGCGGATGCGGAGATCCTCCAGCGCGGCGTTGACGCAGACCTCGATCCCCATATGCCGGAGATGCGCCTCAACGACCTCCGCCGACTCCTCGGAGAGCGCGCGCAGCAGGATGTGGCCGCGCCGGACGACCAGCGAAACCTCGAAGCCGGCCTGCCTCAGATGAACCGCCGTCTTCACGCCGACAAGGGAGCCGCCGAAGACGATCACCTTCCGGTGATCGGGAAGCCATGCCTTCGTCGCCCTGGCCGTCGTGAGATCGCGGACCGGGAAAATCCCCCGGCAGGGTGGGCCGGCCAGGATGCCCGGCAGATAAGGCTCTCCGCCGTGGGCAAGGATCAGGCGATCATAGGGGAGCGCCTCTCCAGTTTCGAGTAACAGGCGCCCTGCTTTGCGGTCCAGGGCCTTCACCCGAACGCCGCTCCGGACCTTCAGAAGCGGATCATCCCCGCTGCGCGGGAAGAACAGCTTCTCCTCCGGGAGCGCCCCGATCATGAACTGGGGCAGGAGCGTCCGGTAATAACCCACTTCCGATTCGGCGTCGATCAGCGTCACGGCCCGGTCGGGCCATGCGGCCCGGCAGGCTATGGCGGCCTGGAAACCGGCCACGCCGCCGCCAACAATGATACATGTCATGAACTTTCTCCTCTTACGCCCGGACGAACCAATCCAGGATCTCATCGGCCTGGGCTGGATGGTCGAAATGGGTCAGGATGCCGCCTACGGCCGCCAGGTTTTCCCGAAGCGCCGTGCGGACCTTTTCGCTTCCCCACAGGGGCAACGGGGTGGCGACCAGGACCTTCAGGCCGAGCGCGGCCATCCCGAGAGAAAGGCCGAACGCCCGCACATTCCGGAGTCCGGTAAAACAGACCCCCTTCAGTGCCGGAAGCCTTCCCGTGCCCGCCAGGGCCTGGACGGCGGTCATCGGCCCGTTCTGCATATCAAGAATCCCGACGTCGAGATCCTGCTTCATCATCCAGATGGCCGCATCGCCCCAGGAAACCACGTCGTGCTCCTCACCGCGGAGCGCCTTGGCCAGTTCCACGGGAAGGTGCCCCAGGGACTGGAAAAGGGTGTCGGCGCCGCCGAGCAGGGCGATCTTCGCGCTTCCCTTGAGCGAGGCCTCCACCGCCTTTGCGTCGAGGTTCGCCCGCCCCTTGTGGATCAGGGCGGCGTCGGGCTCAAACCCGTTCCGGATTCGATGATCGTAGGCGCCCCGGGCGCGCTTCATGATTTCCGCCACGCCGTTTTTTCCGCAGGAGACGACGGGGAGATTCAGCTTCCCGCTGAGCGAGATGATGCCGGGGTCGCTCTCCTCTCCGGCCAGGATCAGATGCAGCTTTCCCGAGCTCAGAACAGTCTCCGCCTCACCCGTGGTGCAGGCGATCGGAAGGAAATCCTCTCCGGAGGGGATCCAGTCTCCGAGGGAAATGAGGCGGACTTCAGGCTGACTCTGGCCCGCCGCCTCTTTCAGCAGCGCCTCGACCGTCGTCCGGGGGATCCGGCCGGCCACGCCGATCCGGATCGCATCTCCGGCCAGAAGGCCGTATCCGACGGAGACCCCCCGGGTTGCGGCGTCGGTCTCTTTACCCGCCCGCAGGGCCGCGCTGAGAAGTCCGAGGCGTATCGCTTTGCGGACGAGCGCCTCCGGCGACGCGGAGGGACGGGAAAGCATCAGGGCGCCTTCGAGGATCTCCGTGCGGGTGAGGGAGTCGGCTCCGGTCTGTTTCAGGGCGGCTGCGGCCCTGGAGGCCAGCGGGGAGGCCCATCCGACCGCTTCGTCGGCGTTACCCGGGAATTCAGCCGCCGTTTCCAGGGCACCCTGGAGGGCCAGGCGCAGCAGGGATGCCGCAACCATTCCGTCGCGGTCGAGTCCGCAGATCCCGCTTAGCGCACCGCGTCCGAACGGATCGATCCGACAGGGGCCCTGCATGCAGCCGTAGGGGCAGCAGAGTCCGAGGCGAAGAAAACCATCCTGCGGCTGTTGTTTTTCATACCGTTCCCAGTTGAGACCGATCCCCTTGCGGGATGCATCGCGGAGCAGCTCCTGGCTCACCGGGTCCACCGTCTTGAAATGAATCGTTTCCATAAGCTCTTTAAACTCCCTCAAGTAGTTGGTCTGATTTTATGATCTTCTAAAAATCGAGAAGACGGATTCCTTCTCCGCCGTTCTCCAGCATGATATTCGTCGTTTTGAGACGCCTTTCCCGGAGCATCTCCTCGATCCCGTCGAGCTCGACCACTTCCAGCGCCTTTGTCGGGCAGACATCCACGCAGACCGGCTTTTCCATGTAGAGACAGCGGTCGCACTTCAGGGCGATCTTTCTCTCCGGAGACGGGTAGATCACCCCGTAGGGGCAGAAGGCGGTACAGGTCCAGCAGCCGATGCAGAGATCCTCGCGGATGATCACCATGCCGCTCTTCTCATCCCGGCGGAGCGCACCTGTGAGGCAGGCGTCGAGGCAGGGCGCCTGGAGGCAGTGGCGGCACTGAAGCGGAAAGGCGCCGTCCGGTCCTCCCTCGACGCGGACGCGGGGCTGGGGGGGCGGGATTTCCTGAACGGCGGCGAGGAGCGTCTTTCCCTCGCTTCCCCGTTCCGCTCCGCAGTAAAGCTCACAGGTCTTGCAGCCTGTGCAGCGGTCCATATGAACTCCGATCACTTTCATGCATGACTCCTCGATGAATGATTCTGACAAAATAACCTGAAATGCGGTTCGGTTCCCCTTTCACCTCTCATGCCGCGACCTGTCTTGAGGCCTTGTACCTGAGCCAGAGGATCCGGAACAGGGGGGAGAAGAGGGAGAGCAGGGCGACGACCGTCAGCACCCCGGAGATCGGCCTGGTGAAGAAAATGGAGATGCTGCCGTGCGAGATCGTCAGCGACTGACGGAGCGACATTTCCACCAATCGCCCGATGACCAGCGCCAGGACCATCGGTGCTGCCGGGAAATCAAGTTTCCGCATCACATAACCGACCAGGCCGAAGAAAAACATGATCCACATATCGAACACGTTGTTGTCCGTGGCAAAGATTCCGGTGGCCGCGATCGTGATGATGAGCGGCATCAGCACCTTGTAGGGGACCTTGAGAAGTTTCACCCAGATTCCGATCAGCGGCATGTTCAGGATCACCAGGAAGACGTTCCCAATATACATGCTCGCAATCAGCCCCCAGACGAACTGGGGATTGGTCGAAAAAAGCATGGGGCCGGGGCGCAGGCCGTGGATCATCAGCGCCCCCAGCATGATTGCCGTCGCTCCCCCCGAAGGAATTCCGAGGGTGAGCAGCGGCACCATCGCGCCGCCTGCGGCGGCGTTGTTGGCCCCTTCCGGGGCCGCGACTCCCTCAATGACGCCTGTCCCGAATTTCTCGGGATGCTTGCTCACCTTCTTCTCCACCGCATAGGCAATGAACGAACAAAGTGTCGCCCCGGAGCCGGGAAGCGTCCCGACAAAAAATCCGATGATCGAGCCCCGCCAGAGCGCCCCAAACGAATCTTTCCAGTCCTGGCGGTTCGGAAAGAGACTCATGAAGCCCAGTTTCGCATCCGAGAAGACCTGCTTGATCGGCTCCTCCATGTTCACCAGGATCTCCGAGACGGCGAAAAGCCCAATGGCCATTCCGATGAAACCGACGCCGTCGAGCAAGTTCATGTTGTCGAAGGTGAACCGGGCAACCCCGCTGATGGCGTCAATGCCGACGCAGGCGATCAGGAGCCCCAGCACCGCGCTGATATACGCCTTCAGGGGCTTGTCGCCGCCCAGGGCCGAGACCAGCGTGAGTCCCATGAACGTCAACGCAAAATACTCCGGCGGTCCGAATGATACGGCATAACTCGCCAAAGGGGGGGCAATCAACGTCAGCATAATGATGGCAAAAGTTCCTGCGATGAAAGAGGCCAGAGCCGCCATCCCCAGCGCCGGCCCCGGCCTCCCGTTTTTGGCCATCTGATAGCCGTCGAGCATGGTCATCACCGACGCGGACTCCCCGGGCAGGTTGATCAGAATCGACGTTGTCGATCCCCCGTACATCGCTCCGTAATAAATCCCGGCGAGCGTGATGATTGCCGTCGTCGGACCCATCCCAAACGTAATCGGGATCAGGATGGCAATTCCCGTCGTCGGACCGATCCCCGGCAGCACCCCGATGAGTGTCCCGATCAGGACCCCGAGGAAACAGAACAGGATATTCTCCCACGAGGTAGCGACTTGAAAACCAAGAATCAAATTATCGAATATATTAAACATAATGCATCCTCATACCCCTAAAACCCGAACATGTTCGAGGGCAATGTTATCTTCAACAGGATCTGGAAAGTAATGAAGAGTCCGGCAGTTGTAGCCACCGCGAGCATTAACGCCAGCGGCCATTTCTCACGTTCCACGACCTTCACGAGGAACAATACGAACAGGAAGGTGTCCACCACATATCCCACGACCTCGATGAGGAGGATATAGCCTCCAAGAGCACTCAGGACCAATGCAATTGTAAACAACGCTTGCTTTCCCGGGAAGACGGGTGCGTCTTCCTTCGCAGTCATTTCGCGACGCCAGGCGGAAACAAACAGGATCGTTGCCAGCACCGCCAGAAGAATCCCAAGCCAGAAGGGGAGAAATCCCGCACCGGGTCCGAAGGTCGCCGAGGGGGGCATCTCCAGGGCCTGCCAGACCACCAAACCGGACAGGACCAGGAGAAAAACACCGGTAATCATTTCTGCCTTTTTCATTTGCCGCCTCAATTCGTTATATTCTGTCCCGGGGGCCGGGAAACGGATTTCCGCCCCCGGCCTCCCGGAACAGGCTTTGCTTGAACGTTACTTCTTCTTGATCAGGTTCATATCCTTGAGGATCACGGCATACTTGCCGTTCCATTCGTCGAGGAACTTCCCGAAGGCCGCCCCGTCCATATAGGCCTCGGTCAGCATGTTGTCCCTGCAGTATTTCTTGAAGGTTTCCGATTTCGTGTACTTGAGGAATGCCTCCTCCAGGGTCTTCAGGGCTTCCGGCGGAATGCCCGCCGGGGCGCAGAGGCCGCGGTTCTGGACGTAGATGGCGTTGATTCCCTGCTCCTTGAGCGTGGGAACATCCGGGGCGCCGGCGAGACGTTTCTCAGCGAAGACGCCGAGGACCTTGACCTTGCCCGCCTTGTAGAGTTCCAGGGCCTCGCCGGGATTGGCGACCGCCATGTCGATATGGCCGCCGAGGAGGGCCGCGTTGACCTCGCCCCCGCCGTTGAAGACGATGTAGTTGAACTGGACGCCCGCCGCCTTCTCAATCAGGTAGGCGCAGATCGAGTCGGAGGAGCCGAGCTGCGTCCCGCCAACGGTGATCTTCTTGGGATTGGCCTTGGCGAAGTCGATGACATCCTTCGCCGATTTGAACTTCGAGTTGGCGCCCACCATCAGCATATATTCGTCGAACGCGAAGTTGGCGACAGGGGTGAAGTCCTTGGGCCCCACCGGGGTCAGACCCATCAGCGGAGTGGTCAGAAAGCTTGTGACCGCGGTGACGAGATAGTAGGGGTCCTTCTTCTTGCCGGCCACGTAGGCGAAGGCGATCCCGCCGCTTCCGCCCGGCTTGTTCTCCACCACGAGGGGCTGGGGCAGAAACTTGTCCTTTTCGATTCCGGCGGCCATCGTGCGGGCAAAGATGTCGCTGCCGCCGCCGGCGCCGGCATGAATAATGACCGTGATCGGTTTTTCAGGATATTTACCGGCGGCCAGGGCATTTCCCGCCCCGATCGCAACAAACAGGACAACCAAAAACAATACGGACAACTGATACTTTTTTTTCATTCTTTTCCTCCATAATCTTTCCGGTACGCAGCAGGATCGATGTAATCCTTCCGCGGCCGAATGGTAGATGAAATCTCCAGAAAAACGGTACCCGCTTCTTGCCTCAGCGAATCCTGACTTGATCACCCCCTTTGCCTTGCTCTTTGCCGTTTGGTTTGCCGTTCGAATCGGCATGGTTCTCGTCATTCCGGTTGTAGATCTGTTCGATCTGGATGTCGAAATGAATCTCCAGTTCGTGGATCGTCCTCTCGGTATCCCGACTGGTGATGGCTTTCACGATCCGGTCGTGGATATCCAGCATCAGCTCGATCCGGGAAGGGTCGTCCCGGAAGTATTCCCGGCGCATGTTGATCCAGAGGGGCTGGATGGTCAGGTCAAGGAGCTTTTCCATGATCCCTTCAATGACGCGGTTTTTTGTGGCCCGGGCGATGGCGAGATGAAATTCCTTCCCATAGCGGAGGTATTCCTCGATATCCCCCCGGCGGCCGCGTTCGCACTTCTCATCCCATGCCTCCTTGAGCACGAGAAGGTCGGTATCCGTCGCGACCTTGATGGCGAGCTGCGCCGCACCGATCTCCATCGCCTTGCGCGCCTGCATGTTTTCGTAGGGGCTGTCGCATTCCTCGAGGACGGTCAGGGCCTGGCGCGTCAGATCCTCGCTGGCTGCCGGGGCGGAGACATAGGTGCCGTCGCCGGGGCGGCTCTCGAGGATGCCGACGATTTGAAGGGCGCTGATCGCCTCGCGCAGGGAAGGACGGCTGACGCCCATCTGCTCGCTGATGATCCGCTCCGACGGCAGTTTGTTCCCCACCTTATAGCGGCCGGTGTTGATCATTCGCAGGATCTGATCGGCGATGAACGAACTCTTCTTCTTGAACCGGGTTTGAGCTACTTTTTCGAAAGTCATCCGTCCCCTCAAAATTGGTCTGACCGGTAAGACTGGAAGCCGACATTAGCGAAGTGGAAAAGGGAAGTCAAGAAGAAAATGTCAACAAAAAGAGTCTTGACGGTCTACGGAGTTTCCTGCATAGTTTCAACGTTATTTTGACGGATTTGGAAATATTTTATCAAAAGGAGGTGCGACCGATGCCGACACAAGCTTCACAGGCTGCCCTGAACGGGCTCTGGGACCTGAGGATGATCAAATGGTACGTAATCCCCCTGCTGGCCATCGTCATCTATATCTATGTGACCGAAATGAAGAAGGCCAAAGAGACGAAGAACTGGAACGCCATCTTCGCCGGTCTCACCGTTTTCGGCATGGATTTCTTCAACGAGACCTGGAACGGCTGGGTGTTCCATTTCACCAACTATTCCGCCTTCTGGACGACACCCGGGGACACGGCCCTGAGAACCATGATCGGGTGGAACATCGAGATCATGTTCATGTTCGCCATCTCCGGGATCATCTACTACCATACCCTTGCCGACAAAAAGGAAGAGCGGATCCTGGGGGTTCCGAACCGGTGGTTCTGGGCGATCGGCTACTCGGTCTTCTGCGTTGTGGTGGAATGTCTGCTGAACATCGGGGGGCACCTTGTCTGGGAATACCCCTTCTGGAAACTCTCATTCGGCGGTGTCTGGCTGATTTTCCTGATCGGGTATTTCCATTTTTACGTGGCGGCCATCCTCGTCATCGGCATGAAGACGGACCGCGGCAAGATCGCGGCGGTCGGCCTGATCTACAGCGTTCCCGTCATCATGAACATCATCGGCAAGGGGATCTTTGGCTGGGCCTATTGAGCGGAAGCGGCCTTTGCGAAGGCAGGGGTAGGCAGAATAAGGGGCGGGCCTTCAAGCCCGCCCCGAAATCCTCAATCAGCACATCTCCAGGACGGTGGCCAACGATACGCCGCCGCCGCCGCAGAGCGTTGCCATGCCGAGGGTTTTCCCCCGTTTCTTCATCGCATGGAGGAGGGTGACCATGATCCGGCAGCCCGTGGAGCCCACGGGGTGGCCGAGGCCGACGCCCGAGCCGTTGACGTTCGTCAACTCGCGGTTGAGGCCGAGCTCCCGCTCGCAACCCAGGTACTGGGCGGCGAAGGCCTCGTTCACCTCGATCAGCTCGAAGTCATTCAGTTTCATGCCCGATCTCTGGAGGAGATTCCGGACGGCCGGGACGGGGCTCAGCCCCATCACGGAGGGATGGCAGCCGCCGCGGCCGGTTGCCCTGATCCGGGCGAGGGGCGTAAGTCCCAGCTCCGTCGCCTTTTCGGCGGACATGATGATCATGGCGCTCGCCCCGTCATTCACGCCGGAGGAGTTTCCCGCCGTCACCTTGCCGGTTTTGGGAACGAAGGCGGCGGGAAGGGCCGCGAGGTCGGCCGCCGTCAGGCCGGGGCGGAAATGTTCATCCTTCGAAAAGATTACGGGCGGCTTTCCTTTCCGCTGGGGGATCTCCACGGGAATGATCTCCTCCCGGAAATCCCCTTCCTTGGTGGCCCTCTCGGCGTTGTTGTGGCTCCGCAGGGCGACCTCGTCGATCTCCTCCCGGCTGAGGCCGTACATCTGGGCGATCAGCTCGGCCGTGACCCCCATGATGTAGGGTTTGCCGCGGAAGAGCTCGACCACGCCTCCCTCCTTCACCGGGCCTTTCTCCAGGCCGGGGAGGAGGTGCGACCCCGCATGGAGGCCGTGGACGATGTCGTCCACGAAGACCTGGTCCTGAAACCGGCAGCCCCAGCGTGCCGTGGGGACGGAATAGGCGATTCCCGACATGTGCTCCATCCCGCCGGCGAGGATGATATCCGCCATCCCGGCCTGGATCATCGCCATGCCGGAGACGACGGCCTCCATGCCGGAGATGCAGACCCGGTTGACCGTGACGGCGGTGACGGTCTCCGGAATGCCCGCCATGAGCGCGGCGATCCGGGTGACGTTCAGGGTGTCCGTCGGTTCCATGCAGCAGCCGAAGCGGACGTCGTCGATGAGTCCGGCGTCGATTCCGGCCCGTTTCACAGCCTCCTTCATGACGACGCCACCGATGGTGGCGCAGTTGAGATCCCGGAGCGTTCCGCCGAAGGTGCCGACGGCGGTCCGACAGGCCGATACGATTACGCAATCTTTCATGATTTTCCCTCCTGATGTGGAATATGTGGAATATGCTGCGGAACCTTCGGAACAATAAAAAGGGCTGCAAAACCGAATTCAATCCATGAAATCGCTTCTAAAAAGTCCGGACTGACGAATGATGGACAGGAGCGTTCCAATCAAAATGACATCATGATCGGGAACGGGGACCGTTATGGTAGTCCCTTCATTTTTTTTCTGCATGGCAATGTGGCTTCCGCGCTGTCGCACCTTGACAAAACCGTGACGTGAAAGAATTTCACAAATATCGCGTCCGGATAGATTTCGCAGCTCAGGCACAGGCCACCTCGACCTGGGTCACGTATACATCGCCTCGTGTTCTCTCTTTGACTTCCTCCGGAGAGGCGCACTCAAAGAACAGATCCAGGGCCTCACGCAGGTTTTCTTTTGCCTCGGAGACGGTAGTCCCTTGGCTGGCAACGTCCAGCTCGGGGCACAGGGCGACATACCAATCACCATGGCCCCGCTCGATGATTGCAGTAAAATTCTTCATATTGTCACCTTATCATGGGTTCTGACGGCAAATTCGTTGCTGACGTAACTCCTACATCACGGGAAAGCTCGCCGGAGAATTAACACAAGGCAAATAAAAAGGCAACAGGGTAAACGATATGCGGATGGAAGGCGATGGATGTACCCGGCCGGGGCAAAACAATCACTGGCACAAAGTAACCGATAAAAACAAGGGGTTACAGAATAAACCCTGTAACCCCTTGTTGTGTCTGGCTCCCCAGCGCGGACTCGAACCACGGACCCGATGGTTAACAGCCATCTGCTCTACCGACTGAGCTACTGGGGAAGATCGGTTATCGGAGGGCCTTCATAATATAAGAGAAGCCCTTTGTCAACAGGTGTCTTGTATAAAAAATCAAAATAATCTTCTTTATCTCTTTTACGTGATTTGGTGTTGACAGAAAAACGGCTGCTCGTGTTAGAATGCGCGCGCTCAATCGGGAAGTCGGGACCAACCCGGGAAATTCGAACGGCGGAGGTGGAGCGGCATTATGCAGGAGCGGGAATCTGATCCGGCGGAGAAGGGAAGCGGCCGGGGAGGGCAGAAGGAGCTTCAGGAACAGGTCCTCGGGACCGGTCTTTGCACGGGTTGCGGCGCCTGCGTCGGCCTCTGCCCCTATCAGGCCATCTATCACGACCGGACGGTGGTTCTCCATGCCTGCGATCTGGCCCAGGGACGGTGTTATGACGCCTGCCCGCGGACGCCGACGGACCGGGGCGCGTTGCAGGGTAGACTCTACGACGAAGCCGATTGCACACCCGAACTCGGTGCGGTGAAGGGATTTTTTATCACCCGGGCGACGGATGAGGGAATCCGGCGGCGGGCGCAACACGGCGGAACCGTTACCGCGCTGATGGCGCTTGCCCTTCGGGAGGGTCTCATCGATGCGGCTGTCCTCGCAGCGGAAGGGGAGGGGCTTCTCACCCGCAGCGTGACGATCACCGATGCGGATGCGGCCGGAGTGCAGGGAGGGAGCCGCTTCGTCGTTTCCCCAACCGTCGCGGAATTCAACCGGATCCGACTGGGAAATGCGGCGAAGATCGGCGTTGTGGCGACGCCCTGTCAGGCGTTGGCCCTGGCCAAGATGCGCACCCTGCCGGCATCAGCCGCCGCTGACGGCATTGAAAAGCTCCGGCTCGTGATCGGGCTCTTCTGCGGTTGGTCCCTCGCCTGGCAAAAATTCGCGGCTCTGCTGAAGAAAAAAACGGATCTCGTCCGGGTGACGGGGATGGATATCCCGCCCAGCCGTTATCACACCCTTGAGGTTTACACGACCGGGGAAACCGTCCGGATTTCCCTCGATGAGGTAGACCCCTGCGTCCGTGAGGCCTGTCGCACCTGCGGTGACATGACGGCCGAATTCAGCGACCTCTCGGTGGGGTCGGCCAGGCTTCCGGAGGGCTGGGAGACGGCCCGTTCCTGGAACCAGGTGATCGTCCGGACGCAACGGGGAATGGATCTGCTGGAACTGGCCCGCATCCGGGGCGTTCTCGAATTCCGCGCGGCGCCGGCAGGGAATTTGGAGAAACTGAAAACGGCCTCGCTGGGGAAGAAAAGGGCGGCGGCGACCAAATCAGCAGAATAATGGAAATGGTTCGTATGGGTTCGGATCGTACGGCAAACGTGGAGGAACCGGATGTCTTTGGATCGGGAACAGAAGGAAGGGGCTGAACTTCTGCTGATGGGGAACGAGGCGATCGCCCGCGGTGCGCTGGAGGCCGGGGTGCGGGTCGCGGCCGGCTATCCCGGCACCCCTTCTTCGGAAATCATTGAAACGCTCTCGCGCTTTTCGGAGGCGGGAAGGCTCTACGTGGAGTGGTCCACGAACGAAAAGGTGGCGATGGAGGTCGCCGCCGCGGCATCGTTCGCGGGGCTCCGGTCGCTTTGTGTGATGAAGCAGAACGGGGTCAACGTCGCCTCCGATTTTCTGCTCCACCTGACCGGATCGGGCACGCGGGGCGGGATGGTCCTCGTCACCTGCGACGATCCGGGAGCCCTCTCCAGCGTGAACGAAGGGGAATCCCGCCATTTTGCACGGCTGATGGAGATCCCGCTCCTCGAACCGGCGGACTTCCGGGAGGCGAAAGAGATGACCCGCTGGGCCTTTACCCTTTCGGAGGCGATCCGGAACGTCGTCATGGTGCGCAGCGTGACCCGAATGTCGCACGCGAGCGGGAACGTCGTCCTGGGCGCCATGCCGGTCGCGGCGGGCAAGGCGGCGTTTCGCTGCGACGGTCCGCTTTCCGACCCTGATTGCGGTCCGGTGATCAGCACCCCGGTCGTTGCCAAGCACCGTCTCCAGCAGGAAAAGCTCCGGAAGGCGGTTGCCCTCTTCGATGATAGTCCATTCAATACCTACAAGGGACCGGAGAATCCGGAACTCCTGATCATCACCAGCAGCGCCTGCACGCTCTACAGCCGGGAGGCCTTGTCGCTTCTCCGGGCGGAGGGGCGAGCGGGTATCCTCAAGCTCGGGACCACCTGGCCCGTTCCGCCGCTGCTCCTCAAAAAGCGCCTCATGGCGGCGAAAGCGGTGTTGATCGTTGAGGAGGTGCTCCCGTTCCTCGAAGATCAGGTCAAGATCCTTGCCGCGGAGCAGGCGGGCGAGATCGGGATCAAAACCTTTTACGGCAAGAACGACGGCACCCTCCCGATGGTCGGAGAACTCAATCCCGACCTTGTTGCCGCCGCGGTCGGCCGGATCCTGGGGATCGACCCGCCCGCAATACCCTTGGAATACAGGGAAAAGCTACAGGCGCTTACCAACTCCGTGCCGAAGCGCGAGCAGACCTTCTGTCCCGGCTGCCCCCACCGCGCCTCCTTCTGGGCCATTCGCGAGGCGCTTCAGCGGGACCACCGCGGCGGATTCGTCTGCGGGGATATCGGCTGCTATGCAATGGCCTCGCTCTTCCAGGCCGCCGGGTTTCACACCACAAAAACGCTCCATTCAATGGGATCGGGGACGGGCATCGCCTCCGGATTCGGGAAATTGGGACCCTTCGGCATGGAACAGCCGGTGCTGGCCGTCTGCGGCGATTCGACCTTCTACCACGCGGCCATCCCCGCGCTGATCAACGCCGTCCATCAGCACGCGGACATCACTTTTATTGCCCTCGACAACAGCGGTACCGCAATGACCGGATTCCAGCCACACCCGGGGCTTACGGTGAACGCCATGGGAGAGGCCGCTCCGATGGTTGATATCGCCGCGCTCTGCGGGGCGATGGGGGCGCCGGTCGTCATCGGGGATCCCTTCGCGCTGACCGAAACCCGGGAGACCCTGAATCGTTTGGTCGAGGAGCCGGGGGTGAAGGTCCTCATCCTGAAGCAGTCCTGCGCCCTCTCCCCGGAGAAAAAAGGGAAGAAGAAATTTCTCGTGCGGGTGGACGAGGCGCTCTGCCGGGGCGATGCCTGCGGCTGCAACCGTCTCTGCACGCGGATATTCCGCTGTCCGGGGCTGCTCTGGAATCGGGAGAGGAAGAAGGCCGAGATCGATGAGGTGATCTGCGCCGGTTGCGGATTTTGCGCCGGGATCTGTCCGGCAGGGGCGATCCGGAACGAGGAGGCGGCAAAGTGATGACTCAGCAGCTGGCGAAAGATCCGTACAACATCGTGATTACGGGCGTCGGGGGACAGGGAAATGTGATGGCCTCCCGGGTGCTGTCGAACATGCTGGTCCGGAAGGGGTTCCGGGTGACGATCGGGGAGACCTTCGGGATGTCCCAGCGGGGCGGTTCGGTCATGAGCCACATCCGGGTCTCGCCGACGAAGGTCTGGAGTCCGCAGATCCCGAAGGGAACGGCCGATTTGATCGTCGCCCTCGAGCCGATCGAGGCGATCCGGGTCCTTGCGGATTACGGGAATCCGTCCGTGAAGGTTCTCGTGAACCTGCGCGCGATCTATCCGGTCGGCGTGATCACCGGCGAGGATGAATATCCGCCGGAGGCGACGATCCGGGAGACGGTCGCGGCGCTCGCGGCGGATGCCCGATTTCTCCCTGCGACGGACGAGGCGATCCGCCTGGGCAATCCCATCCTGGGGAACATCGTCATGATCGGCGCCGTGGCGGGTCTGGGCGTACTTCCCATCGACGGGGAACTCTTCGAGTCCGTAATCCGGGAGGGGATGCCGGCCGCCCGGGTGGAGGCCAACCTCCGCGCCTTTGCGATCGGCGCGGCGGCCGTCGCCTGAAAAAGCGGCGATCCGTCTTATACGACAATTCTTTAGGGAATGAGGTGAATCGATGAAGAACACGTTCAAGGCCGTCCAGGTGACGGAGGATGTCTGGTGGGTCGGCGCGATCGACTGGAATATAAGAGATTTTCACGGTTATCAGACGAGGCGGGGGAGCACGTACAACGCCTACCTGATCCTTGCGGACCGGATCACGCTGATCGATACGGTGAAGGCCCCCTTCCGGGAGGAGATGCTGGCCCGTATCGCCTCCATCGTCGATCCGGGAAAGATCGAATACATCGTCTCCAACCACTCGGAGATGGACCACTCCGGCTCTCTCCCGGATGTGATCCGGGCGGTGAACCCGAAAAAGGTATTCGCCTCCGCCGTGGGGGCGAAAACCCTGACAGAGCTCTTTCCGCTCGACCGGGAAATCACGGCCGTCAAGGATGGGGAGACGCTCAGCCTCGGCAACCGAACCCTGACCTTCCTGGAAACCCGGATGCTCCACTGGCCCGACAGCATGTTTGCCTATCTGGGCGAAGAGCAACTCCTCTTTTCCCAGGACGCCTTCGGGATGCACTACGCATCCCTGGAGAGGTTTGCCGACGAGTGCGATCCCGCGGTACTGGCCTACGAGGCGGCGACCTACTATGCGAACATCATTCTGCCCTACTCGCCATTGGTTCTGAAACTCATCGAAAAGGTGACCGCCGCCGGTCTAACTTTCAGGACCATCGCCCCGGACCACGGGCCGATCTGGCGGAAGGAGACCGGAGGGATCATCGCAAGCTATGCGAAATGGGCCGCGCAGAAGCCGGAGGCAAAAGCGGTTGTTGTCTATGCGACGATGTGGCACAGCACGGAAAGGATGGCCCGGGCGATCAGTGAAGGGCTTGCGGCGGGAGGGCTGCACGTGAAGCTCATGTCGATGGACGAGGTGCACCGGAGCGATGTGGTATATGAACTCCTGGGCGCCGGGGCGCTCGCCGTCGGTTCGCCGACGCTCAACAACCACATTCTCCCGAACATGGCGGACATCCTGACCTACATGAAGGGGCTGAAGCCAAGGAACCTCATCGGCGCCGCCTTCGGGTCCTTCGGCTGGAGCGGGGAGGCGGTGAAGGAGATCGAAGAGATTCTGACGGAGATGAAGGTGGAGAAGGCGGGGGAGGGGATCCGGGTGAAAAACGTGCCGGACGCCGGAGTTCTTGCCCGCTGTTACGAACTCGGGAGAACGATGGCGGAGAAGGTCCGGAGCCGGCTGTAGAAGGCGCGATAGGAGTAGAGATCAAATGGACGGGAAGATTTCCGTTACAATGACCGAATTACTTTTTTGAATGGAGGAAGATCATGGGAAAATACGTATGCGGAATATGCGGTTATGTTTATGACCCGGAGGCGGGGGATCCCGATGCGGGGGTTGCGGAGGGTACGCCTTTTGAAAAGCTTCCCGAAGACTGGGTCTGCCCGCTCTGCGGCGCCGCCAAGGATGAGTTCGCGCCGGAATAGCCGGCCTCGCTTTCCATGGGTTTCGTCGTGAGGGACGGTTTTAGGATTGCGGGCGTTCGGGAGGGAAGCGTCATGGGGGGAACGAGGGATGCGTTGCAGCAGGCCTATACGGGTGAGGCCAAGGCGGCCCTGCGCCTGAAGGTGTACGCGGAAAAGGCGGAGGAGGAGGGGTATCCGCAGATGGCGAAGCTCTTCCGGGTGATTGCCTGGTCCGAAGAGATTCACGGTGCGAGGGCGCTCCGGGTCCTCAAGGAGATCAAGACGACGGAGGAAAATCTGGCGGAGAGCTTCCAGGCGGAGCAAGGGGTGGCGGAGGTCGCGTACGGCAAATTCGTCAAGGAGGCCGAGGCGGAGGGAAACCGGGCCGCGGTGCTCCATTTCAGCCAGAGCCGGGATGTCGAAGAGACCCATGCGAAGCTCTACAAGGAGGCGATGAACCACCTCCTGGAGGAGAGGGAGACGACCTACCACGTCTGCCTGGTCTGCGGCTACATCGCAGACGGCCTCCTGCCGGAGATCTGCCCGGTCTGCGGCGCCGGAAAAGAGAAATTCAAAACCTTCGGCTGAGGGATAACGATCGGAGGACTGCGATGAGGGGTGTCCTGTTGCGCTGGCTGGTATTGACGGCGGCTGTTCTGACGGCCTCCTGGCTGCTGGACGGCATCCATGTGAGCGGTATTTTCCCGGCGCTTCTGGCCGCGGCCCTTCTGGGGATCCTCAATGCGATCTTACGTCCTCTCCTGATCCTGCTGACATTGCCCCTCAACATCCTGACCCTCGGGCTGTTCACCTTTGTGATCAACGCGCTGATGCTCATGATCGTCTCCGCCATGATTCCCGGATTCGATGTCCGGGGATTCTGGCCCGCCGTTCTCGGCGCCCTGATCATCGGCGGAGCGAGCTGGTTGCTCAACCGATTCATCGGTTCCAAGGGGAAGATTGAGACGGGGGATACCATCGATCTGAAGCAGAGGCGCGGCCGATGGGAGTGAACGACCTGAGCCCGGCCATGCAGCAGTATGTGGAGGTGAAGGAGCGCTATCCCGACTGTGTCATCCTCTTCCGGATGGGTGACTTCTATGAGATGTTCTTCGAGGATGCCGTGACGGCCTCCCGGGTCCTCGAAATTACGCTCACGTCGCGGAACAAGAATCGGGAAGACGCCATCCCCCTCTGCGGCTTTCCCTACCACGCCGCATCCGGGTACATCGCGAAGCTGATCGAAAACGGGTTCAAGGTGGCCGTCTGCGAGCAAACGGAGGATCCCAAGCTGGCCAAGGGGGTGGTGAAACGGGAGGTGATCCGCGTGATCACCCCCGGCCTCGTCCTCGATACGGACAATCTCAACGCCAAAGAGAACAACTACCTTGCCGCCCTGACCGTCCGGAACGGTCTCTTTGCGCTGGCCTTTGTCGACATCTCGACCGGGGAATTCCGCGTCACCGAAACGGGCGACCGCGAATTTTTCCTGGTCCAGACGGCGGGACTCCCGATCCGCGAGATTCTCGTGGCGGAGGATCTTCGGGATGAGGATCTGATCCTTTCCGTTGCCGGGGAGAAGGAGGGGTGCCTGATCAGTCGTCTGTTGCCGGAACGTTTCGAACCGGCCGCGGCCATAGCAGCGCTGCGCGACCATTTCCCGGAGGAAAAAATTTCGGAAATGGATCTCGAATCCCATCCGGCGACGGCCGCCGCGGCCGGTGCTGTCCTCGCCTATATGATGGAGACCCAGAAGGACCGCCTCGGTCACATCAACGAGCTGACATGGTATGAAAGCGGCGCCCATCTGCTGCTGGACGAGGTCGCCAAGCGCAACCTCGAACTCTTTGCCACGATTGCCGAGGGGAAGAAGAGCGGGTCTCTCTTTCACGTCCTCGACGAAACGGTGACCTCCCTCGGCGGCAGGAGGCTTCGCTGGTGGCTCAATCACCCGCTGCGTGATCCGCTCCGGATCCGGGAGAGGCTGACTGCCGTCTCCGAGATCCGGGAGGGCCACCTTCTCCGGGAGTCGCTCCGGACGATTCTGAAATCCGTTTACGATCTGGAGCGTCTTGGAAGCCGGATCAGCGTCGGGCTTGCCAACGGTCGGGATCTCGCCGCACTCCGGACGTCGCTTCATGTCCTGCCGTCACTCCGCGACGCCATCGTCGGATGCGAAGCCCCTCTTTTGCGCGCGATCCGTGACGGCCTGGACGAGATGCCGGACCTCCGGAGTCTGATCGAAGGCGCGATCGTGGACGATCCGCCGCTCACAATCCGCGAGGGGGGGATCATCCGGGAGGGCTACGATCCGGAATTGGACCGTTTGATTTCGGTCATGCGGGACGGCAAAAAATGGATCGCGGCCATGGAGGAGAGGGAGAGGCAGAAGACGGGCATTCACTCCCTGAAGGTCGGATTCAACAGCGTCTTCGGGTATTTCATCGAAGTCACGAAGGCGAACGCCCGCCTGGTTCCAGCCGAATACATCCGGAAGCAGACGCTGGTCAATGCGGAGCGGTACATCAACGAAGAGCTCAAGGGATACGAGGAGACGGTTCTCCATGCGGAGGAGCGGCGTCAGACGCGAGAGTACGATCTCTTCGTCGAAATCCGGGGCCGGGTTGCAGCGGAGATCCGCCGGATCCAGGGGACGGCGGCCCGAATCGCCGATCTGGATGCCGTCGCGTCGCTCTCCGAGGTGGCCGAGCGTTACAACTACTGCTGTCCCGTGGTCGATAACGAAGATCTCATCGAGATCACGGACGGTCGTCATCCGGTGGTCGAGCGGCTTGCCGGCAGGAGCGGTTTCGTCCCCAATGATGTTCTGCTCGATTCCGGGAAAAACCGCTTTCTGATCATCACCGGCCCCAACATGGCCGGGAAATCGACCTGCATCCGGCAGGTGGCGCTGATCGTCCTGATGGCCCAGATGGGGAGTTTCGTCCCCGCGGCCCGGGCGCGGATCGGCGTGGTCGATCGGATCTTTACGCGCATCGGCGCTGCGGACAGCCTGTCCCGGGGGCAGAGCACCTTCATGGTGGAGATGACCGAGGTTGCGGAAATTCTCCGCCATGCGACGAAGCGCAGCCTCATCATCCTGGACGAGGTCGGAAGGGGAACGAGCACCTTCGACGGCCTCAGCATCGCCTGGGCCACGGCGGAATACATCCACGATGCCCCATCGCTCGGGTCCAGGACGCTCTTTGCCACCCACTATCACGAATTAACGGAACTGACCGTCACGAAAGAGGGGGTCCGGAATTTTAACATCGCCGTCCGCGAGTGGGGGGAGAAGATCATCTTCCTCCGAAAGATCATGGAGGGGGGGACCAACCGGAGTTACGGCATCCAGGTGGCAAGGCTGGCGGGAGTGCCGGTTGAGGTGATTGCCCGGGCCAAGGAGATCCTCCGCAATCTGGAGGGGGGGGAACTCGATGCATCCGGGATGCCGAAGATCGCCCGAGGCAGGAGGGCTGATCGGAAGAATGCCAATCAACTCAGTTTGTTTACAGGAGAAGGTGATGCGATACTTGAGGAAATCCGCAACCTCGATCCGCTGAGACTGACACCCCTGGACGCGCTGCATCATCTGAGCGGCTGGAAGACGAGACTGGAATAGGATGGACGAAAGCGGATCGGGTGATGACGGATAGAACACCGAAACCGGAATACGATCTGACGCAAAAGGAAGAGGAAAACGCGCTGGTCCTCTACCTTCAGGGGCGGATTACGCTGGGCGATGCGGAGAGCCTGCTCGACCGGATGAAGGATGCGGTAGCCGGAGGAAATCGTGCGTCCGTCCGGATTGATCTAAGCGGGGTCTCCTACATGGACGGCGCCGGCGTCCTGATCCTGCTTCGTTTGGAGGATTCCATCCGGGAGAAAGGGATCACCTTTACCCTGGTCCGCACCCCGGAGGAGATCCGGAGGGTCATGGGACTGATCGACCGGGAATCTCTGACCCGATCTCCCCTTCGCGCCGAAAGCGAACCGGTCGGCATGGTGGAGGGGCTGGGATCGACCAGCGTGCGGATCTCAAAAGACTTCGCTGCGATGATGGCCTTTCTGGGGGATCTGGTTGCGGCGGTCATCCATCTGATCCGGCACCCGCGCGAGGTGCGCTGGGAGGATGTCTTCTTCTCGGTGCGGCGCGTGGGTGCGGAAGGGCTTCCCATTGTCGGGTTGATCAGTATCCTGATCGGCCTGATCATCGCCTTCATGTCCTCGCTCCAGCTCAAGCAGTTCGGGGCGAACATCTATGTGGCACAGTTGGTGGCGGTGGCCATCGTTCGGGAACTCGGGCCCATTATGACCGCGATCCTCGTGGCCGGCCGCTCCTCATCCGCTTTTGCCGCGGAAATCGGGACGATGAGGGTGAATGACGAGGTGGACGCCCTGGTCACGATGGGTTTTAACCCGATCCGCTTTCTGGTTGTCCCCAAACTGATTGCGACCGTGATCGTTCTGCCGCTTCTGACCCTCTACGCGGACCTGTTCGGGATCCTCGGGGGGATGATCGTCGGGGTTGCGGGGCTCGATCTGACGGCCTATACCTATCTTCAGGCGAGCCGGAGGAGCGTCACCGTATTTTTTCTCAATGCAAGCCTGGTCAAAGCGGCGGTTTTCGCCTGCATCATTGCCTGGATAGGATGCCAACGCGGATTTCAGGTACGGGGCGGCGTGGAAGAGGTGGGTGCGGCGACCACATCGGCCGTGGTCAAGGCAATCCTGCTGATCGTGGTCGTGGATTCGGCATTTGCCGTGGTTCTGCACTACCTCTAAAAGGAGATCGATGGAAGGCAACCCCAAGAACGTTCCGAATCCGGATGATCCGATCATCGTCGTGGAGGGTCTGACGGCCGGATTTGGCGAGACGAAAATTCTCGAGAACGTGAATCTCAAGGTCTTGCGCGGGGAGATTCTCTGTGTCGTCGGGGGAAGCGGCTGCGGAAAATCGACGCTCCTCAAGCACATGATCGGTCTCATCCGTCCTAATGCCGGAAGGGTTTTGGTGGGCGGCGACGATATTGCCGCTGTCGATGACGAAAGGCTAAACCGGATACGCAGAGGAATCGGCGTCCTCTTCCAATCGGATGCCCTCTTCGGATCGATGACCCTGGGGGAAAACGTGGCCCTGCCGCTTTCGGGATTCACGGGGATTTCCGCCGAAACCGTGAAACTCATTGTCCGGATGAAGTTAGGGATGGTGAATCTCGTCGGGTATGAGAACCACTATCCCGCCGAGCTGTCGGGAGGCATGAGGAAACGCGGCGGTCTGGCCAGGGCGATGGTCCTGGATCCGCAGATTCTCTTCTTCGACGAACCTTCGGCGGGTCTGGATCCGATCAACTCGGCCGAGCTGGAAACGTTGATCCGGGGGATCAACGCCGGTCTCCGGACGACGATGGTGATCGTCAGCCACCAGGTTGACCTGGTTCTCCGAGTGGCCCACCGGATTATGATGCTGGATCGCGACGCCGGGGGGATTATCGCCGCAGGGTCGCCGGAGGAGCTCCGGGATAGGGAAACCGATCCGCGGGTCCGGAATTTTCTCTTCCGGGGCGGGGCTGCGGCGGGGAAAGGGTGAAGCGATGGCCAGAAAAAATTCGAATTTCATGATCGGTCTTTTTGTGACGGTGGGGGTTGTAATCGGTGTTGCGGCCATCGTCTGGGTCGGGGCGTCGAAATATTTCGAAAATGGGAAGCTTTACGTGACCTACTTCGACGAGTCCGTTCAGGGGTTGCAGGTCGATTCGCGGGTGAAATACCGGGGCGTTGACATCGGAAAGGTACAGAGGATCGGTGTCGCCCCGGACCGCAGACTGGTCGAGGTCGTCATGAAGATCGATCTCAGCGGGGAGACCGTGCAAAACGTCGTGACCCAGCTTCGGGCCGCAGGGATTACGGGGATCGTTTTTATCGAACTGGACCGGAGAAACGTGGAGGATCCGATCCTCGTCCCCCCGGCGGGAATGGAGACCCGCTACCCGGTGATTGCCTCGCAGCTCTCGCAGAGCAAACAGATGATCACGAGCGTGGACAGGATTATGAGCCGGATCGAACAGGTGGACCTCAAGGGGATCTCCGATCAGCTCAAACAGACCTCACAGGCGGTGGAGACATTCCTCTCGGGTAAGCAGATGACGGGCATCCTGGCAAAGCTCGATTCGACCGCGGGCAGCCTCGACCAGGGATTGCGCCGGATCGACCGGATCATGGCGGAAGGAAGGGTGGAGGGGGTTCTGGAGGAGGCAAGGCAAGGGCTGCAGGAGTCGCGCAAGACGATTGCCGATGCCCGGGAACTGGTTGCCGTGGTCAGGGGAGAGGTCAAAAACCTCAAGGCGTCGGAAACCGCAGACCGGGCCGGCCGGCTGCTGGAGGGGATCGACCGCCGGACGCGCGGGATGAAAACGGATTTCGAGCGAACCACCGATGATATCCGTCAGGCGGCGGACAGCCTCAAGCTTCTTCTGGACCGCCTGCATGCGAATCCCTCGGATCTGCTTTTCAGCCGGCCTCCCGTGGCCGACGGACCGCAGAGGGGGAGGTGAGGAGATGAAAAAAAGGATCGGGATCGTTTTGCTGCTGATCGTCCTGTTGTGCGGCTGTATGGGTGGAACGGGGAAAACGCCCTTCGTAAGGCAGTACGTACTGGAATACCCGCCGCCGCAAGGCGGTGGGCGGCCCGCGATCGAAGCGATTGTCCGGATAGAGCGTTTTTCCGCGGACCGCATGTTCATGGGGCAGGCCATGCTTTACCGCCAGGGGCCCTTCCTGCGGGATGCCTATCCGGCGCAACGCTGGCGGGTGGGTCCGGGGGACATGGTGACGGAATTTCTTCGGCGAGATCTTCGCGAGGCGGGTCTCTTCCGTGCGGTTCTCTCGGAGCGGGAAGCCGAGGAGGCCCGTTTTTCCCTGACGGGCGGGGTGGAGGAGTTTCTCGAAAGCGGGGAAACCAAGAACCGCAAGGCCCTTCTCACGGCAACGATCACACTGCTGGATCTCTCCCGGAAGGAGACCGCCTCTCTGGTGGTCTTACAGAAGACCTACCGGCTTGAGGCGGACATTGCCGGGGAAGGGGCGGCAGGTCTGGCCGCGGCGATGAGTCTGGCGATGTCCGATCTTTCGCGACAGGTGATCGCGGACATCGCCTCCGCCCTCCGATGAGCTACTTGACGCTACTTGATGCAGACCCTTCGGACCTGTTTGAAGTCGGTGACGCCCTGGATTGATTTGTAGATGCCATCCTGGAGGAGTGTCGTCATCCCTTCCTCCATGGCCAGATCCCGCATCACCTCGACCGACTCGTGCTTCTGAATGAGCCGTTTGATACCGTCCGTGGCGACGATGAGCTCGTGGATGCCCATCCGGCCCTTGTACCCCGTCTTGTCGCAGATATCGCATCCCTTCGGCCGATAGAGCACGAATTTGTCGTCATACGGGATGTTCAGCTTCTTAAAATTTTCTTGGCCGTAACTCTCCACGATCTCGTCATATTCCTTCTGGTCGGGATGGTAGGCCTCCTTGCACTTCTTGCAGAGGGTCCGGACGAGCCGCTGGGCGAGGATGCCCAGGAGGGCATCGGCAAAATTGAGCGGGTCGATCCCCATGTCGAGGAGGCGGACGATCGTTTCCGGGGCGCTGTTCGTATGGAGCGTGCTGAAGACGAGGTGGCCCGTCAGCGACGCCTCGACGCCGGTCTTGGCCGTTTCGAAATCCCGCATCTCGCCCACCATGATCACGTCCGGATCCGCCCGGAGGAAGGCGCGCATGGCGGCGGCGAAGTCGAATCCGATCTTCGACTGCACCTGGACCTGGCGGAGTCCGTACTGGGTGATTTCCACAGGGTCCTCGGCTGTCCAGATCTTCCGGTCGGGGGTGTTGATTTCATGGAGGGCGGCGTGCAAGGTGGTCGTTTTGCCGGAGCCGGTGGGACCGACCACGAGGACCATCCCGTAGGGCTTGTCCAGGATGGCCCGAAGTTCCCGGAAATTGCGCACCGACATGCCCATCGAGGTGAGGGGCAGGGTATCCCCGGCCGTGGCCAGGATCCGCATCACGACATCCTCCACCCCTCCCTGGGTCGGGATCGTGGCCACGCGGAGTTCGATCTCCTCGCCGCCCGGTTTCCGGAACTTGATCTTGCCGTCCTGGGGAAGACGCCGGACCGTGATATCGAGGTTCGACATGATCTTGATGCGGGAGATGACCGCCGCGCGGTAGCTGTAGGGGAGCGTCTGATAGATCGCGCAGTCGCCATCGACCCGGTAGCGGACCTCGACGTTCTTTTTCGCGACGTTGGGTTCGATGTGGATGTCGGAGGCGCGTTTGGACTGCGCTTCGAGGATGATCCTGTTGACGAGCTGCATGATCACGCTGTCGGATTCGGTGACGGCATCCAGATCCTCCTCATCCCCCTGCGCCTCATCTTCCGCATCGAGTTTTCCCAGGATATCGGTGATGGAGGACTCGTCTTCGGGAGACTGGAAGAAGTAGTTGATGAACTTGATGATGTCCTCCGGAAGGGAGACGTCGTAGCGGACCGCTTTTGTCTTCAAAAGGTTTTCGATCATGTCCCGCTTCAGGATGTTATTCGGATCGTCCACGATGATACGGATGATGCCGTCCTTCTTTTCCAGCGGCACCCAGAGTTCCCGGCGGAGGTAGTCCCGCTTGAGCGTGCTGAGCAGGTCGCCCGGAATAGGGTGTCTGTCCGTGAACGGGACGAACTTGCAGCGGAAAAATTCTTCAAATGAGCGACCGAGGTCATCACGAGAGATCTTGTATTTTCTCATCAGAAAAACTTCGATCGTCTCTTTTGCCTCACGCGACTCTTCCCAGGCGCTGTCCAGATCGTCCTCCTTGAGAAGATCGTGGCTGATCAGGTAGTCGAAACGGGTCTTCCGCCGCCTGGCGTACCGCTCCTGGTTGTAGAAGGCGACACCGAGCACATCCGAGATCTCCTGCAGAAATCCCTTTTCTTCCTCGGAGAATTTACCGGAACCCTCTTTTTTATTGAGAATCTGGACGACACCCATGAGGGTCTTGTTGTGAAAAATCGGGGCCGCCAGGATTTGTTTCGTCCGGAAACCGGTCTTTTTGTCCCAGCTCAGATCGAAGGTCAGTTCATTGTCGATTTTTTTCTGTTCCGCGACATCATAGGCGTCGGCGATGCTGACGACCTTTCCGTTGTTGGCCGCGTAGCCGGCGATGCTCTTGTTGTTGATGGGGACACGGATCTCCTTGACCTGGGTGCCGATTAGGAACATGGAATAGATTTCGTTGCGCGCACGGTCCACCACGTAGATGGTGAGCGAATGGGCGTTGAAGAGGTTCAGAATGACGTCCTTCAGATCGACGAGAATCTGCTTGATGTTCTGTGCGGCGTGAATCCGGTTGGTGATGTCAAGAAGGGCCTTGCGCAGTTGGAGCTTTTCTTCGAGTTCCGTAACCTCTTTGTTCTTGGACGAATCGATCATGTCTATCTCCGTTTGAGCGGCGCAGAAGAATCTCCGGATGACGTCGGATACCCGGGGTGCATATGCCAGCGAGGCTAAATCAGAATGGATAATAATTCAATATGAATTATTAAGTTTCCGTCACGATCCGGGAAAAATCGGCGACATCGTGGAAAAGGGTGGAAATCTCCTTCAGCAGGGAGAGTCGGTTTTTACGGATTTGATCATCTTCCGCCATGACCAGAACCGTCTCGAAAAAGGCATCCACCGGTTTCCGGAGGCGCGCCAGTTCGACGAGAACGGCTGCATAATCCCCCCGGGAGATCAGCATGAAAACCGTTTCGCGGATCTTCAGAAAGGTCTCATGGAGATTCTTCTCTTCCGTGCCCGAAAACAGGCCCGGATCAACAGCGCCGTTTTGAAAACCGCGGATGATGTTGACCACCCGCTTGAAGGCGATCGCGAGCGGCTGAAAATCCGGATCGGACTTGAAGGTCTCCATCGCCCGGATCTTTTCATCCGCGGTGACCAGGTTCTGTACGCCGGTCGCCAGGACGGCATCAACCACGTCGTAGGGATGACCCTGGGCGATGAGCTGGTTTTCGAACCGGCCCTTGAAGAATTCCAGTACGGCGCCTTTGGTTTCGTCGGAGGGGCGCTTCAACAGGGGCCCGAGAATCACAAGACTCTCATCGATCAAGGCATCCAGGGGCAGGGAGTAGCGCTTCGCAAGGATGATGTTGATGATGCCGAGCGCCTGCCGGCGCAACGCATAGGGGTCGGCGGTTCCTGTCGGGATCAGGCCGACGCCGAAGAACCCGACGATCGTGTCCATCTTGTCGGCGATACTCACCACCGCCCCTTCGTCGGTTTCGGGCAGCCCGCCGCCTGCCGCCGTGGGCAGGTAATGCTCATAAATGGCCATGGCCACAACGCGATCCTCGCCGGCGAGAAGGGCGTATTCCCGACCCATGATGCCCTGCAGTTCGGCGAATTCGCCGACCATCTGGGTATCCAGATCGGCCTTGGCGAGCAATGCGGCTCGATCCACCCTGGCCGCGAGGGTCGGATTGATCCGGCCGGCGATCCCGGCCGCGAGCTGCCGAAAGCGCATGACCTTCTCATAGGATGTTCCGAGAAGGGTGTGGAAGACGACCTTTTTGAGGTCCTCCACACGGCGATCGAGGGGGATCTTCCGGTCCGCCTCGAAGAAGAACCGCGCATCGGAGAGGCGGGCGCGAATCACCTTCTCGTTTCCCCGCTTCACGACCGCGGGATCGCGGGCCAGCGTGTTGTTGATGGTGAGGAAGTGGGGGAGGAGCGCCCCTCTTTCATCCACCACAGGAAAATACTTCTGGTGGGAGATCATTGTCGTGATGAGCACCTCCTGGGGAAGCTTCAGGTACTCCCGGTCGAAATTCCCGCAGACGACCGTTGGGTATTCGGTCAGGAAGGTCACCGTTTCGAGGAGCTCCTCGGACGGAAGGACCCGGCCGCCGACAGCCAATGCCGCTTTTTGTGTTTCCTCTCGAATGATCACCCGGCGCTCAGCGGGATCGACGATCACAAAATGGTCGCGCGTTTTGGCCAGATATTCTTCCCGGTTGGCCACCGTGAAGGAACCGGGGCTCATGAACCGGTGTCCGCGGCTCAAGTTGCCGCTTTCGAGATTCGCGATCCGGAAAGGGATGATCCGGCCGTCGTAGAGGGCGAGGATCCAGTGGATCGGCCGTGCAAAACGGAACTCCAGGTCCGACCAGCGCATCGATTTGCGGAAGGGGATATCGGTCATCACCTTCGTCAGGATGACCGGGAGCAGCCCCTCCGTCGCCTCGCCCGTAATCTTCTTCCGGGCGCAAACGTACTCCCCCTTCTCCGTCGTAATCCTTTCCAGTTCGGTGACGTCGATCCCCTGGCCTCTGGCGAAGCCGACGGCGGCCCGGGAGGGGTTCCCCTGCTCGTCGAAGGCGACCCTGATGGCCGGGCCCAGCTTCTCGATCACCTGATCCTGCTGCCGTTCGGCAACCTCTTCCACCGAGAGGAAGAGTCGGCGGGGCGTCCCCATCGTCCGGATCTCCCCGTGCAGGATACGGTTTGCCGCCATTTCCCTGCGGGCGATCTCCTCCAAATCCCTGAGCGCCTTCGGCAGAAAGGCGGCCGGGATCTCTTCGGTTCCGATTTCCAAGAGCAGTTCCTTGGCCATGAATGTTCTCCCATCCTGCCCGCATTGGTGGATTCGCGGGCTTTGTCGATATAATGTGCCGGGGAAAAGCAGGTGTTCCCCGCCTTATTTCCGGTTCAGCAGCGGGTAGCCCATGGTCTCCCGTTGACGGAGATAACCCTCGGCGCTCAGGCGGGCCAGGTTCCGCACCCGGCCGATGTAACTCGTCCGCTCGGCCACGCTGATCGCCCCCCGGGCGTTCAGCAGGTTAAAGGTGTGGGA
>Ga0247842_10000416_pt1 | contig 90515 bp, 91 predicted proteins | sample LaCruzMarch2015__3_FD_192411 | JGI IMG/M metagenome (GOLD analysis project Ga0247842, IMG submission 192411) | Freshwater microbial communities from meromictic Lake La Cruz, Castile-La Mancha, Spain - LaCruzMarch2015_19m | ecosystem: Environmental > Aquatic > Freshwater > Lake | place: Spain... | reverse complement strand
CTTCTGATCTGTTTATCCAGAATGTTCTTAAACTTGCTGATAAAGTAAGACGATTAGAAAAATAAGAACCTCCGAGAAAAGCCAGGAGTGTGAAGTAAGCAAATAATAAAACCGATTGCGCGACAGTGTGGGCCAGAAACTATCTGCTTGGGATATCACGACAGTACCGGATCACTCCTGCTGCTTTTCTTTTAATTAAAACTAAACCATATGAAAAGTATATTTCCTTTTAAATTGAAATGGGTTATTGTAATAATTATAACTTGTATTGCTTTAGGGATAATATTTGACGTATTAAAGCATAGACTGGTATCATGGATTGATTCTCATGCTGAAATTAAAGTTATCACTAAAACACTTATTGTCAAAGACACTCTCACATATGCTGATAGTGTTGAGATAATGAAATTAAAACCAATGTTGCGTACCAGGGAAAGGTGTAAGTTAAAACCTTACAAAGACTCTTTAGGAAACACTCTCACCGGTTATGGACACATCATACTCAAGGGAGAAGATATGCTCTACAGACCTATTACAATGCAGCAGGCTGATAGTATGCTCACAGCTGATATTATCCGTCACTATTGGTATGTTCGCGCTAAACAAAATGAAGATGTTATGTGGCAGACATATAAAATGTTCATTTCAGGAACGTATTGATTTTCCTTTGTGATATTTCATCACCGCATTCTTATTATACTTTATTTTAAGATATCCTTGCAGATGCACATCTTCTGTATGAAACATAGTCTTACAGATATTCTTTGTGAAATAAAGTAATATGCTTTTGATTTGCTTCTCAGTGAAACTGTACCCGTATTTTTCATTGAGCACTTTTGTCACTTCGGGTACATAGTATTCTGTATCTACCAACATTTCTTAATCTTTAATCTATAACAAAAGTATGAAAAAAACCTTATTTAACTATTTAACATTAATTGTATATGTTGGAGTATTCTTTCCTATATGGATATTTTGCTGGTGGCCCTGGGCAATAGCATGGTCTATCGTATGGTCTTTACTGGCTGTTGTCCTGTTTATTCTTATTGAAGCTCACATGTACGATACTGAAGCAAATGATTTAACCATTGATAATGAAACACACGATCACTATAAATTAATGTAAAATGAGATACAACGAACAAAAGTTTCCAGTTCTAAGTCTGCCTCAGCTCTCAAATGCTAACATTGACTTATTGACAGATTATTGTGCTCTTATGGGCTACATTCTCGACATTGACAATGACAAAGGTCATTACTTCATCCGCGATGGCAAAAGCAAAGCATTCATCCAGAAAGACTACTGGAACAATGTTACTGCTATATATGCTGTAAAAAACCGTTTTACTCCTAAAAATGAATGGGAGAATATTACTGAAAATATGATCGTGATAGAACGTTGCCGGTCGGCAACGAAACTCAATTTCTTTGAAAGATATCTCAAGCCTATGTTTGGGATAATTTTCTTTAATCCTACATTCTTACCTAATGCAAAAAACATACAGTGATATTAAAAATGAAACTTATAAATTACTGAAAACAGAATACCCTACTATTGATCTTATGTTTCGTAATGAGACAGCAGATACTTTGGTTATTATCACTCATTCAGTAAAAGAAAAGAAAAAGATAGTTGATCTTCTTTCAAATTCAGGATTCTTTAAGACTCGTAGATTCAAAGAACCTGAATGGAAATTTGTACTACTTAATGATAAAAGTATTTACAACACTTTTAAAAATGAAAAAGAAAATGCTAAACCAAAAATTTAAAACAGAAACGATGGACTTGTTTATTGACAACCACATTTTGAACCCGCGTCAGGAAGATGCGTTGATCAAAAATCCAGAGTTGACTAAGCCACCTATAGTAGAGCCAGCAACCGGAAAAATATATTTCGAACATGACTTCTTTCAGGAGCCTTTTTGTGCAGGGGTGCTACCAAAACCTATATTACCTCTTCTTACAAAAATTAAGTTCTTTGTCAAATCCTGGAGAATAGAAGGAAGGAAGATCTTTATTAACCTCTCACTTACGAAAGGAGATGAAGATGGAACAACAAACTAAACTTGTCATATTTGACGATACAGGACATCCTACGCATCCAGTATCAGCAAGACAGATATATTTCTTCTTTGAAGCTGATTTGTCTCACTGGACACGATGGAAAAAACGCTGGTTGGCAAATGCTGATCCCAATGATTGTATGATCACTCAAATAGGAAAAGGTAAAAATGGTCATATGATGTATGATTATATGATTACTACTGAATATGCTCTTCAGATCTCTATCCAGTCAAAAAAGAAAAAAGGTCAGGAACTAAGAGAACTTATAATAAAGTATATTTCAGACCGCCAGGACAACAAACAAAAAGAAAGACCAGAAGTGGTTTTTACTGATATCAATCTAAGAATCACTAAGTTATTTGATAATGCATATAAACAAATAGATAGTGTATTTGCTGGAATTGCTGCAGAATTCAAAGAAATTATTGAAGAACGAAAACCTCTTCAATCATTCAAAGAACTTCCCTCGCCAAAAGAAGAAGCATTTGATCATCTTATGAAACTTCCTGATACTGCGATGAGTATAGGAGAAGCTGCAAAATTGTTAAAATGTTACAAAAAACAAGGTGAATTATTTGGTAGGAATACCTTGTTTGAATATCTTCGTAAGGTTAATGTATTGTTTAAAAGCAAGCGCGGACATGAGCCTTATCAAAAATTTCTTCACTATTTTGTAGTTAAGGAAATTCCAGTTACCATTAAACAGCAAGAAGTTATTAAGATACAACTTTTTATTCGTCCTAATGGTTTCAAACAATTACGTGAACGCTTAAAAAAAGATGGATATAAATTCATGGAGGAATAAATGGATTATTTTGAAATGATTTGGAATTTATTTCCTCAAGGAGATAAAGTTTCTGCAAAAGAGTCTTATACTTTTATGACTACTTATGAAGGTTTAACAATTGAAGGAAAACCTGTCACACCCGAAGTAATATATAATCATTTTGCTAAATACCTTGAATGGTGGAATTCTAAATACAAAGGACAAGATGATAAATTTATTACTAAATCTGAAAAACTAAAATCCTTTAGTGATTTTGTATCTACTGGAGAATATAAAAAATCTTTTCATATTTCTGATAATCCAAGAGATAGTTATCTATTTGGTAATTACGATAGAGATGATATCAGTAAACGAATTAAACAATTTAAAGCTAAATTTCCTAATGGACAACAACAACAAAAAGAAATGGATAAAGCAGAAAGCAACACATTCATCGACGATCCGTTTTGATATGGTTCCACCGCAGGCTTTAGATTTGGAAGAAGCTGTCTTGGGGGCCTGCATAAGTGTTCCTATTATCATTAATGAAATCATCAATTGGTTTAAGCCTGAAGTGTTTTACAAGACCGCACATCAGCATATATGTACTGCTATACTTGAACTATACTCTAAAAATAAACCTATTGATATCCATACTGTGACACATCAGCTAAAAGTTATGAATGAATTAGTAGCTGATGGAGCTATAACAGTAACACAATTAACTAATAAAATGACTCATGCTGTGAATACCAAATATCATATGCTTATTGTCTATCAGAAGTTTATGAAACGTGAGTTAATACGAATATGTACCGATACTGCTTCCAGAGCTTTTCTCGATAGCGAAGATGTATTTGACCTTTCAGCAGACCATGATAAGAATCTTAAGGTTCTTGATGTTGCCAACTCAGTGACTACTGTCACTACTGTTAATGATACACTGGAAGATATGTTCAAAAACATGATTGATGTAGAAGAAGGAACTAAAAAGAATTATTACCAGATGAATCCAAAGGCATTGAATCAATATCTAATGCTTTGCCCAGGTAACCTTATTCTTGTAGCCGGAAAATCGGGATCAGGAAAAACTTCACTTATAAGTGAAATGATGTTCAGCGTGTCTGAGCTTAATGAAAATGTATCTATTCTATGGTACTCAATGGAGGATATGCCTGTTAATATTGTCAAAGGATATATCTCATCTAAAACATTCTTAACTGCAAATCAACTATCAGAAAGAAATTACATTTTAAATACGGAAGAAAAAATTTTGATAGTAAACATTAAAGAAGATTTTAATCGTTTTGATATTGAGTTTGTAGGTAAAAGAACTAAAATCAAAAACATCCGTTCTCATTTTAACTATTTCTGCGACAAGAGAAGAAAGGTAGGAGAGTCAAGACTATATATTTTAGTCATTGATAATATTATGAAGCTCTCAGATCAAAGTTTCGGAAATAAACAGACAGAGATCGATGATTATATTTCAACAGTCCTTGGCGATATCTATGATGAACACAAAGAAGATTCCATTATTATTGCTGCACATCATTTTGACAAGAAGCAGTTCAGCAAAGAAAATATCGTTACAGGATTCAGACCCACAGAAGAACATCTAAGAGGATCAGCCAGACTATCGGATATATCCACTCAGATCGTTCTATTAAACAACCCTAAAGCACATGATACTCTTATAAAAGAATACAATGGTCATAAACTGCAAGAATATCTGGAGCATGTAATGATCGCTGACGTGATAAAAAACAGATTCGTCGGCACTATAGGAGTAGCCTATTTCCTTAAAGAATTAGATTATCGTTATTTTGAAGATTTATGAAAAAAGAACTAACAATAATACCCATCCCATTGCAGAGAGCCATACTGGAAGGTGATGTAGTCAAGCATTATCCATCAGGAAGATTTGACTATGGAGAAACAGACTTATCTCAATATATTCAGGATTTTAAAGATGTTGGAATTTATTGGCAACCTCAACAAGTCTTACTTATAAGTGATGAAAAGTTTATTTATCCACAAAAAGGTGGACTATATTATAATGGAGAAAATAATGTAGCGGTTGCAGGAACAGGAAATATGTATTCATTAACAGCAAAAAATATTATCGCTTCTTATCCATTATTAAATGCAATACCCACTATCAGCAAAGAAGACCTACCACGTATCTGTGATGTGCTGAATAAAGGCGAAACAACTGTATTTGCTGAATATAGTTTTTGTGAAACTTATGGATATACTGGTTCTGATAGTTCTAAGTGTGACTGTAAAGATTTTCCATGTAACGGAAAGAAATTTCCACTTATCAAAGAAGGACACATAGTACTTGTATGGGATGAAAAGCAATATGATTGTTCTATTTGTGAACATACTCAAAAGGGCAAAGAAACCTCTTCTAATTGCTATAAGAGTGCAACACAATGTACTGGTTATAAACCAATAGAAAACAAACAACCTTCGCCTGTTATTGGTGAAGAAAAACCAAAGCCAAATTTAGCATACTTGTATGCAATGGGTGTTACTATTGGAAAAGAATATCCAAAAGAAGTAATGCAGTTAATTCAGAATGCCTATAATGAAGGAATAAAACAACCCAGTAATGATGCTGTTGAATGTGAAAATCTAAAAGCACTTGTTTATGGCAAAGAACTTACTACTTACCAAAGAGCATTAGCAATAAATGAATTTGAAAAACTTATTAATAAATAATAAAAACCAAAACTATGGAAACAAATACTAAATGTAACTTCTGTTACTCCTGTAACTCCTGTAACTCCTGTTACTCCTGTTACTCCTGTAAAAATTTAAAAATGACGGAATATAATATATTTTGTTATTCAAAAAATTTTAATAATGAAAAATCATTTCAGCAGGAAAGATATAGAGCCTTTAATAAAGTTGTTGGAGAAAAAAGATATAACGAAATATTATCATTTGTTAATACCATTATTCCAAACACAGGTAAACTTTCATTATCCGATTTTTGGAAATCTATTACACAAGAACAGTGGAGTAAATTACTCGCTATTCCAGAAGCTGCTGATTTTAAAGAAGGATTTGAATATATCAGTGGTATAAATATAGTTCCTATAATATCACTTGTTGGAAAAGAAGTAAGTGTTACCCTTGATGGAATAACTTATACTGCTAAAATAATATCTTAAACAAGAAAGGAGTTAATGTATGAGCCACGATAATGGATTTCAAGAAGAATCCGAACAAATAGAACAGCCAAAAGAATCAGCAGAAAAGAAACTCGAAGAAGCTGCTCAACAGTTTGCAAATGATATTTCTAAATGCGGAGTTGATTATATTATCGCAATGGAAATATTTGAATCAGGTGCAAGATGGCAGCAACAACAGACAAGTGAACGGGAGATACTAATTAGGTTTTCTGAATATATTGATAAAGAGAATTATTCTTTTGATATTGCACTATTAGACGAAAAATTCATTGATGATTACCTAAAAGAAAAGGAGAGCAAATGAGAACACCCTATACAGTTTATGAAGTTATGAAAATCATTGCTTTGTTTAGTGATAAAGAAAAAGCAGAGATTGTAAAACAATTACAACAGACAAGTGCTATTGACTGGAAAGAACTACGGGATAAGTTTTTTAATGAATGCACTGATGAACATATTCATTCGGATATAACAAAGCAAAGAACCATCAATCTTGCACCACATGACCAGTTTGAATGGATACATAAAGAAATTGAACAACAACTAAACAAAAACATATAAATGAAAGAAAAACACATAAAATCAGTATTGAACAAAAAGTTCAATGATTTCTTAAAGTCAATCGATGATGATTATGTAAAAGATCTCGTCAGGCATAATACCATCATTACCGGTGGTTGCATAGCAAGTATGTTGCTGAAAGAAAAGATCAATGACTTTGATATCTATTTCCGTACTAAAGAGACCGTCAAAGCTGTTGCTGAATATTATGTTGCTAAATTCAAAGCTATGCACCCCGACAATGATACAGCTCAGGCAATGATTATCCTTGATGGAGAGAAAGACGTCGATCCTAATAAGATAAATTTACAGTCTGGTTTCAGGTATATGAATCTTACCCCTGACCGTATAAAGATCATTGTTCCTTCTAAAGGAATCGTAGGAGACATGCAGGAAGATGATCCTGACAAATATATTATTGAACGTGACATTGAAGATATCAGCACTCTTGACAAGGTAGAGATGGAAGTAGCAGAGACAGAACTTGTCATTGGAAAGAAAGACAAATATGTTCCATTGTTCTTATCTTCTAATGCTATTACTCTTAGTGGTAAAATTCAACTTATCATTCGCTTTTGGGGAGAACCTGAGATCATCCATAGCAATTATGATTTCGTTCATTGTACCAACTATTGGACATCAAAAGAGAATGAAGTGGTATTGAATCAGAAAGCTCTTACCTCTCTCCTTGCAAAAGAACTGATATATCAAGGCAGTAAATACCCGGTAGCAAGTGTTATTAGAATAAGGAAATTCGTTCAAAGGGGATGGCATATCAACGCAGGGCAGATATTCAAAATACTCCTTCAGGTATCAGAACTTAATCTGAAAGATATTGCAGTCCTTGAAGATCAATTAGTAGGTGTTGATACGGCTTACTTCTCCATGCTCATAAACATACTCTCTGATGCTATAGAAAAGAATCCTGGCAAAGCTATTGAGAATTCATATATCTGTACTATCGTTGATAAACTCTTCTAAAAATGAACTACGACCAGAAAAAAGCAATAGCAGACAAATATCTCATGAACCAGGCAGGCATGGAATGGGATTCCCTTGCTGATATAAATTCCTTACATGATGCAGAAACAGAAGATGATGTTAAAGCATTATGTAATGATCGCCTTGCAGAAGAAGGATTTCCTTTTGATTCACTAAAAGATGATTAAATAAACAAACATGGAAAAAATCGTTGTAAACTTTAAAAACTACAAGAAACTTGCTGACGTAGAAGCTGAATTCAGCGCTGGCAATATCTATCTTGTGAAAGCGGGTAATATGCAAGGCAAGACCTCATTTACCCAAGCTATGCAGACTCTTCTCATAGCAAAGAATGATAACTCTCAGATCACTACTTTCGGTGAGACAGAAGGTAAACTATCAGGAGAATTCATAGGCGCTGACGGAGAGAAATATGTTGTGACCTTTGAATTCGGTAATGAAAAGGATGATAAGTTCCTTCTCGTAAGACCTGACACCTCTACCTCAAGAAAAGTCACTGATATCAGAAACGTATTCCAGTACAATGCTTTTACTGTTGAAGAATTCTTTAACTGGGGCCTGTCTGAAAAAGGAAGGAAAGAACAGGCTTCTGTCATTCTCGGACTCTTACCCAAGGAAGCACGCGAAAAAATAAAAGTTATTGATACTAAAATCAATGAAAGAACCGGTGAACTATTCCTTAAAAGAACAGAAGTCAATAATGCTCTTAAAGGATTTATGAGTATAGCTGACAGTATTGTTCTCGACGCCAAACAGGAAAAGATACTTGCCAATGGTCCTGCAGCGAAAGAAGCACTTGAAAAACTCAAAATAGACCTTGCAAAACAAGCCGGTGATCCTCAGAAGATGGCACGTCTTATAAACCTGAAGCAGAAAGTTGTCCAGATACCAAAAGATATTACCGCTGCAAAAGAATCAACTACTGCCGAAGCAGAAGAGATAAAGAAACAGATCGAAGCACTCACTCAGCAGATAGAAACCCTTAAGAACAAAGGAAAGGCAAAAGTCAGTGAATACAATGAACTTGCTAAGCAAAAGACAGAAGAACTTGAAGCTATTAAGAGTGAGATTGCCACACTTAAAGCTGAAACCGGAACTGGTGATGCTGCTGCTACAGAAAAGCTAAAAGCCGATATTGCCCGGGGAGAAGCTTTTATGCAAGTCTATAATGAAGTCCATCCTAAAAAAGCACAGAAAGAAGATGCAACGAAAAAGGCAGAGGAAAAGAAAAAAGAATCTGATACCATAACAGCAACTATTGAGAAGCACCGTACAGAAAGAAAAGCAATATTCCTGAAAGAGAAACTCCCGATCGACAATATCTATGTCGAAGAAGATGGACTCTATTTCATGAAAGGAAACGATAAGCTTCCATTTACTGAATCCAATATCAGTTATGCAGAAGGTGGGCTTATCGTTGCCAAGATTTTGTGTGAACTAAATAAGAAAACTCCTATTATCTGTATTGGCAAAGCTGCAGAGTATGATAATGCCAGCAAAGAGAAACTCGGTAAGATGGCAGAAGAATATCATGCCGTTATGTTCTTCGACCATGTTACTGAAACACCAGAAGAATTACACTTTGAATGTTATACGGAGGAAGAAAAATGAACGAAAAAGAACTTCACATCTTCGCAAAACTATTGCGAATGGAACTTACATGAAATTATTAAGAAAAATCCTTGTTCAGAAAAAACAAGCTGATGATCTGATGGCAAGGACAAAAGCAGATTACAAAGATTTACAAAAAGCAATCACTGATCAGAAAGTTTTTGGTTATCTTGATGATTATCTGTCAAGTCTTACCGAAGAAAAAATTGAACAACTAATTACTCACGCATATTACAAACACATAAATCTGAAAAGACCGCAAGATGAACCCATTCATCAGAAAGTACAGGAACTATTAATCCTTTCCGACATTAAGGATCTCAACAAAATTATTGAAGATATTATCAAACAGTTCGAATCAACAAAATCAAATAACTAACCATTAAAAAAAGAAACAATGGCAGTAGAAACAAAAACGTCGGTAGTAAAGACTGCGGTCTATACCGGCAACACATGGACTTCTCCACAAGGCAAGAAGATCTATTATCACAGAATTCGGATGGAAAACAATGACGACGGAGAATATGGTTCTATAAATCAGGATCAGACTAAATTTATCGTCGGAGCAACGGTAACATATGAGATTGAAACAAAACAGCAGGGTAACTTCACCAAGACCATTATCCGGCCGTCAAGGGATCAGCAGGCTACAGGTCATCAGAAAGAAAACAGAAGAGAGCTCGATCCTAAAATTCAGCTCCGTATAGCCAAAATGGTAAGCATGGAATGTGCTATAGACTTCCTTCTGAACTCTGACTATGCCAAGATTCAGAAAGGACATGACTATGCTATCAGCAAGATATTCCTTACCTGGATGCAGGGCAAAGGACTGGACTCTGAAAATGGAAAGATATGCTCCAATGCTATCCGGATGGCAATACGTGGGATGGTTATCAAAGGAATACGTTTTGAAGAACCTAAAGCCTACGATTCTGTCCTGAAGAAAGCTGAAGAATACTTTAACTTCTATACTTCTGAAACCTGATTATGAATAAAGAAAAGATGCCCTGGGAGATCGATGATGATCTTCCAGCCGAGCAACCTGATGATAAGGTCAAGAAAAAGACGGCTAAACCGATTAGGTTTAATGTCTCTGATGAAAAAAAGATACAGGTAAGAGAACAAGCAGAACCTGATTGTGAATTTCCAGTAAAAGGAAGAATTTTTGAAGATGTATTCTCTATCGATGATATTTCCATTAAAGATCAGATAGTAGCAGAACAGCCAAAGCCTAAGATCCATATCGTTCCGGCTATGAACCTGGAAGGATCAGCATTAAGGCAGCAATATATCGACGACGGTTACCGTATTATCTCTCAGTCTTTTATCAAGAGAGTGCTTAAAGAAGGAAGTGAGATACCATTCTGTCCTAACAAACTATACCATACTACTATTTTAGGAAGCAAAAAGGAAGAACCTTCTGATGCTATGAAAGCCGGCAACCTTGGTGAATCATTGATACTTGGCTTCGGAAGAGACGGAGAATGTACTGAGACGTTAGGTCGTAAAAGAGTGTCTAAAAAGGCAATAGAAGCTGCCAAAAAAGAAGGTAAACCTGAGCCGGAAGGAGAACTATATATCGACGAGATAAGAGTACGTATGCAGGCTGACAGGGCAAAGGTTATCTTTAACAACTACCGCATGACTCTTCCTGATGGATCTCTTGCTATCATCCCCGGTGTCAACATACAACCTAAAATCTTTAAGGTTATCGACGAAAAGGATAAGATACTTCTTGAGACAAATCCTGATATCTTCCCTGTGCCTATCTTCTATGAAGGAAAACAATGGACGGCTATAGTAGATGTTAAATTTACAGGCAATGTCAATACCAAGTTCGGTGACTTTTGTTGGGGTGCTCCTGAATTCATGGATCACACTCAGGCAGAAGTTTATCTTCATGCTACTGACGATATCAATTATGTCTACAACCCTCACCTGAAAGAAGCTTTTGGAAAAAGAGAGAACTTCGTCAATAAACTATTCCTCTATATGGTCTTTGACTATCAGGTGCCGGAAGAACAACTGGACTTTAAGCCTGTAGACGTCAAATGGACTATGGAGAGAAAGAAAAACATCATGGCAAGGATAAACCATTCCGTAGCAATATACGAGCACTGTGAAGCTTCAGGATGGCCCATAAGGACAGATTATGAGAATGCATACCAGGAATGCAAGAAATGTCCTCTGAACTATCTTAAAGAAGGTGGTACTTGCCAATTTGCCAAAACAACTCAATCCGTATAACATGGGAACAGAAGAACAATATCATAACCTTTATCCTGATCGCCATCCGGCAGTCACTATGAAGAAAAGAATAATGCAAGACTATGAAGAAATGGAATATGAATGGAGTAAGACAAAAGTTATCTGTTCTTCATGCCATTGTTCTCTCCCATTTCCGAATGTCTATGGAATATCTGTATGTCCGAACTGTGGTATGACGAACTTTGTATAAAGGAAAAAAGCATAGGATTTGAATGCGAAATTAGAATTGTCGTACGTCAAATGAAGAAACGATATCCTAAAACATGGGCTTACCATCTGGATAAAGAACTTACAAAAAGAGATTTATATAAATATTTAACTGTTAAAGATTTAGACTTATGGAACAATTCTTTGTAAAAATGGATTCGCTACTGAGCGTTAATAACTCCATTGATATCAGAATTACCAAGACAAAAGACAAACTTATTGTCATGATCATCCCCTGCATCCCTAAAGAAGCAGAGAGCGTAGTCATTCCTCCATTATTAATGAATGGAACTCCTGCAGAGTTGGAGAATGACTTCTGGAATACCATGGCAAATCCTATCGCTGAAATTAACTCAGCGCTGAATAATATGGACTTCTTTAAAAAACAACTTGACAGTGCGGTGTCAGTAATAAAAACCAATGCTGAGAAGAAAGCAAAAGAAGCCAAGACAAGCGGAACATCAAAGACCCCTGCCAAGCCAAACAAATATTCTAAACCTACACCTAAAGAAGAAGAAAAAGACGAATGCCCTAACTGTAAAGGTGAAGGATCTATTGACAATCCTAATTATGATTCTAATGATGAAGACTCAGAAGAAACTATTGACTGTGCAGTATGCGACGGTACCGGTAAAGTGGAAAAGACCTCTACCAATGCCAATGGACAGAAAGTCGTTGCCGCTACACCAGTAAAAGAAGAAGTACCTCAAATGGATATGTTTAATATGGAATAACTATGGCACTAGAAGTAAAAGGATTACCACGTATTTTTAAATTCGATTCAATGACTCTCCCTGATCCTGATATCAAAATGTCAGTAGAAGAAGTCAGAAAATTCTATTCCGGGAAATACCCGAAATGTACCAATGCAACAACAGAAGGTCCAATAATTGAAAATGACAGTGCCGTATATAAATTCGTAGCTCATGTTGGCACTAAAGGATAATGGACTTACAAGGTTACATAAAGAAGAACGGGAAAAAGAAACAACAAAAACCACAATGGAATTACTTGCCAGAAAATATCGTAAGCTCGATGAAAGACGACACTGGACAGAATCGCCGTTACAGGTTGCTTTCCGTTCAAAAAGAAAACATCTCAAAGCCCCCCTCATCAATATCCCCTTTCATAGCATAGAGGTTGACGTAAATCATAAATCATGGGCTGAAGTTACATGGGAGAAAAATGATCATAAATTTTCCAGAGACAAAATGATGAATATCATCGTTAATACCGGAAGTGTTATCACAAAACACAAAGAATATAAAGACCTAGTACGTGATACTGATTTCGGCAAAATGAAACCCTGGGAAGTATTCCAGTTTATCTGCAACTACCTGACTAAATACGTCACTAAGAACAGTTTTGCTTTTGGAAGCTATGGAGAGACAATTGAATACAGACTATACAGAGAGTCCGAAGCTAACTTTGAATTCTTTGACATAAAAGCAGTCCTTAATTCCAAAAGACCTGCTGAACTAAAAACTGCTTTCATAGAAATGATACGCATGCTCACTGCGAAGTGGGATGTATTGCTATGGGATGATCTTTTGGATATGCGTAAAGACTATTATGAAACTATTGAAGAAGATGAAAAAGCTGATAAAGAGTCAGAATGGACAAATCCTATGGAAGAGTATAATGATTCTCCTGCAGAAGAATGGTGGCGTAAACTGAGGAAAAAACCCGATATGAAAATCATAAATAAATTCATTGAGAAATATTCTCAGTCCAAATCTATCTTTGGTCCTATGAAACACTTTGCAGAAATACTCTATTATGCAAAGAAAGTGTATCAGAATAAATACAACATAGAGAATTTTCAGTTCTTTGATGAGATACCAGGTGTCCAGGAAGAAGAAGTTCTACCTATTGCAGATTGTTATCGTTTTGTGTGGGATGGAAACCTGAGACTATTCGAAGATGAATACAACGATATGAATGACAGGATAGGAAACTATGGTCAGATGGCATGGGTGCTTAACAGGCATATTGATATTAATACTATCAATGAAAGTTTCGACCTTGAATCTGATTACCCTACTATATTCCATCGCTGGAAAGACAAAATGTGCAGTTTCTATAACAGTTATATTTGGAAAGAGAAAAATGACGAAAGAAGTTGAAATAAATAAATTGCTGAAATCAAAATATGTTCCTACAAAGGTCATAACTATCTATCAGAATACCACTGCAGGAGACTCTTTTATCACAGGTCGTGACGTAGAGAACATAGAAGGTAAATATAATGTCCTCAAAGAAACAATGCTCAGTGATGTGGTTCTTACCCGTATCTTTAAATCTGTTATCATCAACAAGACAGAAGAAGATCCTACTCATATCGTACCGGAAGGAATGTTGTTCTACAATAAAAATACCGTTATCTGGCATGTGCCGCCTGCAAAAAGACAGATCTTGTTTACTTGTGAATTCAAATCAGGATGGTACCACTGCCCGGGCTTCATCATGACTTATAATAGTGGACTTCATGTCCATTGGTACAAAGAAGATAAAAGACCTGATAAAAAAACAATGCTCTATAATGCCCTGTTTTATAATTCTGCTGGCTCAGTATGTCTCGGAAATACAAAAGTCGGTGACAACAACAGAAATAGAATATGGACTAAACTGGAGATACCTGAAGCTTTTACAAACGCATACTTTAACAGTAAATTTACAAATAATGGCGAACCGAAAGGAACAAAAGAATACTGGCAGTGGAGGACGAAAAATCCTGAAGAAAAAGAAATCCCAAAAGAGTTCTGGATTCCGACGGAATGTCTTGAAGATCATATCGGAAAAATTATCACTACTCCATTATACTGATCCATACATACTAAATCCTACTCATAAAATAACTATCAATGTCATAGGAATTGGGGGCACCGGAAGTTTACTTTTAACTAAACTTGCTATGCTTGATGTTGCATTGAGAGGGATAGGACATCCTGGGTTATTCGTTCAGGCATGGGATGGAGACAAGATAACTACTGCAAATGTAGGCAGGCAACTATTCTATTCACAGGATGTAGGACTCTTCAAAGCCGACGTAATGATCAGCAGGATAAACCTTGCTTTTGGCAATGAATGGAAAGCATATTGCTATCACTGGGGTAAATCACATCATACTAATTATGGTGCAAACTTTATGATTACCTGTACTGATACCGTCAAATCAAGACAGAAGGTCCTTGGATGGATGAATAAACAAAATTCCAATGAACCTTATGCAAAGACTTATTACTGGATTGATGCAGGCAACAAAAAGAATATCGGTCAAGTGATCATGGGAACGCGGCACAAGATTCCTCAGCCTAAAGGAATGAAAGGCGCTAATAAGCTTCCTAATGTTTTTGATATCTATCCTGAACTAAAGACCGGTGTAGAAGATAATGATACTCCCAGCTGCTCGCTTACCGAAGCATTAGAAAAGCAAGACCTGTTTATCAATTCATTTATGGCAGACTGGATCGCTCACCTGATGTGGACAATGTTCCGTTATGGTAAGACTGATAAGCATGGTGTATTCGTAAACCTTGATTCATGGACAACTAACCCTTTATATATAAATAAATGAGAACAGCCGTATTAAAAAAGTGCTTGGCACTACACTCTAAAATAGTTCCTAAAAAGGCACAGCTGCCTATCCTTGAAATGATCCTGATTGGAAAAGGAAAAATTGTTTCCACTGATCTTGAGAATTGCCTCGTATCTGACATACCTGAACTGAATGAAATGGAAGAGGTGTGTGTGGATTTTAACCTATTCAAAAATATTATCAACAATGTTATCACTGACTCACTTGAAATAAAAGTAGCAAAAGATGGAGAAGTCACAAAACTTACTATATGTTATGGGGATGCTGAGTTTAATCTCATTTCTCTTAGTGCTGAAGAATTTCCTCAACTTCCGCAAGAAAATGAATTATGGAAATGGCAATACATCGATACCCTCAGTACGTTCTCCATTAAAAAGGTTGTTGATTCAATTCCGTATGTGGGCAAGGATGAACATCGGCCGGTGATGATGCATGTCTATATCCGGGATAAGATCGTAGGCACCAATGGAATGAAAATGTGTTTCTATGACCGTCCGGAAATGGATGAACATTTTAATATCCTTCCATGGATGGTGACTCCAAAGATCATCTCATTATGGCCCAAGAAGGAATTTGTCCATGTTGATATCACTGCATCAACAAAAGAAGATATCAATGAAGATTCTATCAAAAGTGTTATCGCTACACATCTTGCAAAACCATATGACTATCAGAAGGTATTTATTGATGATGAAGAATCATCTACAATGTCTATTACCGACGAAGCTTTTGCAAAACTCTCTCAGAAAGGATATATGCTGGCAAAGGTAAGACTAGTGGAAACACCCTATATTCGTATACGGTGGAAAGAACATCAAGCATTCTATCGTTATCCTGTCGACGTCTATCCTCGCTATGAAGCAGTAATTCCTCAGCCTAATATCATCCTTGAAGTTCCACATGAAGGTATTATCCTTGCAATACTAAATTCTATTGCTGTCACAGGAAATCAGGTCAATAAAATGCGGATGAAAATAAAACCTGACAAAATAATGATCAGCGCTGAAGATACAGATCTTATAAACCAGTTTAGTTATACCTTAAACTGTTTTAAGATAAAATGGGATTGTAACTGCCAGGAATTTGAAACTGCTGTAAGCGCCAACATATTCAAAACTCTTGTCGGAAAGAATGTTGAACGAGTAAAAATGGGATTCTCTATAATAGATGATAATCCTCTAAACAATAGAGCAATTATTGTCAATAACGATCAGCTTATGATGCCGATCGCTGAATGGAGTGGACTGTCTGATGAAAAAGATAAAGAAGAAGAAAAGACTGAAGAATCAGAACAAATGACTGACACTCCACTTGCAGAACAACTTGATGAAAATAACCCTGATGATCCATTTATAACATGATAATAAAAAGTGACCAAATAGGTGATGTAATTTATTTTCTTCAGTATTTAATGCATAATCATGGAGAAAAGATAACGGTTGTTTCAGGAATACCTGTAAAATACAAACCGCTGTATATTCAGATAAAAACCAAAGATGCCGTCCGAGGATCTGTTGTAAAAGAAGGTAATGTTACGCCATTCTATTTTTGGGTGATGGCACCAGTGATACCAAAGAATCATAAACTTGATCCGTACTACGTTGTTTATTTTAAAATGACATGAAACTACCAATAGAAGTAACACCAAAAGTGTTGTATGTAATAAACCATTCTGCCGGCAAAGACTCCCAAGCAATGTATCTTGCATTGAGAAATATCATTCCAAGAGAAAATCTTGTTATAATCCATGCAGATTTGCCTGGCGTTGACTGGCCCGGTAATATTCCTCACATTGAAGAAACAATCTCTCATGAATTTCATGTTGTAAGGGCAAAGAAAACGTTTTGGGATATGATATTCCATAGGAAGATGTTTCCTTCACCTCAGAACAGAAACTGCACCAGCGACCTTAAACGGGGTCCTATATCAAGTAAAATTATTGGTATCTGTAATGAGAGAGGATTTGATGTTGTAGTGAACTGTATGGGCATACGCGCAGAAGAAAGTCCGGGAAGAGCAAAGAAAGATCCTTTTATAAGAGTAGATAGTCAGTCTAATAGCAAAAGAACATGGTATCAATGGTTTCCTATCTTTGACTGGAAGGTAAAACAAGTCTTTGACTTTATCAAAGAACATAAACAAAAACCTCACTGGGCCTATAAAGCTGGAATGACACGATTATCTTGTTGCTTCTGTATCATGGCTTCAAAAGCAGATCTCCTTACTGCAAAGAAACTGATGCCCGAATTATTTGCTGAATATTGCAGAGTTGAGAGAGAGCTGGATCAGACAATGCTTATGCCCTCAAAAAAACATGGAAGAATATTTCTCGATGAATTAAAAGAAGATGAAAATAACCAATTAATATTAGAATTATGAGCAAACTTTATGACCAAAGAACTACGGTTCAACATGGACTGGAATCAAGAAATTATACCCGTTTACAGAAAATGGGTAAGTCACTCAATACACACCCGGGATGGATAGCAAATCAAGCAATTCAATTTGCCCTGGACCAGCCGGACAAACTTTTTGAATATCTCAGGGGAAAGGTAAGAACGATATGAGACACGTAAAAGTAAAAATTGGAAATGAATGGTGCAAAGCATTATTTCATCAATGGGTAACACTTACTGATTATCGTGTAGGAAGAAATTGTTCTCATGCAGTTGGTGAAGATGTATATGGTATCATTGAAATGCCTGGCGGTATAATTAATCTACAAATATTTAAAAACATAGTTTTCGACAATGAATAATATAGTTCCTATTGATAAACTTATTGAAAGTATTCCGGTAGAAAGACGTACCGAAGAACTTATAAGCAAAGTAAAACGTGCTTATGAAATTGAAGTGGAACAAATGAATTCCTATGCCAAGCATGCAACACAACCTGAGCTTACCATGGGAACATTCAGAAGCGGAGGATCACAACTTCTTGCTGAATTTTGGGTTAATGACCTGGACCGTCCGGTGAAACCTGAACAACTAAACTGGCACATGCAGAACACTTCACAATGGCAGTATGCCGGCTGTATTCTTATTGAAGATAATGGAAACGTATCAAGACATCATTGATTATGGCAAAGAAACTAAAATGCACTAAGAATCTTTACATGGAAGATAATGAACATTCTTTCACAAAAGATATGACATACGAAGTAATCGGAGAATGTGAAAAGGTTACTGAATACACAAAGGTTGTTGATAACGTTAATAGTCCGCATACTTTGGGAATGTGGCATAAACACTTTAAAATTGTAAAATGAAAGTAGTAACAGTTCTTGATTTCATATGGGGAGAAGTTCATATTTATCATTACGATGAAATGGAACTTCATAATCAATACAATGATGATATTGATGAATTTATCAGGGCAAAAGGACATACTCATAGCGACTATCATTACCTATGCACTGATGAACTAAAACTCCAGGTACATGCTTTTGAAAAAAGTGAGAATATCAGTCCTATGCAAAAAGAGATTGCCGGGCCATTAAAAGAAGTATTCGGAACAGAACCAGTAAAACCTTTTGTTAATTCAGAAAATGAAACTTGATTGGATAAACAAGAAAAAAAACTGAAAGAAGATTTGAAGAATGCAGATAAACATTTTGATGATTTTCCAGCAATGGTAAGACCTATAATATCACAGGAAATGATAAAATCTACATTACCTACAAAACTTCCTTGTCATGAAAGTCATTACGATAATGATTATTCTGAAGGAATACTTATGGAATGGGGATTAGCCGGTCCTGATGGTGCATGGTTCTGTATATTTCCTATTCATGGATTTCATACTACTCAACAAGTAGCATCAGTAAAACAACGTATAAAATATGACAGAAATGTTGTAGGTGCTATCAAAGTACAGTGGGTACAAGATGGTAGTCCAGAAGGTAAGGGAGTTTATTTATTTGAAGATTAAAAACATGAAAAAGAAATATCCCGCTGGAGAAAAATGTAGTTGCTGTGGGCATCTGATATACTACATAAAAAGATTGGGTTTCCGTTGTGGACCCGGATGTGATAATGTAAAACCTTTAAATCAAAAAAATGGGAGCAAGAAGTAAAAAAATATACTTAAATATATCCGGAACGAATACTGGTCGTGATTTCGGTAGAGAAGATATTGACATTGATGTCAATGTAGGAACGTCAGCTTCATATTCAAAAAAACTATGTGAAATATACATTAATAGTTATGAATGTAATGGAGTAATCTATTATGATGTAAAAATTGATGGACAACAATATCGTTCTACTACTTTTGAAAGGAAAACCACTAATTTTGGGAAAGTAATAGGTAAAAAGATCAATGGAAACCCTATGGTACATAAAAGAAAAGAAAAGAAATCTAATGACTCATTTCTTAAAACTATTTCCAATGTAATGCTTATGGGTGAAGTCCTTTGTAACAATGATGAAGAAAAGGTAAAGTTTAAAAAAGGAATATTAAAAGCCGGGATGCCAGAGGGAGCGCTTCATATGCCTGATGATTTTGATCAGCTTCCTATTGAAGAACAGAAACGCAGACTTGATGGTGCTCAGGAAATACTCGGTGAAGATGTTGATAACAAGTAAAGAATACAATGAAAAACTTGCCAGCGGAGAACTCTACTATGACAAGAGAGGAAGATTGCACTGGAAGGATAAGCCTGCTGAGCTGAAAGCAAAAGTGAAGTTGAAGAAAGGAAAGGTAGTAAAGATAGATCTGTTTAAAAAGATTGTGGAGAAAGAACTGAATGTTATATGTACTACTGAGTATAAGTTTTGTGAGGACCGGAAGTGGAAATTTGATTATGCCATCGTGGATAAGATGATTGCTATTGAAGTTGAGGGTGGCGCTTTTACGCAGGGTAGACATACCCGCGGCAAGGGTTTCATTAACGATATGGAGAAATACAATAAAGCTACAGAATTAGGATGGACACTCATTCGTGTTATTCCTAAAGAATTGCTTACACAAGGATTTACTAACCTAAAAAAACTATTAAATGGATGATCTATTTCTTGAATTTGATTTTGAGGAAGAACCAATAAGTAAAGAAACAGTTGAAAATGCTAAACCAAAAGGAGAAGGTATAAAGGGTCAGTATACATATGGTACTTTTAATCCTATGCCAGGAACTCTTGATGAATTTGGTAATAGTAAAATCAAACCTCTTAATCCATTATTCACCGAGGACCGGATATGTGCGATATGTCATTGCATAAGTAAGTGTCATACATGTTGCAAAGAATGTCCTGAGCCCTGTAATAACCAAACCAGACGTTGTGAGAATGGAGGATATGATGCTGATATGTTTTATCTCTGGAAGAACAAAGTACAGAAAGATTCAGATTACAAAGAATTCAAACAATACTTTATAGAAAAACCTTATGAACCTAGAACCTTATAATGAAGAATTAATAGAGTTCATAAAGAAGAATTCTATTCCTGATAAAATACCCTGGCATATGCAAGGAAAAAATATCATAGGATATCACTATCATAAACCTAGTGTCAAACTTGGCAAGATAAAAGGATCAAAAAAGAATGAAAAAGGAAGATTGGTATTTGACAGGGAAAAAGGAACAAAACTATCAGGAAGAATTTATATGTTCTTTCATTGGGAACAATGGGTTGAAAGAGTAGTGAAGCATTATGGTTGTGGAACAAAAGATAGTGCTATTGCTATCAGGTTAATGGAACCTAAAGAAGTAAAGTCCTGTGAAGATTGTTACCGCATGCAACTTATAATATTCTGGAATTGGAATCAGTTCTTAATATATCATTTAGAGCACAACGAAGAAGCTGGCATAATGATGTACGAAGAATGGAAATCCAAATATCAGATTTATGAAACAAAAGTTCAGCCATTGGAAGATCTTAAAAGACTTGCCAAAGGTGAAATATCTATTGGAAAATATAACCAAATACAACTTAAATTATGATCATACAAAAAATAGAACATGCACTTGAAAATTGGGAAATGCAATATCCAAATAGTGAAAAGAAAATCTTTATTCAAATAACAGAAAAGGAAAAAGAAATTAAATCATATTCTTTTGTTCTTTCTACACCTAATCAAACAAAATTTGAAAGTCTTTCTTATTTCCAGATTGCCGGATATAAACTAATTCCTTCATTATATGATAAAGAAATACATAATAGAATATCAATGCTTACCGATCTTAAAGGAAAGGAAATACCATTATGATAGAAATTGATTTAATTTATACCTTTGAAAAAGCTGAACAGATTCATTTCAGCACAAAACTTCCTCAAACAAGTTTTGAGAATGAAGAAACTCTCAGTAATACTATAAAAGACTTGATTCCTCGTAGAAAAAGGAATGGACTAAGAAAAGTATCATGTTGTGCGTTTCACTGTAAAGCAGAAGAACTGCCTGATTGGTACTTCAAATGTAATGGTAAACTATTCTTTGGATCATGGAAAATGTAAATTGTAGAAACTGTGGTGCTCCGTTACACAAGGGAGTATGCCTATACTGTAAAACCGATGATAATACTATCTATAAACCACCATTTATAGATATGTTTGGGAATAACGAAAAAGACGCTATTTACAATCATTTAATATTCCAGACAGGTATTATACTATCTCCAAGTAAACCAATTTATGTTTTTAATCCAATTAAATCATGCAACGAAAACGAAAACTCTGCAAATGTGGCTGCGGTCAAGAAGGTTACATTTGGGCAAAAGGTATGCTTAAGTATTGCTATTATCGGACTAACCCTCCAAAGTCTATTCAGAAAACAACTACTCCTAAAAGCGATTACGAACCTACAGGAGAGATGGAGGTCTTTGATGAAATCTACATAGCTTCCGATAAGAGATCGTTCGTCTCCGGTGAGGATTTGACTCCATATGCCGGTAAAGTCATTGATGGTGTATTTGTCAAAGGGAAACTATATCATTGGCTCTTCCATCATATCCTTAACACCAAGAAGTACAAACGATGGATATTAAATAAAAAGAATATTATCCTACTTACCCCACAGGAGCATACAGATATTCATTCATTGGGTAAAGACAAACTCCTTGCAATGAATCCACGTTGGCAGTTAGTATTTGATATGTTCGAAGAATTTCGCATAGAGTATAATCAAGGAAAATAATTATGAAGAAAATAGATGTAAACACAGGTGATCCTGTAATGTTTAAACGAACAGAAGATGGAATTGAAACAAATATTCCTCATGAAATGATATATCATAGTCCTGATGGTTTTGAATGGGGTTATGGTGGAAGCGGACCCGCTGACTTTGCCCTTAATATCCTCTTTGCCTTTACCAATGATGAAATGTTCTCGAGAGACATGCACCAGGAGTTCAAATGGTTTTTTATTGCCGGAGCTCCCAAAGAAGGAGGGGAAATAAAAAATTCCGATATTCGCACATGGATAACTGATAAACTAAAATCATATGACCCAAGAAATAGATAACAGAATCTTTACTGATGAAAAAGGAAGAGAGATAAAATTTGAATGGATCGATACTAATGATCACACCAAAGGAGTAAAGAAGGTCTATCTTGAAGAAAAACCACGATCTGAAAGTCTTTCTTCTTATCTTTCAGGTATCTACAAACAAGGTCCGCGAAATGAATTTGAGAAAGTATATATTAAAATGATCATCCAAAATACTGTTTCCTGGACTCCTAATGAAAGGTTGAAAAGAATAATGAAAGAACTTGGAATGAAGGTAAGTGGACATAATCTTAAAATGACAGATATTGAAAAGAAGAAAAAAACATCAAGCATTCCAGATGCCGGATGAACAAGGTGATGTATTATACATTCCTGAACTGAAACTAAGAATAATGCTTAAGCCGGGTGCTGATCCGGAAGAAGTACGACATAGAATTCTTAACAGAAACAAACTAAGAAAGGATCCTGATGGCTACCAAAGAGAAGAAAAAGAAGATTATCCGGGTTGACTTTACCAACCAAGACGTATCTAAATATTTTAATGACAGTTGTATCATTAAAGAACCCGCTGCCTACACAGAAGAAGAACAGAAAATCCTCAAAGAACTTCAGAAACAAAAAATATCCTATAGAGTCACTCCGTTTTATGCTATGACCTTTAAACAGAAAATGGAGATTATGAGTCAGGTGATGGATATCATGCATAATATGGTTATTTACGAAATAGAAGAAGAAGATGGGATATCTTAAATCAATACCTAAAATGCCAGCGAATGTTCGTCCTATGGATGATAATGATATCTATCTCTTCAATCCTGATACAAATGACATCCATATCAATAACGGACTGCAGTTCTATGTTATTCCAAAAGAAGCAAAAGGAATAGAAATATATGAACTTACTGAAATGACTATTGTAGACAATCTAAATAGGTTCAGATCGGAGAAAAGAGTCTTTATTGATGAAAGAAAAATGGAGACATTATTCGATTCACTTGAAATAAAATTTTAATTTTGACTGCATTTTTGTGTACGTTGCTCATGAAAAAAGGGAAAGTCCGTTAGTTTGACTCTCCCTTTTTTTTACTTGGTGTCTGGTTTACTTGGCGATAAATCCTGATATATTAAGCATAAAAAAGAATCCGCCTACATCAGTAGCCGCTGCAGCATCAAGACTTACTGCATGTGCTATAGTAGGATCAACGTCAGGATCAAGACCGGTATCATCACCGGAAACAAGACCATGAGTTCCATGTAATGTTCCATGACTGGTATTCCTGAAATCATAGACAAGATCGCCGCGTTCTGCATGAGATGTTATAAACCGTAACATGCAGTTGCCAGAAAGATCTTGGACGCCACCAATGGAAGTAGGATATTCCGTTTCTCTTACTGTTCGTATTGTCAGTTGTCCTGAAAGATTTATTTCTACCCTTACATATGATGTATATGTAATATAATAATCTGCAGTGTTTGACAGTACCCTTCGGAGCATAACTGCATCCTGATAATATATTTTATCCGGAAGAAGAGCTTCGTCAGGAAATACAGGATCAGCTTCATTAAAGGTAAGACTTTGATCGACACCATTCAGTATTATTCCTTCGTCGCCGGCTGCAGCATGTACAAAAGGAGCTATTTCAAGAGTCTGTGCATAAGCTTTTTCATTAGTATATTCAACAACGCCTGCACCACCATCGGAAAGAGGAACTATAACAAGTCCATTAAGATAAAACCTATTTCCTTCATATCTTACTTTAGGCTTGGCAACACCTAATGCATAATGACCAAATCCTTCAAGATCTGCCCACTCTTTATTCATAGGACGATTGTTGATAGTCACCATAAAGTCAGCTGCAGTTCCATCATACATAGCTGTAAGAATAGCATTACTGTTAAATGTCTCAGAAGGTCCATTCTTTATTTCAGAAGGGTACATCTTTGTTCCGAGAACATTAAATTCATTGCCGTCAGTATCTATCTCAGAAAGGAATATGAAAGTGAATTTCCATCCATCAGGAAAAGCTCCGGAATGTGTGAAATTTACTGCACCTGTCAATGTAGTTGTTCCTCGTATGATATGTATTGGCGCAGAAACAGCAGTAAGATTATAAGTATATCCAGCCGCAGGAATAGTATGCGTTAACGATGGTCCTTCAGAAGCACCACCGGGAGAAAGAACCCTCCATGTACCTATGCCATCACCGTCGGCATCATCAAACCAATAAGAAGTATTATTTACTGTATTTGTATACCACTGATTGTGTGTAGCAGCAACAGGATGTACTGCAGCAGTTCCTAAGAATACCAAACCTAATCCTTCTTTAATCTTCAAAACAGATACATGCTGAGTAACGATATGTAAAGGATCTCCATCAACATCAAATGTTACAGTTAAAACACCACTATCAACACCGGCTGGCATAGCATTGATTCTTATCCTGAATGTTCCAGCAGTAGGATAACTTGATACATATCCTATCGAAGCAGGATTAGTTGCCGGAGAAATGGTAATAGCTGTAAATGTTGTAAGGTTCTGTATTGTATCTCCTTCCATTACTTTCAAATCAATATATCCTGTCAGAAATTCTGAAGCAGGAACAATACCGGCAGCATTAGCGCGAAGGACAATAGCGTTTTTTGAAGCCGTACCCATTACGGCATCGTCACCCGCCGGACCTACGGGCCCAGGAGTCACTGGATTGCAATTACAGGTAAAAAGAACTTTACTGGCATCCAAAGGATCAGGATCTGTAATTGTAAGGTTAGCATTAGCAGAACGGAATCCCATGATATTTTCTATCTTGAAGAATGTCCTGAAACGACCAAAGTTAATAGTCCTCTTGTACTTCTTGACTGTTATCCTTCGTGTAGCATTAACATCTGAAGATACAATAGTGTCTCCTGCACCACTGATATTAGCTCCTACCTGTGGAAGTTGATGTGGCTCTACTACCTTTGACTGTGTTTGTGTCGTAGGATTGGGAACAGGTGTATAGGTATGAGCTTCATTGTCTGTTGCCAGATGGGTAAACCCTTGTTCGGTGGTCTTTGCCCTATCATCAGTTTCTTTAATGAATCCTATACTTTCAAAGAGTTCTTTGAACCTTTGTTTTGTGGGTTTGTTCTGCTTTGAGAATTTGTCTCCCGTCGGGCCATCAGGACCGAAAAATATACTTCTTAAATAACGAGTGAGTGCCATAGTATTTGTGTTTTAATTATTGAACGATAAATAAGTTTTCGCAAGTAGGGCCTGATTCAATATGCATGTTGTCAATTCCGTCAGGCATAGGAGGACAACTTCCGGTTCCTGTGATAGCAGCAACACCAGTTGGATAAGGAGCAAGATTCCATACTACAAGTAAAGGAAGAATATCTATTCCTTTGCATATGAATGTTCTTTTGATACAATCCAGTCTGTAGGTGGTATATATCCATTCTAATCCCTGATCTTCTCCATTGAGGGTATAATATAACTCCCTTCTACTATTGATGATATAGAGAAGAATTACAAGGTAATGAATATCATTTATCCTATTGTACCACATTTCAGCATTTCTACCATAGATGGCAGTAGCAAATGCCTTATCAGTATATCCAAAGATAATATTGGATGCAGCTTCATAGTAAGATGCAACTTTTTCCTGTATGTCAGTCTTATAAAGACCGCAACAATCGGTTATCGGAAGAAACGGATCCATATTACTGACAATCTGTGCAAGTGCTTGTTCCTGTTCCCTGGGTAATGACTGCAGTAAATGTTACATTGTTGGCATTCGGGTTATTTACCGTCTGTCCATAACATAAACCGCATCTTACAGCAAGTTCTTTTACTTTTCTGAGCATCATACCTATTTTGGTAACATAAGTCGATCTGCTTGTATTCCAGTCAAAGATACCAAGATATCTTATACGTTCTACGTGGATCATTGCCATGACACTTCCAAAAGTGGCTATAAGCTGATTTAAGGTCTGTCTGTCTTTGGTCTGCTGATTTACCGTATTAGGATTACAAGGGTCGCAGATCTCAGCGCAGGGGTCACTGGAGCAAAGAATCTTGTCAATAGTAAACCACGTACAGTTTTCATAGGCACAATATTCATAAATCACCATCCATGAAGAATCGGTTCCATCGGAGACAAACTCCCCGGAGATCATATTTCCTGTCTGAATCTGTATAGGATATACACCATCACCGCTTGCCGTAATGTCAATATCATAACAGGTAGCTGTCGCAGGATCAATATATACTGTATCTATAACCGTTCCTTCATAGTCCATGATGGTAACTTGCTTTATCAATGCCGATCCGGAATTGTCACAAAGCCTGTGAACATAACAAGACTGTTTCTGAAGGGTATAGTCAGGACAATCTATAATTTCAGTTGCATCTTCCATCTGGACACATCCGCTATTATAGAAGTCATTAAAATCCCCTGACGTATCGGTTAAAACAGTCCATCCATTACCTGATACTCCGGGTATCTCTCCTGGTCCTATCGGAGCTCCGGTATCATTAACATAGAAAGAACCACCATAATATACTATGCATCCGTCGGCATATGTTCCTGCAATCCATACAGCGACAAGAAACCCATAGATAGTATAAGTGTGATTATTTGACACTGAAACATCCCAATCGTTTTCATTGGAAAGGTTGGCATCATAGAAAGCACCATCTTCAAAGACCCACCACGCCCGGGCATAATCTTCTTCGCGGTCAGGAAATGCAGAACTGTAAACGGTAGCATCTGCAATATGGATATAACCACAATTGAGGTCCTTATCCGTTGTCATTAAAAAACTTACTGCCATAGTGATTTATTTTTTATAATTATTCATTAATTCCCGTTATTGGTTCTATTGTGGATTCCACAGATCTTTTCATTGGAATAAGATTTACAGCATTGGATAATTTTAATTCTCCATATCTTGTAAAGAAAGCTCTGTTTACAAGGTCTATAACCACCCATGGACTATCTAACATTTCTATAACACTTGGAGTTATAAATATACCATTGGTTGAAAATCTCCAATTCATTAATAATCTATATTCAGGTATTAAATTTAATTTAGGAATAAAGCCTAACATCTTTTTATCATCATCGTCACCCTTCCTATCAACAAGACCATTATACAATAATGTTCCTATAACAAAAACAGATACCATAGCAAGAGTTTTATATAGATTATACTTATCTGTATCATTCCATGTTTTAAATTTTTCAAAATCCTTAGTTCTAACAGCATTTATTAACTCTCCTGTTTTCCTAAAAATCATAGTAGTATATCCTTCTACCCATAGTCGCTGCCACTCGGCAACATACTCTCCATTTTTATCCTTCACTGCGACAAATCTTCCCATTTCATTTAACCAAGCACCTTTTGACCAAGCGTTCTCCATTCTGACAGTAACATATTGATGGAACATCATAAACATTCTTCCCATTAGATACTGTCCAAGCATTGCTCTTACCTTATCATCATAAGCACCTATGATATACTGATCAGCAATCTCTTTTAATTTTCTTGTTTCTATAGAATGATATGCCAATGGTAATTTATCACCGGCTTTCATTCTTCCATTAAAAATAAGATCATCAGCTACTACTTTCCTTATCGCTTTACCTTTTTCTCCTTCAAATCTACTACAAAGATTTTCATCAAATTCAACACGACCAGTTTCTTTATTATAAATATGAGCATCGTAAGTACCGTCATGTAACATTTGTGCTGTCATTATAACTGAACGGGCAAACATATCCGATGCCCAGTTAAACCAATGGCCTACAAATTCTGACCATACGTGTTTCTTACTTTTTGTTCTATATCTGTTTTGAGCAAGATCGTAATCAGTCATTTGTACTGTCTGATACATCATTGCTAGTTGAGATACTTTATGGAAGTCACTGAAGAATAAACGTGTTGCTTTTGCCATTTCTGCAGCATTAGGCATTCCTCTATCAACCCAGGTATTAGCAATACCTTCTACCATAGCCAGCAAACCATTAATCATTGCAGACGTCATACCAACGTTAATATTGCCGAACAAAGCAATAGTACCACCACATGTTTGTAACATTGATGTAACAGGATCTATTTCCCAAGATGTACCAGGAATTTTGCCAGATACTTTTTTCCTTTCTCCTTTAATAGAACCCGATATCATCAAATCAATATAATCAATAACACTTTTAGTAGATTCTCCTGAACTATTTTCTACATCTTTGAGATATAATTTCATAGCGTTCATTATCGGGAGAGTAGTCGATTCATATTCTACTTTACGAATACTAGAAATCATAAAGTAATTTACTATAGTTTCAAGATCAAGACTTAACTGTGAATTACGTTTTGCATTATCAACAACATATCTATCTTCATTCTCATCATAACGAATACCCATCAAATTCATTCTTCCTTCACTTCCGTAATGACTGTTGGTATCAATCTGGTCAAGACCTATCTGATAGAAAAACGTATCACGTAATTGAGTAGCCAATTGTTCTTCTTTCATATTACGATCATGAAGATTCTCGTCAAGCAAACTAAATGTATCAGTAATATTTACTACTTTTTTATTCCACGCTTTTTTTAATGATTTAAAAGTCATTTCTGAAGCCATTTCTCCCGCTGTCTGATACATAACAGGTATCATACCTTTCCGGTAACTAGAATTATGAATAAGGTCATATTCTGCATCTTCATTGGTATAAGGTGTCCATGATTTTTTATTATTCAGATTACCATAAACATCTTTTGTATAGAATCTGCCATTCATAAACCTACTATGTTTTACATTTTCTACCATTTGCTTATGGACAAATTCAACGATTTGCCTGCCGGCTTCAATTAAATCATCATCAATATTATTTTCCCGGGCCAGCGAAGCAAATAATGGATCTTCATTATCATTCTTTGTCCAATATATAAAACCAGGTTTCATCATAAATTCCTGTCCTGTCTCGTCAATAGTTTTTACCTCAACCCACATTTTACCGAAGATTTTGGCAACTACATCATGCGTGAAACCTTCAATTTTACCATTTGTACTTTCAAATTTTTGTATGAGTTTAACAAGTAAAACATTAAAATCTTCTTTGTAGTCTTTCATTATTCGGTCCACGATCCTATATGATGTTTCCATCATTTTATTGTAGATAACCTGAATATTTTCATTACTTATATTGAACTGCGGTTTCAACATTTTTTGCATAGTATCAATATCATTTCCTATATTGAACTGCCAATCTGTAATTTTCAATTTATTATAATCAAGAATAGTTTTCATCAATAGATAAAGTTCTCTGTTATCGATATAAGTTAAATTAGATTTTTTAATCAGTTCACTTAATCTGTAATTTAATATTCTTACTTTTTCAGAAATATCCACTGGACTAACTTTACTTTCCCTAAATTCCTGTAATCCGTTTTTGTAATATATATCCTTAAAATTATTGTAGAAATTAATTAGTGAATCTTCATAGTCCTGTTCAGCAATATATATATTGTCTTTTAAGAACATTTCCCGAATGTAAGGATCAGTTATACTATTCATGAACTTTCCTTGTTTTCCTATGTTAAGCATATTCATAGCAAGGTCATTGTTAAATACTACATTCATTATACTATATCCTGGGGTTAATTGAATAACACCAGAATGGAAAATACGGACACCACTAAATGATTTCTTAAGGTGATTTGTAAGCAATCCTATCATTAAACTCCTTACATCACCTTTGGTATTTGACATTGTAATAGAGTTACGTCTTGCCTCCTTATCTGTAATGAACTTAGAGAGAATATTCTTATCCTCACTACCTATTGCCGGATTATATATTTGTTCATTGGTTATATCAAATATGGACAATACTAATTGGTCACCGACAGATTCAATTCCAATTATAGGATCAAATCCTTTAAATCTTTCATCATAAAGATGGGAGAACTGAGGATCATTTGCAAGAGAACTAAAACGCATATATTTAGTCGCTGGAGAATATGCTATTTGATGCAGGAACCTGTCAAGTACATCTTCTTTATACAACGCATCTCCATTTTTATTTTTTCCGAATATATCTATTGATTTGCTTACAGAACCTTTTTCTTTTCCAAGTAATATCAATAAATTATCAACCAACTTAGGAACTTTTGTATCGTATTCTTTAATGATCTTACCAATCTCATCATCCCACTGATTAACATCAATTTTATTAAAGTCTACTGCAATACCTAAATATTTTGCTGGAAGGATGCCTTTATAAATTTTTAATTTCCTTCTAAAATATTTTATTTTTTCACCAAAATCAAAATCCTCATACTCTTTGAGATTTTTCACATTAATAAGATTCTCGGCTATATCAGAAACACTCGTTGCCAAAGATACTGATGGTCTAACTGCCGAATTTAAATTAGCAAGTTTATTACTTGTAATATAACTAATAGTATTGCCTGCAAGTAATTCTCTTGCTATGGCCTCTGATATTTCCCTTATAGTACTATTAGGAGTTATCTTTGAAAGAATATTGTTACTTAATTTAACAGCAAATAAACGAAGAACAAGACGTTTTGCCCAGTTCCAAAAATCATTAATGCTATCAATGAACTTTTCAACAAAATTCTTTGCTTCCTGAGCATTCTTTACACCCTGATTAAGTAATGTTCCTATTGCTTTTTCATAAGTATTAAACCCGACAATGTTAGAAATAACTTCATCTATGAACATTTCATCATTCATGTTTGCATAATGTTCATTTTCCATCATAGCCAGAACAACAGCGTCATTAGTCTGAATAAGATCAATAACTTTATTTCTTAATACATTATAAAGTTCAAAATTAGTATACTTTAAAGTATCTAAAAAAATGTGTGTTATTTCATGTAGCGCAGTATCATTATTAATCTTATCACTATTCAGGTAAACAACTCCATTTTTAACATAACTGATATATTCCGAATATTCTGTTGTAGAATTATCAACATATTCAATAGTTACATTAGGAAATGCTAAGCGGATCTTATCAACAATATAATTAATAACATCAATCGATGATTTACTATTAACAGCACTTAATGGAACTGATGGATTTACTTTCGTTGAAACACCAGCCAATTTCTGCATACTCCATGAAGTATAAGAATCTTTAAATACTTTAACAAGAGTACCGTCGGTAGTTATAGCATATCTCTCAGGATGTGCTTCATGATTTCCTTCAATCAAATAATGTGATTTTATTATTTCTTGATTCTCTATCATGTTGTTATAAGTTGCACGTCTTATAATTCCATTTGAATAATGAGATCTTATCCTGGTCTTTTTCTCTATGCCATTTTCATCCAATTCAATTAACTCATCAACATTAACATTTCTTGTTACTGGATTATTCATAGCGGTTACTTTCCCAGTATAAGAATTCATAAACCTTGGATATGGCGAAGATAACGGAAAATCATTTTCCATTATTTGTGGAGTCTCTTCAGGATCAAAATTCCACCTATAATAAACAATATTATTATTACTTCTATGTTCAATAGAAGTATTAACAAGGACTGCATTCTTTGAAGTTAATTCACGAACAATATTAATAGGATCCTTTATTATATCATTCATGTTTTTTTTGTCAATCCACTCAGAAAACATTAACTCATTCTCAATATCTGTTACCTCATTATAACTACCCATTTTATATTTAAAACCGTATGTAATTATCTGGTATGCTCTAAATATCCTCTGAATATCTCTTGGTAATTTTTCGAAATCATTTGAGAACTGAGTCTTTCTGTAATCATCCATTTCAATAGTATTAGGAAATCCAATATAGTTAAATGGAGTACCTTTTAAATTGATAATATCAAGATTATTGACAAACTCATTCCTCTTATACATATCATCCTTCTTAAGCTCCTGAACAAAATAAGGAATTAACAATGCAAAATGTGTTCTTTCTTTTACATTACCTAAATTAAAAATATGTTGTTCAACATCCTTAATAGACATATTTACATTGTTATATTTCTCAGAAATAAATAAACCTTCCACATACTTTTTATACTCATCATAGAATGTTTTTATCTCGTTATCAAATGTTAATATATCCCTTCCTGTTAAACGCAGAAGATTATTCAAAACCGTCTGGTCTTTATAAACAGTAAATGTTTGACTTAAAAAATTATCAATATTATATGCTGCCTGTACATAAGAAACAAGATTGGGCATTTGTGCAACAACCATAGGAATATTAATCATCGAACGCATTTGTAACTCATTCTCAATATTTGATTTGCCACTAGTTGATGCATTAAAACTATTAGGAAAACTCTTTTTAAGCCAGTTCATCTGATCATTTACAGAATAACCGTCAAGACGAATAGTTTTTATTTTTGCAAGGAAGTCACCCATTGACATTCCTAATGCTTTCTCAATATTATTTTTCTGCCTAATAAAATCTTCTGGATTAACATCAAATTCCTGTTGGATCTTTACTATATCACCAAATCTACGAACCTGTTCTCCGATATAAGCAAACTTAATATAATCATTGATTTTTGCAATTTCTTCTACAGTATATTTTTGTTCTCCTTTTTTTAATTTTGCCTTGAGAACATTCCACATAAATTTTCTACCACCTTTTGTAGTAACTGCCATAGAATTCAAAACAACAGCTGAAGCTTCTTTAATGATAGGATCATTTATTATTGCTAAAACCTTATCCTCAATAGTTAATCCTTTTAATTTCTCTTCAACGGTTAATCCAACAAGTGTAGCTCCATTTACAACACCGGCCGTAGCCTGATTTGCATTTAACTTACCTATAGCCCCGGCAAGTTTCGCATTATCAGTAGAAGCATTTACAAGGTTATTGATAAAATCTGCCATACCAGGGATCTGTGATTCATCAAATATAGCACCAAGCGATAAATCAAACATCTTTGTTTCTGTAGACTGATCTGTTCTGCCTCTCCTAACAACTTTACCATTAGAATCTCTCTGAGTTATTAAAGGAACATGCAGTAATTTAAAAGTAAAATTCATCTGATTAGCAAAATATCCCACCATAGCACCACCAAGGAAATTAACAACATTAGCCACCAAAGTAGTAGAAATATCAGCATTGTGCATTTCTGTTGCATCAGTAACAACCTTTGCTTTATTTTTAATATTGGTAAGATCAATTTTACCGAGTACCATTGGATGATTCTTGATGTTATGATAGTATTCCTGAACGGAATCAAATATCATATTCTGATATGCTTTGAATAAAGCATTCTTATCATCCATGACCTTATCAGGATCACTGGTATTTACTGTACCATATTTATCTACTGCCCTAAAATAAACAGATAATTGGTCGATATCGTAGTCGGAACCATCCAGAATGTTCTTTTCAGACGATATGAGTATTGCGTTGTCCAAATCATTTTCAAATGCTACAATTCTTCCTAATGAAGCCAGCGAAGCATTTGTTGTAGGAATACGTACAAGATAAACATCAAGTGCATCATTGAAGGAAGTATAGTATTTTGCCATTTCAGTCAAAGTAGCATTAATATCAGATAATAAAAGATGATCTAATTTATTCTGAATAGCGAGCATCTTCTCTCCAGTATTCTTTTTTACAAGTTCAGCATTATTACTATCTGCTTCTTGTAAGAAAAACCTCTTCTCAACTTCTTTTGTAACTTTATCTAAATGTCTTTCTTTAATCTTTCCTTTTAATACACTATTCTCATCAAGTCGCTTTTTAAGTTCTTCCTTTATTGCTGCAGGAAGACTATCACGAATTTCAAAAGCATTATAATTAAGATATAATTCATTAAGGAAGTTGAAAGTATCAGTAACAGTTCTTCTTTCTGCTTTTACACCGGTTTCGTACATGCTGATCTTTTCCTTGGGTCCTAATGTCATTGCTTGCTGCAAAGTCATATCTTTTGTAAGTCCAAATTTATTCATGTACTGAAAGGGCATAACAACATCTGCAGGACGATACTTTATTGAATTAGGATTTGCCTCAGCTAATTCTTTGAATTTATCATACGCGGTTTTAGTAATATTACCCAACTGATCCCTATCATGTGTGAATTCATTCCAATTGGTTCCATCATTCCATAAATAAGTGCCAGGTTTCAATTTTATATTATCATATTCTGGATGAATAACAGAATCGTTTCCAAGACCAATATCCTGAGCCAAGAATAATTGTCCTGTTTTTTTATTACGGAAAATATTACCTATATGTGGCAATTGGACATAAGATTGTCCGGGCATGGAAGGTTTTATGTAATCATTAATGTAGGAAATGATATTGTTAACATGTTTATTCTGCAATACATCAGGATGAATACCAAGAGTGGTCATTAATTTACCATATTTGGTAGCTTGCGTAGAAATACCAATATTCCTTTTGCCTATTTTTGATAAAAGCGCTATTCTTGCTTTAGAATGTTCTATATCATTACCCAATGTTTTTGATACTTCATCATTAACCAGTGTAGCAAAACCTGAAAGAGCAGCATTTATCCTTGTAATAAGTTTCTGGTTATGATCCAAAGCCCCTAATGCGGACAATATCTGTGTGGGAAGGGTTTTCTGTGTATCGATAGTTTCCTGGCGTGTAATGGTCTGTATTCTGAAATGTTCAGTAAATACTTCTTGTTTGTTCTCTGAACTATTAAATGTTGGATTTGCTATGACATTTCCATTGACATCAGTAGTGTAATTTTTTAATTTAGTCACACCTGATTTATATGCGGATCTGTGAACCGCAAAATCAACCATTTTTTCTCTATTGGTACTTCCGTCAGGATTAAACTCCCATGCTTTTTTTGCCATTTCCTCAACAGCAGCACTATAAGATTCCTTATTTTCAAATAATCTCTCATTATATTCATTCCAATATTTCTCTCCAAGGAATGTTCTCATTAAAGTCTGATAGTAAATATGATTCTTAAACTGACTGAACGTAATGGGCATCATTGCCATTTTAAGATATACTTCTTTGTTCTTAATAGGATCGTAGTACTTATATACAGGTTTCAAAGCTCCCTGATATATATTTCCAATAGCATCACCAGAAGAGTGCTGCATCATTTTATAACTTACTGGATTTGCCGGAACAAAACCATTGGTATGTAAATCATGATATGGATCTGTCTTTTCATCAAATAATTCATTGAACCCGGGAATATCATTAAAGGCAATAAAATTCATTTTAGAACCTATGCCATTGCCATCCTGGGCGACCATTGTAGTACCCGGTGCATTATCTCCTGCAGCTCTTTTAATGAAATCAGTGATATCCTGATAATAAATAGAAGGACCCCTGTATAATGGAGATATTGTTTCATTCATCATATGGAACATCCAGTACATTGTTTCAAGAAATGGATGCCATTCTCCTTCAATTGAAGTTTCTCCATGAAGTATTGATTTTTTAACAGAAGGCATCATGAAGTTTTTCTCAGCAATACCTTCATTGAATGTTTTAATTAATTCATTATATCTGATTTTCTCAGTAGAATGTTTAATTATAAGAGTGTTTTTTACATCAGGATTTTGTTCTTCTTTTATCTGAAGATCTAATTTTTTAAGAGTCGATTTTCTTTCAGCATATAACTGTGCAAGTGTAATATTTAATGTTTCACCTGTTTCTTCATCCACTTCTTGCTGATATATTCCGAAATGAGAAAATTTAGAAAGAATTTGTTTGGGTAATACATATCCACTTTCATTTATCAACTTACCGAAATTCAAAAATTGATCATGATGTGCTTTCCTTATTAAATTGTATTTACCACCTTCTGTTTCGGCATTCCATTTCTGTGAAAATGCTTCATTGTAAACATTATCAGAAGCAAATGCTCTTCCTGGTAAAAAAGTATTACCTTTTATTACAAAATGAACATTTTCCTCTAAACGAAAACGTACATCCATTCCAGCAGAACTATTAGGACTTATTGTAGATATGTAATTATTGAATTCTGCAGTAGACATTTTAAATTCACGCATTATGTCTTTATTTGCTAATTTTCTAACGCGATCATAATACCGTACAATATCATCAATGATACTTACCATATGAGTTTCATCAACTATATATTGAAATTTACCTAATTCATCATTGTATTCAATCTTAAATAATTTGATTTTGTTTCCCTGGTCCATAGCATAAGTCGGAAGTATAGGAGAGAAATTCTTATCAGAAAATGTTTCAAACATTACAGGATAAGTATCAGATGTTGTTTTGTTACTCATATAATCATCAGTCAACTCAATCATATAAGAAAGAACATCCTTTATAGTCATATTCTTAAACTGTGATGCCTTAAATACTTTTTCTAATCCAAAATTACGGGCATATGGTTCCCATCCTAATTTACCATTTAATGCGGCATTATTGTAAACAATAGTGGTTTTCCCTTTTTTATCTTTTTCAATAGAATATAACGGGGATCCTTTTGTATCTTCTGTCTTAATACGAGTCTGTATATTAGCAACAGTCTGTGATGATCCAGAATTCCATAACTCAGCAAACAAAGAACTGTATATATGAATATAAACAGGTTCATCGTCAACATTCATGATCATCCTATTATTATCATAACGACCTTCATAAATAAGTCCTTTTGCTATTTCTTTGAAGAAAGTAAATATTTGATCAGGAATATAAAGTTTCATCTTTAGATTAATGATATTCTCACCAACTTCAATTTTCTTTATATCTTCTGCTTGAAATCCATTGTCTTTATAGTACGTATCGAGTAATTCCTTTAACTCAGGAAAATTCATATAAGTTATCTTTTTCCCTTTATCATCAACACCTAATTTACTGTTTACCTGAGTTTCTATTTCTCTTATATAATCTTTGTTAGGAATAATGACGCCCTTATCATCGACTAATAACAATTTGTTTTCGTCAACGTCTTTAAAAGCTAAATCTGCACTTGTACTAATTGCAGACGAAACAGCAAGACCGGCCACCATATAAAAAAACTGTTGACCAAGTGTTTGATTATTGACAGTACCAAGAACCTCACTATCAGATAATCTTTTAGATAAACCTAAAAACTCAGATATTGCATTATAATCTACTGCAGCAATTCTCCATGTACTTGTAGATATTATTAATCTATCAGTAGATACTTCATACAATCCCATAACAGGATTCTTTCCTGTACTTTTATGAAATACATATCTTCTTTTTGGACCAATAAAAGTTTCACTAATTCTTTTAGCAATAGTAGATTTATCAGAAGTAAGAACCGAATCTCGCATTATTTTTCTTAAATCAGCTTTTACTACATTCTCAAGATTCTTACCAAATTCTTCAAAATCTATACTGCCATCTTTATTGACAGTTCCTTTTATAGCTGCAAGTGTTTGTAATGACTGATAATAAGAAACTATTCCATTAAGCATTGCCCTGGCCTCATATACTTTATCATTGATCCTTTCCTTCATATCAGGAAATGCCTGTTTCAAATCTTCAGCATGTTCGATAAAATACACCATTCCCCAGTCAGCAAAACTGGTTTTTAATTCTTCGTTATCCCTGGTAATGATATCTTCGACTTCATAACCATTATTTTCCTCACCAAATTCATGAAGGAAACTATAAATGATATTTTTATGTTCTGTATTTACGGACTTCTTTGTTAACTCCCCACGCATAGATTTAATAATCTCCGCAATAGTAGGATTAGTTCCTTTTTGTTTTAAAGTAGCAACAGTATCAATTAATATATATTGCAAAGTAGCCTCTCTGATGAATTTGTGTTGTCTTTCACCTGTTTTGTGACTATAATAAGTAAGTGACGAAAGGATTTTACGTAACATGGGAGATTGTGATGTCATTGGATCAAATAATTCATTATCCCTTTTAATCACATTGGTTCCTTTATTACCTGTAGGAGAATTTTTAGAATCAGAAAATGTTAAATTAATTGCTCTTTCAACGTCAATATTCTCAAATAGATCTTGCATTAATGAATACATCACTTCTGGTTGCTGAGCAAACCTATTAATGATATATCGTTCAATGGCATTATCATTCATCTCAGATTCTCTTCTATTCACAACAGCAATACTGAGAACATTCGGAGACATGTCATTTACATTACCTTCGAAATAATTATAAAGTTTACCAGTTTGTTGTGTTTCTTCATTGGTTATCTCTCTTACACGTACAGTAACATTTGTAGGTAATGATTCATCAAGTTCACGATATAATGTTCTCATAGCCAATAACTGCATGCCATAAGTAAGATTATAGTGTTTCAAATTCCTTCCAAATGATGAGAAATTTTTCCAATCAGGAATTAATTTAAAAATAGTAGCCATTCTTTTTGCATCACCAGGGAAAACATTATCTACAAGTTCTTTCATATCCAAAGAATTGTAGTAATTATTAGGACGCATTTCAAAAGTATAACCATCACTCTGATTCATTGCCGGCTGATCACGATAATAACCACTTCTTGCAGAATACATGAATGCATTAAGATGATTATTGTATAAACCCCACTGCTGAGCAACGCGAGTAACCCACATCACGAACTTACGAAGATATTCTTCTAAAATAGTAGTAGCTTTTCTAATCGGTTTAGTTTCAAATAAACTTGCTATATATTCATGAACTCCAATATATGATAAGTCCTTATATCCTTTCCTTACCATTTGATTTCTGGCATCAGCAATGATCTTCTCCCGCATTTCAGGTCTTACCATATAATGCAAGATAAAATGTATTGCCTCATGTCTTCCTACTGCCTTATGAACCCTTCCTCTTACCGTACTTATTTCAATTAATCCATCCCTTACGGCCCCCCACAAATTAACACCATCATTAGAAAGCACAAAACCATTAGGATCTACAAATAATTTTGTATCGACAAGATTACCTATAAGATTATAAAGTTCTGCACGCATCAACGATTCTTCAATCAGATCATCATCCGTAAACTCACCATCAATTCTTTTAAATGGAGCAAAAGTAGAAGCTGGCGCCGGTTTACTCTTTATATTTTTGGGTACTGATACATGAAATTCTCTTTGTGATATTGATGAAACTTTAGTAACAAGATTTTCGGTACGAACTATTTTTTCACCAGTAGTTTTATCAAGATCAAATGCGGTCATGTAAAACTTAACACTATTTTTTTCTGCCATTTCTCTTATACGTTCAAGAGTCCTGGAAATATTTTTCATTTTATATTCTGTAGACTGTCCTTTGAATGTGATCTTCTTTCCGATATTCATATAATTATCAAACTCAGAATTCTTCTTTAGAACACTCTTATTATGCATAAGAAACTGATAAAATTCAGTAGTTCTTAATGTTTTCCATAATTGACTTGCATTAGATCCGGCATCTTTTAATTTCTTCTCTTCGAAAATTTCAATTTCTTCTTTTGTGGAATTCTTTGGAGCTTCCTCTTTCATCAATTCCTCTATACGGTCCAATACTTCTTTGATGATAAGTTTATTATCATCATAATTTTTCATTATTGTACCAAGAATATACGCTGAATCAACTTCGCGGCTATCGAATTGTATTGACACATTCTCTTGTTGCTTTCCTCTGTTTACAGTAACATAGAAATGTGTTTTTCCAGCTTGTTGTTCTGCTTTAGGTTTACCTTCAACAGTCAAACCCTGGAAATCCATTTGTTCTTCAAAATCTTTATATGATTTATTGTTATTACTAAAACTAACATTTAATTCTCTGTTTTTCATAGTGACATTAGTACTTACAATGCCATTATTCTGCATACCAACACGTATGTTATTTAGTAATTCAGTATTATATTCAATGTTTAATTTGCGTAATTCTGCATCAGGATCTCCAGCAAATGCATTTTTAAATATTTCTTCTGTTGTCTTTGTTCCTTTTATGAAAGCATCAATATCAACATCAGAAACATAATTTCTTGTTCCGTCACTATTTTTAAAATTGATATCAGGTTTTCCAAGAGAACCAATTATATGAAATCCATATCTTTTAAATGTATCGATATCATTAATGCCATATTTCTTTAAAATAGGTAAATTTTTAATCAGTTTATCTATTTGTTTGTCATTCAACTCAACAGTAACAGCATAACCAGTATTACCAATAATAGGAAGAATATTTCCATCGGTATCAATTTGTAAGAATGGGAGATTCTGATAAACTCTCATTATATAATTCTTACTCCTATCATCAATAGTAGCAGAAATATCATTTTTAATAGATAGGAAAGGATTATGTATATCTCCAAAAACGTCTTTGATATCCCAATAACCTTTTCTATATGTCGGAAGTAATTTCTCCAAAGGATCTACGCCCCAACCCTGAAATCCTAATACCAATGTATGGGCATTACTGGAATAAAAAGTTCCTTCATTTTTGAAACGAACAGCTGACGACTTCCATAACGGAGGATTCTGTGGATCATAAGGTAAAAAATTCTCTGTTTGACGATAAGTAAACTTCTCTACATTGTCATTTTTATTATTCTTCATCCAGACAGCAATCTTTGGAGTCTTTACACCTGTTTGGGTTAAAGAATCAACTCTATAAACTATATTGTCTTTTGGAGAATAAAATCTATTGCCTACTGCATACTTTGTATTTTTATCATCAATAATGACTCTCTCATTTTCCATGTATTCTTCTTCGGAAACAAGAATGGTTTTGTCATTGAATGGAATACTACTGGCAATATTCATTTTAGAAGGACCGGTCATAGTAATTATACTTTTTGAAAGTTCATCTTCATTAAGTACAAAAGTACCACCATAGGTAGCATCATTTCTTCCATTGACCGTTGTTTCAACTACATTATAAAGAACTGTTTTATTGATATGATAACCATTAGCAGTTAATAATGCTGCATAAGCGGCCATCTTTTCAACCTGTTGTGTTTCGTAACCCTTTACTGCAGACTTGGTAAACCAAAAATCGATAATATCTACTATCGGTACTATCTTTCCATTGACCTCATGTGTACCTACTATTTTTACCATTGCAGGCATGCCCTGGATATCACCAAAGGATATAACTGGGTTTATTAAAGTCAAAGGATTACTCATTAACGATGTTAACTCATTGGTAAAATACAACGAATTAAGTACTGATTTTGCAAAACGATATGCTTCATCAATACCTACTAGACTAGAATATTCTTTAGCAGAATCATTTAAATATTTGAGAAATTCATTCTGCTGTTCTTCCGTAAAATTACCATAGTCCAACGACATATTATAACGTAAAGCGGCAACAAAGACTTTATTTCGTGCCTGGTTCTCTACATTAACTGTCGACGACCAATTAACAAATGAAGTTGCACTTACTTTTTTCGCATCACGCACATTTGCTTTTATCCTTTCAATCTCTTCCTGTACTTTTACAAGAACTTCTGGTTCATTCTGCAAATCAAGATTACGATTAAAAGAAAATACCGGTGGAGGATTAACAATATCCTTATAGGTACTTGGACCAACGATATTATCTAATCGGGTTATTGCTTTATTTCTGTCTATCTGTTGTTGCGCTAAATCTTCTGCAGCTTTTATAATAGGATCTTGCGATACATTTACCATGCCAGGAATCCAATCAAGTTCCTGTGGATTATAAAGGAAATCAGGTCCTACCATTTCAAAGAAATTGACAGCCCGGGAACTAGCAGTAAGTAAAGAACGAATAAACACATTTCTTTTATCAGAATCGCTTATATCCATTCTATCATCATGAAACACATCACATGCAAAATATACTTTTTTGGATGATAAACCGGAAACAGTAAGATCCGGATTGAGCATATCATATGTCAAAAACTTAATAAAAGGAAGATAATTCTGTAATTGGGTAGCATATTTTCCACTGACAATAGCATCGGTATAATCTTTATAATTCAAGAATATAAGTAAAACATCAGTTGCTACTGCACCAGGATCGTTCTTGACAGTATTAATAAAATCTTCAATAACCTGATCAATATTTTGCCTGTGTTTGTAACCATAGTTAGAATCACTTGTATGAAGTGCACCAGGAAGAATAATGTTATCCATCTGTTCCGTTGACAATCGCTTTGTAGTACGCAAATAAGACTGTAACTGATACAATATCTCAACACCAGTCCTAAATACCTCTACAATCGGAAGTGTTCTCTCCCCAATCATGTTCATGCGCGGGAGACCGGTAAAGAATGTAGAGCCACCTTTTGCATTATCTTCAGGGATCATTTGAGTATCGTCACCTAAAATTATGACAGGGCGTTTATTATCCTTTAGAATATCATTTTGCAATTCATTATAGATCTGATCACCGTACTGACTTGCTTCATCAATGAATACTAAATCCACATCATCAGCAATCGATGAATCAGCAACTTTATTCATTAAATCAGGCATCAATAAACTTTTGTAATCTACCACACCTAACTGTTTTAAAAGTTCAAGATTATCAGAATGCTGTTTAGCTAGTGCATTGTTAGTAGAATAAACAGATACTTTCACTTTTTTATCGCGAAGGGTTGCTACTGTTTCAATTGTGTTTGACATAACAACCGTACTCTTCCCTGCACCACCGAAACCACGAACAACCAAAGTACCTGGTATATAATTTCCAGCTATACTTAATATTTTTACATAATCAGTATTGGCATTAGGAGTCATTGAAAACATTACCATATGTGTAATGAGATCCTCCTGTGCTATAGTAGCAACCTTGTCATTGATTTTTTTCTGTTTTTTTGTTTTAAGGACGTCACGATAAGCTTGGCGTGCCTGAGAGTATGTATAACGGGTTTTGCCATCTTTCTGTACTTGCCCAAATAAATGCAGTCTTGCGGTCATTGTAACAATTAACCACCATTTCTGTGCTTTTTCAGGATTAGTACCTTTCTTTTCCATTTCTTCTCTGGAAAAAGTACCACCATATTTTAACAGTTCACTTTCTATAAATGTTCCTGAGTTAAATTCATTGAGGAAATCATAACCATTATTAGCGAAATCAGGTTTCTTTAAATTGTCAAGAATATAATCATAAACAACTTTTGAATCCTTACATAGATTGTCAAGTTGTATGGTTACCAATTTATCTAATTGTTCATACAGACTTATTGCCTTTCCTTTTTTACCTTCTGTTTTAGCAGTCTGACTATCATCAGTAAAAGCATCAAATATCATTTGGATGCCATTCTTTCCTGTCAATCCATTCTTACTAAGGAAATCATCTATATCGACAAGACTAACACTTGGTTGATTCTGTAATGCAGCAAACTCTATAACCATACGTTTATGATCGAGGCGCATGCAGGCTTCTTTGAATTGTGATGTCTCCTTACTTGCAACATGACTTTCGGCCCATACCTTAACATCATTAACTTCAATAGCTTTATTTCTGATAATATTTTTTAATATATCTCTCTCTTCGGCACTTATCTGTAATTGTTCATCACCAAATGTAAGAGCATGTTCAACATAATCAGGATTTTTTTCAAGAGTATCTATATGAATACCAAGACGTGTTAAGAAATAATTTAATCTATTTAGTCCATTTAAGGAATTCTGCATTAACGCAGATATCACTCCGGGATTTTCAACAGTAACTTTTTCAGCAGCAAGTTTTTTGTAATTTTCTAATGTAGTACCACCAGCGATCTTGTTTATGAAAGCAACAAAAGCTTCATGTTTTAATTTTTGTTGTAACTCAGAAGTTAATTCATCAAAATTATTAATCTGATTAATTGGATTAGCAAAATTTTGTGTTCCAATTGCTATACTTTCATCCATTGCTTCAAATGACTTAAGTATGGAATCAATATTTCCTTCATTGTCCAATACTGCCTGTTTCTTTGCAATAGCTTCCGGAGAAAGACCTTTTGTATTCTGTGTTTGATAATTTTCGAATTCCCCTACAAGATGATTATTTGCCTCATCACTCATAGTCTGGAATGTTCCAAGTAAAGAAGTTATTGATGATTTGACTTTAGCATCGAGATTCGGAGTTGCCCTGGCAATATTCACAACCTCATGAACACTATTAATAAGATCTTGATAACTATCGGTAATAGCTTTTACATCCGAAGTTTCTAATTTACCTTTTTCAAAATTTGCAATATTATGAGAACCTTTTGAACCTAAAACAGTATTCAATGTATTCTGTAGTTCTGTTAATTTATCAGTAAGAACAGTAGTATCAGTTTGGTTGTATTTTTTAAATTCTTCATTTATCGCTGCAATTCTTTCAGTAATATTTGATTTGAATTCTTCAGAATCATTAAAGAATAAATCGATAGCATTCATTCCTCCTGTTAATAATGGATTCGCATAAATAGCATAAAATGTAGACCATCCATTTTTGTGACCATTTTTTAATAAATCTGTTTTTTTCTCAGCCTTAAAAGTATTTACTTTTTCATCATATTCTGCTTGTGTTGCCTCTCCTTTTTCTACTTTCTTTAATAATTTTTGATATTTTGCAGCTGCTAAATCTTCAACAAATTTATCACGATACTTATCCATTTCCATAAAATTAAGAAACCTTTCAGTATAAGCCCAAGAAGTTTTTCCTTCTTTTGCTGGAAGTTTCTTTTTCTTCATTCCTTCTTCTATGACTTCCGTCTCTTTGGATGTACCATATTTTAAAGTATAATCTGTCTTGGACATTGTAAGATAATCGTAATCCTTCTGCTTCTGATCGATCTCAGCAAGTATTCCTTCTTCGGTAAGATTTTTTACATTAGGATCATTGGCACGCACTTTCTGCAGATCTACTGCTAATGATTTTAATTTAACTTTCAAATTAATTGCATCAAGGATCATCGTACTTTCACCCATCATCTTAGCAGTGAATTCAGGACTTGTCATTTCACCTTCCTGAATTATATTGGTAATAAGATCTACATCTTGCCAGAATAAATCATGATTCTTTTGTGCCTGAGAAAGAACGGTTCCTTTTTCTTCTTCTTTAATAGTAACACCATTCTCATCAATATGGGTATAACCAAACTCTCCTGTGGGAATATGAGATTGAGTAACCTCCATATACTTTTGTTTCAATGAAGGATTCTTTGCTATATCATAAGCTATTTTATGAATAGTACGTTTTTCATTCTGTCCTTTATTGACACCAACTATCTTTCCCATACCAAGCAATATGAATGTACTAAAAAAAGCTGCAGGAGCATCAGTCCATCCAAATTCTTCGCTTAGATTCTTTTCTCCTTTTATTACTGCATTTGAAAATTCATATTCATCCTGTTCAGCTTGCCATTTTTCCTCATCAATCTGTTTCTTGGCACCAGTAGGTTCGATTCTATAATATCTTTCAACTCCGGCACGATCCGTACCTGTTGTCCAGGTAACACCATCAAAACGACTTTTAGTATTTAAAGCACTTGCAAATGCCAACGAATTATAAGTATAAGCAATACCCATATCCATTGCATTTTCTACAAGTTCTTCAGAACCTTCTTCTACACCACCAGCAAAACCTCTTACTGCTACATTTTTACTACTGGCTAATTTTGTTAACCAACTATCAGGACTCTTTATAAAAGTGTTGTATGCTTTTTTAAAGATACCAGCTTTCACTTCATTGGAAAGTCCATTAACAGAAGTTCCTTTTTTAATAGCTGCTTCTTTTAAATTCTGACGAATAGCAGGGAGTACCAAATTCTTCATATCCCTACCCCATATATTCTGGACAACATTTGTTCTAAATATACTCTCAGAGAGATATGTAGCAACAGCAAAAGGAGCCCACCATTTCGCGGACTCAGTATCAGGGATTCCCAATTTCTTCATTTCCTGTCTGAACATACCTCCAGCCTCAACAGATCCTAAAACCATCGACGTTTTATTAGCAAGACTAGAAGCTTTTGAAAACCCAAGAAGTCCACGCGAACCGGCACCTACAAGATATGATGAAGCAATCAACGGGGCCATCTGTCCAACACCATCGAACGTTCCAAATATGAAAGCATTTAAATCGTTAAAATATCCTTCTTTCTCATCATTGTTCTGCCTGGTTTGTTGATTAGCCCAGTTAGTCCAATTATTGCCAACTCTATCAGTCCAGAGGATATCTTTATTTTCTCCACCAAATTTATCTTTATTGGTAGTAAAAAAAGCTTTATTGAAATTCTGTAATGCATTTAATTGTGAATCGTATGATTTATAAGAATCCCCGGCGACATCAATTAACTGACCAATTCCAGAAGCGAATTTCATTACACCACTTATTGTTCCCCTGACATGAGATCCAAAGAAATTAGAAGTCAGTGATCTGTCACCAAGCCAACTTGCAAGTTTTATCTCATCACCATTAATGAACTCATTATCTTCAGATTCTTTCCAATAAGTATATGGAGTATTTATCATATCTCCATACATTCTTTTCATCCTATTGAGTGGTTTGTCAGTACTGAGAGGTTCCCATAGACCTGATTTTGTCATAACCATTCCTACGTTAGTAGCTGCCTCATCATCATGCATAAGAGGAATTTCACCAAATGGAGTATACGCTATTGTAGGTATAGTAGGTCTTAATAAAGGAGTTGAGGTCTGTTGATACTTACGCATAGCCGTTGAAGTACCCTCAGTTATTGGTAACCAAAATTTATTAGTTTGTCCGGCTGTAAACTGACCTTTTTTATAAAGATCGTATTGTGCTTCTATCTCTGGATATATTTCATCCCATTTAGTAGGATCTACAGTAGGATATTTTTTTGCTAAAGATTCCTTAGAATATAATACGGGTTCAGCATCATAATTATTACTCTCATGCCAGATGTCACCAAGATCATCACCCTTTAATAATCGTGAAGCAAAATCTAAATTATTAGAAAAAGTCTTATCTCTAAAATTTATATTTACCGGTTCAGTTTTTATAGTTTCGTCTATAGGCATATTAATAATTATTTAGTAGTAATATCACTTTCAACATCAGTTGCCATATTATTTATAAATCCACTTTCAATAGCAGTAAATAATTTACTGGAACCAGCAGTTGTCCATTTTTGATCTTTTACCCAATCTCCATCAATAGTTAATGGAACCATATAAAAATCATCAGAAGCTGCGGTATATCCATTAGTAGTTAACATTAAACCTTCTTCAGCTGTTAACGAACCTACATTTAAACCAAACGTTTCGAGAAACGATCCATCTTTTATAAATTGTTTAATTCTTGGATCAGTATAATCTACTAACTCTAATTCTCCACTAGTATTTGGTAAATATCCTTTTAATTTACTTAAAGCTGCATCCGATTTATCTACCAATACAACAACATTTGTATAGGGTTTACCATTAAGTACAAATTGAGATTCTGCTTTAATAATCATTGGTTCTTTTTTATTAGTAGCAGTAAAATCTGTTATGGCTGTCATGCCAACACCAACAGGATTATGTTTGGAAACTTTATCAAAAGTAATTCCATTATTAACTTGAACATCTGTCCTTATACTTGTTTGAATAATATCAGCCCCATATTTCTGAACATTTTCTGGTCCTACCATTAATGCAGTTGTTATCTGATTTTTTTCATCTTTATATAATTTCCAATTAAAAGGATTCCATACAGTTAATCCTGGATACATACGTGCTAAAGCAGTATATTCTTCTCCTGTTTTTGCTTGTGTTTGTGCTGAAATAACTCCTTTTATAATTGTTTTCTGATCTTTAGCCGAAACTAAATTCCATGCAGTTTTATTAATCATATCATCAGTAATTGATGTTTCAGAATATCCTGTAGCTTTGAGTTTTTCTTTTGCAGCAGTTTTATATTGATTTAACAAATAACTAGCAGAAGTAGACGTCAATCCATTAACCTTACTTAAATTAGCAGCAACTTCACCCAAATCCAAAACTCCTGTTTTCCAATCAAGATTTTTTTCTCCTAAAAGATTTTTCGACTGATCATATTCTAATAATTCCCAATAATTAACATTATCACCAGTTCCACCACCACCGCCTGCAGCATTTGGATTATCCATTGTAGTATAACCAATAGAGGGTTTATAAGTTTGTAATCCTGTTTTCTGTTCAATAATTTTTTGTTCTAACCATTCATCAAATGTTCTTTTAGTAGACTTTAATCCATGCATTGCATCTTCATCTTCAATATATTCATCCTGTCCTTGTGCATTTTGTTTGGTTTCATATTCCCACGCATCGGGATCTCCATTCCATAAATCTCTATTATATGCTTCTTTTGCACTGGCAAGATCATCACCTTCCAATAAATTCTTTACTCCGGCACCATGAGTTGTTAACCAAGCAGAATAATTACCTTCATAAGTACCATGTTTAAATACATATTTATTTGGATTTCCATAGACATCTGTTCCTACATCAACATCTTGTGCGGCGAATCCAAGGTCACCACCAGAAGTAGTCTTTAATCTTTCAAGATATGATGTCATTTTTGTAGTCCAGTCTGCAGAACTATCAAAACCGGTAGAAAACTGTGGTTTACGAATCACCCCATTTGCATCAGCAGTGTAATATTTATTGATCAGATCATTCTTGTCTTGAACAGTAATAGGTATGGCACCATTTGACCATAAAGTAGCAACATCTGAAGCACTGACTTCTTCAAAAGATCCATCTTTTTTTGTAATAATACCGGTATATTGTCCTGTCGTAGGATTGTAGTCATACTGCCCACCGGACTTTTTTGTACTATTTACTATTGCTTCATTTTTTACATATGCTTCATAATTCTGTTCTGTGAATTGTTTGTTTTCAGCAAGTTTTGTAGCCTTTCTATTAAGTACTGTAAGTTCTTCAACAAGCGCCTTTCCTTCGTCAGTTTTTATATATCCTAATGGATCACCACTCATTTTCATTCCAGACATCAATCTACTTGAAACATCAGCAACCTCTTCATCAAATAATTGTTTTTTTTCCGTCACATATTGATGTTGTCCTTCCATGCCCGGAAATGGTTTTGCACCTTTTTTACTACTTCCAGATTTCGATGTACTCGAACCGCCCATAAGTGCAGCATAAGTAAGTAAACCCTTGGGAGCTTTGAATTCCCATGAGTCAGGTTGGTATAATGGATATTCCGGCTGGCCGTCTTTTAAAGCATCAAGTATTGCCATAACATTAAATTTTTAACCTGTATAACCTGTAATATTACCGTCTTTATCATAAATGGTTTTATAATCTTCTTCTGCAGTTTCAGTAACAAGATTTGGAGCTATCAATTTCATCATCGCAAGAGCTTCTTCTGTAGATGCACCATTCTTTATAAGATTATAATACATCGTCTGTTGATTCATTGATTCATCAATCTCGAATTTATTTTTAATTCTATCATTGATCATCTTACTATTAGCAGTCAACTGTGCAGCCATAGTCTGAGAACGCATTAATCCGGTTTCTTTAAGAGCAGCATTATTAGCCACCTCAGTAGTATAAGAAGCTAAACTATTTGCGGTATCTGCTTCTGCAACACTTTTTCTATTTGCCTGATCAATAGTAGAAACATCTTGTGCAATACCGGCATATGCTTTTGCCTGCGCGTCCATCATTGTACCAAGATTAGATCCTATATATTCAGGTTTGCCAAGTTCCCTGGAGACTTTATTTGCAGTACCAAGAGATAATGCTAGTGCATTGTCAACAAGACCTTTTTCTGATCCATAGATATTTCCATAAACGGCGGGGATAGACATTGGAGGGGCAGGAAGATCTTCTTTCTTTGCAAATGCATTAGATAAATAAGCAAGTCCACCTGTTGCAACATCACCAATAGTTTTTACATCATTGTATGTTTTTGCCTCCGCATGTTGTTTCTGTAAACTTTCATACCAATTGTCAAGCCATGTAGGCGCAACTGATGGTCCGGAAAAAGTAGGTTTGGGTTCCCATTTTTCAGTATTTTTGTTTCTTGTAACAGCAGACTCATTACCAGTACTGAGTATATTTGGACTTACTGTTCCTGATTCATCTGCAATAAACTTTGGTTGCGCATCGGTCATATTGATATCTTCACCATCAGTCCATTCATTAGCAAGAACTTCTTTTTTAGTAGTCGTAGGAGGTGTATAAACAGGAAAATTTTTACTTCCCATATTTTTCATAGCAGCCAAAGAAGTCGCATCAGTAACAGGAGTCCATGTCAATTTACTTAAATCTGTTTTTTGATCATAGTCTTTTACCCAAGAATAAGCACCTGTTTTATCTTTCTTGTAAATCTGTTTTGGATCAGTAGCGCTTGTCCAATATTCTTCATCTGTTGGAGCAGGCATACTTCCAGGAAAAGGAGGTAATAGTGGCATATCGTCAGTTTATTTTATATTATACATATTTGAATAATATTCAAGTAACGCGTTCATTCCCTGATCAGCTTTCTTATTTTGAAAGCCAGTATAACCAGGAAGTGATATCGGAGAAAAATTATTTTTGAATAAAGAATTTGTTTGTTGTATTCCTTGTGGAACATTAAGTACTGCCGGCTTCTGATAAGCTGCATTCATAGATTCAGGAGTTACATTTAAATCAACATTACTATTAAATCCTGTTTTCTTAGTATTATCGGTAATTGATGGAATCTTCTGAACGGTACTTAAAAGATCTTTATAAGTACTAGGTTTTTTCAATAATGTATTCAATTCAGATTTTGCAGTCTTAACAAATGGTGCAGTTTTAGTTGCGATATTTGCCACCTGATCAACCATAGGAGTAACCTCTCCTACAGTTCCGGCAACATTCGCACCTTCCATAACAATATTTGTAGGTTGAGAGATACCGGATAGCATTCCGGCCATCTTGGGTGCATTTTCAACAGCACCTGTTCCCATAGACCAATGACTTGCAGTTGTTCCGGCAACGTTGGCAATATTTGAAGCGCCACTTGCACCATTTCCGGCAAGTGAAATACCAGAACCCACTCCAGTGGCACCGAGAGCTCCGGCGGCAAGACCAACAACTCCTGATATAGTATCATAAGTAGAATTAGGATCTTTCCATGATCCAGTTTTACCAATACGGTTTTGTCTTTGTCCGACACTTGTTCCTATTGCATACGGATCAGTAGAAGCAACCGAAACATTCTTATCCCATATACTTTCATCAGGTAATGCAGCACCCATTATTGAAGATGCGACACTTACGCCTGCAAGAAATCCGGGAACAGCACCAACACCAAAATTCCATCCACCGCCAGCAACAGCACCAATAACACCACCGAGACCCGTACCGATACTTCTTACCCAGTGTTTCCACCTATTTGAATTTGCCATAATTTTATGAATTTGATGATATAAAAGTAGTAATTATATTCTTAATCCACCCCTGTACTCTTTTTGCATACGTCAAAGTGATCTTTATCCATTCTCCACGCATTTCTGATCCAGTAATGAACTCATCATTATTTGCAGAAGTTTGAACATTTACGGGCCAATTCCATTTATGTTCATGATGAATAGGATTTCTCCAGAAATTTATTGGCGTTTGGAAATCATCAAAAGTATCTCCCGGGGCAGCTGATGCTTGATATGTAGTTTCATAATCAATTCGCGAAAAAGGAGTATTCTGTGATTCACAAAGTACCCATGTATAAAGTTTCGATATTGCAGAATAATTTTCCGTTTCTCCAATTACACCATTTATAATAATTGATATCTGAGCTGGAACAAAAATATTATTATTAAAAGTACATATCGGACCTTTGTTATGTAAATAAACACGATTACTTTCAGCACTGAAAAAGTCACGATTGATATATCCGTACCAATAATTATTAACACCTAGTTCAGAAGTAAAAAAATCAAGGTCCTCATTAAAGATTAATGTCCTTGAAAGATCTTCATATACAGCTCTTGCATGAACGTGGCAACGCTGGCCGCTGTCTTTGTAATAGATAAAAATATAGTTATGATCAGTGTCAAAATATAGTTGCCCCGAAACCATTGTCATTCCATTGACATACTCAGTTATTGGTAAGTTTTCAACATCTGATTGTAAATAACCCATAGTATTCATCCAAGAAGTAAAACATGCAGTAACAGTATTCCACTGCCATACATAATGAGAAAGTTGCCTTTTAATTAATGTGAATAGTATCTCATGATTTTCCGGATCATAACCAACGACAATACCTTCTCCATTCGCTGGAGTATCTTTTAATTGATTAAGAATATCCGTCCTTGTATTTATTGAATTAGAAAAATCGAATAACCATTTATCAATCATTTTTTCCTGAGAAAGAGATTGTACCGCCATAGATCTTGTACCAATAGCAGTCTGGCCAGCTTTAACTTTCCACAATACTCTTTTCTTCCAATCCCACCCATAGATACCTGTAAATCCTTTACATATTGACCACTGATGCTGTGTTCCATAATATGCCAATATATTTATCTTATCCGAAAGTATTGGACCAAGACCAAGTGTAAGTTCTCCTGCCGTTGTTGGGGCCTTTAATGCTTCCTCATTAATATAATGTTCATTAATTGCACCTTCCTGAATAGAAATAAGTGTTTCTTCAATATGTTCGATAGACATTATCTGTCCAAACTGTAAATCAAAATCTTTGTAATCATTGATTTGAAGATTTCTGTAATTGTCAACATAAGCAAAAGGAACTTTTTTAGGACTATGACGAATTCTTGTTTTCTTTATTGTATTTTGAGTATTCGGAAGATTTGAATCATATCCCAAAAAGATATCGATTGATAATTGCCGATGATATCCATGATTATAAAGAAAAGATTCATAACCTTCATACGATAATGGATAAAGAGCCCAGTCTGGAACAGCCATAGGATAGAACTGAGGACTGTAAGCATTAACATTGTCCATGTGTCGCATAGCAGAATTGACTGCATTCTCAGTGACAATACCCAAGACAACACCATGACAATACCGAACTCTATCCGCAATAGATACAGTAGCATCAAAAACAGGACCTGTATCATTTGTGAAATGAGTAGGGAATCCATCACCAGTACCACCACATCCGGCACCTACGGAATCTGCAGCATCACCTTTAAATCCTGAAGGATCCCATGTAGCCTGTTTGAAAAATGTTTTTTGCAGAAAACAATCACCGCGACCTAATAATTGAGTTACCGGAAAAATATAATTTCCACTTTGATTAACAAAAGGAATAGCTTCTGAAATTTTATAATATTGTAATTGAGGACCTACAGCATACCAGGTCGCAAGATTGGAATTAAGATCTTCAGGTCTTTTAGAATAAAGATTTACTATATCTAGATTATAATTATCCTGAACTATGCCTGGTATATCTGCATCTTCTTCAATAGCAATAAATGGAGCTGTTCGAAGATTTCTTGTTGACCATTCTCTTTTATTACTACTATCATAAGCATATAAAAGACAATTTTGATGAGAAGTATTATTTCCATTAATATCATTAATATCATATGTCTCATTAACAAAACCAAGAGCAGTAGGATATGAAGGAACACGATGTAATCCATCCCTGCCAACATCTTCTTTTCCTACAACATTTGAAGATAAGAATCCAGGCAGAACTCTATCAATATATTTTCCATATTGCATTTCATTAATATATTTATATGGAACTACATCATCATAACTTGCAAAACCATAAGGTGGATATCCAAAAAACCAATAATCGTATGAACCAGGATTTGGTTCAACAAAATTATGCGCAGTCTTTGCTACACGTTGAATATATTCAATATCAGAAATATCAAGATTTCTATTTAATAAATGATCTGGACAGAAAACACCATATTTCTTTGGTTGAATGAACCATCTTGAACTAAAATATCTCCAATCTGTATTACCTCCATTATAATTATAATACAACATTGGCATATATGCACGATAAATAGGAATAACTAATTCCATATAAGTAGAATTCGCTGCTCCTGCCGGATTACAAACATTACCCGCAACATTCGTTGAGTTATCGGCCCATCCTTTAAATGGATTCTGAGCTTCATTACCAGCACCAGTAAATTTCACAAGTGGTTGTCCATGTTTACCTGATAATCCAACTTCATCTAAATGTGTCACGACATCTTGATTATCCCATCGTGTAGGTATTTGAAGTGCATCATCCGCTTTTACCCAAATATTTTGAAGTGTCTTTAAATGACTATTAAATGGATCCCACCAATTATAAGAACATTCATAAGTAGAATATGGAAAATGTTCTGAATATGATTGAGCTCCACCTATCGCTACACCTTGACATTTTAATGTAGGTTTTCTTTCTGCCCTGGCAAGAAATATATGTTTTACATTATAACGTAACCATATTACATTAGGATCAGTAGGATTTGTCTGAAGCCATGCTAAAGCATCTGTAAAATCCATTCTAACACGCAATATCCTTATCCTATCAATAGCAGACATACAAGGTGATTTTGTTGTTCTTGGAAACCGATAAACACCATTGTAATTATCTTGTGTAGTACCAAGTATTTGTCCATCAAATTGATCACATCCGCGTAAAGGATATGCACTTGAATACTGCATATCATTTAATCGAACAAATCCACCAAAAGCATACGGTTCACCTCTAAAATATCCTACATCATCATATGTAAGATAAACGTCTTGATAAGGAATATAATTTGCTGAAGGTTCATTAATATTAATAGGAGTATTAACATTTTTTTCCAAACTATCATCATAGGAAACTTGTACTCTTTTAAAGAATTCTACAAGTGCCGGATGATCAGTACGAGAACTTTTCCAATTTCCACCAAAATAATAATTTGCAATTTGGGTATGTGACCGACAAGTTCTTTCAATAAGACTTCTTTCAATTATTTCTGCATCTGTAATTGTTAACAAAGCTTCATTACCAGTGATAAGAATATCTACATCTGCTCCAGAAACAATGGGATATCTCCAATCTATAAGCCATGTTTCATGTATTTGTACTCCGGAACTATCTGAAAAATATCTTACGAAAGCAACCTCTATATATTGATAAGACTGATCGGGATTAATAACTTTGAAATGGATTTGTTTATGAGAATTATAAGTATCTTCTCCACCCATTACAGTATTTAAAGTAGTCGTATCGCCTATATGAACCTGTATAGGCCCTGATTCTAAAATAAAAGGAGTTGTATTTAAATTATTATCACAATATCTAAAGTGAAGAAAATATAACCCACATTTCTCATCACCATTAGGAAGCAAACCAATAAACTGAGCCGAAGCATCTGCAAAAGTAGTTTGTACCTGATTAAGCGATCCAAAGAAATCATTATTCCAATACAATCTATTGTTGGCAATTCCTGTATTATAATGAAATCCTGAGTTTACTACTCTATTTGGATTTTTATAATCACAAAGGTAAAAATCAAGAGATCCATCATAACTCTCAGCTGCAAACATGTCGACATATCTTTCAATATCCCATCCAAAAAGAGTGGTATTTAATGGATCACGTTGAACTGTAGTTTCAATTCCGGTAGGATCAGTGGTATTTGTAAAATTTCGTAATGTTCTGTATATCCTTTCAAATTGAATATTGTAGCCAATAGGTGGAGCATCAGGAGTGCCGGGAGCACCATTTGGTTTACTGAAATCAAGAATATTTGGACTAGGGAAACAACCTATTTCTCCCTTGTCAACACTTACTGAAGCATTATATGAAGATATATAAATTACGCCATTATATTCGCATGCTCCAAGAATTTTATATCCGGATTTTATCGAAAACTCTTCACCGCTTCCAATAGGAATTCCAAATGAATCAACTTTCGTACTACCCTCAATATAAGTAACAATGAATCCCTGGCCCTTCTTATTATAGACTCTGATATTCATTGAAGGAAATGTCCAATATTCTGATGTTCTTTTTGAAACATCAATATCAGATATCAAACCTTTGAGAAATTGATTTATTTGTTGCATAATTATTCTCCCATTCCTTGTTGATACAATGTAAGGTTTCCTATGCGCGGTAACGCATTACCCTGTATAATTGAAAGATTGGTAAAGTCCTGACGTTGCATATTACGATATGCTTCCAGATCAGCTGCATTATAACAAGCTGCAGAATAACCATCCTGAAGCAACTGATATGCCTGTGCAGGGAATATACCAAGCATTGACTCTTCCATAAAAGCCTGCTGAGCACAATAGAACATACATGCAAGCCGATGATATCTATTGATCAGTGGTTGCCCTGTCAGTTCATCAACTTTTGTTCCTATATAATTAACGTAAACATAATCACCAGTAAAATCATCATCGAGTTTAACCCAGGCTGTTAATGACCTTGTATCATTATTTACTTTGCTTTGAGGATCTCCAGCGGAAGAATATATGTCAAGCCAACGATAAAGATTACATGGTTTTCTGAATCGTTTATTCTGTACCGGAATACATACTTCCACAAACTTAGCAAAGGTATCTACATCAACAAGGTGCATAGTCTCAACTTCCATGCACCATTCAAGTATTTCCTGTTCCTGCCATTCTTTCGTTTTGAAACGAGAAGAGAGCATTTGTTTTATTACATCGACGGTGATCCAATCCGGATCTATTACTGTTGTTGTCATATATTTGAATATTTGTGACCTTTGTTTACTTCTTCCATTAATATCTTATAATATCCTTTTGAAAGCCATGGATAATACATTGTGTTGTGAATCCTATTTCTTCCTTCTTTAGTGTATTCAAAACGGGCAATATAATAAGGACCTCCAGTATTAATATTATATTTAAACTCTGTATTAGTGAATTTTTTATATCCAATGTACAAAGAACAAAAATTATATAAAGGCATCTGAAAACGATAATTTTTAAAGATAAGATCATGCATCATTAATTTAAGAAATGTACTGCAGATTCTCTTTACAATACGATTATTATCTTCGTGACCTCTACGATTTATACCTTTTAATAGTTCTCTGTAATTCTTGAATCTTTTATTTCCTTTGAATAAAGGCTCTGTATCTGAAATGATATCATCAAAATATCTGACTTTATAACGCATATATCCGTATTGCGATTTATACAGTCGTGTCACCATCTTTGGTTCCTCCTTGCCTGATAATCTTCGTCTGTGTATTTTGCAACCAGGTATCACCATCGAAATCAGGTTTATTACTTTGGACAAGACCTAGTTTCTTTTTCATATAACCTTGATAATCTCCATTGGCCGGATAATCTTCATCTTTTTCGGAATCTTCATAGATATCCTTATGAATCGTATTCTCTTCTGATTTATCTCCCCATTTAATAGGATTAAGCATTATTGGTTGATCATAGAGAACAACAGATGATTCATGAAGCTGATAAGTCTCTCCATCGATAACTACTTCGTAATACCATAAGAGTCGTGTAGAATTCTTCTTTTTACAAGAAATGCAAGGTTTCATTAATCTTATCTTTCTTGTATAACAGTGACGTTCCTGGGTATAAAACCATTTCTTTATACCTGACAAGCTTTTAACTTGCATATCACCTACTATTACGATCTGACAAGCCATTAAAATAATCTCTTACCTATTTTTAACTTATAGAAACTACATAATTCATTCCAATATTTTACTGGTTCCTGTTCCGGATAATGCCTAAAGGTACAAACTTTCATCTTCACATCAAAATCCATACGAAATTCCTTATCGGAATATATTATAACATCACCACTTTGTTTCTTGCGAAACCTAGTAAGATCATCAAGAAGTTGTTCTGTTAATAAAAGTTTTAATTCATGAGCATACCCAAAATAGTTTTCCGGGCATTTAGTTCTTAGTGAACGAATCTTTGCTCTTTCAGGACACATACACTCAGAACATCCGCGATATGGTTTTGTCATGTAAAAACCACATTTGTTGGTCCGGCAGATATTCTTTCTCACCCGAGCAATATCTTCTATAGTGACCTTCTTATTTACAAGGTTCTTCCATCCATCATAAATTTCTTTTATCTTATTTAACAAGTTCATTCTCTACCTCCTTTTTTTGGAAATAACTATCTTCAACTTGTTTTGTTTGGAAATAACCATTATTAGTCAAAGCCTTCATTCCGGGTTCAAACTTATTATAATGGTCTAATATCTTCTCAAGTGTTTCTTCTCGTATAGGAGTGGGCTGAGTCTTTAATTTCAACTCCATATCCTTCATACAGAAAGAAAAATGATGCATCTGGATATCTTCTCTCTCGAACTCATGACAACGTGAAAAAGGCATAGAACGACCTGAATCAAGAGAATATCCATTTTGAAACTTATAAGTAAATCTACGATCATCCATCTCGATGATTAAAGGAATATAATATTCTTCAGGAGGAAATAATATCGTCGTCGGAGTTTTATAATAGGTGATCATTTTGCATACAGAAAAATCAGCACCATTATAGAATATTTCATTCTTTGCCCTTTTAAGTTCTTCTGTCTTGAATATCTCGTCAGAATCCAGGGCCATATAATGCGTGCACTTATTCTTATGACAGTAATTTATTCCTATGTTCCGTTTCCGGATCTCATTCATCTTTGGTTTGATCGCCGTATTAGGAATATAAGGAATGATATAATCAATCAATCCTTCCTGTTTCATCTTCTTTAAATCAAAATATATGTTTCTTTTGGCTTTAATACCATTATAAGATACATTCTGATAGGTGACACAGATATAGTCTACTGCCGGCCGCGCATATTCTACTGCTATCTTAAAAAGTTCTATCTCGTCGAAAAGATTATAAATTATTCCTAATTTCTTTCCTGGAAAAAATGCCTGAATATCTTTTTTATCAGAATTTTTAAAGATCTCAAAATAATCAGAATTTGTGGTCTTTATAATTTTGGCAACTTTAAACTCTTCAAAATTATCACGTAACTTCCAATAACTCTTCCTTATTTCAGAAGCAGCTCCGGTATCTCTCTTATGAGAAAGACTTTCAGTGTGCACCCTGTACTTATACATAGGCTCCTGGATAACGACAGAATTGCAACCGCATCGTTTCATCCTCTGGTGAATTTCAGCGTCAGCAGCACAACGCCAGGGCATAAAACCACCGTAATAATCGAAAAGATTCTTATTAATAAAGAAACTTCCGGGATTAGGTTTGCCTACATTAGAAGTGATATCATGTTGCCATTTATGATAATAGTAAGTAATATACTGACTATTTGTTTCCATGACCGTCTGTATCATATTAGGGTACATGACATCATCAGAATCAAAGAAAAGAAGATTATTGTATTTTGCCTGAGAAGTAAGACTATTCCTAACAATATATGTTCCAAGGTTATTGTTAAAAACAAATACTCTCATATTTCTATATGATCCTCTCAGCGCATACATTTTATTGTAGGTTGACCGGCATCCATCGACACCTATAAGAATTTCAAATTCTTCATTGTCCTTGAAATAGGACTGAGCATAGATTGAATTCAACGTTTCTTCTATGAACTGTTCTGCCCTGTAAGCTGTAATGATTATTGTTATACCTTTATCTTTCATGTCTATATCTATTTATCCATTCAGGATAATCTGTTACTGAAAATCCACCTTTTTCCGTTTCTTCAATAGTTCTCTTTCCCATAAGTGCCGAATCAGGATTTATTATCTGAAACCACATCATATCATCTTTTTTTATCAGAGGATAGAGTTTTGCCATCTGTGTATGCTGATGATCAAAAACACTTTCGATTTCAGTATCTTGTTTCGGAGTATAAAGACTCAAAAAGGGAGAAGGAACACGAAGATTATATTTTTTGTCTTTCATGACTTTTTGGGTCCGTTCATCAAGACGATAACCCGAAAAATCAATGATACAGTTATTATCAGGAAATTCAATATCTTTCATCTTCTGAACATACTCAGGAGCCAGGGCATCGTCAATGTCAAGTCTCGACTGCAGGATATTAGAATCAGTTGAAAGAAAATTAATGTATTTCTTGTAATCTTCCTTTGATTTAGAAAAGATAACAGGAAAATCAAACTTGCAATTTATCACTCCTTCATTATTGGTAATGATGATCCATTGGAAATTCTTACATGTCTGATGCAGCAAACAATCATAAGCGCAATTAATCAGGTATGGAAATCTCTTTATGAACAGATCTTCATTTGAATAATTACATCGCGTAGCAATTATATGTATTATTTCTTTTCCCATATTGCCGCCAAATGATTTTTATCAATTTTTGAACATATGACATTTTTACCAAAGATACTGATAAAATCATGTTCGTAAATGCTCCAGTAATGAACCTTACATCCCATATCAAGAACACTTCTCGGATAAGGAATAGTAATAAATAATACTCCTTTGTCTTTTAACCAGGACTGCATATTGATCATTACCTCGCTGGGCCTGTCAACATGTTCAAGAGTCTGAGAGCAAATTACAAGGTCAATATCTTTATGTTCGGCAAATTCCGCGTCTTCACATATGAATTCAATATGCTTGTAGTATTCTGCACCTTTCTGAATTGCCACATTTGAAACGTCAGTACCTATAAGTTTAAGATTAGGATTCTTCTGATATATCCAGTCAAGGGTCCTTCCGCAACCACATCCTACTTCAAGTACAGTTCCTTCCTTTGGAATATACTTTTCAAGTAATGGAAACATCCATGCATTTAATCTTTCATTCTCCGGAGAGAACTTTGCGCGAGAATAATGATTATCCATCCACGCTACAGAATTTGGGTTTTTATCGTAGTGTGCTATCATTTCTTGCGTATTATTAAAAGATTAAAGAACATTTCCATACTGAAAATAGTACAGTCTTTTCTTGATAATAATCCCTGTAGTATTCCCGGAAGTACATCACTGAAATCAGTATTATTCGGCCAGTTGTAAGAAGTTGATATATCTTCTATGATATAAATGCCGCCGGGCTTTAAAAAGTTCCATAAGAACTGCCAGGAAGCAAGGATATCTTTTCCTTTGTGACTTCCATCATCTATGATTATATCAGGGGCACCGGTATCATCCATTACTGATTTAAGGAATGACAGATCACTCTGGTTTCCTATATAAACAGATTTTCTCACTCCTTCATGCCTTTTACATTTAGGATCAATGTCAATACCTACAATATGAGCTTCAGTAAAATATTCTTTCCAGACCTCTATGGACTTTCCGAACTTCACTCCGATCTCAAGAACAATCTTTGCATAATCTCTTCTCGGACCAAAATACCTTTCGTATTTCTCCAGATAATTATGAGCAGATGCACGCTTGTCTGTAACATATGTCAAAGCTATTTCATCAAGTGATCTCATAACCCCCATCCTTTCTTTTCTTTTTGACGCATAGCAATATATTCTCCCTGGGCATTTCTTTCATTTAATCGGCACTGAGGTTCGTCCATGTTCGTTACATAAGGCATTACAGGAACATAATGTTTGTTTCTTGGAATATCAACATGATTGCAGCGATTACAGAACGGAGTGGTAAACCATCCCATCTTTCGTCCATAAGGAAGAATGAACTTACCTGCTTTTTCATATAACTCCTTATTGATCAGAGCGGCCCCGATACCTGTCCTTACAACCTTCCATACCCTATCATCAATCTTAGTATCAAATTTTGTAAAAGGATAATTATAGAATGAGATAAGACCTGAATCTTTATAGTCACGAAGAATACCAAAGACTGTTTCATCCCATCCACGATGAAAATACATATCATCAAAGGTCACAGTGATGTATTGTGTTTCTGTACTGTCTATGACTTTATTCAGCGAACCAGCGGATCCAAGATTCTCTTCATTGAAAATATAATTAAATATCTTTCCGGACTCTTTCATATATTGAAGCCATTCTCTGGATCCGTCAGTAGAACCATCATCAATGACATGAATTCTGTATGGCCGACGTGTAGAAGCAATAATACTCCAAACACACTTTTGGAGATAACTTAACCGATTATAGGTTACGACGCAAACATCTATTTCCTTGCTCATATACCTAATCTTTTTATTGCTATGAGACAATTTGATGGCCGATGAATACCACCAATGGTTTTTATATCCTGATATCCCAATTTATTAAAATCGTAAATATCAAAAGCGCTGACATGATTCTGGAAGGTATTGGTGTTATTTTTCTGAGGTCTGTTACCCCATGGTGATCCTATCAATATAATCTTTGAAGCTAGTGTTTCAAGATCTTTTATAGCACATATGGACTGTAACTTTTCTACATGTTCTGGTCCATGCCACCATACTACTGCATCAAATTCTGCAGGCTCAAAATGACTCAGACAGTCAACGACATTTGCATGCACTACCCGGTCAAATAATTTATGTTGTTTGAAATAGTTCACGCTATCTTCAAAAGCTTCGATAAGTGTAATTTTAATGCTAGGATTATTGGTCTTGAACATATCTACTAGCGCGCAGGCACCCCTGAAAGCACCTACATAAAGCATGTTTTTTATCGGAAACTGATCTTTTATCATTTCCAATACTAAGTTCTCTCTGTCCTGATGGACATTTCTTAATCTTTCGTTCATAATTTTCTTTTTTCTAGTTCTACAATCTTTTTAAAATATCAATGACTCTCTTTGCAGTATTACCATCCCAGTTGATTACAGTACCACCTATCTTCCAGGACTTATGCATGACTCTATCACAAAAACTATATATATTGTCAAGATTCCCATCGTAAAGTTCATTGGTGCCTTCCCTTATTGTTACAGGACGTTCTGTATTCTTTCTTATCGTCAGGCAAGGTATCCTTACAGCTGTAGTCTCTTCCTGAACACCTCCGGAATCTGTAATGACTCCTTTTGAAGCCATCATAAGATTATTAAAATCATAATATCCTAATGGTTCTGTAATAATGATATTACCTATATCAATATTGTTGTCAATGATCGCATGTTTTGTGCGCGGATGCATTGGAAAAACAACTTTAAGGTATTCGGAAACACCTCTTAACCGCTGCATGATATTACTCAGTATAATTTTATCATCTACATTGGAAGGACGATGCAGTGTGACAAGGATAAAAGGATCAAACAGATTTAATCTCTCCCTGATATTTGAATTCTCTATCTTCTTCAGGTTATAATAAAGAGAATCGATCATTATATTTCCTACATAATGAATCTTTGACACGTCTTTTCCTTCCCGGGCAAGATTGACATTACCATCCTGGCAGGAGGTCAATAACACGTCAGAAATGCTATCTGTGATGATACGGTTTATCTCTTCCGGCATTGTCATATCAAAACTCCGTAAGCCGGCCTCAAGATGAATAACCTTGATATTCAGTTTCTTTGCTGCTAATGCGCATGCCACTGTTGAATTAACATCGCCAACGACAAGAACGGCATCTGGTTTTTCAATAACACATACTTTTTCAAATTTAACCATGATATCAGCTACCTGTTCTGCCTGAGAATTCATCAAAGGATTCATACTTAAAAATAAATCAGGAGAATTGATTCCTAATTCATCAATAAATACTTTCGACATATTATCGCTATAATGCTGACCGGTATGTACAAGTAATGGATCAAAATATGCATCATTTTCATTCTTAGCATACTCTCTCATAAGAGGTGCTATCTTCATAAAGTTGGGCCTGGCGCCTACAACATTTAATATCTTCATCTTTATCATAAATTATTTTCCTTTTGCTGCTTGTGTCTTTGAGCCACTCATTGAATTCTCCATAGGTTGTCCTGAACTGTCCTGTTGCACATCCGGAATGATACCATAAGTGGATAATATATCTTTCTTTACTGCTATGATAAGTCTCATAACATCAGGTACAGGGTAATCAGAATCAGGATCATATGAACATGCGCTGGCCGGCTGAGTGATAAGTCCTATAAGGCAAATGAATTTTGTCTCAGTAGGTAGGTTTTTGAAATATGCATCTTTTCCTATGATAGTATAAAAAATGTCTTCCAGCGTAGAATATAGAAGTCCTTTTATGCTTTGCCATCCGGAAAGAGTCTTACGAATAAATTCACTGACATAATCAGGCATGCCCAGGAACTTTATATCTTTCCATCCTACATCAGTCATAAGAGAAGGAAGTTCTGCTTTCCAGATAACATCCCCTGAGCCTATAAATCCAAGACCCGGAATAGTACATCCTTGTTCAAGACATTCTACCTCGATACAACACATAGATTGATAGTATTTATCATCAATTACAGGATAGTCATTCCTGATCAACGTCTCACGCATCACATCAACTTTATAGCCAATGTAATCCCTGTCAAAAATAGAATCGTCGGTCACATTATATGCCGACAAACCTTCTATTATATCATCGATTATTTGCAGTCTTGTCATGGAAATACAAATTTAATTTGAAATGTAAAAAGAAAGAAGGGGCAGTAGAATACTTTTCCACCACCCCTTTTCTTTCATTCAGGCGAAGCCTAACTCTTACACAAGTGCAAAAGTAAAGGTCGGGAGTGTAGCGGCGCCCGACAGGGTAGCGCTTCCAGAGATAATGTCTGTAGGTCCTGAGATCGTCAGGGTACGAGTTGCAAGATCCCATGTTGAGTCAGCAAACTGTGGCAGTGCTGCAAAGACAGCAGCCATAATCTGTCCTATAGTATCTACTGTCTGTCCGTTGAAGATCGGGAACAAATAAGACGTTCCGTTCAGGATGATGTTCAGGGCACCGTTGCCGTTGGCGACATTGTTACTCAGAACGACAGTAGCATCACCGGTGACTGCAGGGTTGTAACCCCATAAGCCAAGGAGTTCATCAAAGGTTGTGTCAGCGGCAAAACCGGCTTGCGTAGATTCCCACATCAGGTTGCTGGCATCCCATACATTGGTTGCAAGAACTGATTCCCTGATATATATAAGGATAGAACCGTCACGATGTTCAAGGTTGTTGGCACCTGAGTTGAGCGAGTCAACAGTGTCATTCCATTCAACATTGTATTTACAGTAATGAGCATCTTCGATAGGAAGTTCGCGGTATATGTTTGCGGTCAAAGAACCATGATGGCCCTTATTGGTGAATTCAGCAAACACTTCTTCAGGAGTCAGAGAAGCAAAGAAACCTTCCTGGATAACAACAGTCGTTCCATGGATATCTACTTCTTCTGAGAAAGTAATGTCGATCGGAGTGTCAACATCATTGGCAATGAGTCCTATGCCCCAGTTTCCATGAACTATCATACCACCGGCAGTCACTACAAAAGTCGTAGGAGTGGCATTGGCAATTATGTAAAGAGTTGAAGCAATTGTTCCAGCAAAAGCAAAAGCGTCGGTGCCGGCATTGATGGCAGCGATAAGCAAAGCTCTTGTTGCTCCGGTATACGCTGTTCCATTGATGGTTACAGTATCGCCAGCATTAAATCCGGTAAGGTAATGCATCTTTCCTGCATGCGCACCACTTCCGGAATCAGGATTTGAGAATCCGATATCAGCATTGATCTGGTTGATGATATCATCGACCATATCTTCCATCTTGGTTCCCGGGATAAGACCAGAGACGCACTGTAAAGGATCAGCGTCAACGCCGCCATAACCTTTCAGACTTCTTTCGGCCTGACTGTTGAACACACCTGGTTTCTCAGGATATTTGTTGATCTGTATACCGTAGTTGGTACGGCATTCTTCACAAGGACATACATCGTCAAGGAATGTTCCAACGACGCGTACCTGTCCATCATCTGAACAGACCTTTGTGACAACAGGATTGCCATGGGCTCCGGCAAAAGGAATGCTGAGTCCTAGTCTTTTCATATTGAGGATGCTCTTTCCTTTTATAGTATCGGTATAAACACCGAAGTCCTCAGTTGTTAACGTATTGATCAGAAATGCTCTCTGAACGTCTTTTAAATTATGATGTTTCATGAGTATAAATTAGTTTTATGGTTAATACTTATTGATTTTGCATCTTTATTAGTTCTTCCTGTAAGTAAGTACGGTAACGTTCTTCTTTTATTCTTTCCAGGTATATTTGTGCAGCTCGGTCCACTATCTCAACTTTCTGTTTATTAGGAAATTCAAGATTTATGGACCCTGCAGTAGCACCAGTATAATCAGTAGCTGGAGAAGCCTGTTCCGTATTGCCATTATTTATATAATTGTAGAAATACATGCGTGCCGGTCTCAGGTATTCAAGACGAACTCTATAAGCCGTTGAAAAACTGTTTGTCTCAATGACAATATGTTCTCCAATTATCTCATAGTAAATCTTTGAATCCGAGGGCTTACGATGCGGACTTGTCATTATCCAATTCCTCTGATCAGATCTCATAACATGGACATTGTATATCCAGTCTGAAATCCCTGTTAAACCGCATTCATTATTAACATAAGTTATTCTGAATGCAACATTTAACAACCTGAAATACTTCGGCAGCAAAGCTAATGTTATAGCATCTGTTACCGAAGTACCATCAGGCAGAAGAAAGGTAGTCGCACCGTCAGCGGCAATCTGTGGTGCCGGAAGTATGCGGATGGTCCTGAGATCATCAATGCGTTTTTGGTTCTTCTCAATCTCTCCAAGTTTAAAGTCGATCCAGTCTATCTGTGCATCATTAATCAGTTCATTAGCGGGTATAGGAGGTAAAATCCCTGTGGACTGCTTTTTAATGCGTGACAACACTGCATCATAAACGTTTCTGGAGGTATCGAGGGTTTCCATGAGTTATTATTTTTTTACTGTTCTCAAGTAACGCGATAACACATACTCACGAAGTTGGTTTTCATCATCTTTAAATGTTTCAAACTCAGCTTTGGCATATTTTTTATTTCTACAATACTCCTGTAACTCGGGTAAACCCATCTTTTTGAAAAACTCAATATTTGGATCTGAAGTTGAAGCAGCTAGATTTTTGTTCTCCGGATCTAACGGAGGTGCAATAGACTGATTCAATGATTGTGGAGGTAACTTACCGTCCTTTTCAAGTATTAACCTTCCCCATTTGTTGGCATATTTGTTATTTGACTCCAAAGGGTTTTTAATGAACTCCCTGACCTTATCGATACTGTCACCGACAAAGTATGAGCCATCGAAGAATGATCCGTCTTTCATGGTAAGAATGCCATAATTGACAAGTTTTAATATATAAAGATCTTCTTCTGCCTTTGGACCAAAGCATGCTAAAACATGATGCGGTTCCTTCTTACAAAGCTTAATCAGTTCTGCCTTTATCTGAGAGTCGCTCAGAACTTCAATATCAAGATGATAGTTCTGTACGCGATAATTAAGAAGCATGGCCTTATTCTTATATTCAGAAATAGGACAGTTCTTCCTTATCAGTTCCTCAGCATCGAAGACATTATCTTCAAAGGTATTGTAAGCGATTGCATCAGCTTCCTTATCTTCAAGATAAAAGGAATGAGTGGAAGGGTTTACTGATGTTTTGTTCGGAGCAACATTCGAACAGAAATTCCTTGCGAAATTGAACTGCTGAACATCACGCGGGTTTACATATGATCCATCTTCATACTTTGATAAATCGTACTCACGCAAATTCTCCAGAAGGAGATGTTTCTTGGGATCAATAATGTATCTTCCGAACTTCTTCATTTTTTCTTCAGATATGGGTGCCTTACCAGTCATTTCATCTACCGTCAAATTGCCCCGGGTTTCCGGTTTGTTTGGATCGATATGCTGACCAGTAAGGTATGTTCCATAAGCCTGTGCCGGCAGTGCAGGAAAAGGGTCTGTCATGTACCTTCTTGCTACTGCGACAAGTCGAATTTTTCTTTTATCTATGATCTTCATCTGTTATGTTTTTTTTAAAAATTAATAATTATGCAAAAAAAGTATGAGTAGCCTGGTATGGATAAGGCCTGAAAATGGTAGTGATCTTAGCGCGGCAGATAACACCCGTCTGGAAGAGGAAGTGTTTATGCGATCCATCTACGGATGTTGCCATCGAACCATCAGCACCTACCATATCAATACCTTTTACAGTACCGAGTTTGGGTTTGCGAAGCTGAACAAGTTCAATCTGGTTGTTTCCGTTTGAATCCTGACCCATAGGAACGATATAACCATCCCATTCGCCAAGAGAGATACCGTCTACTCTTTTTGTCGGCCTGTCACTGGAAGATAAGTATTTCCACAGTTTGGGAACAAAGCTGACGCCACCTATTTCGTAATAAGCATAGTCATTATTGATGCCTTTTGAAGAACCATCACCAACAACATTGTTATTCATAGTGATAAATCCTTCTTCGCGGAACATCTTCTGCAGATTCAACAGTGCGGTCCTGGAACAAATGTATGCAACCTGTTTCTTTCCGTCTTTTCCTGAACGGATATCCTGATCAGACATGATGCTGTCAAGGAAATTGATATTCCATTCCTGGAAAGGATATTCATAAGCACCATCGCCCTGATTCATGATACCGTCACCAGCCATGATCTCCCGGTTGTTCTTGTCATGCATAAGAACATCACCTTCTTCGGTAACAGTTCCTTTTCCGAATATGATATTGTATTCATGTCCTTTTGCAGCCATCTTGAACATCTTGTCCTCGGCAACAGTAAGATAGGTCTTATTGCCATAATGGTTCGTCCATTTGATGTCATTGGCAGCCATAGCAGCACCAGTACCTGACCAGCTGATCTTGTACCTCTGCAGCGTCATGTATGCATGGCCCCATCCGTCGAAAGTGAACATCGGTTCACGACCGGTTTCTGAGAAATCCTGTTCATGCATGTTGTAAACGATCTGGCATTCTGCATTGTCGGTGAGCACTTCAAGATCAATGAATGCTTCGCGGTGTGACTGTACCATACGGCACATGTAACGCCAGCCACCTTTTGTTTCGACGGGTAATTCATCGTCAATGACATAGATATGAGTCCTGCGGTCGTCAAGAACGATTACATCTTTGTAAGTTCCTTTGTTTGAATCTGTCCACACATAAACGATAGATCCATTCCGGCCGGGTTCTGTTGGGTATGCATCACAAACGAAGACAACACCATCAGTGTTTTCTTTCAGACGCATTTTACGTTTTTCGCTATTCTCAATAGCATACTGGACGTGGTTTGACTTCATTACCCTGTAATTACTGGAATACATGTTGTCAAACAGTTTGTTTGTTTTCAGACCGTTGACATTCAGTAGGGTTGTAAGCGGTGTTTCATCCTGTTCATTCTGCAGTTCAAAAACTGTCGGAAGAATATCAGGGTTATTTATAGCTCTTGATGTAAGAGAATACGAGGTTAATGATTCATTTACGATATCATTAGGTTGACCTGGTAAGTAACGCATGATTTTTAGAGTTTTTTAGTTCATAATTATTTTATTACAAACTCTATACAAAAGCTTCATCGCCGGGAATATTTGGTTGATGTTTGTCAATAATACTCCCACTTTCATTTATAGAATTTAACCTTAGTTTGGACCATACGTTCTGAATTCCGTTTTCACGAATCTCATCAATGTGATCTCTAACTCCTTTTTCTCCTTTCCACACCACAGCAGCCATTTCCATCAATGTGTCGTCGCTTCGCAACATATCATACAATGGAAAAGTTTTTGTCTTTGGATTGATTTTAATAAGAGAAGGGAGATCTTTAAGGAATTGCTCTTTCTCAGCATCGCTGAATTCAATACCCATAAATGTCTTCTTGCTCTTGTTTCTTTCAATCAGTGTAGAAATATCTGTTTCTTGTTTTGATAAAATTTTCTGGAAATTCTTTTCGTTCTCAGATTCTTTAACTTTATTTTTTTCAGATAATTCTTGTTGCTTCGCAACTTTCATCTGATTTTTTAAAGTCAAAACTTGCTTATCCCTCTCAATCTTATCCATCTTTTCAACATGAACATTGATATCTTCATCAGTCCATCCATCGGGATTCTTTTCAGATTTTCCGTTTTGTTGTTTAAGAAATACTTTCATAAACTGATCGGATGGTAAATTAAAAATTGCATTCTGGTTATTAGCCTGAGCAACATGAGTATCATAGTCAAAGTTCTCTTCTAAAGAAGAACGAACTATATTTTGAACTCGGGGATCTAATTGAGATATGAATAATTCTGGATTTCCAATATAATTTTCTTGTAAAAATTCAAATAGTTTTTCATGTTCATTTTCTTCAGTGATACCATCAGGTAACTTAAATGAATCAGTACCATTAGCTTCTTCAAAACCGGTTTTTACCTTTTCCCAATATTTACTTGGTTTGTAACCAGTAGGAGTATCTACTTTTGCCGGAGGGGGTGCATCGGTTTTTACCGGAGGTGGAAGGGCATCATTTTTTGGTGGAGGTGGTGTGTCTTTTTTTTCTGGAGGGAGTGGTGAGTCAGTTTTCTCAGGCGGTGGAGGTGGGATTTCGTAATTGACCGCTAACTGATCTTCTATGGTTTTTTCAATCTGCTGAGCTACTGGAGTGGATTTACCGCCTCCGGCACCTTGATCTGCTGGAGCATCCATCATCCCTATGGGAAGAATGGTATGCCATAATCTGTTTTCTGAGTTCTCTTTTCTAAACATTGTTTTAGGTTTTTAATGAGACAAATATATGGATTTTAATTATGTAATAGCAAATTATTTTGTAGGTATAGCCAATCCAGCACCTACCTGACCAGGTAAATTTCTTACTTTAATTTGATTTTTATATGTTTCTATATTATCAAAATACTCGGCAACACTATAACTTCCAGCATCCATATAACCTAAAATAATATCATCTTTTTTGATATCATATCGTTTAACAATTTTTTCTCCTTCGGATTTTATTTCATTTATGGTTCCCGAAAAATCTCTCGCATATTTATTTCCTTTTTTATCTGTAAATATAAACACAACATTATTACCAGAATGTCTGCCATAAGAATCTTTATCTACGAAGTGTAATTGTGTATCTATTCCTGTTTTTGTAGATAAAACATAATGTCCTGGTCTATATCCCGGTTCTTGTGTTTTGGAATCAAAATCAATATCACTCAACTTATATTGACGTAATTCCGATGCTATTTCATCTTCATTGGTAACATCCTTCAGTTGTTTATATGTTAACCAGACATTATTACCATCTTTTTTAATTATAGGATAATAATTTGTGTCTGGACTATTTTTAAAAGTATCTTTAGAAAGAGTTGCTTTATCGAGATCTGTATCTAGTAAATGATGTGCAACAACATATTTTCCTGATACAGTGAAATTATCTATTTTATTTTGGTTAGGAAGATAAGTATAATTCATTCCATTTTCAAGACTGAATTGATTTGAAAATCCACTTAATTGATCGTTGGCATTATATGAAAATTTATCAGGAACAATATAATTTACTGAACTGAATTCTTCTTTCATTCCTTCACTTAAATTAGTTCGTTTAACATGTAATGAACTAGGATTTTCAATATCATCATTTGTATTAATACCAATGTATTTATTTAAAAATGTTTTGAAGTATTCTGGTTTTAAAGAAAAAGAAGATTCTGAATTTTGATTTTCTATTGTACTACCTGATTTTTCCATTGATAATTTAAATTATTATCATTAGTTTTTGTCGAAGATTTTATGGTATTCACTTTCTTTGTTTCTGGTACATATGTATCTGCCCACGAAATTAATTTACCAGTATTAGATATTGAACTTTTCTCTTTCGGTACTCCAAGATTAGTTCTTTTCACTTGTGAATATTGAGAAAAATGAGATGCTATATTGGATTCTATCTGATTAATGATATCAGTTTCTCCCCTTTGTAATAGTCCTGGTTTAACTTGTTTGTAATACTCAATCATTCCCTGAGTATAAGATTTTCCTTCTCGTTCTGCATCTCGTCCAGCTGCAAGAATTTTAGAAGGTTGTTGTTTTGCCCATGAAAGATTATTACCTTCCATAGTTAATATCTCAACAGCAGTTAGTGGCCATGCGATCTTACTTGCTACTTCTCCAAGAACTTTCCATCCTCCTTTTAATGTAGGTGAAACATATTTTCCAACCTTACTTTCTACACCTATTATATTTGATGCTTTAATCTTTGAAGCATTTTTAAGGATGCTAGATGTAAATTCAGAAATAGATTGAATGGTTTTCGTACTTCCTTTTTGTACTGCTTGTGTGCCTGCCTCAATAACATCACCGGCTTTAAATGCAGTCTTTACACTAGCATTAATTGTTTTTTTTCCGATATTATATGTATTATAACCAGGAAAATATTTATTCAAATTAATATTATATTTTGATATCGGTTTAACCGGATCATTACTTTCAAGAATACCTCTACGAAAAACTTTCCATGCATTTCCTTTTAATAATTTTGTCTCTCCTTTAGAAACCTTAGATGGAAATTGCATTTCTGGAGTTGGTAATGGTTTTGTTCCTAATTTTGAAACAAATGCATTTCTAATTAATTTAGGAATATCTCTTGCTATTAAACTTGATCCTCTGGTAGCTGCATAATACGCTAAATACGCTTTGGGAATATTTATAAGTGTACTTAATTCATCAAGATCTTCTTGTGTATATTTATAATCTTCTCCTTTTGAATCGATGAAATTATTTACAGTATCTATTACTTCCGGAGTAATTTCAATCTTAGGAGGATTACCAAGACTATCTGCTATTTCCATTTTAAACTCTCCTGTATCATCTTTTATGATAGTAGGAGGTGTTTTCTTTTCTGTCTTAAAAGTATCAGGAGATATTATTGAATCTTTTTTAGGAATAGGAATAGTATCTACTTCAGTTTTAATCTTTTTGTTCTCTGTTACTATCCGATCCCAATCACTTGTATCTTCTAATTGCATATCATCACCAGGAAGAGTATTTGAAAATCTTGATTTATTTTCAAAAGATTTAGGAATCCATGGATATGTTTTCGAAGTAGTAATAGGAATTGAAGACTTAGATTCAACAATATTTTCTCCCGTATCTGGATCTATCCAATACTGTCTGCCAGCGTTTTTTGCTTCAGTGGCATATTCAGTACCATAAGTATTTCCATTCCATTTAAAAGTACCTGTACTATTTCCTGAAAGATCCCTTGCTTTTGAGAATGCATCTGCAAAAGATTGTCCAGTATAATCTATAATACCATTTTCATCTTTTATTTCTGCAGGAGTAACTACATTCTGTGTGGTATTTATTGGAGGTATCTGAATAGGTTGTTTTGCATTTTCAATCATTTCACTCTTCCATATATTATCAAGTGCATTAGGCATTGGAACTATTAATTCTTGTGGCTTTGGCTCTATTGAACCACCATTACCTTTTTTCTTTACAAAAAATCCCTTTTTCATAATTACACCCTATTACGTTCTTTCTTAACAGATTTTGCTTTTTTAATCTCAGTAGCATTTTTATCATCAGCTTTCTGTTTGTCAATGATAAGATCTTTATCTTGTAAGGAAGCATTTAATGACTCAGTGATGGAATCCATCTGTAATTTTATTGCCTGTAACTGTTCCTGCATCCTTGCTGCCCTATTCTGCTCCTGAAGATATGCTGCTTCAATTTCTCTTTCAGCGCCTATATCAAGCATCTTTAACTGTTTTTCCTGTGCAAGTTTAGCTGCTTCTGTCTTTTGCTGCATCTCTAACTGTGCTGCCTGAATCTGTAACTGTCCTTCAAGGATCTTGTTCTTCTGTTCGTCGATGGCAAATCTCTGTTTTGCTATTTCGGCTTCATATTCTTTAGCAAACTGAATCTTTGCCTTTTCCACTTCCAGCGCCTGCTGACCTTGGGCCTGCATATTCTTTGCCTGAATATCTTCTGCCATCTTGGAGAAATATTCAAGTTTCTTCTCCAGTTCTTTTACCGACTCCGTATTATAGATAGATACTAACTGAGAAAAAGGAAGCATTCCTTTGTCATTCTGTTTTATGGAGAGCATCTTCAATTCACGAAGATTACGTTCATCCTGCAGAGCATTGATAAGTCCTAACTCAAAAGCAACATTCTTAAACAATCCTTTTGGAATAGATACATCTTCCGCACCTAACTTATTGTCAAGGATAGTCATTATGAATTCATCACTGAAACACTGTTGAATGGCAATATTGATAAGTAATTCACAGGCTATTCTTTCTATCTCATCATGTTCATGATAAAGTATTGCTGTAGTGAGTGATGCCTGATCTCTTGCAATTTCTGTCGTTCCTACAAGGTCTCCTGACGACATAGCTCCCATAGACTGAGGTGTTAATCCCATAGTATAGGTACAGGTCATATCTATCTGCTGAAGCATCTGGTCAATTATCTGTATTCCCGGAGACAAGGTATCATCATAATCTTTCCATTGATTATAGGAAATGTTCTTGGGTCTACCATCGGGTCCTACAGTTTCGATATACAACCTACCGAGTTTCTTATAGTATGCATGTTCTTCTTTCGACATACCTCTTGGCTTCTGTGAGAGGTCAATAATCTGTCCTTTCACTCCTGACAATGCAATAAGAAGTTCTTTCTGGAAAGTTAATATCTTGTACTGATCCTGAAGATGTCGCGTGGACCATATGAGAGAATACGGTCTGTCAGTTATGGAATTAAATGTTTTTCCAACAATAGGCAAAGGAACAAAAGAAGGATTGTCAGGATTGCGATATTGGTAAGGTTTAAGTTTTACGTCAACCACATGTTTATTATGAATCACTACTGCCTGGTAGACATCATCAATATATCGGGTTTCTTTTTTCTCTCCTTTTTTTGTCTGGATAGGATCTTTCCTTAAATCATCATCAGTAATAACTTTCCTGTAGAAGTCACCAGTAAATTTATTAGGAGAGAACTTCATATAGACAGGTCTTTCAACCCTGAACCATATCTGTTTTACATTGATACCATTTCCTGTAGTTTCAACCTGAGTGCCGGCATAAGGATTATCAACAGCTTTATTACCTGTGCCACTTATAAAATTATAAGTATTATCATTATACCCATAAGTGGACCGTATCTCTTCAAGTTCTTTTTTGGCAGTAGGCGATAACATCCCGCCCCAGTTCCTGATGAGTGCTTCATAAGAATACTCTGATTCAATAGCGACCCATCTACCCTGGTGGGTATACTCCGCATCCGGATCATTCGGGTAATATACTTTGACGTCATTGATTTGTTCAAATCGTGGAAGTCTTTCGCCCGGGATATAGTCAACATAAAAATACTCCTTTCCTGATACTGTTTTGTCAATAAATGCTTGTGTTGATTTTCTTTCAATACCTAGTAATCTTCTAAGACCAATAAGAATTTTCTGTCCTATGATTTCCTTTGTATCTTTAAAATCACTCTTTAATTTAAGTTCAATATTCTGTATTTCCTGATCAGTGAATATCTCCTGTTCGAGAAATTCATTTTCTATTCGTTGCATCTGTGATTCTATACGCGGCATCATCACACCAAGATCCTGTAACTGCAATTGTAACTGCATCTGTTCTTTTGGATCTTGTGACTGTTCCAGCGCCTGCTGCATATACTGAACTTTGTTCTGTATATTCTGACGTTGCATCTGGAGTTCCTGTAAGGAATCCTCAATGGTATATTTACGTTCTTTGATCTTCTGCTCTATCTTTTTAAAATAAAGTTTGAGTTTTTTATCAAGTTTTTGCTTTTTACTCAATTCATCAGCGACAAATACTGAAAAGACAAAAGGACGTTGGGCCTTGGTGCCCGCCATATTATTTATCTTCGGTCTTTGAATACCAATATGTCTTACCTTCGCTGGTAAGATAAAAGTATTGTTAGGATCATTACCGAATTTTCTCAGATAGTCAAAGTCAGAATTATTTTCGAATTCATTATAATACTCCCAACATTTAATATCTTTCCCTTTATTTAATGAAGAGTTCTTGATTTGCGTCGCAATATCAAGGCCCATTTCCTCCAGATATGTTTTGGAAACAGTTTTCTTTTCGTTTACTTGTGAGTTATTCATAGTTATACCATTACGATTTGTCCGTTTCTTTCTATATATCTTATTGGTTTTTCATCAAAATCATTTGCCTTATCAGAGGTCTGTACTTCATACATCATTTCATCTTCATAGCAAACGATACAGAGTGCTGAGGCGATAGTTATATCGCAGTTGTATTTCTTGCCAGGATTGTATCTGAATTTGGCAAAAGCAGTTATCTGTTCCATATCGTATAGTTCTTCTATACTTTGTGGTTCTTCCAAATGCTTTCTGAGTTTTGTGAGCCAATGTATTTTGGTATTAGGGTCCACACCCCATTTATTGAATACTTTTGATTTCTTTACTGATGATGCCATGGCAAGGTCTGGTCTTTCTTTTAATAAAGAAGCAAAACCATTCTTCTCATACCATTCAAAAATTAAAATATTTGACCACTCTATAAGGTTTATACCACCATAGTATATGCACGCTTTGGCAGTATCTTCATAGAATATATCTTTCCCTCCTTCGGATATCCCAGGTCGTTCGGTGATCCTCATGCAATACTTCTTGTATGTACTGTTGGCATCATAGAATCCTTTAAACACGCTCACGCTACCCATTGAAGTAGATGTTAATGCTTCATCCTTATCATAGGAGTCGGTACCGAGTTTATATAGATTTTTTAATACTATTCCATGTTTGTCCTTTTGTGGTTCTTCTATGAGGATAACATGACCTTTGGGATCAGTAACAAAATGAACACCTTGAAATGGAAGTTTTGGATTATTCCACTCTAACCTTCCTCTTTCTTCAATCTGATCTTCGGTATGCGTTCTGATAAATGCTTTTCGGATATTAAGCATATTGATTATCCTCTCTCCAAAGAAACCACCTGTAGGTATCATAAATGCCTGAGAGGCATGAATAGGATTCTGTGTCCAGAAGGTTATTTTCTTATCAGCTTTTTTTCTTGATTCCTCAGCATAGATATCAATAAGTGATTCTCTTCTTAAAGAGTTTCCGTCTTTATCAATGATACGATACATCCATGAAGGGGTGAAGTGACCTGTATAACCATTACAAGCACCTTCTTCCTCAAAATTATTCCTGAACTTAAGACAGTTAAACTGATCGGGATTGTAATGAATTGTTTCAGCATCGGCGGCGCCCATGTCCATACTTCCACCAGTGTAGATATAAATCTTATAACCGGTCTTAATACCTTCGGCTTTTGTTGCAGACTCAGCAAATTCCTGTGTTTCTAATAATGAATCCTTTTTCCACTTACCACCTTCTTCAATGATAGTGAAGAAAGGAGAAAAACGGTTAAGCGCCTGGGTATTGTCACGACAAGATATTGCTCTTATCTCAGCTCCTGTATTTGCTGCATGGGTAAATTCAAGATTAGAGTTTTCGTATTCTTTATAAAACTGAGTATTTCGAAGATTTTCAAGTCCACGTTTAGAAGCAAGATATGTTTTATCGGCATCATCAGACATACCACCGGCGATAATGGTAAGTGACGCTGGCATGAAAAGATAATTATAAGCTGCAATACCTCCTGAGAGTTTCTCGGAATTGTGTGTAGGAATAAAATCTTTAGTAAGATAAATATGATCCTCATCATCTAAAAGAATACAAGAAGACATTTCCTGATAAGGCAATTTTGTTATTGATTTAATCGGACATCGTTTATAAATATTCTTGTCAGGTTTAAATAATTTTGTTTTCCTAGTAAGTTTGAATAGGTTATATTTTGTTGTCCGTATATAAACCCTAAAGAAATTAGAATATCCTTTAGGGCTTGGAAACTCTTTTATTTTGCATTGAATTCCTAAACTTCTCAGAATATAAACTAAATCATAAGAAAGTTGTTTTGAACAATTTTTAAATTCCATACATCCATCAGGTGATATATGACCATCCGTATCCATTAAACCACGTATAAGTTCCAATCGTTGATTAATAGATGAATGTTTATATATTTCAGGAATAAATTTATCATGACAACACTTTAAAAGATTAAGTTTTTTTAATTCTTCTTTCAGTGGATTAAGTTTAATAGAACAATTTTTATTATATTTTTTATGTTGTTCCTTGTCATGAACGTTCCAAAATTTAATACGGTAATTACAATTTGAATCCTTATCAAAATTAAGTTCATAATCTAACCCTAGGATAGATTGTATTGAATTAAGTATTTCTTGATCTTTTGATGAAATTTTCAATGCCCTATTAATAGTTCCATCACCAAGTAATAATCCAAGAAGATAGGGATCTATAGGTAAGTTTTGATTTTGAAATTCTACGGGTTCTATTTCTGGAAGGGCAAAACGGTATGATACATTTTTCCTCTTATTAACTTTTCCTGTAAGTCCATAATTTAATAATTGTTGTGTACTTAATACAACTTCTCTCTTTTTCTTTAAACCTTTATCATAAACCTTCCATAAATGATTAATCCCACATCTTGTTTTTCTTCCATCCAGTAATTCGACTTCATATACATCTTTATTACCTTGTGGAAATATATCAGAGACTTTTGAATATGATCCTTTTTTATTGGCAACAAGGTCTCCTATCTTAATCTCTTCCATTGTTTTCCAACCTTTATTGGTAAGGATAGGTTCACTATTTGGTTGTTCAAATCCTTTCTGCCGGGCTTTTAACTCACTATCATCCTTGCGTTGCTCGAACATCATCTTCAAACGCATATAGAAAAGGAAATCCATATCGAGGAACTTAGGATTAACATTTTCCTTTGCTATTACTTCGATAAGTCCTTTGTTATATCTTTCAAGGGCATCAGGAGGAATACCGTATATCTTCCAAAAGTTCAGATAAAAGTAATGCCGGTTAGTGATCCATACTTCCCGGTTTTTGATATTGACATTATACTGAGGAATGCTAACTGAATTAGGTGGAACAAAAATATCCCATTCCTTTATGTAACGTTCATGGATCTTACTGTCATTCCAGAAAGCATCTACTTCATCAACGATAGCATCACCTCCAAAATCAATAGCATTAGGAACTGTAAATCCGTATCTGCAGCGTGTATGTTGTTTGAACCACCATTCATTATCAATATCATAGAATCCTTTTGCAAGAAAATCTTTTGTTATTGCTTCCGGAGGTAAATGAAAATAATCATCCTGAAAAGGTTTATCATTTTCAGTGAGGACCGGAGAAAAACGATATGTATCTATAAACTTCATTCTGATCTGTCAAATAAACGGATAGTGTGTTTTTTACCTTTTGATTCTTTGAAGATCTTCAGTTTTAGTTTTTCTTCCCAGTCAACGATATCATTCATCTGTTTCATGGTCTTTGACTTTTCATCAGCATTACTGAACTCTACGATCTTCTGAGTAACTGTTATTGTTCCGTCCTCAATAGGTACATTGACCTCAACCTTTAATTTCTTTACCCAGGGGATAGCATGTAGATGATCGAAGTATTCTTCGATATCCAATCTTAGTTTCATATATGCTCTTTCAGAAAGAGAATAAGAAAGTTTTATATAAAGATTGATGATCTCTCTACATTCTTTTACATCTTCGAATTCTTCCCATTTCCTGTTATTGATATGTCGTTCACATACCATAACTTTTTTTGTTGAAGGAAATTCATTCTCATAGAATCCGGAAGGTTTGTAAACCCAATATAAATAGGTTCCGAAATCCTGTAAGAAATCCTTATCTTTAAACTTCTTAAGGGCCAGCACTTCTTTCTGTGCTAACCCTTCTTCCGTCCAAGATACTTTATCTGATATTAATTCTACAAAAGGCATAATCTAATTATTGACGTGGACCTTCTTCTGGTATTCCATTACGATCTCTCCATTCAGTAGTCCATGACTGTCTGCCATTACGACCTTTACTGAAACCATGGATATCCCTGTAGGAACGCCTTTTACTTAATTTTTTACATCCACAGATAGTTGTTGCGCGAGATGATTTCTTTGTCCTTTTTGTAGGTTCATCTCTGCGATCGGTATCTTCCTGATCACCATGTTCTTCTCCAAATTGTAATATTATCAACTGTATCATAATAATTATCTCCTATTTTTAAGTTTAATTTTCCAATAAATAGTTCCATATGCACATTTGTAAAAAGGATCATATTGAAGTGAGTATGCGCGATCTTTTTTTGTTACCAACATCAATGATGGTCCAAGTGTAAATTCTTCCGTCCAGCGACCTAATGCAAGTCCTATAAATACTTTATTTCTCTTTTTGGTAGTATCTCCCACTATTGTAGTTGTAGTTGTCTGGATGATCGTAGGACGTTTGTTGACGAAGTAAAGTTTCCTGTAACCTAACTGATTCTGGAATACTGTATCTCTGACAGAAATAAATGCCGAGGTATCATTCAGTAATGTATCAAGGTAGATGTTCTTTGAATTGTAAAGCCGGTAGAGAAGTTGGCATTTTGCTGAGTCTATTTGTGTAGGGCCTGGAATGATGATCTGATAGGGTACAGGTTTCTCTACATAGATTATTCTTTCTACAGTATCATATTTCACTATTGTAACCGTATCAGTCTTTGCTTCAGGACAAGGATCACAATGTTGGCATGAACGTTGAAGGAATATTATGGCAACCAATATTCCTATGATCACCCATAACTTGTGTTTTACTATGAACTTCCAGATAATTTGTGTCATTCTATGATTATTAATTGTGATAACCGTATTATTTCATTACAAACTGCTTCGTTAATCTTAACCCGATTGGTTTTCTTTGACTGTCGAATTGTTTGACTTGCCATAGCTTTTATCTGTTCCTTATGATGATAGATATCAATCACAACTGCTTTTTCCTGAGATATGGTTAATTTTTTTTCCATTATTCTATAGGTATTAAAAGGTCGGAATTTTCAAGTAATGTAAAGTCATTTAGCAATCCATAGGCAGCAACCCTTTTCTTCATTATAGGATCAAGTTGATCTTTGAAATCCTGTTTATGCAGTCCTACACAACCAAGACTCCAAGGTTTCTTTCCCGGGGCGCTGAGAGGTTCTTCCTGAATATGAATACAAAGTCCGTCAGATACCGGCCCATCTTCTTCCTGCATATGATCTATGATATCATTCCTGTTGTTATCCCTCCATATCTTCAATGGTTGCATCTGAAGGAAGTAAGGTTGTGTCCATGGATTGTAAGTGTCATTCCAGAGATTATTAATGTATTTGTGTGCTTCAAGGACTTGCTGAGGAATAAGGCAGGCAGTACCGGTGACTCCATTAACTGTTACAGGATTATATAAAGCTCCGTAGAGTGCCGGTTTAGTATTGGAGTCTACAAGTATGCAGTATTCAACTCCCAATGCCATATAACTGATATAACACTTATCATCCATCATATTTGATACATGATCCGACATACGGACAAAGATAAGATTAACATCATAGTCACCACGCTCTCTCCATACATATCCTTTTTTAAGGACTGATTGTTTTACCATTTGATACTCGGAGAACATAGGTTTCTTTTTTTTAAGTTTCTCAATTACCTTGTCAATGATCTTCTGTACTATCATTTCTTTTTCTTTTTTTCATTCCACCGATGAACTATTGAGCAAACTGTAAATACTGCTACAATTACAGTAGATATAAATGCAAACATTTGAAAAATGAATAACCAGAAATGTTGCATTGTTTCATCAATAGGAGGAATCCAGCCAAGAACAAAAGTACAGGCAGATACAAGAAAACCATAGAATGGTTTATGTCCGAGAAATACTATTAAATTATCAATCATGGTTTTTTTGTTTTTAACAGTTAATGTTTCCATATCCTGTAATATTATAGGCTTAGGCTTTTTCTTTTGGTTTAAATAAGTTAATTATCTTCCCTGCAAATATCTTCCAGTTAGCACCTACAATAGAAGCATACAACATTGTTATACCACCAGTATAACCAAGGAAAGGCATAAAATAAAGTGAATAATAAATAGTAAATACCGAAAGGACAAAAGCTACAAGAAACTTTAATACACTCTTCCATCCGAATACTATCTTCCAAGAAAATTCCGTTGGTGTTCCATTCTCTTTATTTTCTATTCCATGATATACCTGGAACAACATTACAAAGAACGCTGCCATAAAAGCAAAGATAAAAGCAGTATAGTAAAGATAAGGATTTACTCCACCCCAAAAGGTATTAAAAAAATAATCTTTGAATTTTGCTATTTCCTCCTGTTGTGCTGCAATAGTATCGCTCTGAGCTTCGATAACCTTTGCGGAGGTATCAGCAACAACTTTTAGTGATTCTACTTCTGCTTTTGGTACAACAACCTTTTGCATAGTATCAATGGTTATGGTTTTCATTACTGGCTTGTCAATAGTCTGACCAAAAGAAGCAGTTATCATAAGAATAAGTATTCCTATAATTCCTACTGCGAACATTACATAGTTTGTTGTCTTTGTTTTCATATTGTTAGTTTTTAGAATTAGTTTATACTATAAGCCACCTGATACCAACTTGTGCCGTCATATACCAATGTCATTGTTTCATCTATTCTCATTGTTATTGTTGCTGATAAGTCAAGTGTATTTGCAGCGTGTGTATTATCATTAGTATAAGTCACTGAATTATCAAGGGCAATGATTATTAATACTTGACCACTTACACCCCCTGTAATTGTTGCAATAGTATTACCACCTGCATCTCCGTCAACTTTATGAACATCTCTTGTGATTGCAAAAGTTGTTGCCCCAGCTGCTAATGTTATTGTTGTTTGTGGAGAACCTGTAGAACCATAAAATAAAACATCATCAGTAGAAAAATCACCATATATCAAAGGTGTTGTTGTATTGGAATTATCTATGTAAAGTAAATCACTTCCAGTTGTAAGTTGTGAACCCGCACTATATCCAAGTAAAACATTATGACTGCCTGATGTTAGTCCACCACCACTATTATATCCTAACGCTGTATTATGATGTCCAGATGTTGTTGCTGTTAATGATGAAGAACCTATGGCAACATTATTTATTGCAGCCGTTGTTGCTGTTCCTGTTCCGCATAAAGCATAAAATCCTAATGCGACATTTTCGTCTCCTAAAGACGACCACCCTGCCTTATGTCCAACAAAGGTATTATAACTCCCAGTTGCATTGTAATATCCAGAATAATGCCCAAGCGAAGTATTATAAACTCCTGTACTTGTTGAAATCGGTTGATTCAGATATAATGCACGACAGCCTATTGCCGTATTAAATGAATTATATTTCGTATTTGTATTTGTCCAACTTTGTGTGTATAACGCTTCGTAACCTATACCAATATTATATGAGGCATAAGTATTAAATTCTATTGACGCTGCTCCTATGGCTATATTTTTATCTCCTGCAATTGTTGCAGTTAATGCCCCATATCCATACGCTACATTATATGTTCCTGATGTAAGGGCAATTCCAGCATATTTCCCTGCGATAAGATTATTCACACCCGTTAATGCTGTTGGTTGTTGAATTATAAAGTAATCGCTTGTACCATTTGATACTTCTAATTTTCCAGCAGGTGCAGTTGTTCCAATGCCGACGTTTCCCGCAAAATAACTTTGTGCTGTTGCTGATGAATAAATTGAATAACTATTTGCTGCCGCAGTTGGATTGACAATCCATATTGCTTTATTATTTGTGGCATTCAAAACATCAATAGCCAGACCGACATTAGTTGTATGCGAACCTTTTACATCCGTGTAGAATCCATAATTTCCAGTTCCACCATGCGCATCAGAATATATCCCGTAATTATTTGCTGCCGCTCCGTGTGTTAATGCTGAAATACCATAAGTATTTGTTCCCGCACCTGTTTGAATTGAATAAAATGCTGCTCCATCATTTGTAGCATCTACAACATTTAATTTGCATGATGGTGAGGTAGTTCCTATACCTACATTGCCGTCATCCATAATTGAAACTTTTGCAGTTCCCACATCCGCATTATTATTCCAAGTACCTACATAAAAATCTAAAGCATTTCTATATCCTCTTGCTGCATTATAAATATCAGGTTGAATTTTCGACACATAAGAATTTGAATAACCTCCCCCTGTCTGCATATTCCATAATAAAGAAGCACCTGCTGTACTTATAGACGTTGCACAACTAATTAGAATATTACCGTCAACTCCCGGAAAATAACCCGAACCAACTTGTCCAACACTTAATTTATACAAAGGTGCAGTTGTTCCAATCCCGACGTTTCCACCACTTAAAACAGTCAACCATCTTGTATTATTTGTCCTTATAGTGAAATCAATCGCATCGGTTGTTCCAATAAAATTGTTTGCAACAACTGTTCCTGCATTTCCTAATAATGACCAAGCTGTTAAAGCACCATCAGCACCAGTTGCACCCGTCACACCGGTACTTCCTGTAACTCCAGTATTACCCTGTGCACCTGTACCGCCAGTATTACCTGTTACCCCTGTGTTTCCTTGTGCCCCTGTCGCACCTGTGTTTCCCGTTACACCAGTATTCCCTTGAGCTCCTGTAGAACCAGTGACACCAGTATTCCCTTGTGCACCAGTTGAACCAGTTGAACCAGTTGTTCCTACTGCTCCTGTAGAACCAGTGACACCAGTATTACCCTGAGCGCCGGTAGTACCCGTACTTCCTGTCATTCCGGTTTCACCTTGCTCGCCAGTAGCACCATCTTCCCCAGTAGGTCCGGTAGGTCCGGTACTTCCCGTTTCACCTGTCTCACCCTGCGGTCCAGTTGCTCCCGTAGAACCGGTATTCCCCGTATTTCCCGTTACTCCAATATCTCCTGTCGGACCAGTAACGCCCGTTTGTCCAGTTTGTCCAGTCATGCCAGTCATTCCGGTTTCACCCTGTTCACCAGTAGGTCCGGTAGCACCAGTTTCCCCGGTTACTCCATCAGCTCCTGTTGGACCTGTCTGTCCAGTTGCTCCCGTATTGCCTGTACTTCCCGTTACACCAGTAACTCCTGTCATACCTGTAAGTCCGGTCATACCCGTAGCTCCTGTGTTCCCTGCAGGCCCCGTAGGTCCAGTTGGGCCAGTTGGGCCAGTCGGCCCCGTAGCCCCATCATCTCCTGTTGGTCCGGTAGGACCCGTTGGACCTGTTGGACCAGTAGGCCCGGTCGGGCCGGTAGGTCCGAAAATAAAAGGAATTTTTATGATTTGATTATTTCCATCAATCCCGATTGCACTAATAGCAGGTATTGTTAGTATCGTATTTTCCAAAAATAACTTATTAAAATCTGCATCTTCTTGGGAGTGTGAACTATACGATAATATTAATATTAAAAAGACTAAAAAGATTTTTTTCATTTTTTATTTCTATTACGTAATGTTTCTGATATTTTTCTTTTAGTTTCTTCAGATAGTTTCTTGCCTTTATTACTACTTGGTAATCCTATATGGGCTTCACTTAATTTTCTTCTATATTCTTCAGACATTTTCATCCCTTTACACCAAGAGGATTTTCCTTTTCTAGCTTCACTCATTTTCTTACGAGTTTCTTCCGATGAATTGTTTCCGATATTTGCTTTTGATAAATTTTCACAATGATTTTTACTAAATATTCTTCCTTTTAATGCCTTACTAATTTTTTCTTTATGTTCTTTAGTGTGTTTACCACCTGTTCTTTTTATTCTTAATTCATCACTCCATTTCTTACCTTTATGAGAAATACTTAATCTCAACTTGGTTTCATCAGATACTTTTCCTCTACTACCACCACCTTCTTTTAAATTCATCCCAAAGTCAGAATTAAAGGATTGGTATAAATTTACATAAAATATTTCTAAATTATCCAATTCATTTCTGTCGCACTGGCAAAGAATTTCAAACTTATGTTTTTCATGTCCATGTTTTAATAATGAATTGTATAATCTTGATTGTCCTTTGCAGCAATATCGTTTATACTCATTCCATCTACTAATAATATTGATAGATTGTCCAATATATATACTATTGGTAGGTGAAGTTATTTTATATATGCCACAAATTTTCATAAGTTATTGCAGAGAAAAATTAAGAATACTATTGCTATAAGTTTTTTCATATCAAATCGATTGCTGTATATTCCATTACTGTATCTCTTACTGTTGTTGCCGTAAACCCTGCTGCTATCCTTGCAGTGATAACCGGATCTACCTTTGATGGTCTGTCATTAATTGCATAAGGACTTCCTACAAATATCCAGTTAGCTGTCAATGGAGTTGGTACACCTCCTACCGTAAAAACTTCTACATAAGGAATACCAGCCTGCAAAGTTAATCTTCCTGTGCGAATCTTTCCGGTAATAACCAATGAGGCAAGTATCGTTGCTGTTGCAAGTCCACTATCATGAGGAAGTCCGTTGGCATCGGCATCCATCATATGACCGGTAACTATTGTGGAGGTATGATCTAAAGTAGAATTAAGTGCATGGAGCCGGAGATGTTGATGGGCAATATTTAATGTGAGGATCTGGTCACCGGACCGCCAGAAGAAAAGATCATCAACATTATTTATGGCATATTCTCCGTCGGCAAGATCAGTAAGTCTCCAGTTACCCTGACCTATCTTTAGTTGTAATGGATTAGGAAGTGTCGGGATCTGTCCGGCACGCGTGAGAACAAGAGGTTTTACCCTTGTATCACTTCTCAGATTCGAGTTGTACGGATCGTGGGAGTGTGTTGTCGCCATTACTTCCGGCTTCGCCAGTTAGAAATTTGACTACTTCTTCTCTCCCTTTTAATGCGATATCCCATGGAACGAGTTCGCGGGAGTGAAAGATCTGTTTAACATATTTCTTTTGTTCATTCCACCAGGCACATTCCAGACCAATGAACTTGTCCATCGTTTTCTGAGTGCCAGGGATCGTAACAACTTTTCTTACTATCTTTCTTACGATCATCTTGTGAGCCAGCATTTCTTTATGAGCTACTTCTTCACCTTCTTTGAAATGATGTCCTTTCATCTTGATCTTTATCTTTCGACAAATATACAAAATTAAAAATCAATTGTGCAAATAAAAAAAGTCCTCAAACAAGGAGGACTCCAAAATAAAAAATGGAAAATGCAATCCTAACACTTACTACACGGCTTTTTCCGTCTTCGGCCTTTGCTTCGTGTATTCAGTTTCCGTCTTTTCTTTATACAAGTCATATCTGAAATTGTCGTATCAAAGTTACTGGCTGAAATCTACATACGTCTTCGTAAGATAGATCTTTTTATCAACTGAGTTATTAACATGTATCTTGGAAGCAATGCCAATAATATTAGAATAGCGTGTGAGGAAATAAGTATAACCATTGATAATAAATAGGTTGTACATATGCCATTGCGTAGGAATAGATTCAAGAAAAACAAGGTCACCAACTTTTACATCTTCTATTTTTTCAGCGCCAATGCCTGGACCTATGGCAACAACAATACCCTGATATGGATGATTGATAAAAAATCCATTACGTATTTGTTTTCCTCCCGGATCAACAAGTCCTGATTTCTCAGTAGGCATAATAGCAATAGGAGCTATAATAACTCTGTCTTTCGTCAACGCTTCCGTAATATCCGGAAGAACAAATTCGTTGATAGGCATCTCTACCATATCCGGCAACTGCAACTTCAACTGTTCCTCTGTCGCTGAGAGAATAGCCGGTGCCCCATAATTATTCATCTGCTGAGCTAACGGCCGTTTGATCTTTTCTGTGTCCTTATTAAAGAACATATTGTCTTTTCCTTGTGAATCTTTATTGTTCATAGTGTCTCTTATTAGTTTAAACAAATTTCTTTTTCTCTGTAAATATCTTGTTCTGTCATGGATAAGTCAAGATGAACCATATATCCATATTCGTTGATGTGATATGCTTTTTTTAAAAATGTATTCAAGAGCTCAAACTGAAACTTAGTAAGAAAGATATCATTCATCGGACCATATTTTCCGTATTCCTTGGTAAAATAAATTACCACTTTGAGATCTTCGTAAGTCAGAAATGAATCCATATGCAAATATACTATTTTTTGAAACCCGTACATTTTTGTTCTTTCCATGTCTCCAGTTCTATTTCTGTCCTCCAGTCTGTCTGGCCGTTATTCCAGGAAATATTGTATTCCACATTCGCCTGAGAGAACGTGATCTTGGTAATGATTCCTTTGATGGTTGGATTGGTCTTGTGTCCTACAAGATCTCCGAAGGTAAACTTGCTTTCATGTTTTTTCATAATTACTCCTTTTTTATATTGGCGGGGATAGAAGGATTCGAACCTACAACCAACACCTTAACAGGGTGCCGCTCTACCTACTGAGCTATATCCCCTTCACATCAGAATGGAAGATCATCGAATGTTTCTTTCCATGGTTCCTCTACCACATTGACACCCCCGGGCTCCGGATAAGGCTTCGCTGCCCCTATATTTTCATCAGGAGGAAAATGCTCTACCCTGAAGGTCTCGCCGCCCACCGCCAGCTGCAACTCCGGGATCGATGCCTTGACAGTATCCATCAGCTTGTCTACCTCTGCTTCAAAAGCCATGGATGCCCTGAGATCATCCTTCCCCTTGTCCTTGAACCATGCCTTCTGGTGCCTGCGCAATAGTTCCACCTTGTCTATGAAGTTCTTCAGCAACTTCAGGTTTTCTTCTATGCTTTTCATCGTATGTCTTTTAGGATTTCTTCATATTTCTTCTTGCCCTTCTCGCTGCTGACATCTATCAATATCTTCCCCTTACCTTTTCCCTTGTCAAGGAGATACGGCCGGCAGTCAATCTTCTTCCCATTATAAGACCTCCCGCTATAAAACAATATCCCCGTCTTCTCATAGGTCATAAGGATCGTCGCCAGCGACACCCCCATAGGTACATTCTCCAGATTATATACTATCGTCTTTTTCATGATACATCGAATATGTCAGTCTTGTTTACCTTTATCTTTATAGGCCTCGTACTCACCAGATCATTCTTGTCAACCTTCCTCTCGTACATCACCACCTTCTTGACATCATAATCATTGCACCGGTACCTCCACCCTACCTTAAACCACCTGGCTACCGTCACCTCACTTACCCCCAATACCTCCGATACGTCGCTCATGAACCTACACCCTACCGGCTCCTCACATCCCCTCTCAATTATATAAACTATCATAAATGTATGTTTTTCCCTGGACAAAGTTAACATATTTGTTATATCCACCTCAATACCCATTACCTAAACTTATTAACCCACTTATTAACAGAAACACAACATAAATGTATGGAAATCCCCGGCTGGAGACAACATTTCTGTATTATAACAACCCCGCGCGCTCATCTACCGACAATACGTCGAGACTTCACCCATCCACAACCTGTGGACACCTTACCCCCATACCCATACCAAATACCCCCCGTACCCCTTTAATATCACCCCCCGTAGGTATTGTACACACACTAGTACAACCATCCCCCTACAACCCCCCGATAGGTTTACGATAGTTAAATTAATTATTAATTAAACAAAACAAAATTATGAAAAATGAAAATGATTTTTTCGCTGATGCGGAATTAAGAACGAAATTCAACAATAACTATGCAAGTTATGTTGATAGTTTTAAAGCAATTGCTATTAAAGGCAAACGTGCAAAGGCAAAGGATATTGAGTTATCTATTGACCTGTTCGAAGTTCCAAGTAAGCGTATCGGTTGGTTAGAAGAAGCAGAACCGTGGGCAATGAAACCTACTCAAATCATTGCCAAGATGTCGTCTAATGGCAATCCGTTCTTCAGGATTAATCCCGAAGGAAAGAAAGGTACAATGATTATGTGCGGTGATTTAGGTGAAATCGTTGTCAAAGAATCAGACCGTCAAAAACTGTGTACAGGTACGGCTGTAACCTCGTGGACAGGTGCTGAATTTACCGTTCACTAATCAACTGTAATTTAATAAGGGTTAAGCAATTAACCCTTTTTTTTATTGCCCTATGCACACATATATGGACAGACCTATGGGGTTAATTGGGTTATGTAAGCGTATGTGTGTATAAGGTAATGTAGTATTTATGATATATAGGTGTTTATAGTAATATAATAAAGATATAAGGGGAAAGGGATAATGTTAAGGGAGTTTGGAGTTTAAGATATATATGT
>Ga0247842_10000415_pt1 | contig 90680 bp, 88 predicted proteins | sample LaCruzMarch2015__3_FD_192411 | JGI IMG/M metagenome (GOLD analysis project Ga0247842, IMG submission 192411) | Freshwater microbial communities from meromictic Lake La Cruz, Castile-La Mancha, Spain - LaCruzMarch2015_19m | ecosystem: Environmental > Aquatic > Freshwater > Lake | place: Spain... | reverse complement strand
CGTTGTCGGGGGGTTTTGCCCGCAGTGTTGCAATAGTCGATGTTTACAGAGATCCCAGCACACTTGCAATTGTTGACAGCACAACTCCGGGAAGTATAAATGATCCGTCAACCAAACGGGTGACACTCACAGTGTCTTGGGTTACGCCAAAATCTACATCGATTGATTCTTCATTTTACGTAACACGGTATGTTAGCAATGCTTCTTTTACGGAGACAAGCGTTAACGATTTTACCGCAGGGATTAATAGCGGTACGCAAGTGTCAAATACGTCCGGTGGTGAAGTTAAATTAGCTAGCAATAATTATGCAAAATGGTGTTCGCCTGCGTTATCCAGCTCAACCATAGATTTGCCCGATGGGCCGCCGGTTGCTGTTGCCGCTATGGCAAACCCAACGAATACAAGCATTCCTAATGACGTTTTTGTTGCCGTGGCTCCTACCACTTCCACTCCGGTAAAGCTTGCCTATCTTACGGTAACCGCAAACACAGACCCTCCCGTACCTACTCTACGGGGCACATTCACCTTAGATACGGGCAAATATAGCAATTCTTCATATGTTCCAACAGGAATAAATTTGTCCAATAACTTTAAAACAAATGATGTCAAATATTATAAATCGTCATCCAACAAAATATATGCGCTTTTAGCTACGGATCTTCCTGACCATGAGGTAATCGCAATTTTAATCAAAGACGGTAGCGGAAATGATGCATACCAAGATCCTGCAAATAAAATCTATAAGTACCAAACATTTTTCAATACCAGAATATATCAGGGGGCTTCAAGTCAGGATCAGGCACCTTTCGGATACGGCGGGGTATCTTTAGCCGTATTAGGAAATAGCGGATATGTTGTTTCCGGTGGATATCTGTATACATTTGACTTGAGCAATATTGATAGTAAAACGGCAAATAGCGGCTTAGATATGGTTGGGTGCAGAATCGAACTTAATGGATATGATTGCAATCCTGGATCAGGTATCGATAGAAAATATGGCTCAGGGCAAACAGGAACTAGCTGGAGCGATACGACTACCCCTGCACATAATGATTGTTCCGACGGAGGAAATATTGAGCTTTATGCCGACAATGATATTTACCCCGTACAAGTTGGCTCAAACACATATGTGTTCGTGGCCGTGGGAGCAGGCACGGATCCTGAGCTGAACATTGTAAATGTTACCAGTGTGCCAACCGGCAGTTCAAGCCCAAAAATAAACAATAACAGCTGCGGAAGAATATCGAATGGCAACAGCGGTTGGAAGAGGATAGGATCTTTGGATTTTAATACCAAATCCGGTACCGAAGAGGCGGCAAATTCAGTTTATGTAAATACTGCCGGTACCAGGGCCTATATTTCATCAAACGGAGGTATTGACTCAAATCATGACGGTTCTCCCGACAGTTATCAACTATATGTTATAAATACCGAGAGCAAAAGCAGTCCAAGATTTCTCTCAGGTACTTCATCGCCGCCAAGCAGTGGTTATTATTATGGATCCGGCGCAAACGCCCAACTTTATCCCCGCCGGTCATTAACTGTTCTCAATGGACTGCGGGCGATATTGGTTGGAAAAGACAGCGTAACGGATGGTAACGATGCGCAAGAATATCAAGTGCTAAATATTGAAAATGAATCAACTCCTACATATTGTGGTGGCGTAAATTTTGACCAGGGTTTTAATGATCTTACTTCCGTATCGGAAGCCGATGGAGATAATTTTGTCTATATGGTTGCCAATACGATGGAGAAGCAATTAAAAATTATTCAAGGAGGCCCCGATAACGGAATATATGTACCTTCCGGAACGTTTACTTCACAAGTTCACCAGTTCAGCTACTCGACTGCTTTCAATAATTTCAATGTCAACATAAATCAACCGGCACAAACGACAATAAAGGCCCAAGTGGCGGTAGCTTCTCCTGTTGCCGGAAGCTGCGCAGGTGCTACTTTTAATTACGTTGGACCCAATGCTAATCCCGGTTTGTATTTTACCTCTGTTGGCAACACTATATCGGGGGTAATCCCGTTTGAGAGTGCCGGCTCATATCAAAATCCTAACCGCTGTTTCAAATATAAACTTTATTTAGATACGACAGACTTCAATCAAACTCCGACTCTTAATAATGTCACAGTTAACTATTCACCATGACAAATAAATATTCCCGCTTAAAAAGCGAACAGGGATTTACTATGGTTGAAATACTTTTATATATGGGAATTTTTTCCATGCTTTTGGTTGTTTTATTTCAGCTTTTTAGCGCCATCCTTTCAGCTCACGCAGAATCTCAGGCAACATCAAGCGTAAATCAGGACGGAAGTTTTATCATAAGCCGTTTGGCGTATGATATTCACAATGCTTCAGGCATCACGTCTCCTTCTGTTGGAGCTTCCTGTAACTGGCCAACCGTTTCTTCTTGTCAACTTGCGCTGAGCAACGGAACGTATGGAATTACATCTTTAGGAAATTTAACTTTTACAGCTAATGGCGAAACATATTCTCTAAACGGTCTCAATACTAAAATAACAGATATAACCTTTACTACATTGGGCAATGCCGCTTTAGGCAGTAAACCAAGTGTGCAAATTCAATTTAATCTCCAAAGTAAGATAAAAAGGGATGCGGGCGTTTTGCAAACACAAGTATTTCAGACAACTGTAGCAACAAGATGAAAAAATTTCTTAATAACCAATCAGGCCAGTCACTTATTACCCTTTTATTCTTTATGGTAATTGGTATTACCGTTATTTCCGCTGCTACTTTAGTCCTTGCAGCAGGAATTCTTTCTGCAGGTAATGCAGAAAAAGGAATGAATGCTTATTATTTGGCTGAAAGCGGAGCGGAAGACGGAATACTTTATCTGATCCGTAAACCCACCTATTCCGGAACTCTTCCTTCCTTATCGGTGGGATCAGGTCAAGTATCGGTGAGCATAAATAGCGGCACAATCACTTCAACCGGAACTTACGGTACTACGGTTAAGAAAATTCAGGTGAATACGGCTTTTGTAAGCGGAGCATTTAATATTTCTTCTTGGAAGGAGATAAACTAATGGATTTTTCAAAAAAACAAATTGCGATTTTTTACATAGAAAAAGATAAGGGAATTTTATATACAACAAATTCGACTATGCCTTTTGTAGTTCACTTTCATAAGGATGTAGTAAATAACTTAGAAGTGACCGATAAAAGTAAATTAGAACAGTTATTCGCTGACTATATTTCCAAAAATGAACTAAAACCAATGAATGTTTTTGTCGTTTTGTCCCGCGACATAACACTGGAAAAAGAGCTAAAAAATGTCCCTCTTTCCTTGCAGAGCGCTGAAACAGAAAAATTTTTAGATATGGTTTTATTCCACCAGATACTTGCAAAAACATATAACTTTAGCAATAAAACAATTATTGTCACAACCAATAAGGACTTCTGCGTAAATATTATTGGCGCTTTCAGCGAGAACCTTTTTCCTGTAATCGGAGTTATTCCCTTGTCTGTATTGGAAGAAAAATTTCCTCAATTAACAGGAAAATTTGATGAAAAATTTGTATTTAAAAAAATTGAAAATCTTAAGAGATACTTTCTTCCATTAGGACTTGAGCAGTATGAAAAAATTATTACCAACAGTATTCCTTCATTTAAAAACGCACAGTTTATAATTTTACTAGGTGTTTTTGTTTTACTTCTTGTCATTCTTGGTGTACAGCTTTATACGCAAGGTTTTTCCTCCGCATCTAAACCTGATCATGTTAAATCGGCTGTGGTTGAAAAAACAATATCTGCTCCAACAGCTAGTCCATCAGCCACGCTTTCTCCGGAAAAAACATCACTTTAAACAACATTAGATATTGCGAAAACGGGATAAAGGTCATACTATTAGTAATAGGTGAGTTATAAAAAAACTAAAAAAACACTCTGGCATTATTTAAAGATTTATTTCTTTTCCCTTTTTTTAGGCCTGATTATTTTTTCTGTCGGATCTTTTTTTAAACCCCAAACTAATTGCGCTAATTCAAAAACCTGCAAAAGCGATTTGGTAGTTTCTATAGATAATGATGTTACTGGTATTTTTCAGGGGCGCAAAGTTATTCCTCCCAAAATTGATTTAGCAATGAATATTCTTAATCCCCCAGTGCTTGGAGTGCATGTTTCCAGTGGCAAAAAACATATTTACGTTGATTTATCAACGCAAACACTGTATGCCTATGAAGGCGATAGTGAGATTATGCAGGCATTAATTTCTTCAGGAAAATGGGGCCGTACGCCGGTTGGAAATTTTAGCATTTGGCAGAAATTGCCGGTTACCCGTATGGCAGGCGGACAGGGGCAAGATGCTTATGATTTGCCGAATGTTCAATGGGTGATGTATTTTTATAATGATTTCGGTTTTCATACAGCATATTGGCATAATAATTTTGGTAATCCAATGAGTCATGGGTGTGTCAACATGCGGCTTGTGGATGCAAGGAAATTATATGCTTGGGTCGATGCGCCGACTTCTGATCAGCTTGGAACAGCAGTTTCTGTTTGCGATCAATTTAAAGAGCCTAATGTTTGCATACAAAGTAAATCAATAAACTAATATGATTGCAGTAAGGCGTCAAATAGAATTGGAGACATTCTTCTTGTTAGTGATTGGCGCGGGTATCAGCTTGTTTTTTGTTACGTACAAAAATAATTATCAACCGCAGTTCAGCATTGCCTCAAGTATGCCCTCCATGCAGGTTTCAACGGAAGCTGTTGCTCCGAAAATTACTATTTCTTCGCAGATTTCTCCTGATGGAAGTAAAAAACTTATTATGAAGACAACGCAAAATAATGACAATACAGCAACCTATGATTTTTCAACTGCCAACGAAAACGGAACGAATGAAAAATTAATTTTTACCGAAGTAGTTGATTCATCAAAAAATATGACGGTTCCTTTTAATGCCTGGTCTCCCGATGATCAATATTTTTTCATTCAGGAGGATTCAGGTGATAGCAAAAACATTTTTGTATTTAAGGTAACGGGAAAGTCATTTGCAGATACACAAATATATCTAGATGCGAGCAGTATCTTCAAAGAAGCTAATACCGGAAATAATTTTAGTGAGGCAACGGGATGGGCTTCGGAATCATTAATTATTTTAAATACGAAAAAACAGGACAACACAAAAGGACCTTCCTATTGGCTTGAAGTTCCAAGCAAAGCAATTATTCAGCTTTCAACCGAATTCTAAAAGCAAAAACTTCCTAACTTGATTTCTAACAAAATACAAGATAAGATTATGCATGTTCTGGTTTTTTTTAAACTAGTGCGAGGAAGGGGGTGAAATTGTGAATTACTTAAATGGATTAAGAAAAGCTCTGGATAAATATTACGTTAAGCTTCCAGCTTTTCCTAAAGGGTTAAATGATTTTATCGTTTCAGTAGCTCCGTGGTTAGCTCTCGTATTCGGTGTTTTAGCAGTAATAGCCGGAATTAGCGCTTTTGGAGCACTTTCATTCATGTCGCCTTTCGCAACAATTGCAGGCGTACGCGGATATGCATTTGCCGCGATTCTTTCAGCAATAGTGCTGTTAGCGCAGGGAGTAATTGAACTTTTGGCTTTCTCGCCTCTAAAGGCAAGAAAAGTAAAAGGTTGGAACTTGATGTTTTACAGTCTGATTTTAAGCTTTGTAAGTTCCATAATTGCTCTTAACATGTATGCGGTGTTAAATGCTTTAGTTGGAGCTTTAATCGGATATTATATTTTATATCAGGTTAAATCCAACTATAAGTAGCTTTAATTCATGGCTTTTGCTGTTTGATTAAAGTTGTAGTGTAAGCGATGTGATAGAATTTCTGAGAAGTTTTTAAATAGCCTTGATAGTTTAGCTTGCCTCTGATAATTTCGTATAGTATACTGTTTGAAGTTTTATATTTGGGTCGCTAGCTCAATTGGTAGAGCAATTCCCTCTTAAGGAATAGGTTCCGGGTCCGAGTCCCGGGCGGCTCACCGAGGGAGAACATGTTGTTCTCAGCATCACGAATACCTTGATATAGCGGGCTAATATTGTGGTTCGAACTAAATAAGGTCATAACTTTCTCTCAGCTTCAAATTCCTAATACCCGATTGAATGTTCGAACTTTTAGTATAGTTGACTAGAAAGAAATGTAATTAATATTTACTTTTGAAGTAGAAACTTAAACGAAATATCTACGAGGAATCGTAATTTATTTATATTCCCGGTGCGTTCCCGTATGGGTTACAATTGCAAAAAGAATTATTATTAATTTTTCTTTTTGATCAAAATCCCAAATGATTCTTATGTCTCCGCTAATCCAACTACTCCATCGTTTCCCAAAACTTCTCGTGTTGACCCTATGCGATTTAAGCGAAGGATAAAAAGGTTCTTGCCTCAAAAGATTTAAGGCTTTTCTTGTTCTTTTCTCTTTTTCATGATCTGCTTTTATGATTGCTTTATAAGTGGGTTTAAAAGAATCTAGGAAACGGAGAATATACATATAATCATTTTAAATAGTTCTAAGATAATCGTTAAGCTCTTCTTCAGTTCTGACATCGATATATTTTCCTTCTTTTATATCCTGAAGGCCTTTTGCTAGCAATTTTTCCGTTTCTTCATTTACAAGCGGAATGTTTACTTCTTTTGAAAATTTCTCGGCAAGAGCAACTTTGATAATCTCAGCTTCAGACAATAAGCGGTATTTATCTCGTAGAAAGTCCAAAACTTCTTCTAGTTCCGGTGTTTTGTTTAATCTAATCTGTGACATATAGTGTCTATATTAGTGTATTTAATACCAATTGTCAAGCAGTAGTCGCATGGATTCAAGAGATAAAATTGACATAGGGGTTTATAGAATTTCAGGAAAGTAAAATTATTTTACGGATTCCTGATATGCCTGTCTGAGACGTTCCCATGAGGCTAGAATTTGTACGGTATTTGGTCCCGACGGGTCACAGGATTGCAAAGATTACAAGAAAGCTTCTGTGCGACTCAATTCTTGAATGTCACATCTTGTAAGTCCGTAATCTCTTAGAATATTGCAGATTGCTTCCGCAGGGTTTTTCTCTTTGCTATAGAATTCCAATGCTTCTTGCATCTTGTTTGTTTTAAGAAAACTCCTTATCCCGTGCCATATTGATATGGTATCAACCGACATGGTGTCATTTGGAGTTCGCTGCAATTGAGAGTAAATAGCATCGTGAGCTTCACCTAAATAGTTAGGATATTTGTCGGAAGGCAATTCCCGTATTTTTTGCCATGAGTCCCTAACAGCATTTATTATGTCTGACGGTAGCTCTCCCCGTAAAAGCGATGATCTTAACGAGTCAGCTTCTTCCCTTGGTAATCCTAAGCAAAGTAGTCCATGCTCAAGCATAGAAGGCATAGATTTACGATCATGAATAGGCGGGTTATTGAGCCTATTTAAAGAGTGTTTTGTGTATTTTTCAGACATATAAACAAATTATACCACATATTTTATATTTATCCTGTTAAGAAGCCTTAAATGACGTATTTCCTGGAGGATCAAAATGCTGTCTCAAAGTCGGCCTTAGCATCCTCTACCATGGCTTGACATATATCTTATAGTATGGTACAATTGCTGCTTCCTATGAATATTATTGGACCTATATTATTTTTTATTGCAACTCAGGTTTCCGGCTCTGTGCTGGATAAAAACCCCACTGACATGAATTTACTGGCAGTGCAAAGCATATCCTTGGAAAACAGATATGAGGATAAATTTGTGAATGGCGTTTTTAAGGACAATATTCTATTGAATATGGCATATTTGTCAGGTAAAGTTACAAAAAAAGAAGATATAAATTGGACTGAAATTGAAAAGCCTTTTGAATATAGATTCACCCTGATGCCTGATAAAACCTTTGCGTATCATAGCGACATATTAGAGCAGTACAAAAGTTCAATAGTAAAAACCACAAATGCAAATTTTAATTTTAGTGATGGTTTCAAGTCAGACGGATACCTTACAGGAGACGGAGTTTGTCATTTAGCTTCTCTAATGTATTGGTCTGCGAAAACTGCAGGATTAGTTTCATATGCTCCGAGTAATCACAATTTTGCTGTTATTCCAGAAATTAATAAAGAATTCGGAGTTGCTATTTATAAAATGCCCGGAGAAAGTTCAGTTAATGCTATGCAGAATTTATATATTACAAATAACAGGAAAAATCCAGTTGTTTTCGATTTTGCTTATAATAACAGCCAATTGAAGCTTTCTATTTACGAAGATCTTTTATAGCCCTTGTACATCTTTTTCTATTCCGTTCAAATCAGCCTCCGGACTGCCTATTTTTACTTCATCTACAGTAGCCGGTGTTATGGTGGGGACTGTCACAGTCGGGATGGCTGTGCTTTTATTGTTGGATGATGCCTTTTGTGCAGTATTAAGCTGATTTTTGGCAAAAAACACATAATACCCCATGCCAATTATCAAGATAACTAAAATTATTATAAGAATAATGCCCTTTTTGTTTCCGTTTCCTGGAGCTTCCGGCATAGGCGTAGTAACGGGCGTTGGTGCAGGAGGAGGAACTGGCTGTTGTGCGGAAGTAGCAATTGACTCTGGTGCAGGGGGAGGAATAGGGGTAGGAGGTAGCGTAGCAACAGGCTGAGACACATCCGGCTGCTTTAATGGACTAGTATTTGTTGGTTGATTATTGTTTGGATCCATATTCTATAAATTTGCTGAACTTGTTGCTTCTTTTTTAATTAAATTTCTCTCAGCATTCAATTTTTGAATTGCTTGTTTTGCGTTAATAACAAGTTCGTAAACAGCGGTTATTTCTTTTCTGAATTGACTCACGACTGTTCCGGCATTTACTCTTAACGTCATATCATCCGTTATATTCATAGTATATGTCTTAGTTGCTTGTGCGTTAACGCCATCTTTGGCTAGGTCTATAGCAGATTGCGCTAGTGCAATATCTTCCAAAACCTTCGTATCAGTTGCTGATTGTCTTATCTTATCCAAAAATCCCTGAAGAGTAGTTAATATTTCAGAAAATCTTGATGTTTGATTCTTGTTGACTTCTGCAATTCTTGCGTCTATTTTTTCAACCAATGTTTTTTTCCTTTGATCTTTAATTTTTAGAATGTTTGCTTTGAACTCTTCTCTTTTTGTTTGGATTAATGTTTTTGCTTCATCCGTTGCTTTAAATATAGCAGTTCTTTTCTGTTCTTGTACTAACTGAATTTGTTGTTTTAATTTTGTTTTAGCGTCAGTTGTAGCTTTTGCGCTTGAGGTAGTTACATCTTGCGCGTTAACAATTGAAACAAAAATTAAGAATAAAAGCGGAAGCATTAAGTAGATTATTTTTTGCGTCATTATTTCATGTTAATGACAATTTTTTCTCTTGTCAAGTAGCGTTGGCAGACGTATCGACGCCTTCAATTTGAGGCAGTTGCGGAACGATAGCTTTCAATTCTCCATAGAAATTTGTGATGTTGGAGTCAATCTTGTTTATGATTGATTCCTGTTTTTTCCAGCGAAGCATGGTTGATCGTTTTTCCGCATCCAAAGTCTCATTTAAATTTTTGATTACTTCAAAGTGAGCCTGCATCCTGTGCCTAAATGCATCGCTCATTATATAGTCTTTGATTTTTGTCAGTTCTTCTTCCGTGTGTGAGATTGAGGATTTTTTTACACTTGCAACATTGATTAATAAAAACCTAACAAATCTACCTAGGTTTATGGAATGCTCGTATTTAGCTATCCACACTCCGTCTTTCCGGTCAAAATTATTGCAATCATTAGGTAAAACTTGAGAAATTAAAATTGCTTCCGAGGCATTTATTCGCATTAGGTCTTCTTTAAGTTTGGTCGTCCACGCATTGCTCCAGGCTTTTGTTCTTTTAGCTTCCCACAATATTGACCCGACAGCCTTTTCCTGATATATAATTTTTTGCCAGATATCCCCTCCTTCAACCCCTTTGGGAATCGGCAGAAATTCATCATTCGGAAATTGTGCGTGAAGTTTTTCCTCCAAATCAAGCTCCAAAACTTCACCTTGTCTTTGCTGTGATCCCTGCTCTAATTTTCTTTTTAAATCTTCGTTTACCTTTCTGATCTCATCTAATTGCAAATCTTTTTCTTTGAGTTTTAATCTTTGTTCTTCTTCGGCATTTCTTAAGGCATCCTCTTTTATCTTTTTCTCAAATCTGCCCCTTTCTTCTTTTTCTGCTGCGAGTTTTTTCTCAAGCAGTTCTTTTTCTCTCTCTGATTTTTTAAGTGTTTTTTGCGATTCTTCTTTCAATCTTTTTTCTGTTTGGGCTGTGGCTTGAGCTTTAACTTTCTCCAGTTCCTCTTTGTGCTTTGCTTTTTCGGAAGTCCTTATTTTTTCTTCCAACTGATGCTTAAGAGCCTGAGTTATTTGGATTTGTTTTCCGCAATTGGGACAAGGTATCGTGTCCATAACTTACATACTATAACGTTATAAAAGTCATATTTCAAGTGTAGATTTTGTTTGCATTCCGTTGACATGAAGCTTCGTGTCTGGTAGCATTCAAGAGATGAAATCAATTCTACGTAAAATAGTATTTTACTCCGTTGCACTTTTTCTCACAGCCCAGATTTTGGAAGGCGTTAAAGTAAGCGGAGGCTTAGTAATGTATATTGTTGGAGGAATAGCTTTGTCTATCCTGTTTGTTTTAGTAAAGCCGATTTTAAGTATAATTACACTTCCGTTAAGTATTATTACTCTTGGATTATTTTCTTTTTTAACAAACGCAATTATTCTTTATCTTCTGACAGTTTTTGTTCCCAATATCTCTATCGGAGCATTCAGATTTAGCGGTTTTTCATTTTTGGGATTCGTGATTCCATCAATTTCAGTCAATAATTTTTTTGCGTATATCATCGCATCTATTTTTATATCTTTTATCGTAGGATTTTTAAAATGGTTAATAAAAAAATAGTTTGCATTGGGGGCGGAACAGGAACATCGGTTGCCCTATCTGGATTTAAAAAATATTCCGTTGATCTCTCAGCTATTGTTTCAATGGCTGATGATGGTGGGGCCAACAGGGTAATCAGAGATGAATTTGGGTTGTTGCCGACCAGCGACATTAGACAGTGCTTTGTTGCTTTAGCAGAGAATACCAGTGATTCCGAGCAGTCGCTTCGAAAACTTTTTACCTATCGTTTTCACAAGGGCCATGGTTTTGGAGGAATGACCTTTGGCAATCTATTCATGGCTGCATTAACTGATATTTTCGGTTCTCAAACGGAAGCAATTAAAAAAACCAGTGAAATTTTGAAAATTAAAGGAAGGATTTTGCCAATAACTTTAACAGACTCGAAATTGGTCGCTATTTATATGAATGGTGAAAAAATTGTCGGAGAGCATCTCATTGATGAGCCAAAGCATGATGGTAAATTAAAGATAGTAAAACTATATCTTGAACCACCCTCAAAAGCTTATCCTGAAGCAGTTAAGGCTATTTTAGACGCAGATATAGTTGTTCTAGGTCCGGGAGATCTGTATACCAGCTTAATATCAGGTTTAGTGGTAAGAGGAATAAGCGAAGCGCTCAATACTACCAAAGCAAAGGTGATCTATGTTCTTAATTTAATGACTAGATATGGACAAACTTCCGGATTTACAGCCAAAAATCACATAGAGGTTTTAGAAGAATATATTGGGAAAAATTGTTTGGATTATGTTCTAATTAATTCAGGTTCAATTCCTCAAGGAGCACTAAAAAAATATGAAGAGGCAAATGAGTTTAAAGTTGATGATGATCTAGGGGGTGATTATTTTAAAATAATTAGATCTGATATTTTAAGTAGAAGGGAAATAAAAAAAATTCCAGGAGATTCTCTTAAGAGAAGTTTTATCCGTCACGACTCTGACAAGCTTGCAAAAGCAATAATGGAAAATATATAATTGAATGTATGTTTTTAAACATAGTGACCATTGTAGTTGCAATTCTTCTTATTGTTGTAATAATGCTTCAAATGCAGGGAGCAGGGCTATCTAGTTCTTTTGGGGGTGGCGGAGAGTTTTATCGAAGCAAGCAAAGTATAGATAAGTTACTTGTTTGGATAACAATAGTTTTGACGGTTATATTCGGGGTTTTATCAATAATCCTTCTTGTGCCTCATAAATAATTTATGACAGTCTTAAGAAAAAGACTCCTGTTCTGGCTGGTGAAAGCATACCTCAAGAAATGGGGAAGGAATATTCTTATCTATTTTGGGATTGGTCTTCTTATTTTCTTTCTTCTCAATATGTTTCTGCCTTATTTTATAACGCGTTTACCGTTCGTGGAAAAAGAAACAATAGGAATGGTGGGATCTTATACTGTTAATTCTTTACCGCAGGAAATTTTAAGTAAAATCTCAAGAGGACTTACCAGAACGGAAATGGATGGATCTGTCAGGCCTGATATTGCAGAGAAATGGAAGATTGCTCCGAACGGAAAAGGATATGCTTTTTATTTGCGGAAAAATATATATTTTTCCGATGGGGCAAATTTAACTTCTAACGACATTAATTATAATTTTGCTGACGTTGCCGTAACAAGACCTGATAAATATACCATTGTCTTTAATTTAAAAGATAATTATTCTCCTTTCTTAACGACCGTAGCCCGGCCTGTTTTTAAAAAGGGTTTTGTGGGCGTAGGAGACTATAAAGTCAAAAGAGTAAAACTTAATGGTAACTTTGTTGAATCTGTAGAGCTATACTCTGAAAGATACCATAAGGCTCTTGTTTATCAGCTGTTTTATCCAACCTCCTCTGCTTTGAAAATTGCATTCGCCCTCGGGGAAGTTTCAGAAATTACAAATCTGCCTGATTTAAATTTCAAAGATACGACATTCAGTTCTTTTAAGAATGCAAAAATTGAGAAAAAAATAAATTACAGTGAATTGGTAACGCTTTTTTATAACACTCAAGATAAAATTCTTTCATCGAAAGCACTGCGTGAGGGATTGAGCTATACAATGTCGGATAATTTTGATCAAGGAAAAAGAAATTCCAGTCCCCTGCCATATTTTTCTTATGCAAGTCAGGGGGAATCCAATACATATCAGGAAGACTTAGAGCATGCAAGGCTTTTGATAGATAAGTCTGGAACAGCAACTGCTAGTGGCAAAATATCTTTAACAATTGACACTTTGCCTAAATATGAGGCGACTGCCAAAGTGATTGCTAATACCTGGAAAAAATTAAATATTGAGACCAAAATTCAACTTACCAATCAGGTGCCCTCAAATTTTCAGATTTTCTTGGGAGAATTTAATATTTCTTCTGATCCTGACCAATATGTTCTTTGGCATTCAGATCAAATAAATAATATTACCCGCTATAACAATGTGAGAGTGGATAAATTGCTGGAAGATGGCAGAAAAGAGTTGGATATTCAGAAGCGCATAACTATATATATTGATTTTCAGAAATACTTACTTTCCGATCCTCCCGCATCCTTCCTCTTTTTCCCCTACTATTACGAAGTCTCAAAAAAATAAGTTTAACTTAAAAATTTGGCAAAGAAATAAATTATTACAGATTGTTAATACATTTTTCTTTTGATATTATGCAGTCGTGAAAGAAAATTTTCCTCAAAAATATATAACAGAAATTACAGGTAAGCATAAGAACTGTTTGGAAAATACGCCTCGTTATGCACGCTTTATGATTCATGAAAGTATCTCAGAGTGGACCTCTATTCTTGGTCCTGATGTTTTATTGCTTACTCATAGAGAAGCTACAGCAAAAATCACTAAAACATTTTTGTCATATAATGAAAAACAAGGACAGCAGCTTTTAGCTGAAGAAAAATTCCAACTCTTTTTAGCGTCTCAGATACATGATTGGGGAGAAATTATGGTGGAAAATCAAGGGATTGGAGATATAACGTTTGACGGAAAGAACAATATCATGGAAGCAGCTGAAGCAACTATTTTCAATAAAATAATTAGTTCCGTTGGGGAGGAATCAATAAAGGAAAAGTTTAGCGTCGTTTATTGGGATATAGTCATGAATAGGGATACGAAATTAGGGGAAATATTTAATGCAATTGAACGAATTGGATACCTGCAAACTGCGATAAGGGCATTCGTTGGCAGAGAAGACGGAAAAAAGATTGAAAATTGGAGAGGATTGGCTGGAAATGTCTTATCGAATCAAATGCAGGAAGTTTTGAAATATTCCAAAAAATATCCTTATGTTTTTTATTTCCTAGTAAAAGAGAAAGCAAGCATAGAAAAAATATTTGAAGATGTAGGAGATATTGAGGTTTCGCTTGATAACGCAGGCGTTCAATCATACAGTTATGAGAGGTTACAGCAAGCTTACGGTTGTTGGAAAGCAAGTGAGTTTTCTGATTTTAAGGAAGTGGTAGATGCATTTTCTTTAAAGAAAGGATAATTTTGATCTGAGTTTGCGGTGGTAGGTGATTGCGAAGCGGTGGGCTTCATCGCGGATCCGCATAATTAATTTCAAAGCGTTTGAGTCTTTCGGTAAGTTTATTTCTTTTAAATCAGATGTGATAATGGTTTCCTCTTTTTTTGCCAGACCAATAATTGGGATTTTTAAATTAGTGTTTTGCAAAACTTTTACTCCGGTTGATACCTGCCCTTTTCCCCCATCAACGATAATTAAATCAGGATAAGGCCATTCTTTGTGATTAAATCTGCGTTTTAAAACTTCTTCCATCATGCCAAAATCATTTGGAGTGTTCAGCGTTTTTATTTTAAATTTTCTGTACCATGAACTGTCTTTCTCTCCATTTGTAAAAGTAGCCATTGATCCTGTGGAATTTGTTCCCGATGTATTTGAAATATCAAAACATTCAATTCTCTTCAGGCTTTTTACATAAATGCTATTTTTATTTAGAATATTTATTAAATCTTGTATTTCTTTTTCTCTTAAGTCACTTATGAGGTTTGGATTGATATCTAGATCTAATATTGTTTTGTAGGATGGGTTTGTAATTAGCTCAATTGCATTAATTTTATTTTGCAGTAAACTTGCCTTTTCAAAGTCCTCATTTTTACTTAAAAAATTTCTTTCTTTCTTGAGATCTTTAATTATTTTTTTTGTATTGCCATTTAAAAAATCAATTATATATTTTATGTTTTTTCTATATTCTTTTTCAAATTCCTTAGTATCCCAGCCCGAGGCTGGTCCGCCTTGGGCGGAAAAAACAGGAGGGCAGGGACAAAGTCCTAAATGATAATATAAGCATATTTTTTTTGCATGATTCGGAACTGACTGATATGGGAAAATCTTTCTTATTGTTTTTAAGACGATCCGTAAAGCCTGTGCGCCATTCGGAAAAGGCCCAAAATAAACTGATCCGCCGGCTGGCGGACTATCATCCGTATGCCTGGCTATTAAGACTTTGGGACATTTGTCTTTTATGGTAATTCTTATCATGGGGTAGGCTTTGTCATCAGTAAGTTTAATGTTGTATTTGGGTTTATATCTTTTAATGTACTGGTTTTCCAGAAGAAAAGCTTCGATTTCGGAATTAACAACTATTGTTTTTATTTTTGCAATTTGGGAGATTAAAATACCGGTCTTCGTACCCAAGTCTATATTTTTTAAAAAATAAGAAGAAACCCTTTTTTTGAGGTTTTTTGCTTTACCGACATACAGGATATTACCTTTTCTGTTTAGAAAAAGGTAAATTCCGGGTTTTGTAGATAATAAGTGATATTGTGATGATAATACTAACAAATATAGCTCCTCCTAGAATTGTCCATTTATTTAGAATAAACGGAGATATCTTGATTTCTTTTGAGATGTAATCTCCGTTGATTGCTATTCTAATCACCTCTTTCTTGTTTGTCAAAAGCAAAGGTTTTTTAAAACTGATAGGAATACTAATAAATCCAAAGGGAGGAATTCTGCCTAAATATATTTTTTGAGATAAAGGTTGCAGGAAACTTGTACTTATTGTAATTTCTTGCGGAAGAGACATTGTGCTACTATTATTTTTAATTAAAACATTTCCTTGTGGATTAAATCCTGAAAAGTAACTTTTGGCAAAATCTGAACTTAAAGTTAATGTTTGGATTTGAGAAGTAAAATTATCTCCAAATTCTACGTTTATATCTTTTGTGACATCACTGTTGGAAATTTTGTATCCTCCTGCTGGAATAGGATAAGTACTGCTTGTTCCTCTTATAACGAAAGTAAAATGATCAAAATCTAGTGTGTAAAAATAGTCTACGCCTCCGGTTGTGTTACTCCAAGTCGGATCAACCATAATCCATGTTTGAAGATCATAATCATAGTATTCCGGCCAGGCATGCAAGATATCCTTAACTAAAGACAATGGTCTTTCTTTTGAATTTTGAGTATAAGCAAAGCCATTTATTTCTCTGGCCGGAATGTTTGCTGCTCGGGCTATTGCAATAAATAAATCTGTAAATTCAAGGCAAACAGCAGAGGTTGAATTTTTCAGCACTTCAGATGCGCCAATTCTTGGTTGATTGTTTTGCGCTCTGTCAAAATCATATGTTAGATTATTAACAACATACTGATAAATAGCATAAGGAGTTTTTAGCTTAATAGCTAAATCTTTTATTTCTTTCTTGCTTGTCTGCCAGTATGGTTGTTCTTTTACGTACTCTTTAAGTTCAGTGTCCGATAGTGGTTCTTTTTTTGGGCTTAGCATTATTTTTGCTTTTCCGCTGACAGTTATATCGACTTTTTTACTGGGAGCGAGAATATATTGAGCTAGCCAATTGCCGTCAATGTCGCGTGTTACATTTTGCGGTTTGGGATTTATGCTGTCTATTTCAACATCCTGATAGTTAGTTAATGGCGGAAGTGCTATTTCTGTTTTGACCGGAAACAAATTTGGATTTTTAAGATGATACGAGAGAACAAAGTTATAAATCTGTTCTTTACCGAAAGATATAGATATTCCCGATTTCCCAAGTTCTTCTTTTGTAAAGGCTAAGTTATTGTTGATAAGTTTTCCGTTGTCAGGTTTTATATATGAGGGATTCCCTAATGATCTAGGAACAATAACTTTAACATTAAAAGTGTTGTATTCATTTTGTTCAGTTAGTCCCGGAATATTTATGTCCCAAATTTTTCCGGATTTTTGTGCAATATCTTTAGTATCAAATGATATTGAAAAGTTAAGTTTCTTGTTAAGTCCCACTACCCTGTCATTAAAAAGAATTCCGATATTGTTTCCATCGTCATTTTTTGTTAATTGAGGTGTTATTTTTCCTCCGCTGTCTTGAGCTAAAACATTTTCAATATTTTTAAATCCAACCTGAACGCTGTAGGAGGAAGCATAATATTGACTGGTGGTATTTGTAAGCGTTATGCCGAAAGTTACATGAGTCAGTGCATTTTCCAATACGTTGTAAGTAACGCTATAGTCTGTTGTGAAATTATTTTCTGCAAAAACCTGGGCCGGAATTAAATATAGAAGTAAAATAAGACTCAAAAAAAATACAAGAAGTTTTTTCATTAATAAATGATGTTATTTTTTAATGTTAACACATTTAGGGACTTTTTTAAGATTTTTGTTTACAGGTTTGAGGTTATGGGCCGGTGGCAATACCGGAAACTTTCCAAGTATTATTTACTTTTTCCAAAGAAACCCAACGGATAAATTCTCCATTTCCCCATCCATAGTACGGCATAGGTTGTGCAGTCTCTGTTCCGGGTTTCATCTTAACATCTAAAGTGACTTTATAGGTATTTCCTTCTGCTGGTTCGCCTGCTAATTCAATTTGTTTTACTGTTATTTTTTCAAAAGAGTTAAATTGAACTCCCCATGCTTGCTTGTTGCTATCGTCGGAAATGTTATTAGGTGTCAGCATGTTTACGGCATCGGAAATTTTATCTTCATTAATGAGATTGAAAAAATTTCTGACAATATCTTCTCCTTGCGAAAGTGAAACAAATGACTTAGGCGCGCTCGTAGGACTTGTCTCAGTTGCCTTGTTTGTTGATGTAATTATGTTTTCCCCTTTTTGAATTCTTTCAGCAACCCTAGCTGCAAACGCAATTTCTCCTTCATTGTCATAAACTTTCGTTGAAGTACGGTCTATAGCAACAAAACGATTAGGATTTAGAACTAAATAAATTACATTAATTAATCCGTCTTCCTGCACAGCAATAACATTTTCCATTTTAATTCTTGAATCCGTTTTGATTGTCCGTCCCATTTCCCGTTGTCCTTTTTTTTGATTTTCTATAGTAAGATCTTCTGCTTTAATGAAAGCGGAATTCGTATCATCCACAAAATACTGGCAATTATTGGTTCCTCTCATGCTAAAGGTTTCTGTTTTGATAATTTTCTTTCCGATTGTCGAAGCGACCCATTCTTTTGGAAATTCTGCACAGACATCTGTACCTACACTTATTTTTTTCTGAAATGGGTTTTGCAGATTTTGAGTAATATTATTTGATCCGTTTTTATTTAAAGCTAAAGAAATAAATATTCCTGCGACAATTATCACCCCAATAATTATAAATACTTTTTTGTTCATTTTAATAATGCCTACCCTTGTCTTAATTATATTACTCTTTGGCAAACGCTCTAGTCAAGGGTTTTTATTTGTCGTTAATTATGGAGGACTTTTTTGAGAAAGGCTCCGGTGTAGGAGCGCGTATTTCTAACTATTTCTTCAGGGGTTCCTGTCGCAACAATTTCTCCGCCTTTTTCTCCCCCGTCAGGACCAAGATCAATTATATAGTCTGCGCTTTTTATAACATCCAAATTGTGCTCAATAACAATAACAGTATTTCCCCGATTAACAAGGTTTCTTAATACGTGCAATAACTTTTCCAAATCTGCAAAATGCAGTCCGGTTGTTGGTTCATCCAAAAGATACAGACAATTTTGTCCTTTTTTTGACAATTCATCCGATAATTTAACTCTTTGCGCTTCCCCGCCGGACAAGGTTGGAGCAGGCTGACCTAACTTTATGTAGGAAAGTCCGACATCATTGAGAGTTTGCAATTTGTGAGAAAGTACGGGAACAAAGGAAAAGAATTGCAAGGCTTCTTTAACACTCATTGATAAAACATCTGCGATATTTTTCCCATTAAGAAAAATTTCTAAAGCTTCCTTATTGTATTGTTTGCCGTTGCAAACTTCACAAGTCACATAAACATCAGGCAGAAATTGCATCTCTATTTTTATTTGTCCTTCTCCTTCGCAAGCTTCGCAGCGTCCGCCTTTTACGTTAAAAGAAAATCTTCCCGGACCATAGCCCCTGAGTTTTGCATCGCGGGTTTTGGCAAAAATGTCACGGATGTAAGTAAATGCGCCAGTATAGGTGGCGGGATTACTCCGCGGAGTTCTCCCGATCGGAGACTGATCAATCATGTAAACCCTCTTGATATTTTGGTAGCCATTAATATTTTCAAATTTACCCGGTTTGTCACGGTGATAAGGATTTTGCATTTGCATCAAGGCGTGATACAGGATGTCGTTTATCAAGGTCGATTTTCCTGATCCTGAAACTCCAGAAACAACAATGAATTTATTTAAAGGGAATTTAACGTCAATATTTTTTAAATTATGTTCTTTTGCGCCAAGAATTGACAAAGCTTTGCCATTTTCAAAATTTTCTCTTCCTAGATTTTCTCGGGCTATTTTTATTTTTCTTTTTCCTGATAAATAAGCCCCGGTTATGGAATTTAGATTCTTTTTTATCTCATCAATTGTCCCTTTTGCGATAATATTTCCTCCGCCTTGACCGGCGCCAGGACCAAAATCAACTATATAATCGGATTGTTCCATTGTTTCCTTGTCGTGTTCAACAACTAGAACTGTATTTCCTAAATCTCGGAGTTTCTTAAGCGTTTCAATTAATTTTTTATTATCTTTTTGATGAAGTCCGATTGATGGCTCGTCCAGAACATACAAAACTCCAGTTAAGCCACTTCCTATTTGAGAAGCCAATCTAATTCTCTGTGCTTCTCCTCCGGCCAGACTCTGTGCTCCGCGGGATAAAGTTAAATAATCAAGTCCAACATCAACCAAAAACAAAAGTCTTTGTTTTATTTCCTTAAGAATTAGTTTTGAGATTTCCGTTTCCCGCGAAGTTATGCTACCGGAAATATTTTTAACAAATTCCAGAGTGCCTACGATAGACATGTCACAGACGCTGATGATTGATTTATCCATAATTGTTATGGATAGAGACTCTTTTTTGAGTCTTGCCCCTTTACAATCGGGACAGGTTTCATATCTCATGAATTTTTCAATCCGGGATTTTAAGAACATGGAATCCGTAGATTGATATTTTTCTTTCAAGTCCCAAAGCATCCCTCTGAACGGCTCGTGAATTTCGGTTTCTCTCCCCCACCTGTTTTGTCCGGAAACTTCATATATTTTCTCGCCGGTTCCTTCCAAGAGAAGTTGTTTTTTATCAGGGTTTACCTCATTCAATCTTTTTTTCAAGGGAATATCATTCTCTTCACAAAATTTAATCAAAGTTCTGGAGAACCAGGTTTCATTTTCAAAAAGATTTGAGTATGGCAGTATTCCGCCTTCAGAGATTGACAAATTATTATTAAAAACCAGATCCCGGTCTACAGTCAAAAGTGTCCCCAGGCCATTGCATGTCGGGCATGCACCATGCGGAGTGTTAAAAGAAAATATTCGCGGTTCTATTTCCGGCATAGAAATTCCGCATACAGGGCAGGCAAATTTTTCAGAGAAAAGTTGGTCTTCCATTTTTTTGGGCTTTTCAGGAATATTAAATCCTGCGTCTTTTATAACCGAAACAATCAGTTCGTTGCTGCCGAGTCTTAATCCTTTTTCAACATCCTCAGTAATTCTCAATCTGTCCGTAGTACTAGTCAAAACAATTTCATCTATTACAGATTCAATAGTGTGCTTATTTGTTTTGATCAAGACGAAATTTTCATCCAAATTGTAAATTTGCTTATCGATACGTACCTTTTTATAACCTCTTTTTTTCAAATCAACGAAAAGCTCCTTGTATTCTCCTTTTCTGTCCTTCACAACCGGTGCGAGAATTAATATTCTTACTCTTTTAGAAATTTCGCTGTTAATTAATGCAAAAATAGCATCAACTATTTGTTCTTGCGTTTGATGGCTGATTTCTCGTCCGCATTTTGGACAATGTGGATGGCCAATCCGTGCGAAAAGAAGCCTCATGTAGTCATAGATTTCCGTAACTGTTCCGACAGTTGATCTGGGATTGTGAGATGTTGATTTTTGATCAATTGAAATAGCCGGAGATAAACCTTCAATCAAATCAACATCAGGCTTTTTCATTACTCCTAAAAATTGTCTGGCATATGAAGAAAGGCTTTCAACGTAACGCCTTTGTCCCTCGGCATAAATTGTGTCAAAAGCCAAAGAAGACTTGCCTGATCCTGAAAGACCTGTAAATACAACCAATTTATTTTTAGGAATTTCCAAATCAATATTTTTGAGGTTGTGTTCCCTGGCGCCCTTAATTACAATCTTGTCCATAAAAAGAAGATCTATTATTATACGCCAGAATTTGAAGATAAACAATAAGGGAAGAGGGGCTAGGTTATGCGCGGTTGGTGTAGGAACCATCCCTGGTATCTACGATAATTTCGTCTCCAATATTTATAAATAAAGGAACTTTAGTTGTTAGCCCATTCTCCAGAGTTGCATCCTTGTAAACATTGGTTGCGGAATTTCCTTTAACTCCGGGGTTGGTATCTGTAACTTTAAATCTCATTTTTGGAGGGAGTATCATACTAAGCGCTTCGTCTTTATGGAAACTAATGGTGACTTTTTCTCCTTCTTTTAAATAATTATTCCCCTGCAGACTTTTGACCGGAACTGAAATCTGTTCAAAGCTTTGAGGATCCATAAAGTAGCAAGAATCCTGATCTTTGTAAAGATATTGCAGCTCTCTTTTGTCTATTTTTACAGGATTTACCTCTCCGTTGCTTCCAAAGCTTTTTTCAGTTGTTGCGCCTTTTTTTAGACTGCGGACTTTTACCTGAACCACAGAGCTTGTTTTTCGAAGATGCATATTGTTGTATGTGAGTACTTCAAAAATATCTCCGTGCTCTTCGAATGTTACGCCTGGTCTAAGTGACGTTACGGGAATCATAGAGGAATATTTTAACAGAATATTTAATTTGGGACAAGCGCTAAGAATCTCTATTTAGAGCTGTTTTTAGCCCATTTTGCCTATATACATGAAAAAATTTATTTGCTAGTATAGCAAAATTACATGAAGGAAATCATATTTCTTGGAGCTGCTGAGAGAGTGACTGGGTCTAGGGTTCTGGTAACTACCAACAATGGCACCATGTTCGGCGTTGATCGGGGAATATTTCAGGGGTCAAACCAGACGGAAAATGATTCGCTCAATCTAAAAAGCAATGACTCAATTGAGCCGGACCTGACGATTGTAACGCATGCACATCTTGATCATGCAGGGAATGCTCATCAATTAAAAGGACCTGTTCTTGCTCATGCTGCGACTAAGAGTTTAATGTCGATTAATCTTACGGATGCACAGAAAATATCTCCATCTCATTACCCTAAAGGAAGTGTAAATAGTTTAATGGGAAGAACTAAGGGCGTAGACTATGATGTTTCAACTAGGGTTGACGGAGCAGTAGTTACCCTTAGGAACGCTAAGCATATATTGGGCTCAGCAAGTGTTGAAATAGAAGGGCAAGGTGAAGATAGAATAGTTTTTAGCGGAGATTTAGGGCCTCGTCGATCTCGTACCGTTAGCGCAGGAATACCTGTTAAAGGAGCTGATGTCGTCGTTATTGAATCAACATATGGCAACGAAAATCATTCTATGGACGATCCGGTTGAAGTGTTTGAAGATGCAATCAATAGGACTTACAGAAATCACGGAGTTCTTATTGTTCCGTCATTTGCCTTAGACAGAACTCAAGGCGTTTTGAGTATTATCAAAGAGCTCAGAACGAAAAAGAAAATCAGAAAAAATATCAATATTTATTTAGACGCGCCAATGGCTTATAGCGTAACTAGAGAATATATAAATTATCTTCCATTATTAAGTGATGAATTAAGAGCGCAAAAAGACCCATTTGGTCTTCAGGAATTGATCATAACCAATGATTGGAGAGACAGTATGAAGATTCGCAATAATCGCAAGTCGAAAGTAATTATTGCAGGATCAGGAATGATGAGACGTGGCAGAGTCGAAAGGCATGCGTTAGAATACTTATCAAATCCTAAGAATGTACTTTTGCTTACTGGTTATTGTGTAGAAGGTACGCCCGGTAGAGCAATTATAGATGGAGAGAAAGAGGTTCAATTCGGCAATGAGTCAGTCCCTATTGAGGCTACAGTTCTTAGAATAAAAGGTATGAGTGCACATGCAGATCAACAAGGACTTTTTGATTGGGTTTGGAAAATTAAACAAGGAGACAGAAATCTGAGATTGGTTTTTGTAAATCATGGTGAAAAAGAGAAAAGCGAAGCATTAGCTAGGCTAATAGAGGCCGAATTGGGGGTAAAGACTATTATTCCAAAACAAGGGGAAATATATAATCTTCAACAAAACAGCTAAATTGGTACCGCCATGGGGATTCGAACCCCAGATTCTCGGGCTGAAAACCCGATGTCCTAGGCCACTAGACGATGGCGGCGTGCATTAATTATACCAACTTTCACAAAATTAACCAAGCTTCACATTCTCTTGTTAAGACCACGACATTCTTGATATAATGATGGTCATGGGTCGGTAGCTCAGTGGTAGAGCAGGAGCCTTTTAAGCTCTTGGTCGTGGGTTCGAATCCCACCCGGCTCACTTTTTACGCATCATGGAATTTACTCTCGAAATTGAAGCTAAAACGAGTTCGAAATACTCCCTAATTTTATCTTAAAGTCCTATATTTCTAGCCTCACGTCATCTGGGATTCGAACCCTCTGAATTATTAAATTGCTTGAAGTTGTTCGATTCCTTAACCCTTTGCCTAGTGGACAACGTTAGAATATATTTTGTATTTTCTGATACTATAATTATGTGAACGAACTTAAAAAAATCTATGCAATGAGCTTCTTCTCGGGCCTCTCAGCTGCTGCTACTGTAACATTTACTCTTTATTTTTTATCCCATGGTTTAAATCAAGCACAAATTGGCACTCTTTTTGGTGTTTTTATGGTTAGTATGGCAGTATTTAATATACCAACAGGAACAATAGCAGATATATTTGGACATAAAGCTTCTGTAGCAGTTGGGTTGTTTTTTCAAGCCATAGCTTTTTTACTTTTCTTTCTTTATCCAAACTACATTGGTTTTTTGTTTGGGATGTTAGCTGATGCAGTTGGTCTGGCTTTTCAAACAGGAGCAACATCTTCTCTAATTTATGAACTGCTACATAAAGAAAATCTACATGAAGATTTCCAAAAAGTTATCGGCAGAGTTGGCGCATATTCCCTTGCCGGAGTCGTAATCGCCGGACCAATAGGATCTGTTATTTATAAGTTTTATCCGGGCGTACCTTATCTTCTTTCATTTTTCTTTTTTATCTTTGCTATGATGGCAATTTACATTGTAAAATGGGAATTTGTCAAAAGACCGCCTACTCTTTCAAATTATTTAAATATTCTTGTTGGTGGAGTTCATTCAACACTTAAAAACCGCATTCTAATAGCAACTGTTCTAGTCGGTATTGCTTTATCTGTTAACAGATTGGTTTTTAATCAAAATATTAGTCAGCCCTATCAATTAAGTATTGGAATTGATGTTGCATATATTGGGTTTACTGCAGCAATAGTCGCAGCGGCACAAGCTTTTATATCAATAAATGCTTATAAAATCTCCAGAAGGATCGGGCAAAGTTTCTCGCTACTTTTAATTGTTGCTATACCTAGCATTGCAGTTATTATTTTAAGTTTTATTAATTCGCTTTTGGCAATTCCGTTAATCCTAATCTTATATATGGGGCATGCATTTAGAGATCCTGTAATTTCTCATATTTCACAGGAAGAAATAGACCCTAATAAAAGAAGCACAATGGCATCAACTATTAGTTTTTTGGTAAGTATAATCGTGGGCTTGCTACTTCCGTTCTGGGGCAAGGGAATTGATTTATTTGGTATTCACAGCAGTCTTTTTCTTCTAGGTGCCTTTTCTTTCATAATCGGTGCCTTAGGACTAATGATGTTCGAGACAAAACGAACAGGATAAGAGGTCAATTTTGGGGCTAAATATGGTAATTATATTTATTTCTGTTCCCTTTTTAAGCTTTATATCCTGAGAATATATTATTTATTGGTCTAATCTGGGGCTTTTTGCTATGATTATGCCATGGAACAGAATAATGTTGATGAGGTTAAGCTTCCTCATTCAGAGAAATTACCGGAAACATTAATAACTGATCCCAAAGATGCTTCCGATATTGCCAAGCTGACTGAAAAGATTATGATAAAAACTCCTTATGGCGGTGAGGCTCCTTATGTATCTATATTTTTTAATCAATATGTGTCGGAACCAAAAATGTGGGCGACAATTTTAAAGAAAGGACCTTTAGAAAAAGAGAGATTAGAAACAATTGGAGCTTTATTTGATGATAATAAAGTTATAGAAGACATAAGAGAAGTTGACCAAGCAATGAAAGATGTCGTGCCGCGACCCCCAAGGGGTCAAAATATAGTGTTATTTTCTTTCCAGAGTCTAGTGGTAGAATTTTTAGTAAATAAACTTCTGGATTCTTCCCAGGAGAATTGGGGAAATGTTATCTCCGAATGGAAAAAAGAATGGAGTAGCACAATGAATCCAAATAAATTTGAGAAAGTAATGAGAGCAGTTGGCTATCGTGATCAGGCCGTAGACTTTCTTACCGCTTTATTTCAAAATATGGAAAATAAAAATTCAAATCCTTTACTAATTAAAGAAGCAGATGTTAAGAATCGGGAATTGGCGTCAGAAGAAATACAATTTTCCAGAGAAGCTTTATGTCACAACACCAGTCTAGCTACACTTCCTAAAATAATAGATAGAGGGCTATTATCTTTAGAGGCGGCTGCTTTAGCTAGGGATGGAGGCAATGAAGCTCATTTTGGAGTTAGTTTTTGGGCCTACAATAACAATCCACCGGATTCCATAACGGATTTCGCTAAAGATATAAGACAAGGTTTGGACACATACAGAGCTATTGACGATAAGGTTCATCTTGTCTTTTTAAATCCGTTGCAATATATAGATTCGTCTTGTGTATTGTATCCTCCTTACTCGCATCGTACCTATCGCATGGACAATAAATTAGATAAACCCGTAAATATTGCGAATAAATACATGGAAGGAGCGGATACTGATTATGACCCTGAAGAAAGAAGATTGGCAGCTTACACGTTAATGGGGTTGCCTTCACCTGCGTTATCCCTTGTCGTTTTAGATAAGAAGCTGGCAGATTCCTATAAAGAAAAGGCCGGTAATTTTCCTTTTTATCTTCCGGCATATTCTTATGAGGGTGAATTACTATTTACGCCAAAAGATTATGATAGATTAAGATCTGTTAAAGCTAACAATAAATAATCTTCAATTTTACAAGCTTTCTTCAATATCGCATAATGCAAGAAATTAAGTTCTATTTTATTTCGAAGAACTTTGGCATTGTTTATCTCTCATTTGCCTTTTGTCCCAATACCATAAAAAGCATTTATTATTCTTGGGTGTTTTTAATAAAATTGAAGTCAGAAACAATGGGCATCTGGAACAATTCCGCGTTTTTAAGACGGGGAAATTAATTAGGGTTTCCACTTCCTAAAAGAGTTCTCGAATTGGTTAATGTCCCCAGAGACTCTAAATTTAAATTAGCTTATATAGGGATTGCACTCCTCATTTTGCACGGGTCAAGATGAAGTACTTCTGTGGGAATAGGTTGTTGTGCTTGTTGATTTGCTTTTCCATAAATTTATCGCTTCAAAAGTGACAGGAATCTCAATTTCAAGGTTAATTTGCTCTCTATGAACAATGGAAGAGCCTATTTTTTTTAAATGATATAGAATAAAGGAGATGTATCCTAAGTTAAAAATTTTATTAAACAAGGATCTTGATAAAAAAATTTGCTTTGACTTTTTAAATACAAAAGTAGCTGGTGTTGATTTGGGTGGTAGAATTATTCAAATACATCCCCAGCTTTCAAATGCAGGAAAAGTCGATGAACTGTCAGCAAAAAACTTAATCAGTAAATATTTTGATAAGTTTTATCTTGAACATCAAGTCGAACTAGAACAAACTAGGAAAAAAGCAGAAAACGCTTGGTTGAAAAAACAGGAATTTTTTTTTAAAGCTTGCGATAAATACTTTAAGAATCATCTCTGGCCGAAAGGAAAATATGAAGCCTATCCGTCCATTATTGAGTGCAATCCCAGATTTCTTGAAAATAAAACATTTCAATTCTATTGGAGGTATCCATGGGATTATCCACAATGGTTTCTAAATATTACAGCACATGAAATGCTGCATTTTTTATTCTTTGATTTAGTAGAAAAACTTGTTCCCAACATAAATTCTCAAAACCAAAAGCTCTGGGACATATCTGAGGTTTTCAACGGGTTAATTATGGGTGAGCCTGAATTTATTAAAATTACCGGTGTTAAAATACAAAACCAATATCCGGACTTAATAAAAACACAGGAAGAATTAAAGGTAGTCTGGAATAAAAATAAAGAGGCCAAAAGTTTTATTTTATCAACCTTATCATCCTAATTCTTTTACCGAAGGATGGAGGAAGTTAAAAATTGTAAATGCTCGCTAACTAAGCGTTAGACCCCTTAGCTTCCTTTAACTTTCTTGCTAAGAATTGCGCAGCACGGTTTAAATCCTTATTGTCTGTAACTTTTAGTCTGAATCGTGCTTGTACTCCAAATTTCTGAATAGGGACATTGTTGAACTCATCTTCAGATATTGTCGTAAGAATTTCACCTTCCTCAAGGGCCTGTTTGGCCCATTCCGCATCTTCTCTTGTTTTAAAAATTCTTATACTAATCACAGAAATTAAGAGTTAAGGTCTACTATTTTATAGGTGGTTAATCCACAAAGTGATTATATCATTTTAAACTTCATTAGAATCATTTATATTATTTATTAAAATAACTTATTCACAGAAATCTAATGTTTTTATATTGATTATCAATTAGGAATGTTTATTTATGTTTAGGCATTTCCAGTAAGATAAGAGGCTAGAAACAAAAGATGTCTTAGATGTTCCCGCATTTCTAAGGCAAGGAAACTAATTTGAATTTATTCCACGATATCATTCTTACTTGCAATATATTGAAATGCTTCGTGAGCGGTTAAGTCATGCCAATCTGTTTGTACTGACAGCTTATAAAATAAAGGTAAGCCACATTTTTCGCCAAGTCCATTTATTCTTTCTGCATCATTTAGTAAATGCCCGTCTTTAATATCATATTTCGGCATAAATAGTTTACGTCTTGTTTCTTTTGACTCTTGAATTATTTTTTCCCAATTTGTAGCTTCATTTGAATAATCATTTTTGTCTGTCTTTTGAAATATTCCAATAATGTCAGATATGTTCCCCGAAAGAAAAAAAGGCTTTTTAAATTCACCGGGAAAATAAAGAAAAACTCTTATAAGCAAGGGATTAAAACCAAGTTGCTGAATGTAGTCTAAATTTATTTCTCCCATCCCTTGAATAAGAAGTAGCCCTTTATTTTTTAGGACACGGTGCGCCTCCTTAATAAAAGATTTATCATCATTTTTTGTTGGTATACCGGACATAAATACTCCGGCAGCACTATCATCCTTAATTGGCATATTTTTTCCATCAGCTAAAAAGTCAACTCTTCCATAATACTCTATTAATTCGCCTGCGCTATCATATATTGGAGCATTGTTAGATATATTGGAGACAATTAGCTTTTTGGGTAAAGCATCTACGTCTATAAGTTCATATCCTCCTTCAGTCGGGCCACCAATTTCTATCAAAGGTCCATCAGTATTTATTACTATATCATTTATATTGACTTTATGATCTTTCCAATCTCTTTCTCCGGTTTTGCGTCCAAAATCACTGAGGTTTTTTTCCTTCACTGATTCAATCAGCCTATCCACAATCGGATGTTCTTTTTTGAGTTGAGGTTCTGGGGAAGTTTCGGTTATTGCATCCATATCTTAAAAGCAGTATAGCAAATGTTATAAAAATTTGTTTAGCTTCAAAAAATTAAACATCTGCATTGTTAGCTTTTTACTTTCAATTCTTCTCATTATTTCTCGGCTATATCCCTGAGAAAGTATGTTTAGGCTTCCCTCCCAAAGCAATTGTCTATCAAGAATCGCCAACTTCCTGTGATGATTACCAATACAAAGTAGAGTTTGAACTCCCGCCCTTTCGAATTGAGATATTGCATCTTCTGACTGTATTTCCATAGCTCCATCATGTTCTTCAGGGTCTCTGGTCATTACATATATTTTTACCCCTTTTGACAGTAGTCTTTTAAAGACAGGAATTAGCATATTTGCTCTTTTGCTCGTAATATATGGACATTCAATATATACCTCTTTTTTACAGCTCTCCAAGTCTTTAATGAAAGCACCGTAAAATGTATTTTCGTCAAATAATCTTGAAAATAGAAAAGGGTTCATTTGCCCTCCTTTCCATGAGATATAAATCCCAATTCAAGCAATTTTATGTATGTTTTTCTGAGGCTAAAAAACAGGGGTTCGAAGCTAAGCCCTGATGGTTCACAAGCAAAGTTTAGATTGATTTAGTAACCTAAACCACGATCAATAATTATCTATTCAATGCCGCTCGTCATCTCGTTCCGCACAATCTAAGATTTACGAATTTTAAAGAAAATAAGTATCGACCGCAAAAAAATACTGTTCTAAAAATAATTGCTTGATGTAGTAAAGATTATTTGTTTCATAAAATAAAATTAATGCTTCTTTATATTTATTTTCATTAATGCTCCTATATGATAGGGGGAAATAATCATATGCCATCAAAATTGCATTTACCAGCATTCTTGATGTTCGTTTGTTTCCGTCGGTAAATGGCTGTATGTAAGAAAGCATGCTAGCTGCAATAAGAGCTTTTTCTAACGGATAGTTTACGGTATTTACAATTTGGATAAGTTTTTCAAGCGCCTCCTTGATTTGCCATTCATTAGCTAAAGGTTTATATGCAGTTCCGGTAATGCCAACTGCTTGTTTACGAATGCCACTGGTAATACTTAATTCTTTCGTTAGGGTATTATGTAGTTGCATAATTGAGCTTAAAGATATCGTTTTGAATTCATTTCGGTTATCTACAATTATTTTAAATGCATCCTTGTGATTCAAAATCATAGTCATTTCTTGTTTTGTTTTACCTTTGGCTTCCTTATTTTGTTCAATTAAGGCTTCTGTTTCCAGAAGAGAATAGGTATTTCCTTCAATTTTCGAAGATTTCCATGATAATTCAATCATAAAGCGTTCTAATTCTTTTTGCCGTAAAGTCGCATCCAATTCATTGATTGCTTTGTTGAACGATCGGAATTTAGCAGCGATATTGCTTCTTTCCTCAGGAAATACAATATCGCCGGTCAATTTATTGAAAATCTCAAAATTAAAAGTTGTTTTGGCATTTTTTCGTTGATCCGGATCTAGAGAAAAATATTGAGCTAGATCGGTGGGCTTTACAAGTGGGTGACGAAACATGGTTTTATAGCTACTGCTAGGGCCTTTACCCAAAGCTAGAATTAAATTTCTACTAATTAATTGGCCTAAATCTCTGATTAACGAAGCCTTGGAAGCTGGATATGTTAGTGCCAACTTTACAGCTATTTGCTCTCTTGAAAGCTGGTCGTTTTGCGCCAACAGAGCTAATATGGCTTTTTGACGTGGTCCTAAAGCTATCGTCTCATTCATATGAGGATATCGTCTCATATTGAGACGATTATTGCAATATGTAGTAAAAACTCAAGTTGAATATTGTTAGGGTTCGAATCCCACCCGGGTCACCGAGGGTGACATCCCTCTTGTCGCTGTCACGAATAGCTTGATATATAGGGCTAATATTGTGGTTCAAACTAAATAAGGTTATAACTTTCCCTCAGCTTCAAATTCCTAATACCCGATTGAATGTTCGAACCAAATTGAGCCTAAACTTGACAAATCTAATACTATCTAATATAATCTAACCTAGTTAAAAGATAGGAGGTATTTTATGAGCAAGCAAACAAAATTTGATAAAAGATTAGGTAGTATTCCTTCTGAAATTGTAACAAAAATCGCCCGTATAGATGAACTAAAAGGACAATGGTCCGTTTCGGTAAACCTTAGTCCTTACTTGTTAGGCAGACTTAAAAGATCAGTTTTAATTACATCAACAGGCGCTTCAACTCGAATTGAAGGCGCAAAGCTTTCTGATGAAAATGTAGAAAAATTAATACAGGGTATTGCGATGCAAAAATTTGCAGATCGTGACCTGCAAGAAGTCCGGGGTTATTATGAACTGTTGCAGAATGTTTTTGAAGCATGGGATACTATTAAATTTTCTGAAAATACCATAAAACACTTCCATCAAGAGCTGCTTAAGTATGTAGAAAAAGATAGGCTGCATAGAGGTAAGTACAAGAGTAGGGAAAATCAGGTTGAAATGATTGATGAAAAAGGCAGAAGAATTGGTATTTTATTTAAAACTACTCCTGCCTACTTAACACCAAAATATATGCAAGAACTTGCGGAATGGACTACACAAGCTTTAGAAAAAAATAAGTGTCATCCGCTTTTGCTTATAGCTAATTTTTTAGTAGAGTTTTTGAATATCCATCCCTTTGAAGATGGTAATGGTAGGCTTTCTCGTATTTTAACAAACTTATTCCTTTTGAAAAGTGGTTATTTATATATGTCCTATGTTTCCCATGAAAAACTAATAGAGGATAAAAAACCTGCTTATTATATGGCTTTGAGGAAAAGCCAAAAAACTTTTGGCACCAAAGAAGAGAATATTATTGATTGGTTAAACTTTTTTTTAGATATTATACTTATTCAAGCAAAAGAAGTCATTAATCTTGTTTCCTCTGAAAATATTGAAACCATATTGTCCAGCAAGCAATTGGCTGTCTGGAATTATCTTCAAAGCGTAGCTGAAGTAACTCCTCAAGAAATAGCCAATAAGACAGGTGTTGCTCGTTCAACAGTGAATAAGGCAGTGTTAAAACTTTTGACTCTTAAAAAGATTAGTAGATTTGGTCTTGCAAGAAGTGTTCGTTATAAAATTTCAGGAAAGTAGCCTCTATCTTACGGATTCCCGGTATGCTTGTCTGAGACGTTCCCAAGAGGCTAAAATTTGTACGACATCTAGTCCCGACGAGTCACTATTTAAATTACAGAATTTCTAAGCCTTACAAATTAATAAGACTTCAAAATCGCTCACTTTCGTTAGAAACGAAATATTTTATCATGTTTCTGGGTGTATAATATAATCTCCATGAAACGTTTTTTACTAACCGTTTTTATAGCCCTTTCTTACGTATTCCTTCTGTTGCCCAAATCCTGTTTTGCCATAGAAGACCCCTTGTCTTTACCCAATAATAAAATGGGCGTTCACATCTTATTCCCCTCAGAAATTTCCTTAGCTGCTAATCTGATTAATGGTAATGGCGGAGATTGGGGGCATGTGACAATTCCAATCCAAGCCGGAGACAAAAATTTGGAAAAATGGCAAAAGTTTATGGATGATGCGAAAAAACTTCATCTAATCCCGATTGTCAGGCTTGCAACTGAAGGAGACTACTTTAATACAGTTGTTTGGAAAAAACCCTCAGGAGATGATATTCTAGATTTTGCGAATTTTTTAAATTCACTCGTTTGGCCAGTAAAAAATAGATATATAGTGATTTTTAATGAAGTCAACAGGGCTGATGAATGGGAGGGGAATTTAGATCCAAAAGAATATGCGGATATATTGAACTACGCTGTTTTCGTATTCAAGTCTTTAGATAAGGATTTTTTTATTATATCGAGCGGACTTGATAATGCCGCTTCAAATGCTTCAGGACAATCCATGAATGAATATGATTATATGGTGGCGATGAACGATGCTGTACCTGGAATTTTTAGTTCAATTGATGGATTAGGAAGTCATTCCTATCCTAATCCGGGATTCCGGCAAATGCCATACATATTAACAAGTAAAAACATTTATAGTTTTAGTTTTGAGAAAAATTTAGCCTTTAGATTAAGCGGCAAAAATCTGCCGGTTTTTATCACGGAAACAGGCTGGTCAAAAGATGCCCTATCGGAAAATCAGATTGCTCAATATTTTAAATATGCATTTGACTATGTCTGGTCAGATAAAGATATTATCGCAGTTACTCCTTTTTTGCTTCAGGCAGGGCAAGGACCTTTTTTTCAATTTTCATTAACAAATGAGAATGGCCAATACAATCAAATATCACAACAGTTAGAAAAACTCCCAAAAATAAAAGGAAAACCGACAGTTAATTATGGTTTGAGTCCTTCTTCAGACCTCGCACCCAAAAATCTTCCTGCGGAAACTTTTCCTAAAAAAGTTCAATATGAAAATATACCTCTGGAGAAAACCAGTACGTACAATTTTGCCAAATGGTTTTTGAAGCTCTTTATTTGATTCCTGTGGTATAATATGGCATGGTCAAAAATACAGTAACAAGTATAATGAGCTTTTCGGACGAGCCACTAAATAGTCTTACGCACGGAGAAATAAATGTCAAAGAATCAATCCAATTGATAAAGAATTTTTTGGAGGAAAAACCACTTGCCGAATATAGTCTTGTTATCGGTACAGATTCCCATGAAAAAGAAAATAACGGCAGTTCTAAAACAATAAATTTGGTTACTGCTGTTTTGGTTCATAGACGTGGGTTTGGAGGAAAATATTTCTGGAGAAGAAAAAACAGGTCGAACATTCATTCTCTCCGGGAAAAAATTTATGCTGAAACACTTGAATCGCTTAATTTTGCGTTGTCATTTGTCCCTTTACTTAGAAGACATCTCAATGGCGACTCCCCTTCCTACAATTTAGAGATTCATATTGATGTTGGAGAGCACGGTGACACAAGAGACATGATAAGAGAAGTCGTTGGTATGGTTACGGGCAATGGTTTTATTGCGAAAACAAAACCCCATGCCTATGGTGCATCTTACGTTGCTGACAAACATACTTAAAAAATGCCAAAACTCAAAACTCCCCACTTCGCCAAGGCTTCGCGGGGCAAGCAAAACTCAAAATTAGATTGGAATGATGCTAAGGAAGTTAAAAATGACATAAAAGGAATATTAGGAGTTTTAGACTTTTCACATATTGATTCCTCAAGAATTTTTTGCTTTAGGACTAGTGGGTCAAAATCCAGATCATATGCGAGAATCTGGGCAATGCCTAAAATATTTCAGAGAGCCTTGAATATTAAGCCCGCCTACATAATTGAAGTTCTTTCCAAGTATTACGATAAATTAGATGAAGATTCCAAGAAAAAAGTTCTTATACATGAACTTTTACATATTCCCAAAAATTTTTCCGGAGCTCTTCTGCCTCATAAAAGCAGACATAGACATTTGCAGTCGCAAGTAAATCAATTATTTAAGGAGTATAAAAACAAATCATGATAACAATTATTCATGGAGATGATGCCTCCAAGTCCCGGGAGTATTTACTTGAGTTAAAACAGAAATATAAAGATTTTATTTCGTTTGACGGAAATAAATTAACAATTGTAGATCTCATACAGAATATTGAGGGTTCATCGCTTTTCGGCAGCGCAAAAGCAATTTTTATTGAGGAGTTTTTGACAAAATTTAAAAAAACAGACAAGGAATTAAAGGAAATGCTTGATTTTATAATCAAAAACTCTAAATCTTCAGAATTTATCTTATGGGAGTCGAAAGAAATTTTAAAAAAAGAATTATTTTTGTTTAAAGATTCAACTATTAAAATCTTTAAGCTTCCTAGGAATATTTTTCTATTTTTGGACAATCTTAAACCAAATAATTCAAAAAATCTCCTTAATCTTTTTCATCAAGCATTAGAAAGCGGAATAAAAGAAGAGCTGATTTTGTTTATACTGCAAAGACAAGTTAGGATGCTTTTGGCGCTATCTGAGTCAACAGATAGAGATTCAATAGAAGAGCTGACACGTCTTGCTCCGTGGCAATTGGAAAAACTTGAAAGACAAGCAAAGCTTTTTGATCCATCAATTCTAAGAAAAATATATAAGAATTTGTACGAAATCGAAATTGGCCAAAAAACCGGTGGTTTATCGTTAACTTTAACTCAATCCATTGACTTTTTATTGCTTGAAATATAAAATATTTTAATGACAATTAATCCCGCAATTTTCAAATCTTACGATGTGAGGGGCATTTATCCCCAAGATTTCAATGAGGAAATAGCCTACGCAATAGCTCAGACTTTTGTCAGGCTTTATAATCCTAAAAAGGTTGTTCTGGGAAGAGATGTCAGGGAATCGGGAGAAAGCTTATTTAACTCCGCCCTTAAAGCGTTTTTGGATGCAGGAGTTGACGTAATTGATATCGGCACTGTCTCGACGGATGAATTTTATTTTGCGGTCGGATCATTACCTGTGGATGGAGGAATAACTATTTCTGCGTCACACAATCCCCGAGAATACAATGGAATGAATTTTTGTAAAAAAGGCGCAACTCCCATTTCTTCAGAAAGCGGATTATATGATATTAGGGATCTGGTAGTTAAGGGTCAATCCCCTATCGTTCTCGATAAGAAAGGAACTGTAGAAAAGCAGGATGTGACTGATGATTTCATAAAGATGGTTACTTCGTATATCGATCTTTCTATTTTAAAACCTATAAAAATTGTTGCAAATGCTAATTTTGGAATTGACGTAATGCTTTTGGAAAAAGCGGTTGCTGATTATAAGTTGCCAATAACAATAATTCCTTTAAACGAAAAACCGGACGGTACATTCCCAAAAGGTCCGCCCAACCCTCTGCTTCCTGAAAATAGGAAGGAATTTTTGGATTTAGTCCTTAAAGAGCAGGCAAATTTAGGAGTGTCTTGGGATGCGGATGGAGACAGGTGTTTTTTTGCAGATGAAAAAGGAAATTTCATAGAAGGATATTTTACGACAGCTCTTTTAGCGCAGGAGTTGCTTGGAAAACATCCGAAATCAAAAGTGATTATTGATCCCCGTTTGGTGTGGGCGACTACGGAGGCAATTTTAGAGGCTGGAGGAACTCCAATTGTGTGTAAGCCGGGAATGACCGTAATTGCAGGAAAAATGAAAGAAGAAGATGCAATTTTCGGAGGAGAAATGTCATCTCATTTCTATTTTAGAGATAATTTTTACAGAGACAATGGTTTAATCCCTTTATTTCTCGTTCTGGAGATGATGGCGGAATATAATAAACCCTTGTCAGCATTAATCGCTCCGTTTACGTCTAAATATTTCACTCCCGGAGAAATTAATTTTGAAACTCATAAAAAAGATGAGATCATTGCTGCTTTCGAAGAAAAGTTTAAGGATGGTAAAGTAGAACATATCGATGGTTTTTCAGTTGAATATCCTCTTTGGCGTTTAAATCTCCGTAAGTCTAATACAGAGCCGCTTTTAAGATTAAATCTTGAGGCAAGATCGCAGAAATTAATGGAGCAGAAAAAAGAAGAACTTGTAGAGTTAATTAAAAGCATGTCTTAGCAATTGACGTAGTCCCCTTGATAATTTAGAAAAATACCTCAATAATAACTGTATGAGGTTAGATTCTTCTTATATTATAGATTTTTCAAAAATTGGTAAGGCGGATGAGGATTTGGTTGGTAAAAAAGCGTATGAACTTGGACAGTTGCAAAAGTTAGGCATACCTTTTCCGAATGGATTTGTAATTACGACGAAATTTCAAAGAGAATTTTTGCGTTTTACCAAAATCAGTGAAGAAATAAAAAAAGTACAAGCTCTAAACCACCCTGCGATATCAGGTTCCATTAAAGAATTATTTCATCCCATTCAGAAACAAATAATTGAGCAGGATATGCCGCAAGTTTTAGCTACACAACTGCATAAATTTTACAGAAAACTTTCAGGAACATTTAGGGAACGCTCTTTGACCTTATTCTCCTCGTCTTTCAATAATAAATCTATTGTATCTTCCAATGTATCGGGGGACACAAACCTTATTCTAAAAATTAAAACAATTTGGTCTATGTTGCCTACGGAATCTGTCGCTGTAGTAGTACAAGAAAATATTCAGTCACAAATTAAAGGCAGAATTTTTACTGACGGCCTAACTATTGATAAAAAATTAACGGAAAAGCAAATGGGCAAACTGAAAAGTTATTGTTCTGTGATACAAGAGCATTTTTATTTTCCGAAAGAAATTGAATACGCTGTAAAGAAAGACGAAATTTTCATAACAAAAGTAAATCCCTTTACAGGTACCATAAGTAAATCTTCTAAGGCAGCTTTAAATAATGGGAAGCAAAAGGCGTTAATTAAAGGAATTCCGATTAATCCCGGGATAGTTACGGGTCCTGTTAAAGTTTTGCGCAATATTTATAGCGATACAGAAATGAAGGAAGGAAGTGTAATTATACTGCCAAATCTTAATCCGTCTTTATTCAGCAAAATAAAAAAAGCAAAGGCAATAATCGTTGACTCAGTTTTACCAAATTCTTTAGATAAAATTCTTTACAAGAGAGATTTCCAGATTCCAACAGTTGAGGGAGTAAAAAATGCAACGAAGATGTTCCAGGATGGAAATGTCATTACGGTTAATGGAGCAACTGGAGAAATATATTCAGGTGGATTAATATAATAATATGGCAAAAATAAAAACAATTGAGGCTTCCGAAGTTCTTAACGCAAAAGGTTTTCCAACAGTAGAGGCACTGGTTATTCTTAGTGACGGAAAAGTGGGAGTAGCTTCATGCCCAACAGGAGAAAATATAGGGCATTACGAAGCTGTTAACTTAAGAGACAATGACGAAAATCATTCCGAAGGTCAAGGAGTAAATAAGGCGATAAATAACATAAGGAATGTTATTGCTCCTCAGCTAATAGGGAAAGAGGTAAAGCATCAGTCCGAAATAGACAAGATTATGATTGACCTTGATGGTACGCAAAATAAGTCACGGCTTGGGGCAAATGCAACGCTTGCGGTATCAATGGCGGTTGCTAAAGCTGGAGCAGAAAGCTCTGTTCTTCCTCTTTATTTATATCTTAGACAATTTGTGAAGGAAGATCATGGCGCACTGAAAATTCCTACTCCTATCTTTAATCTTATCAGTGGAGGGAACAAAAGTAGCCATTTTGCAAATTTCTATGAATTTCTTGTCGTTCCTGCTTCAGCAAAACCTTATTTGGAATGCATACAAATAGGCGAGGCTATTCACAAGTCTTTAAAGCAGCTCGTCGAAACAAAATACGCTAGAATATTTGATGATTATGAGGAGGGTTTTTCTCTTGATCTAACGACGAATAAAGAAGCCTTTTCTCTAATTCAACAAGCAATAGAAAGTACTTATGTCAAACTTGGATTTGATGTTTTCTTTGGGCTAAATAGCAGGGCTTCAACCTTCTTTAAGAATGGAAGATATCGCATTATAGATAATCCCATGGCTTTATCTTCAGGAGACCTCGTCAATTATTATGATCAGCTTAACAAGGATATTCATCTATTATACCTAGAAGATCCTCTTGATCAGGATGATTGGGACGGCTGGACTCTTCTTTTTAAAAAATTGTCCGGCACAACCGTAATTGCGGGAGGAGATCTTATTTCAACAAATCCATACAGGTTGCAGATGGCCATTGATAAAAAGGCTGTGAATGCAATTGTAATTAAGCCGAATCAAATAGGGACTGTAATCGAGTCTCTGGCGATAGCAGAGGCAGCAAGAGAAACAGGCCTAAAATTAATTGTTTCACACAGAAGCAGCGAAACAAACGATGATTTTTTATCCGATTTTTCAGTTGCAATTGCAGCAGATTATATTAAAATTGGAAGCATAGCAAGGGGCGAAAATATTGCAAAATATAATAGGCTTTTGCAGATTGAAAATCAATTAAGAATTTTATGATATGGCAAAATTAATTTTAGTCAGACATGGCGAATCAGAATGGAATCAAAAAGGCTTATGGACAGGCTTAACAGATATAGGTTTGTCTGAAAAAGGAAAAATTGAGGCTAAATCTGCCGGAGAAAAACTAAAAGGGCTTCCCATTGATATTGCTTACACTTCAATTCTCCTCCGCGCAAAACAGACCCTTGATGAAATAAAAAACGTTTTAGGAATAGACGTCCCAACTATTGCAGACAAAGCTTTGAATGAGCGTGATTACGGAGTATACACGGGAAAAAATAAATGGGAAATACAAAAAGAAGTTGGTGAAGAACAATTCCAAAAAATTAGAAGAGGCTGGGATACAGCAATCCAAAATGGGGAAAGCCTGAAGAACGTTTATGATAGAGTAGTCCCCTATTATCAATCAGAAATATTGCCAAAATTAAAAGAGGGAAAAAACATTCTCATATCGGCACATGGAAACTCATTGAGGGCGTTAGTGAAGCATCTTGAGAACATTTCGAATGCTGATATTTCAAGCCTAGAATTAGCAACAGGAGAGGTTTATGTATTTGAAATCGATAATAATGGCAATATGCTCTCCAAGAAAATCCTCTCTTGACATAAATATTCTACGCTGATATCCTTACGCAAGTAAAAAACTATGCCTAGAACTATTGAAACGAATTGGAATTATTTTCCAAAAACAGGACATATTGTTGGTAGCGATCTCAAGGGTCATGAAAAAGAATTTCTCCTAGGAGACCCCGACGAGACATGCAAGATTTATGAATTAACCCCAAATACTAAATTTGATCATCAGGTGTGGAATGCGTGGTGGGACAAAAAACCAATTGCCATTTCTTATAAAGAAAATCCCGATTATCACATTACTATTGGCAAAATTGAACTAGTTGTATTTAAAGCCACAAGCGTTGATTCTGACGCTAGAACGACTCGGAAGACAATAAGATAACGAATTCTCCTTTTGGATCAGTTTTTTCAAAATGCTCCAGTGATTTTGAAATTTTTTCCCGTCTTACTTCTTCGTAAATTTTAGTCAGTTCGCGGCAAATAACAATATCTTTATCTCCAAAAACCTCTTTTATTCCCTCAAGCGTTCTTATTAGATGGTGCGGACCTTCAAATATAATAATTGTTGTTTTGATCGGTAATTTCATTAAGTTTTCAAATAAAGTTTTTCTGTGTCCTGGTTTTTTTGGAGGGTAACCAACGAATAAAAATTTATCCGTAGGTAAACCAGAGATGGTAAGTGCTGTAATTGCAGAGGATGGTCCCGGTAATGACTCAATCTTAATCCCCTCTTTTACACATTCCCTAATCAATTTAAAGCCCGGATCAGAAATCGTAGGAGTTCCTGCGTCCGAAACTAAAGCAATATTTAAGCCATCTTTTATAGCTGCTATTATTTCTGGTATTCTTTGTAGCTCATTTTGCTCGTAATAAGAAACTAATCGTGGTCTTGAACTTTCTGCTGGTAAAACCCGAGAAAGCAAGATTCCTGTTTTTCTCGTATCTTCACAGGCAATTATATCTACTTCTTGCAAAACTTTTATTGCTCTCAGAGTTATGTCTTGCAAATTGCCGATTGGTGTTGCTACAATATACAATATTCCCATATGATTGAGTTATTATCAGGCTTTATTATACATCTTATCCAATCTTCAGGCTATTGGGGTGTATTTATATTAATGACTCTGGAATCTGCCCTGATTCCTATTCCTTCCGAAGTAACCATGCCTTTTGCTGGATATTTGGTTACCACAGGTAATTTTTCTTTTATAGCAGTTGTTCTTATTGGTGCGTTTGGAAACTTGATTGGATCATGGATTGGCTATGCAATCGGATATTTTCTGGAAGAAACAATAATCTTAACCTTGATTAAGAAATACGGCAAATTTATTCTAATTTCCGTTGATGAATATAACCATTCCTTAAAATGGTTCAATAAGTTTGGAGATAAAATCGCTTTTTTTAGCCGTATACTCCCTGCGGTCAGAACATTTATTTCTTTGCCTTGCGGACTTGCAGAGATGAATTTCTGGAAATTCTCAGCTTACACCTTCTTAGGATCTTTAATCTGGTCTACTTTTTTAACTTACATAGGAGTATACCTTGGAAGTAAATGGAATACTATCGGGGGATATTTCCATAAATTTGATCTCGCACTGGCAGTATTGTTAGTTTTTGCGGTTTTATTTTACATTAACCACAAATTGAAAATTGTAAAATTCGGTAAAAAGAGTTAGGCGAATTTACGGACTATTCCGACTGCCTTTCCCTGAATTAGAAGGGAGTTTGGGTAAATGGGTGCCATTTCTGCATTAGCAGGTTTTAAAACAATTCTTCCATTTTCATTATAGAATCTTTTAAGAGTGGCTAGATTATTGTCAACCAAGGCAACCACTATATCGCCATCTACTGCTGTATCTGCTTTTTCTATAACCACAAAGTCTCCGTCAAAAATTCCATCCTCTATCATTGAATTTCCTTTTACCTGCAGAACAAAAGCTGTTTTTTTGCCGGAAATCATTGAAGCAGACACGTGGAATGTAGCATTGGGGTCACTGTGGGGCTCTAAGGGCTTACCAGCTGCGATATAACCCATCAAAGGAAGTTCTATGGAAGCTGTACTTCCCAGCAGAGAAAAAGTAACCTTTTGATCTACGATTTTAAGTACCCTATTGTTCCCGTCAACTTTTTGGATATATCCTTTATCAACTAAAGATTTTATCAGCGAATGGACCGTAGAATTACTTCTGTGTCCTGTAGCTTGGGCAATTTCTTTGAGTGTTGGAGAATATCCAAATTGTCTTTGAAATTGCGCCAAATATTCTAAAATCTCTCTTTCCTTTTTATAAATAACTCCTGGCATATTATTATTTTATACGAAATATTCGAGTATTTTGTCAATATGACAAAGACATACAAACGTATGGTAAAATAGGTCACTATGAAATTTAAGTTAGTTTCTGATTTTAAGCCGACCGGAGATCAGCCTCAGGCAATAAAAAAACTGGTTAGCAATCTTGAGAAAGATATCCGGCATCAGGTTCTTCTTGGAGTAACAGGATCCGGAAAAACTTTTACTATGGCTAATGTTATCAATAAGATTCAAAAACCAACTTTAATTATTTCACACAACAAAACTTTGGCAGGTCAGCTTTACCAGGAATTTAGAGATTTTTTCCCCCAGAATGCTGTTTCATATTTTGTTTCATATTATGATTATTATCAGCCTGAGGCATATATCCCACAAAGTGATACATATATAGAGAAAGAGGCAGAAATTAATGAGGAGATTGACAAATTAAGACTTTCCGCAACAACCAATCTTTTAACCCGGAAAGACGTTATTGTTGTTGCATCAGTCTCTTGTATCTACAATCTAGGTTCCCCTATTGAATATGGAAAATTTGTTTTAGAACTTAAGCCAGGAATGCAGACTACTTTGCAATCCATAATGATCCGTCTTACTGATTTACAATACGAAAGAAATGAATATGCTTTTGAGCGGGGAAGTTTTAGGGTAAGAGGCGAAACAATAGATCTTTTTCCTGCATATAAAGACACAGGGATAAGAATTGAGCTTAAAAACAATAAATTAATGCGTCTTTCTGAATTTAGCTCTTTAACCGGAGACACAATTTGTATTTTAAAAGGCACTATTATATATCCTGCAAAACATTACATGACAGACCCGCAAACTTACGAGAACGTCTTCCCAATGATTAGGGGGGACATGAAGGAACAAGTTATAAAACTTAAGAAAATGGGCAAAAATTTGGAAGCTCACAGGTTGGAGCAGCGGACAAATTTTGACTTAGAAATGATTAAAGAAGTTGGATACGTAAATGGAATTGAAAATTACTCAAGGTATTTTGACGGAAGAGCTCCGGGTCAGCCGCCCTATACATTGCTGGATTATTTCAATCATGCATCAGAAGACTTTTTGACTATAGTTGATGAATCACACATAACCTTACCTCAATTAAGAGGAATGTATAACGGCGATCAATCAAGGAAATCAACATTAATTGATTATGGATTCCGTCTTCCTTCAGCTCTGGATAACCGGCCGCTTAAATTTACAGAATTCATGCAAAGAGTTAATAAAATTACTTATATTAGCGCAACTCCGGATGAATATGAGCTGTCTCTGGCAAATGAAAAGAACGCAATTGTGGAACAGCTTATCCGTCCGACTAATCTTGTTGATCCAAAAGTAATAATTAAACCGACAAAAGGTCAGATTGTGAATTTAATTGACGAAATTAATAAAAGGGTTTTAAAAAAACAACGCATTTTAGTAACTACATTAACCAAAAGAATGGCCGAAGAGCTTTCATCGTACCTGGAGGAACAAAATATAAAAGTTGCATATCTTCATTCGGATATTCAAACCTTGGAAAGGCAGGATATTTTAGACCGGTTAAGGAAAGGTGAATATGATGTACTTGTTGGAATTAATTTACTTCGTGAAGGGTTAGATCTGCCTGAAGTTTCATTAGTTGCAATATTAGACGCAGATAAAGAAGGATTTTTGCGAAGCCGGACATCGCTTATTCAGACCATGGGGAGAGCTGCGAGACATGTTGACGCTCAAGTAATTATGTATGCAGATAATATCACCAAATCAATGAAATCAGCTATTGATGAAGTTGATAGGCGGAGAAATATTCAGCTTAAATATAATAAAAAATACAACAAAAAACCAATAGGAATTCAAAAAGGAATCAGAGCAAGACTAATTGATGAAGATATCTCGGAAGATAAAAAGTATAAAGGTAGTTTAGCTTTCTATGCGGATCTCGCTAAGAAAGAAGTGCTGCTTCCTGATGAGCGGGAAAGTTTGATCAAAAAATTAAGAAAAGAAATGAAAAAAGCAGCTCAGGAATTAAATTTCGAAAAAGCAGCAGCATTTAGAGACCAAATAAAATCCTTAAGAATAAGCGAGCACTAAAATCCGCTGATGTTTTTAGTTAGTTCAATATTTTGAATTTCATTCTCATTTAATATTACTGAAACCGCGTCAATCCTAAGAGCTTCGGGAAGTTTAGGATGAACCATTTTGTAGTATTGAGCAGTTTTAATGAGGGATTTTAATTTCCAAGGTGTAATAGATTCCAGAGGAGTGCCGAATTGATTTGAAGTCCTTGTCTTGACTTCTATGAAAGCTAGTACTTGCCCTGAGGCTGCCGAAGGGTCTAATGCAATAACATCTATCTCCCCATAAGTTTTTCTGTAATTTCTTTCAAGTATTTTGAATCCTAATTTCTTGAGGTATTCGCAGGCTTTATCTTCTCCTAATTTTGCAACAGGATTTACGATTTTCACTTATTAAGCAGATTTGGGTAACCTCATATAATAGAGTTTTGCGCGTCTTATCCTCTTCTTTGAATGCGCTTTAACTTCAATTTTTTCAAGATTTGGGGAATTAAGAGGAAATATTTTTTCAACTCCGATACCACTAACAATTTTCATTACGGTAAAGCTTTTGTTTTCCCCTCTGCCTTTTAGTGCCAAAACTGTGCCTTCGAACACTTGAATTCTGGATTTGCTGCCTTCTTTAATTTTTTCGTAAACGCGGATTATATCTCCAGGAACAAAATTAATTTGCTTTATCATAAGGGCTATTATATCAGATTAGCTTTGTTTTTTACAAGCCTCGATGAAGCCGAGAAAAATAGGATGGGGAGAAAGCGGACGGCTTTTGTATTCAGGATGCCCCTGAGTTGCTAGATAAAAAGGATGTTTGTCTTTCGGAAGCTCAATTACTTCAACCAGATTTTCAACTACTGATCTTGCGGAAATTACGAGTCCGGCTTGCTCAAAATCTTTTGTGTATTTATCATTAAATTCATATCTGTGCCTATGCCGTTCGCTGGTTAATCCTTTTCCTTTGTCAATAAAATCATTGTATTTATCATAAAGTTCGTATGCCCGGGTTCCTTCTTTAATTTTTGCTTCCCAAGCGCCAAGCCTCATCGTGCCGCCATAAGCTCTTCTTTTCATCAGTTCTTTTTGGCTCGGAATAAGATGAATGACGGGATGCTTTGTCTTTTCATCATTCTCTGTTGTATTTGCATCTTTGAATCCCAAGACATCTCTTGCATATGCAATAACCGCCAATTGCATTCCGTAACAAAGGCCAAGATAGGGAATCTTGTTTTTTCTGGCATAGCTCGCAGCTGTAATCATTCCCTCGGATCCTCTTTCTCCCCAGCCAATTGGAACTATAATTCCGTCAGGTTTGCCAACTAATTTATCTATACCCTCCTTTTCAACTTTTTCAGCATTAATCCATCTTGTTTTTGCTTCAACTCCTAGCTGATAAGATGCATGGTCAATTGCATCAAACAGAGCAGCATAGGAGTCACGCAACTGATAGTCTCCTGTGCCGAAATATTTTCCTACTATTACAATTTCAACTTCCTTTTCTTTTTTGCTGTTCACAGTTTTCAAAAATTTTTCCCATTGAACTAATTTCGGCGGCTTAACAGGTAGATGAAGCTTCTGCAAGATTTTTTTGTCTATATTTTGCTCATGAAGTAAAATCGGAATTTCATAAGCGGACGATAAGTCAGGATTTGAGACAATATCTTCTGGATGCATATTGCAGAAAAGTGCCAATCTATCTCTTCTTCTTTGATCCAAGTATTTCTCACTTCTTGCAACTACAAAATCCGGCTGGATTCCCATGGAATTCAAAGTTCTGACCGACATTTGTGTAGGTTTTGTTTTAGGTTCCCCTAGGTGGCTTGGAGTCGGAACATAACTTACGTGAATATGGATAACATCTTCGGGATTTTTAAGCGTCATTATTCTGGAAGCTTCATAATAGAACACATTTTGATACTCGCCGGCTGTTCCTCCCAACTCAATTGTGACAATGTCTGCTTTTGATGTATTGGCCAAATGCTTAATTCTTCTGATAATTTCATCTGTAATATGAGGAATTGCTTCTACATCTTCTCCGTGATATTCAAATCTTCTTTCTCTATCTATTACTGTTTTATATATTTGTCCAATTGTTACGAAGTTGTCTTTTCCCATGTTTTCATCCAGGAATTTTTCATATGTTCCGATATCCATATCTGTTTCAGTTCCATCTTCACACAGGAATGTGTCGCCATGCTCTATGGGATTGATTGTTCCCGCATCGAGATTTAAATAATTCTCGAATTTCATTGGAGAGATTTTATATCCCGTTGACTTGAGAAGAAGTCCTATAGAGGCTGCTGTTGTACCCTTGCCAATTCCCGAAATTACACCACCAGAAACAAAGATGTACTTAGTGTGCACGATTTATGTTAACAAAAAGAAAAAAGTTCGTCAATGGGGAATTCTGAGCGGGATACGAGAATTGAACTCGCTTCTCTACCTTGGGAAGGTAGCATACTACCGGTGTACTAATCCCGCAATAAACCAACAATATCTTATCATAAATTTAAAGAGGTTTTTGTCGAGTTTTAGCGTGGGATTTTCAATACGTTGCCTGCGAAGATTAAATCAGGGTTTTCCAAATTATTTGCTTTCGCAATATCCGGCCATTTAAATCCGTCTCCATATGCTCTAATGGAAATATCCCATAAATTATCGCCACTTTTTATCACATACGTGTTTCCTGCAATTGAGGTATTTTCAATCATGTTGTCAGATGCTTTGAGGGGCGCTTCGGTCTTTACTGCAATTTGTTCCTCTTGAGCTATGGTTGGGATTATTAATTTATCTCCGGAATAAATTAATCCGGGGTTTTGCAGCTTATTTATCTTGGCAATCTCGACCCATTTATACCCATTATTATAAACATTTTCTGAAATTGTCCAAAGATCATCTCCCGGCCTTATCGTATAAGTTGACGATGTGTTTGAATTCTGATTTTGCATCTCTTCAATTTTTGGAATAAATTTAACCGAACTAGTTTGTGTACTTCTATTTCCTTTTGCGAAAGACAAAAACAATACCCCCACAATCAATACGACAATAACACCCAATATGAGGCTTGTATACGATTCCGATATATTTATTTTGCTGAAAATTCCGTATATGCTTTTTAGTTCCGGAGATTTTTTCTTTTGTCTTTTTTTTGTTGTTTTTGCCATAAAGATATTCTATCTTTTAGGCAGATGTGAAAAACATTATACTACTGGTTTTTAAGAAAAACAATACCTAAGTTTTTTGCGGGGTGAACGGGGCTCGAACCCGCGACCTCTTCCGTGACAGGGAAGCGCTCTAACCAACTGAGCTACCACCCCTAAAACAATTTTTGAATTAGGTTTAAGTATTTTAACAAATAATTGAATTCAGTACAATAATAAACTAGAATGAGTCTATGAACAATCATGAAATCGCAGAATTGTTTAAGGATGTCGCAGCAGCATTCTCAATCAAAAATGAGAAAAAATTCTATTTTCAAATAGTTGCCTATCGAAATGCCGCAGAAGCTATCGAATCATTAACAACTCAATTGAAAGATTTATACAAAGAAGAAAAGCTCCAAACTGTTCCAGGAATAGGCGCAACTATCAAATCAAGAATAGAAGAATTATTTAAAAAAGGATCTGTTTCTCATTTTGAGTCTGTTCTGAAGGGCATACCAAAACCTACATTTGTTTTAATGAATGTTCCTTCAATTGGCCCCAAAAGAGCCTTTAAATTAGTTACGGCATTACGATTAAACAATCCCAAGACTGTAATCGAAGATTTAATAACTAAGGCTAAAAACCATGAAATTGCCGAAATTCCAACCTTTGGAGAGAAATCAGAAGAAGACATTTTAAGAGCGCTTTTGGAGCATAAACAAGGCAAGGGAAAAACCACAAGAATGGTCCTCCCCTATGCTGCAGAAATAGCGGAAAAAATTTTAGAATACCTTCAAGAATCTCGATCTATAAGTAAGGCCGTATTTTTAGGAAGCTTAAGGCGCATGGCCCCAACTGTCGGAGACATAGACATAGCTGTTGCAACTAATAATCCTAAAGAAGCTATCAAGCATTTCATATCTTATCCCTACAAAGAAAGAATCATTGAGGAAGGACCGGCCAGCGCTTCAATACTAACATCAGGCGGAAAGCAGATCGATCTGATGGTAATGCCGATAGATAGCTTTGGAGCACTTTTGCAGCATCAAACAGGAAGCAAAGATCATAATGTACACTTACGTGAGTATGCCCTAAAAAAAGGCCTTTCACTATCTGAAAAAGGAATAAAAAATCTTAAAACAAATAAAAAGGAAAAATTTGGCACTGAAGAAAAGTTCTATGAAAGATTAGGGATGAGTTGGATTCCTGCTGAAATAAGAGAAGATAAGGGGGAAATTGAGCTTGCAATTCAACATAATCTTCCCAAGCTGATTGAATTATCAGATATCAAAGGTGACCTCCATGTTCATTCCAGCTTTCCAATTGAACCAAGCCATGATCTTGGTCAAACTGACATTGAAGAGATGGTTAAACGCGCAAAGGAATTAAAATATGAATATATTGGTTTTTCCGAGCATAATCCTAGTGTCTCCAAACATTCTAAGGATCAGATTTGCTCCTTGATTTCAAGAAGAAATGAACGTATTGAACAAATTCAATCGAGTAATAAAAATATTCGAATAATTAAATTGCTCGAAATAGACATTTTGAGCTCAGGAGAACTTACTATTGACGATAAATCTATGGAACTTCTTGACGGAGCAATTGTTTCAATTCACAGCTCATTTACAACGGATAAAAAAGAAATGACTAAGAGAGTTTTGTACGGACTCAATCATCCTAAGGTAAAGATTCTCGCCCATCCGACAGGAAGACTCATAAACGAACGTGCAGGATACGAATTAGATTTTGATCAGATTTTTGATTTTTGCAAAAAAAATAATAAAGCATTGGAAATAAATAGCTGGCCGCAACGCCTTGATCTTCCTGATGTTTTGATAAAAGAAGCAATTGAAAATGGAATAAAGCTCGTAATTAATACCGACAGTCACGCAGTTGATCAAATGAACCTGATGAAATATGGTGTAGCAATGGCAAGACGGGGTTGGTGTGAAAAAAGTGATATAATCAATACGCTGAAACTCGACGATTTTGTTTTATGGTTGAGAAGGGGGTGAAAAATATATGTCTCCAACATTAATTGTAATAATTGCAGTAGCATTAATAGTTTTGTTTGCTTGGTCTACCTATAATTCCTTAGCAACAGGAAAAGTTAGAATTAAAGAATCGCTAAGCGGAATTGATGTTCAGCTTAAAAGACGCGTAGATTTGGTTCCTAATCTTATAGCGACTGTTAAAGGTTATGCAAAACATGAGAAGGAATTGCTTGAAAATGTAACAAAAGCTCGCTCTTCCCTGATGAATGCCAACACAACTCACGAAAAAGCAGTTTCCGATAATATGTTGTCCAGTGCTTTAAAAAGCTTAATTGGAATTTCGGAAGCTTATCCGGATTTGAAAGCTAGTAAGAATTTTTTGGAACTTCAGGAAGAACTGTCTGATATTGAAGCTAAAATTGCTTACGCAAGACAATTTTTTAACACCAATGTCAGTAGCTACAATTCAACATTGGTCAATTTTCCAGGGTCAGTAATCGGTACCATGTTTGGATTTAAGCAGGAAGAGTTTTTTGAAGCAAGTGACGCTGAAAGAAAAAACGTAAAGGTTTCTTTCTAACTTATGAACATTTATTCTCAGATTTCAGCCAACAAAACAAGAACTTGGCTGATAATGGTTCTTTTTGTAATTTTTATTACGACCATTCTCTTTGTCTACGGCAAAGCATCTGGATACGGCTTGTCGTATGCGGGAATTGGGCTTATTATTGCCGGGCTAATGGCGTTTGCAAGCTATTATCATTCGGATAAAATGATTCTTGGAATGTCCGGAGCCAAGCAAATTCAAAAAAAAGACAATCCCCAGCTCTTTAGGATAGTCGAAAATTTATGTATCGGAGCTGGCATTCCGTTGCCTAAGATCTATATAATTGACGACTCTGCTCCTAACGCATTTGCAACAGGACGGGATCCCAAACATTCCATTGTATGCGTAACAACTGGAATCTTAGACAAGTTGGACAAAGTTGAACTTGAAGGAGTAATTGCTCACGAACTTTCTCATGTGCGGAATTATGACATTAGACTTATGGGGATTGTTGTGATTTTGGTGGGACTTGTTGCTTTGCTTGCTGATTTCTTCATGAGAAGTCTTTGGTATGGCGGAGGCCGTCGTAGGGACGATAACAGTAACGCTCAAAGCATATTTCTATTAATAGGAATTGTATTTGCGATACTTTCTCCTATTATTGCAACATTAATTCAGTTAGCAGTTTCTAGAAAAAGAGAATTTTTGGCTGATGCGTCAGGAGCTCTTCTCACTAGGTATCCCGAAGGATTAGCATCTGCTCTTGAGAAAATTTCCAAAGACAAAGAGCCATTAGAAGTTGCTAACAACGCAACTGCACATTTATACATCACAAATCCGTTCAAGGGGAAAATAGAAGGTAGTTGGTTCTCAAATCTTTTCAACACTCATCCGCCAATCGAAGAACGAATTAAAATTCTCCGCTCAATGTAATATTCAATACTCATACGGTATAATGTAGTTATGAATTTGTTACTGATATTGTTTGGTAATCTGCTCTCGGGCATTAGCCGTTTTTTTAATTTCGGATCAGGTTCAACCTGGCCAGGACATATCGCCCTATCTGTAAACAAAAATTTCATTAAAGATTTACTGAAAAACTCAAAAACAAAGATTATTCTTATTGCAGGAACCAACGGAAAAACAACAACCGGCAGACTTATTCAAACTATTCTTGAAAAGAATGGCAGAAAAGTTTTTCAGAATCAAGCCGGAGCTAATCTCCTTAATGGAATCGCATCATCATTAATTTCCAACTCTAGCTTACTAGGGAAGATTGAAAAAGATTTCGCAATTTTTGAAATTGATGAAAATACTTTACCGCTGGTTCTAAAAGAGATAGATAATCCAAGCTTTATAATAATTTTAAATTTATTCCGTGATCAATTAGACCGGTATGGAGAGGTAAATACCATTTCAAGGAAATGGTCTGAAGCGTTTAAAAAACTTAGCAAACAAACAACGCTTATTTTAAATGCCGACGATCCGCAAGTTGCATATTTAGCTTTACACCTCGAAGGTGCGAACGTAAACTACTTTGGAATTAATGCGAAAAATAGTGCGAATAAAATTCAGCATGCCTCAGATTCAATATATTGTCCAAACTGTAGCGCAAAATTATTTTATAAAACTATCTGTTTTTCTCATCTTGGAGATTGGAGCTGTGGGGAATGCGGTTACAAACATCCGCAAAAAACGTTCACATCTTTTCCGTTTTATCCTTTGTCAGGGACCTACAATGAATACAATACGAATGCGGCAGTCCTTTTGGCGCAAACCATAGGTTTTGAGAAAGAAAAAATTATAGTTTCCCTAAAAGATTTCAAGCCTGTTTTCGGAAGGCAGGAAATTTTAAATATTAATGGGATTAGAGTGCAGATATTTCTTTCAAAAAATCCAACAGGATTCAATGAGTCTTTGAAGACGATTATTAATCTAGGCGCTAAGAATTTGTTATTACTTCTGAATGACAGAATACCTGACGGACGCGATGTCTCATGGATTTGGGATGTAGATTTTGAGGATTTTTCCTCTAAATTCAGGAATGTTGTCGTATCCGGAGATAGAGTTTTTGACATGGGATTAAGACTTAAATACGCAGAATTTAGAAGCTTTGAAACAGAAAAAAAACTAGCAAATGCTGTAAATATGGCCATAAGTAAAACGCCAAAAAATGAAACCCTATATATTCTCACAACATATTCAGCGATGCTTGATGTGCGTAAAATTCTAACAGGAAAGAAAATCTTATGAAAAACTATTCACTAACTATTGGCTGGCTATATCCTGAACTGATGAGCACATATGGAGACAGAGGAAATGTTATTTCTCTTCAAAAACGCTGTGAATGGAGAGATATTAATGTAAAAATAAAAAAACTTGATGTAGGTTTTGATCAAAACCAACTAACTACCTGCGACATGATATTTATGGGAGGAGCACAGGACAAACAACAGCAAATTGTTGCGGATGATTTAATGAAAAAAAGAGAAGAATTAAAGAAAATGATTGATAATGGTATTCCTGGGCTATATATCTGTGGAGCGTACCAATTTTTGGGAAAATATTATAAAGAAGCAAACGGGAAAGTAATAAATGGCCTCAAAATATTTGATTTATTTACAGTAAATCCTGGAATAGGATTTTCCCGTCAAATTGGCACTTCTGTGATTAAAGCGCTAAATAACAAGATAATCGTCGGTTTTGAGAACCATGGAGGAAGAACTTATCTAGGGAAAAGAATTAAGTCGTTCGGAAAAGTTATCAAAGGCTTTGGCAACAACGGAAATGATCAAACTGAAGGTGCGGTTTATAAAAATAGTTTTGGAACATATCTTCATGGACCTATCCTTCCAAAAAATCCGCAATTCGCTGATCTATTAATTAAGCTTGCTCTTGAAAAAAAGTACGGCGCCCCTACCAACCTCTTCCCCCTTGAGGATTCTTTGGAAATTCAAGCTCGCACTGCAATTGCCAAGATACTCAAAATTAAGATATAATGTTTTCATGAAAATAGATGTTTCTCACGTTGCAAAATTAGCAAATCTTCCCCTAACACATCTTGAAAAAGAAAAATTTGAGAAGCAATTGTCCGAAATCCTTTCCTATGTTGAAAAGCTAAAAGAAGTTGACACAGAAAACATCAAGACCACAAGCCAGGTTACAGGATTGGAAAATATTGTCAGAGAAGACAAAGCTATCCCATCATTAGACCAAGAACAAACTCTTTCAGGGGCAAAATCTCAACATAACGGCTTTTTCAAAGTTAAGGCAATTTTAGAATGACAAGCCTAAATCAAATAACAATTAAAGAGGCAAAAAAAGGGTTAAAAAACAAAAAGTTTTCATCTGTTGAGCTTGCAAAAGCTTGTCTTGAACAAGTAAAAAAACATAATAAGGATTTAAACGCATTTATTACTGTTACCGAAAAAGAAGCTCTGGAATCAGCCAGGATAGCTGACAAATTGATTGCAGAAGAAGTTGATTTGCCACTTTTAGGAATCCCCATTGCTCTAAAGGATTTATTTTCTACGAAAGGCGTTAGAACTACTGCCGGCTCAAAAGTTTTAGAAAATTACATTCCTCAATATGACGCAACAATTGTAAAAAAATTAAAAGCAGCAGGAGTTGTTATTATCGGAAAAACCAATTTGGATGCCTGGGCGCATGGGTCCAGTGGTGAGAATTCAGATTTCGGGGCAACAAGAAACCCATGGAGCAAGGAATATGTGCCAGGCGGATCATCCAGTGGTTCTGCTGTGTCAGTGGCGTCTGACATGTGTATTGCCTCTACTGGCACTGATACAGGAGGGTCGATTAGACTTCCTGCTAGCTTTAATAACATTGTAGGTCTCAAGCCAACTTATGGCCGGGTAAGCCGTTACGGAATAATAGCAATGGCATCTTCGCTTGATTCAATCGGACATTTTACAAAAACAGTTGAGGATTCGGCTCTGTTTTTTAATGTAACGGCAGGCAAAGACTATTTGGACGCAACAACCCTTCCTAACCCGACAGAAAATTTTACGAAAAACTTAGAAAAAGGGATTAAGGGATTGAAATTAGGTGTTCCAAAAGAATTTGTAACTCCGGATCTAGATAAAGAAGTCAAGACGGGATTAGAAAAATCTATAAAAGTATTAGAAGGTTTGGGTGCGAAGATCGTTGAAATATCTCTCCCCCACACGGAATACGGAATTGCCGCATATTATATAATTCAGCCATCCGAAGTATCCTCCAATCTTGCCCGGTATGACGGAATCCGTTACGGTGCGGACAGATCTTTTTTTGGCGACGAAGCAAAAAGAAGAATAATGCTTGGGACTTTTACTTTATCTTCAGGTTATTACGATGCTTATTACAAAAAGGCAATGAGCATTAGAACTTTAATTAAAAAAGACCTTGATGATGCTTTTCAAAAAGTAGACGCTTTAATTTCTCCTGTTTGTCCAACTCTTCCATGGAAATTGGGAGAAAAAATTAACGATCCTTTGAAGATGTATTTATCAGATGTTTTAACAGTAACTGCAAATATGGCGGGAGTCCCAAGTCTTTCTGTTCCAGCTGGATTTTCTAAAAACAAATTACCAATTGGAATTCAATTTATGGGAAAACAATTATCGGAAAGTCTTCTTTTTCAAATTGGAAATTCTCTTGAAAAACAAACAGGTTTCTATAAACAAAAACCCAATCTATGAAATACAAAACAGTTGTAGGGCTAGAAGTTCACGTTGAATTAAAAACTAAATCTAAAATGTTTTGTAGGTGCTCTGCTAACTATTTTGGACAAAAACCAAATACCCATACTTGTCCTGTTTGCCTAGGGCTACCAGGAGCGTTACCTGCTCCTAATAAGGAGGCTATAGATTGGTGCATAATGATAGGTCTTGCTTTAAATTGTAGGATTGCAAATTTCTCAAAATTTGATAGAAAAAACTATTTCTATCCTGATCTGCCAAAAGGATACCAAATTTCTCAATATGATCAGCCATTTTGTCAAAAAGGCTTTATTGAGCTTTCAAATGGCAGAAAAATCGGAATAACGCGGGTGCATATGGAAGAAGACACAGCCAAGCTAACTCATCAAGGCGAAAATTCATTAATAGATTTTAACCGTTCGGGAGTTCCTCTCGTTGAAATAGTCACGGAGCCGGATTTTGAAAATGCCAAAGAAGTAATTGAATATCTTAAAAAACTTCAGCAAATAGTTCGCTATCTTGATGTTTCCAACGCGGATATGGAAAAAGGTGATATGCGTCTTGAGCCGAATATCTCTCTGCAGGCAGCAGATGCGAAAGGATTACCAAGCTATAAAGTTGAAGTAAAAAATATTAATTCTTTCCGTTTTGCAGAAAAGGCAATTGAATATGAAATAAAAAGACAGGAAGAAATTTTAAATAGCGGGAAAACTCCCGCTCAGGAAACACGGGGTTGGGATGAAGACAAGCAAAAAACTGTTTCTCAGCGGATTAAAGAAGAAGCAAATGATTACCGTTACTTCCCGGAGCCAGACATTCCTCCCTTACGGTTTACCGAGTCTCAAATTTCAAATTTAAAATCTCAAATGCCTGAAACACCTAACGCGAAGTTTGAACGGTTTAAAAAAGATTTTGGTTTAGCAGATTATTATGCGGAAATCTTAACAAAAGAGAGACCGTTAGCAGATTTTTTTGAAGAAATGGTAGGAGTTGGCAAAAAATACGATGTTAATCCGAAACAAATAGCTAATTTTTTAATAAATAAGAATATAGATATTAGCTCAACTTTACCCGCCCAATTAATACAAACTATTTTAAATTCAACGCAAACAGAAGAAGTAGATGATAATAAATTAGGAAAGATAATAGAAAAAGTTCTAAATGAAAATCAAAAAGCAGTAAATGACTATAAAAACGGCAAACAAAATGCGATAATGTTTCTGCTGGGACAGGTATTAAGGGAAGCAAAACGAAAACTTGATACGAAAGTAATTAAGGATAAATTGGAAAAAAGCCTTAAGGACTAATTTACAAATAAAAACGTTACGTCAACAAGAGATTATTGATATGTCGGATTTTGTTCATCTTCATAATCATAGTGAGTTTTCACTTCTGGATGGTCTTTCAAGAATAAAAGACATAGTGCGTCGCGCAAAAGAACTCAATATGAAGGCTATTGCCATAACAGATCATGGCAATATGTATGGCGCAATAAAGTTTTATAAGACATGCCTTGAGGAAGGAATAAAACCAATTATCGGATGCGAAATATACGTTAGCCGAAGATCAAGGCATGACAAAGAAGCCGGAATAGATTCTGACTCTAACCACCTGGTTCTGCTTGCAAAAAATAACCTAGGTTATAAGAATTTGATGAAAATAATATCAATTTCCAATCTTGAGGGATATTACTATAGACCAAGAACCGACATGGCTCTTCTAAAAGAACATCATGAAGGATTGATATGTCTAAGCGCCTGCATAAATGGGTATGTTTCCGAACCTCTTTTGCAAAATCAGGAAAAAACTGCAAAAGAAAGAGCGCAAACCTTATCGGAAATTTTTGGAGCAGGTAATTTTTACCTTGAACTTCAAAAACGCATTGGAGATACAGAGCAGGACGTTTTAAATGGAAAATTGATCAATCTATCTGAAAAGCTAGGGTTGCCTCTTGTTGCAGCAAATGATAACCATTACGTCAATAAATCCGATGCGGAAGCCCAAGAGATTCTTCTTTGTATACAAACCCAAACAACTATCGACACTAAAAACAGGAAGCTTTCCATGATTTCTTCTCCGGACTTTTACATCAAGAGTCAAGAAGAAATGAAGGGACTTTTTATTCAAACGCCGGAAGCTATAGAAAATACCGTAAAAATTGCAGACATGTGCAACGTAGAAATAACTTTAGGTAAATGGATTATGCCCATTTTTGATGTTCCGAACAAAAAAACTCCCTCAGAATACATTCAAGAAAAAGTTGAAGAAGGCTTAAAAAAAAGATATAAGGAAATTACGCCGGTTATAAAAGAAAGAACTGACTACGAATTATCTGTTATTCTCAAAAAGGGTTATGAAACATATATCTTAATTGTTGCGGATTTCGTAAACTGGGCTAAACTTCAAGGTATTACTGTCGGCCCCGGAAGAGGTTCCAATGCGGGATCAATTGTCTCTTATGCATTAGGAATTTCTGATGTCGATCCTTTGTTTTTTAAATTACCGTTCGAAAGATTCCTTAACCCAATGCGCCCTTCACCACCGGACATAGATTTAGATTTTGCAGACAACAGGCGTGACGAGGTTATAGAATATGTAACGCAAAAGTATGGCCGCGATAAGGTTGCTCAAATAATTACTTTCGGAACAATGGAAGCAAGAGGATCAGTAAGAGATGCAGGACGTGCGCTAGGCATGCCCTATTCAGGTCCCGACAGAATTTCAAAAATGATGCCCATAGGCTGGCAGGGACACGCTATGACTATTGAAAAAGCATTAGAACAAAGCTATGAGTTAAAAATGGCGTATCAATCCGAACCGGAAACAAAAAGACTTCTCGACTTGGCACAAAAACTAGAAGGAGTCGCCAGACACGCATCTATGCATGCTGCAGGAGTTGTCATTGCAGACAAGCCATTAACCGAATATACGCCTCTTCAGAAAGAAACCAATGGGGAAAAAATTATAACTCAATACGATATGTACACCGTTGGAGAAGACGGAGTTGGGCTGTTAAAAATAGATCTTCTGGGGCTAAGAAATTTAACGATCATCCAAGAGTCGCTTCGATTTATTAAGGAAAACCAACAAAAAGACATAGATTTATCAACGGTAACATACGAAGACAACAAAACCTATGAATTGCTTTCTTCAGGAGAAACAACCGGAATTTTTCAGCTTGAATCTTCAGGAATGCGTAGATACATCAAGGATCTAAAACCAACGAGTATCTTTGACCTCCAAGCCATGGTTGCTTTATATAGACCCGGCCCTATGGCAAATATTCCGGAATTTATCAGAAGAAAGCATAATCCTAACCTTATAAAATATCCTGACCCCCGGCTTTCGGACATTTTAAAAGAGTCCTATGGTGTTATAACGTTTCAGGATGATGTACTTTTAACCGCTATAAAAGTAGCAGGATATTCATGGCTTGAAGCCGATAAATTAAGAAAAGCAATTGGAAAAAAGATTACATCCGAGATGAAAAAACAACATGATAAATTCGTAGAAGGTTGCGTTATCAATGGGATGGTAAGAAAAAAAGCCGAACAGTTCTGGATTTTATTTGAACCGTTTGCAGGATATGGCTTTAACAAAGCTCATGCTGCAGGATATGCAACCATAGCATTCAGAACTGCATATCTTAAAGCTCATTATCCTGTTGAATTTATGACAGCTTTACTTACTGCGGAATCCCGTGGCACAACAGGCCCTGTAAAAAATGAGAAAATTGCTCAGGCAGTCGCTGAATGCAAGCGCTTGAAAGTCACCATACTTCCCCCGGAAATCAACAAATCGCAAAGCGATTTTTCTATTGAAAACAAGATAAGTATAAGATTTGGATTAACAGCTATTAAAAATGTCGGAACAGCAGCGATAAAAAGTATTTTAGAAGCACGTTCTAATGGAAAGTTTAAGACTTTTGAAGACTTTTGTCTCAAAGTTGACCTTGGACCTGTAAATAAAAAGACAATAGAAAGCCTGATTAAGGCAGGCGCGATGGACATTTTTGGAAATAGAGCCAGTCTTTTAATGTCTTATTCTGAAATTGTAGAAAGGGCACACAAGAGAGTAAAACAGGAAAAAGAAGGCCAGGCAAGTCTTTTCGGAGATGCCGATGATATTAAAACAAAAAGCATTGCTTACGATTGCAAGATTGATGATTTTTCTCCGAACGAGAAATTAGCTTTTGAAAAAGAATTTCTTGGTTTTTATTTAACATCACATCCTCAACTTGACAATCTTATGCGTATCAAAACTATTGCCTCTCATAAGTTAGAGCTATTAGCAGAAGAAAAGGAAGGAGCCAAAGTAAAAATTGGCGGAATAATTGAATCCTCAAGGAGAATCTTTACCAAAAGGAATAACAATGAAATGGCTTTTTTGGTAATTGGCAATGAAAATGGTCTTTCAGTAGAGTGCGTTGTTTTTCCAAAAATATTCGACCAATACAAAAACCTACTTATTAGAGATTCTGTGGTAATTATAGAAGGAAGCTTGGATACAAAAAACGACAGACCAGCAATAATTGCTGAAAAAATTTCACAGATTGATTCGTTAGGTTCTTGACACACGTAGTCTTAACATTTAGAATTTAACTCACATGTCATCATTCGCGCCAGAAACAATTTTTCATATCGGTTCATTCCCAGTTACCAATACTGTCTTAGGCACACTTTTAGTAGACTGCATAATAATAGGCGGTGTTCTTTATCTCTCAAAAAAATTTAGTCTAATACCCAAAAATCCTCTTCAAAATTTAATAGAATATGTGATTGAAACTTTTTACGGGCTGGTAGAGTCTGTTACTCAGAGCGCAGCAGGCAAAATCTTTCCGTATTTTATGAGTTTTTTCTTATTTATTTTACTCGTAAACTGGAGCAGCTTTATTCCGGGGGTTGGAACCTTGGGCATCCGCGAACATGGTAAACTTATCCCCCTCTTCAGAGGCGGAACAAGTGATTTAAACATGACTCTTGGTCTTGCGCTAATATCATTTGTTGCAACACATGCATTAAGCATTAAGACTGTAGGAATAAAAAATTACCTTAGCCGATATTTTTCTTTTAACCCAATTAATCTCTATGTTGGCATCCTTGAAATTATATCTGAAATAACAAAAATTGTATCTTTGTCATTTAGGCTCTTCGGAAATATTTTTGCTGGAGAAGTTGTTTTAGCAACAATGACTTCAATCTTTGCTTTTGTGGTTCCTTTGCCGTTTTTAATGTTGGAGGTAATTGTCGGATTGGTCCAGGCATTGGTATTTTCAATGTTAACTATGGTCGGAATGGCAATACTTACAACTTCGCACAATGAATCGCATTAGGCAAAGGCAAAATCCTATTGCGCGGACAATCTTTATAAGGTAAAATTAAATTAATTAAGTAAGAGGAGGTGAAATTACATATGAGTTTTAGCATATCAGGAGGTTTAATTATTGCTCTCGGAGGCATAAGTCCAGCATTAGCAATTGGTTTTATCGGAGCAAAAGCAATGGAAGCGCTTGGAAGAAATCCCGAAGCCTCGGGGAAAATTTTACCCGCAATGTTGCTTGCTATGGCGTTTGCTGAAGCAATTGCAATTTATTCTCTAATATTAGCTTTTGGAAAATAAATTTGCTGCACGAAGGAAAATTTTCTTAATTTATGGAAATAGTAAAAAACTTTGGATTAAATCCAGTACTTTTAATAGCTCAAATAGTCAATTTTTTAATAATATTATTTATATTAAAGAAGTTTTTGTACAAGCCTGTTCTTGACATCCTAAAAAAAAGACAAACGATAATTAAAGAAGGTTTGAAGCAAGCGGAAGAAGCAAGAATCAAACTTGAAAAAGTAGTTGCTGAAGAAAAAGATACGCTAAGACAGGCACAACTTCAGTCAAGAAAAATTATCGAAGACGCTAAAGAGGAATCAATAGAAATAACTAGGAGAATGAATGAGGAGACTAAAAAGCAGACTGAGAAATTATTAAATGACGCTAGAGAACAAATCGCAAGGGAATCAACCGGAGCAGAAAAAAGACTCGCATTGAGTACAAGTAAATTGGCAGTCACATTTTTGGAAAAAGCACTGAAAGATTTCTTTTCATCCAAGGAGCAGACAGAAGTTCTATCGCAGGCGCTGAAGAAAATAAAGAAAGTTAAATAATATGAACAGAAAGAAAATAGACAAACTTATTGCAGCAAGCTATGAAGGCGATTATCTTAACCAAAAAATAGTAATCAAAATTGCATCTCTTATTAGTAGGGCTGATTTGAAAAAATATATTAATGGATTGAAATTGGTAGAAAAGAAAAGAAGTCTTATTGTCTCAAGCCCCATTATTAATTCTGAACTAAGAAAGTTTGAAGAACTTTTCCCTCATAAGAAAATTGTCTTTAAAAAAGATCCATCCCTTATACTTGGAGCCAGAGTTGTAGATAATGACATTGTCTATGAATTTACACTGCAGAATTCTTTTGACAAAATCTTAAGTTACATAGAGCAAAATTATGATTGATAACAACAAAATTATAGAAACGTTAGAGAAAAAGATTATGACATTTGGCGGTGATGGCAAAACGCAAAATGTAGGAATAGTTATTAAGAATACGGATGGCGTAATAACCGCATCAGGACTTTCCCGAGCAACCATGGGTGAAAAAGTTGTCTTTGATAACGGAAATATCGGCACGATTTTTAATCTGGACGAAGATAATGTGTCGGTAATACTCCTAGAAGAAGCCTCAGGTATAAAAGAAGGAGACGGTTTAAAGACAACCGGAGAAATGCTTTCAATTGAAGTATCAGAAGAGTTATTGGGAAGAGTCATTGATCCGCTTGGAAATCCACTAGACAACAAGCCAAAAATAAAAAAAGGCAAAAGTATGCCGTTAGAAAAAATTGCGGCAGGCGTTGTGGAGCGGGAGCCGGTTTCCGTCCCTCTCAAAACAGGAATTAAGGCAATTGACTCAATGTTCCCAATCGGCCGCGGACAAAGGGAACTTATCATCGGAGATCGACAAACAGGTAAAACCGCTATCGTAATTGACGCAATAATAAATCAAAAAATCAATAAAAAACCAGTTATATGTATCTATGTCGCTATCGGGCAAAAAAGAAGCACCATAGCTCAAGTTATTGACAGGCTGAGCGCTGAAGGCGCAGCAGACTACAGCATTGTTATATCCGCAAGTGCTTCTGATCCGGCTGCATTACAATATCTTGCTCCTTACTCCGGATGCGCGATAGCGGAATATTTCCTGGAAAAAGGAAAGGATGTTTTGGTTGTTTTTGATGACCTGACAAAGCATGCCTGGGCATATAGGCAAATTTCCTTAGTTTTGAAACGTCCAGCCGGAAGGGAAGCTTACCCGGGAGACGTTTTTTACCTCCACAGTAGGCTTTTGGAGAGATCAGTTAAGCTGAATAAGGAAAATGGAGGAGGATCTGTCACAGCACTTCCAATTATAGAAACACAGGCCAATGACATTTCAGCCTATATTCCCACGAATGTTATCTCTATTACTGATGGACAGATTTATCTGCAGACAGATCTTTTTAATGCGGGAATTAAACCAGCCATCAATATCGGACAGTCTGTGTCAAGGGTTGGAAGCGCTGCTCAAACACCTACGATTAAATCCATATCAGGAAAATTGAAGCTTGAACTTGCTCAGTACAGTTCGCTCGCAGCTTTTGCCCAATTCGGAACTGAATTGGATGCTGCTACCCAAAAACAGCTTGACCGGGGGAAAAGACTGACAGAAATCCTTAAACAGCCTCAATACTCCCCTCTTATGGAAAGCTTAGAGGTGTTAAGCATTTACGCCGTAACAAGTGGCTTAATGGATGATATTCCAATTGATTCCTTTCAAAGGTTCGAAAAAGAAATGCATGATTTTGCAAAAAAACGATATCCAAAAATCCTAGAATCGCTCTCAACAGGAGAAAGACCAACAGAGCAGACATTAAAACAAATATCTAAATTAATAGAAGAGTTTAAAAAAAGATTCGGATAAATAAAATATGGCAAACCTTTTGTCTTTAAAAAGAAGAATTAAAGCGGCTGGCAATGTCTCTAAAACAACTAAGGCAATGCAGATGATTGCTGTTTCAAAACTTAAAAAAGCACAAGACGCGACAGTTGCCGGAAGACCGTATGTGGAAAAACTTTCCTCAATATCTCAGAATGTTTTAGCTAAACTAGATGGTACGTTCACGCATGAATACATGGAAAAGAACGAAAGCAAAAAATCCTTAGTGATTATTTTCTCACCGGACAAAGCTTTTTGCGGAGGCTTAATTACCAATCTTATCCGTGAGGTAATAAATTTTGACAGTCAAAATAAAAACAACCTATATTTAACAGTTGGGAAAAAAACAGAATCAACTATTGTAAATTTACAGAAAGAACTAATTGCATCATTTAAATTCGGGACTACTCTCCCGTCATTTGATATGGTTTTGCCGATCGTTAAAGTAATTGATGAATATTTCTTGGGAGGAAAAGTTAACAGCGTTAAGCTTATATCCACTAATTTTTTAAGTATCTTTTCTCAGAAACCAACGATAACAAATATTCTACCGGTTGAATTTTCAAAGTCAGAATCAGCATCTTTTTCTCTTTTTGAACCGCTTTCGAGCGAATTGCTTCCTCCGCTTCTTCGTCATTTTCTGGAAATGACTATTTATCAGCATCTTCTTGAAAGTTATACATCCGAACAAGGGGCACGAATGGTCGCGATGCAAAATGCCACAGATAATGCCTTGGAGATTGTCGAAGATCTGCAGCTTGAGTACAATAAAGGTCGTCAAGAAAAAATTACAAACGAGATTTTAGATATCGGAAGCGCAGCTTTTACTTTTGCTTATGAGTAAAAATAATACAAACGAGGGGATTGTAATTAGAGTATCCGGACCAATTGTTGATGTGCGTTTTGCCGATAATCCTCCCTACATTCATGAGGCTCTGGAAATTGATTTAAAGGGAAATAAAAAACTAATACTAGAGGTTGCTTTTTCCATAGGAGACAATGAGGTTAAAACTTTAGCACTAGGTACAACTGACGGCTTATGCAGGGGCATGAAAGTTCAACGCACAAAGTCTCCCATAAAAGTACCTGTTGGATTCCCAACATTAGGAAGAATTTTTAACGTTTTGGGTCAAACTGTCGATGGTAAACCCTTTAATTATAGGCATAAGGACTTATCCTACGAGCCAATTCACCGTGCCGCTCCACCCCTAACCGAACAAGAAACAAAACCGCATATTCTAGAAACCGGACTTAAAGTTATAGACCTTATTGCCCCCTTTACCAAGGGTGGGAAAATAGCAGTATTCGGAGGGGCTGGGGTTGGGAAAACCGTTATTGTTAAGGAGCTTATCCGAAATATCGCCACAGAGCATCAGGGACACTCTGTATTTGCAGGAGTCGGGGAAAGAACCAGGGAGGGAAATGATTTATGGCTAGAGATGAAGGAAGCTAAGGTTATGGACAAAACAGTCATGGTTTTCGGTCAAATGAATGAACCGCCGGCGAACAGAATGAGAGTTGCCCTAACTGCTTTGACAATGGCTGAATATTTCAGGGATAAAAAAAGAGAGGATGTTCTACTTTTCATAGACAATATTTTCCGTTTCGCTCAGGCCGGAAGCGAAGTGTCCGCACTTCTCGGAAGAATGCCCTCTGCTGTCGGATATCAACCGACATTATCATCGGAAATGGGAGAACTTCAGGAAAGGATCACTTCAACCAAAAAGGGATCAATTACCTCTGTGCAGGCTGTTTATGTGCCTGCAGACGATTATACGGACCCCGCTCCAGTCACTATCTTTGCCCATCTTGACGCTACAATCAACTTAGAACGCTCCATCGCAGAACAGGGTATATATCCAGCAGTCGATCCTCTCGCTTCTACATCAAGAATCTTAGATCCAAACGTGGTAGGTCTTGAACATTATAATGTTGCCCGGGGAGTACAAAAAGTTCTACAGAGGTATAAAGACCTTCAAGATATCATTGCTATCCTTGGAATTGACGAATTATCCAATGAAGACAAGCTAACTGTTGCAAGAGCCAGGAAAATACAGAAATTCTTAAGTCAGCCGATGTTTGTCGGGGAAATATTTACAGGTCAACCGGGAAGATATGTGAAAATTGAAGATACTGTCAAGGGATTTAGGGAAATTTTGGATGGAAAGCATGACTCTCTTCCTGAATCCGCGTTCTATATGATTGGAACTATTGACGAAGCAGTCAAAAGGGGATCTGAAATTAGTGAAAAATGAATCTTCTTCTTGAAATTATCACACCCGAAAAAGTTATCTACAAAGATGAAGTTAATGAAGTAATTGTCCCAACTATAAATGGAGAGATAACAATTCTCCCCAATCACGTAAATCTTCTAACAAGGGTGAGCCCGGGAGAGCTAGTTATCAAAAAAGGAGACAATCTACAGCATCTTGCAATAACAGGCGGGTTTCTAGAAATTCAGAATAACAAAATAAGCATTCTTGCCGAATACGCAGTAAAAACACAGGATATTGAGGTGGCTCGCGCAATGGAAGCAAAGAAGCGCGCAGAAAAAGTAATGAGTGAAAAATCAACTGATAATGAACTAAGAGTTGCGCAAGCTGAATTAATTAAATCAGTTTTGGAATTAAAAATCGCCACCAAACACCGCAAAAGGCCAGTCTAAAGTGAATTTATTGAACTTTTGGAGCTTGTTTTTCCGCCAAATATTTCTTTCCCTTACCAACCTGGGTATTTATCGGCACTCCAGTTTCACAGAGCGTACACGCCTCAGGTTTATATTTTTCCATGTCAATTTTAACTAAGGCTGTCGGTTTAACTCCTTCGATGTCTTTTGTTTTATCTTCACGCCGGTCAGCAATAACAGATAACCCAACAACTCTGCCTTCTAATTTATTAATTGCCCTGATAACTTCCGCAACTGACCCACCCGTTGTTAGAATATCTTCAGTTACTAATACATTTTTCCCAACAATAAAATCTGCGTACCCTCTCCCGAATATAAAACTTCCATCAGGTTGCTTTTCAGCGTAAACACCCTTAATTGTTTTTCCAGTTATCCTTGTTAAATATTGCGCAGTTAACGACTCCAGTATGACTCCTCCAACCGCTGGGCCTGCAACTACTTCAACATTTTTATCTTTGAATTCTTCTGCGAACATTTCACAAATCTCACCTATCTCATTTGGATGCGGATAAATTGCATCTTTATTGATATACGCAGATCCATGCTCACCGCTAGTGTAAACAACATGACTATTTGTAATTATTGCATTCTTTTCGCTAAGGATTTGTTTTACTCTTACTTCTCGGCGGGAATCATTAATCTCTTTACGCCATTTCATGGCTTCCCTGCGGACTGCCTGAGCATAAGTTTCGCTTCCCTGTAGCTTAGGAAATATTACCGCCCTGGAAATATTATCAATTTCTCCGGCAATTTTTGTGTTATAGCCTTTAGTAAGATCTTCAACCTTACCCCCCTGAGTTCCTACCCCAGGTATCAAAAGTAGCATTTTGTCGCCAATAATTTTCCTGACTTTCTCCATTTCCTCAGGATATGTAGCTCCTACCACTAAAGCAATATTATTATTTTTATTCCATTCAAAAGTAGCCAAGTATGCAACTTTTTGATATTCTCTTATGTATGCTCTTTCGTAAATTTGACCTAAACTTGAACCATGATCAATTCCTTCTACCACTCCTTCTAAATTTAAAAAGAATTTAAACGCTTCCTCAGGAAGATCTTTTAGATATATTTTATCGTCTTGAATATCTTTTGCTCCTTGATTCGAAGTTCGACAAAGAATAACGACCCCCTTGTCTTTACGGTTTAAAAATGGCAAGAGAGATTCGCCTCCAAAATACGGATTAACCGTAATTGCATCTACTCCTAAATAATCGAATGCTGCTTTTTCGTATCCTAAATTTGTATTTCCTATATCCGCTCTTTTCATATCTCCAATAATTGCAATTTCGGGGTCTACTTCTCTGATGTATTCAATTGTGTCTTCCAAAGCATTCAACCCGGCTACACCATGTTGCTCGTAAAAAGCAATATTGGGTTTATAAGCGCAAACTAAATCATGAGTAGCATCAATTATTTCTTTTCCGACATCTCTCAATGTTAATCCTACATCTCCGTATGGGCGTATTAAATCTTTAGGAAATTGAGGATGCTTTATATCTAAGTCCAAACCGACACAAAGCAAGGTATTGGCTGATTTTTGTCTACGTTCTAAAAAACTATTAAAAATCCCTTCCTGAGGTCGATTTTCTACTTCGCCTAGTACTTCTGCGTTTGGCATAAATATCAAAACCAAAAAGACCCTTTCGGGCGGACATTAGAATCAATCTATATTATTCCTAAATTCTTGTCAATATGTCAAAAATATCAACAGTAAATTGCTCTTTGGGGATAAATTTACTACAATAGGAAAGTGTTTACGCCGATGTGGCGAAGGAAGTAGACCTGCCCGCCATCGCATACGCCCACGTGGCTCAATGGTAGAGCAGCGGTATCGTAAACCGCAGGTTGTCAGTTCAAGTCTGACCGTGGGCTCAGGCGTAGGCAGGCGGGGCGGCGCTATGACAATCATAAACTCATTATGATTAGATCGAGGCTATCAAGGAGAACAGAACAAAAAACTAAGAGAAATTTTTTCCTAAGTGTTCTTGGTACTATATTGATAATTCTTTTTGTATTTAAATTCGGTATTCCGCTTTTAGCGAATCTAAGCTTATTTATATCAGGATCAAAAAACAACCAGGAACAGTCTAATATTCAAAATCCATCCTTTATTGCTCCTCCCATACTTAATTCATTTCCAGAGGCAACATCAAGTGCCAATATTGTAATTTCAGGAGTTGCCACAAAGAACCAAACCATTAATTTGTATATAAATGGCAATCTGATTGACGAAACCAGCGTTAAAGATGATGGTACTTTCTCATTTAAGGAAGCTATTTCAGCCGGCAACAACGTAATAAAAGCAAAAGCAGTTGTTCAAAAAAAAGAAAGTGAATTCTCTGAATCAATAACTACAGTTTTTAAGAGCGCGCCTCCTTCTCTTAACATTAGCTCACCAACAGATGGACAGTCGTTTTCGAAAGACCAAAATACTGCAAACGTAAACGGGACAACGGACGCCGATGTGAAAGTTACAGTTAACGGTTTTTGGGCGATAGTTGATGATTCTGGCAATTTTTTATATAGTCTTCCCCTTCAGAATGGAGAAAATAAGATAAAAATTATTGCAACCGATTTAGCAGGAAATAATAGCGAAAAAGAAATAAAGACAACGTATTCTCCATAATGAACCGAAAAGTTTTAATTTTGCTTGGTATATTTGTTTTGTCCCGGATCTTTTTTATAAACCCTCTGCCTGTTTTTTTTGATTCCCCTGAATACCTAATGAGATTTTCAAATCCGAATTATTTTCAGGCAATTGCTTCCGGACATTTACCGTTTCATTCCGCATATATCATGCTGCTCTGGCCAGTATTTCACGCTGCTAATTTTTTTAACATAAATCCATCGTTTGCGGTTATTTTTGCGCAAATTATTTTTTCCGCAATAACCATATATTGCTTTTACCGTTTAATAGAAATAATTGTTAACAAAAAAATTGCAATAATTGCCACTATTATTTCCGCATTGATGCCTGTTTACTGGATAGTCAATGTTTCAATTATGACCGAATCAACCTGTGTTAATTTTTTTATTATTTCTGTATATTTTATAGCTAAATATCTAAAATCAAAATTCCATTTAATTTACTTAACTCTTGGACTAGTCTCATTTAGCTTGGCTATACTTACGAATCCATTGGCTATATTATGGACACCACTTTTATTATCAATAGCATATCTTTTAAGAAAAGATAAATTTTTCAATATATTTTTATCAACAATTCTGACCATTATCTCCGCTATTATAATCAATAGTCTTCTTATTTCTTCTGCTTTTAACATCTCTTTATTAAACGGAATATCTCAATATCTGTTTGGAATTGATATTAAATTAATGCCCAATGTCACTTCATTTCTCTCAATTTTAAGATTTATTAGAAATATATTTATGCAAATTTTACAGGATAGTACATCGATCGTATTTATTTTAAGCATTATTTCACTTATAAAAATATTTAAAGAAAACAAAAAATTATTTGTTGTTGCTGCTTTATGGATTTTACCAATTATTATCACTAGTCAGTGGTATGATCCACTTCTTTTCGGACGTCACGGACTAATTGCTGGATTCGGCTTCGCATTTTTAGCTGGCATATTTTTGGAAAAAAGGAAAATACTTCTCTTGGTAACAATCGGATATATGCTTATCGTTTCCTTGCCGGCATTAATGCTTTTAAGGCAACCCACGCCATATCTCCAAACTCAAAAGCTTGTCAAAATGCTTCCTAAAGGCTTATTGATTGAGAGTCATTTTGCCCGTCCTCAAGTTGAAGGAAATTATTCAGGTAAGATTATTTTCGTTAACGAACCGGGATGGAGCAAAGAAAACTTAAAAAAAGCAATTGATACCTACTTAAACAATAAAAAACCAATATTTATAACATCTCAAGCGCTGTCTGACCCTTACGGAATATATTCAGGACCATTTCTTTACCCGCTATCGCTTTCTTATGCTAAACGGTTCGAGTTAAAAGATATTATAACTTCGTATTCAACGGCAAAATATTTGACTGTAAACGAAAGTGCAGGACTTATGATTTATGAAATTGCTTCAAAAGAGAGGTCAAAATACCCAAATATTCCAATCCTAACTAACAATAGACATAGAATAGATTATTTTGACCCCATAACTCAATTATGGCTCTTTATTGATAAGGCTAAAATTATCCAAAGCCAAAGCATAATAAAGGGATAAAACAAACTATTAATAAACATGCTATTGATAAATACTCCCAGAATTGATGCAATACCTAAAGCGGAGACAACTCTAAACATTTTAAACCATAAAAACAAATACAAAATAAATCCGACAATCCCCGTAGTTGCTATTACAAATAAAAAACTATTATCCGGTGAAGCGTCAGCATGACTTGCTATGTTTACCTCATTACGAAGTCCGTATCTAAACTGAGCATATCTGTATGCATTGAATCCCACACCGACTAAGAGACTCTTCTCCGCTATTAATATGGCGCTTTTTGCAGTTTCAATGCGCGCTTCAGATGAAACAATTCGAAATAAATTAATATTCTCAATATTGAAATACCTTGACGATATAGCCAATACAGCAAGTATAATCACCAACAATAATACTATTAATATCTTTTTGTTTAAAAGTATAAATAATACACTTGCGCTTACGATAAGCATAATCAGAGCGCTTCTGGAAAATGTTAAAAATACTGCTCCCAAAGTTAAAATCGATAATAGTCCTATTAAGACACTTTTGTTTTTCAGAAAAATATTCACTAAGAATAGGAAAAACAAAACAAAAAAGGTTCCCGCAAAATTAGGATCCAGAAAAACAGAAAACATTCTATACATATGCTCATCCCAACCTAAATAATAAAGATTCCGCAGATTAGAATATAAAAAGTACTGTAAGTAACCAAAAACAACAATTAAAGACCCGACGATAATTAATAATTTTGAAATTAATCTACTGTAATCTTTATTAAAATCCAAAACTACAAAAAATATACCCGCATAAGTAACCCACCTAATCAGATACATTAAGGATACAAAAAATTGAATTATGGTCAAACTGGAATAATTAATTAACAAAGATAAAAATCCTAATCCTGCAAAAAGAAGAAGCGGAATGTAAATATTTTTTTGCTTAATTTTTTCTTTTTTTGCAAATTTAAATATTAACCACAAAAACACCACAATTCCCACTCCAATATCTAAAGGCTTTAAAAAAACTCCATTGCCAAAATCCAAGCGGATAATTTCTCCAAAAGCAAAAAGAAATAAGATAATAATAAATAATTTATTAATTAGTTTCTTCATTAAATTACTTGAATTTCGGGCAACGGAAAAATAAAATGACCACCAGAATTTAGATAGCTTTTTTCTCTTTGTAAAAATTCTTCTTTAAAAAACCAAGGCAAGACTAACATGTAATCCGGTTTTCGCTTTCTTCCTTCAGCTTCTGAAATAATCGGAATATTTAAAGATGATATTTTCTTGCCCCATTTTTCAGAATTACGCTCAACCGCAGCTTTAATAAGCTTATTATTCAAATTATAATATTGCAATAAAGTATTTCCTCTAGTTGACGCACCATATACATAAATTGTTTTGTTGCTTTTCACCAGCTTCGTTATTAGATTGAAAAGATTTCTACTGTTTTCCTTAATTCTTTTTGCAAAATCAGTGTAAATATTTAACTTATCAAGTTTTATTCTTTTTTCGTACTTCCTCCAGGCAAAAACAGATTTTTCAACCGGCCTTGAATTCTTATGTGAAATAAAAGTTATAAAGCTTCCCCCGTTAATTTGAGTTTTTTCTACATCGAAAACTTCTAAATTATGCCTTTTCATTAATTTTTCCAGAGACAAAAGAGAATAATATTCCAAATGCTCATGCACTATATTATCAAATGCGTTATTCTCCAACATTCCGACCAAATAATTTTGCGAAATAACGAATATACCATCTTTATCCAATAGTTTTTTTACATCCGAAACAAATTTATTCGGCTCTTCCATATCGTAAAAACAGGAAATAGCAGTAATAATGTTCGCCTTAGTATTTTTTAATACCGCTTTATATGATCCGTAACTAAAAAAATCATTTACGACAACATCTGCAGCCCCATGACATTCTAATGCAAATTTTTTAATTGGCTCTACGGCAACTTTAAATACATTTTTAGGATAAAAACTTAACAAGGTACCATCATTTGCTCCGATATCTAGCGCCCTCATCTTTCCGCCTGGTTTAATTTTTCCCATTGAAACGCGAACTATTCTTTCCAATTCCCTTCTCATCGTAAAGTTTATTCCCGATCTGTAACCATATCTCTGAGTATATAAATACTTCTGCGGAACAGTATGTCTTAGTTGCAACAAGTTACATTCTTCACACAAAACTAAATCCAAGGGGAATTTTTTAGGTTTTTTGTTTCCTCCCAGAAAATCGGACAAACACTGCTCTCCCAGAGAGAGGATATTAATTAATTTTTCAGAGTTACAAGAACGGCATTTCTTTATTTCGCTAATATTATTCATCGATAATATTCCTATGTTTCTTAAGATTAATGAATGTGTTTTTGCTTTTTTTAAGGGCCCATTTTGGCAAAAAGTACTTAATTATCTTGTTTTTAGAACACAAAGACATTATACTATATTTCAATAAAATCACTAATTGACGGACTTAACATGCTGGTTGAAAAATGAATTTAAAATCAATTAAAAAGATAACAGACAATGTCGATGGATTTTTGCATGATAAAGAAGGGGAATTGCTTTACAACTTAGCTAAGGAATGTAGGGGGAGAGGAGTAATTGTCGAAATTGGTTCATGGAAAGGAAAATCAACGATATGGCTGGGCAAAGGCTCACAGGCAGGTAAAAGACTAAAAATATATGCCATAGATCCCCATACTGGCTCTACAGAACATAAAAAAGAACTTGGCAAAATAAATACCTTCAAGGAGTTTAAGCGAAATATTAAAAAGGCTAAAATTGAAAAATTAGTTATTCCGATCGTCAAAACTTCCAAGAGTGCTGCTAAAGACTTTAACAAGTTAATTGAGCTAATATTTATAGATGGCGATCATTCGTACGAAATGGTAAAGTTAGATTTTGAAATGTGGTTTCCCAAAGTAATAGAGGGTGGCATTATTGCATTTCATGATACGACCAATTGGCCAGGACCTAAAAAAGTTGTAAGCCATTTCGTTTACAAATCAAATATATTTAGAAATGTAAATTTTATCAGATCAATTACCTATGCTAAAAAAATAGAAAAAAATTCATTGAAAGACAGGCTTAGAAGTAAATATATATTATTAATAAAATCTTTGTACTCAAATACGTCTACCCTGCCATTACCAAACTTGATTAAATCATTCGGTAGAAAAATAATCTCTACAATAAAATAGTCTATATTTCTTTTTGCTCTAGAGTCCAAATTTTAGCTCTAACTAAAAACGAATGAAAAGACATGGTTATTGCAAAAATTAATCCTTGCATTCCATCAACAAATCCTTTCTTGAAAATATAATTAATTATAAATTTACCAAAAGGATAAAAAAATATAGAACAAAAGGACGCTCTAATATTTTTATTCCTTAATTCTTCCGCTTTAATATCAGTATAAAAATTAATTTCCCGGAGAAATTCTTCCAACGTATTATGCGGGTAATGAAGTATTGGGTTTACTAATCTCCCAATGGGCTTTTTTATTACCCATCTCTCATGAACTGTTCCTCTCCATTTTCCAAATCCTTTTTTTCCAAGCCTTAATAGCTTTATATTTCCTGACTCTCCATGTTTTAGCTGTCTTACCCAAATAAAATCTGATCTTTTTAAATAAAATCCGTTAAAATCTCTCAAATTCTGATCCTTTAATCCAACTGCATTTGATATTTCATATGCCAAAGCATCGGAAATTACTTCATCGCTGTCTACAAAAAGTATCCATTCGTATTTTGCCTTAGAAATACCGAAATTACGCTGAGTCGAAAAATCTCCATTCAGAATGTGTGAATATACCGTTGCATTATATTTTCTAGCAATTTCAATGGTTTTATCTGACGATTTATCGTCTATAATAATTCTTTCATCACACCACATCACAGACTCCATGCATCTCCCTATGCTTTGCTCTTCATTTTTTGTCAATATTACTGCGCTAATCATGTTTTTAAATTATTTTGAATTTATTTCCTCCAACATAATTCCATTGCGGTTTTCACCAATTACAAATTTAAATTTCTGCTGCTCATGTGATGGACCAACTCCTAATTCCCATGCCAAATATTCATAACCCATGGTAAAACTAGGGAACTGACTGCCAAGACCCTCTCCAAGCACATTATATTCCCTACCATTAGCTCTTTCAATTATCGTTTTTACCATAGATACTTTTTCAGAAAATGTCGGGCCATAACCCCTTCCAGTTAGATAATTTCTTTCCAAAAGAAAATAACTGTTAAAAAACGCTGTAAAAATTATTATCAATAATGCCAGAGCATATGTCTTTTTTTGATCAAATAAATAATCAAAGCCAATAGCAAGCATAAATATTATTGGCACAAAGAACAATGGAAAATAAGCAGCAGATGCAGTTCCGGTTCCGATATAACCTACCGTAGAAATAACCAAAATAAGATATATGATGATATAAGCAACGTTATTTTCTTTCTTTTTTAATTGACCAGAGACTAAATATGTCATGGCAAGAAAACTTCCCAGAAACAGAATTATTGCAAAAGATAAATTCGGCAAAAATACCAATCTCTGTAATTGTTCTAGTGTAGATGAAATGAAAGGGGTAGGACTTGGGAACTGCTGATCACCATGAATGCTTGGAAAACCAAAAACTCTAGCAATATGATATGCGATCCACAATCCAAATTTCAATGTCTGAGGATATCCATGCGCTGTATCATAGATAAACATCGGGATCATGGGAATAATTAAGCCCAGCAATGAATAAGCAATAACTTTTACATTAGCCAGCCTTTTTGTCCAGCTTATTTTTTTCCAAATTCCATAAGCTAATAATGCTGCTAAAACAAACCACAAGAGAACTGTTTGTATTTCAAAATTAAAAAGAATCGCCAAAAAGAAAAGCGCAAGCGGAAAAAAATAAATACGGCCATTCATCCATCTATAAACCGAGTAGATAAACAATAATACAAATAATGGAATCAGACTCGTATGGTATGGCATGCGATTACTAAGAATAATAAGCGGTGATGTTGCGTACAAAACAGAAGCAATTAGTCCAATTCTTTGAGAAAACATTTTCAAACCGATTTTATAAATTAATAAAACCATTATTACCCCCATTATGGCGGTGAAATATCCGGGAGCTAATGGATTGAAATTAAAGATCCAAAATAGCACTGCAAGAATGTAAGTCCAAAATGCCCCCTGATGCAACCATGGATGGCTTGAAGCAATGCCCACAAGAGGAATTTGACCATTAGTAAATATGTCTCTCGCAGAGAGATAATACCATCCCTGATCCCCTATGAAAGTCATTAATTCTCTCATTCTGAAGAAGTTTAAAAAAACAGAAACAGCAAGTATTAAAATCAACATTAATCCATACTTTCCTAGGTTTGAAACAATATTAATGATTAGCGCAAATAAATTTCCGTAATGTTTCTTAAAAAAAAGATAACGGCTTTCGCCAAATATGATTTTCGCATCCTTATTCTTTCTTGTACTCGCCTCCCATACATGTAATATTTTTGCTTTGGGAATAATATAATTTTTATATCCTAACTTTTTAATTCTCTTTGCCATATCATATTCCTCAAAATACAAGAAAAACCTCTCATCAAACATTCCTATTTTTTCGAATACATCTTTGGAAACCATAAATGCTGTACCGGGAACGACGTCAAACTCCTTAACATCTTTTTTGTTCCAATCTTTATGAAAGAATTTTTTTGATATCGGATTCTTTGGGAAAAGTTTATTTACGAAAGAACTCATTACTATGGCACTTATTAAATCGTATTTATTACTTCCCTGTTTGGGATATACTTTTCCCGAAAGATCATAAAGCAATGGAGCAACCATTCCCGATTTAGGATTATCTTTTATAAAATTACACAACGTATCTATTGAATTTTTTTGAACTATTGTATCCGGATTTATAAAAAAAATAAATTCTCCTAATGCATATTTCGCACCCAAATTATTCCCGGCACCGAAACCAATATTTTCAGGACTTTTTATATACTTAATTTCAGAGAATTCTCTTTTTAATTTAGATTCAAGCCTACTGTCCTGATCATTATCCACAACAATTATTTCGAATTTATTTTTAGGCTTTGATTTTAAAATAGAAGAAATACATGTTAGCAATTCTCTCTCTACTTTATAATGAACAATTACAATAGAAACCATAAACTAAGTTATTGTATTTTTTTGGTAATTATAAATAATTGCGCGCCTATACCTGATTCTACAAGAAAACCATTTTTATAAGCCTTTTTCAAAAATGAATTCCCCATCAAAGACATTATTGCTTTTTTGGGCATAAACCTTGTCAATTTAGACTTACCAAAAATTGACCATGCCTCCCTGTTGCCTAATTTATAGGTAGACATTTTAAAAAGCTTATACCAAAGCACTGCAGTCTCTTTGGGAAGATAATATTTACAAAAAACTATTTTGAGATTATTTTTCTTGAAATTCTTCTTCCAATCATTTAAAGATCTGTAATGCAGATGGTTTGTCCGCCTATTGAACTTATTCAATTGTTCTTGCGCTTCAGATTTATTCCTTTTTTCTTCATATTCAAAAACCCACTTCTGCAAATATTCGCTTGGTGTAGTTACAAAGAATAATCCATCTTTTTTTAATACCCGCGCAACTTCAGATACCGCTTTAAAGTCATTTTCGATATGCTCGAATGTGCTGTTGCTGATAATTGTATTAAACTCGGCTTTCTTAAACGGCATTTTTTCAGCACTTGCCTGAATTACCTTTTTATATCTTTTTTTACCTCTGGGCATCCTTAATGCTCCGGCCATTTTTAAACCACTTTCTTCAATATCAATTCCCACATCAATTTGAGGATGGTCTTTAAAAAGAAAATTAGTTAATTGTCCGTTACCTATTCCTATATCCAAAATCGGAGCTTTAAATTTACACAAACTCCAAATATTAGCCTCCATACTTCTCTGCAAAACGTCTGAAGGCACAAACCAAAATTCCTTAAGAGAGGCGTTTAAATAGCTTTCTTTTGCCTTATATTTTTTAGTTTTTTTTATAAACTCCATATTTTGCGAGCAGTGTTTCCAGATTTTTAATTTGCTTTTTCCATGTCCATTGCTTTTTAACCCATTCCCTTCCGGCTTTTCCCATTTCATTTCTAAATTTTGGGTTTTTAATAAAAAATATTAACTTATCGGCAATCTCTTGAGCAGAAAAATCAACAAGATATCCTGTTTTTTCATTAATCATTGTCTCCCGATAACCTGCCACATTAAACGCGATCACAGGAACTCCACAGGCTAACGACTCAAGCGCAACAAGACCAAACGTATCAAAGTTACTTAATGACAAAGTAATCAATGACTCATTGTATAATTTCACGATTTCCTTATCAGACAACCGTTTATTAAGGTCTTTTGATATCGAAAGAATCTTTAATTCCGGCCTTATCTTTTGCGGAATTAGCTTAATTGCTTCAAGTGCATACGCATACCCATTAAGTTTTAGTTTTTGACCGACAAAAAGGATTTGATTTTTTTTAGGAATATTCAAATTTTTAAACTGATTCACGTTTACCCCTAAATATGAGACCTTTGGATACATGTCAAAAGCCTGAATCATCAATTCTCTGCCAAAATAACTTATCGCTAATGAATGATCTGAAGCCCTAGCATTTTCCCTATCTATTTTTCTGCGTATATACCGATTACACGCTTCATATGCTTTATTAAAAAAAGAAAGATTATCCGGAGTTCTTAAGCCATATTCGTAAACCATCTTCAACGGCTCCAAACAAAAATAAATATTTTTTGTCTTCAAATAACGCAAGACAAATGGAGCCTGCGTAAGTCTGTCTGTATGAATAAGGGCAATGTCATACTCTTTACTGTCAATATCCTGCGCAATCCTCCTGTGAACAGCTTTTAGCAAAATAAAATCTCCCAAATCCCTTATAACACGCTTTAGAAACGGAATATTTATTACTGCCTGCTTATATGTATATCTATATTCATTATCAGCTGCATTTCCAGGATCAAAAATGTCGCGATCTGCATCCAGAGTATAAACATCAATGCTATGACCAAGCGCTTTAAACCCTTTTACGTGTTCTAATACTGTACGTTTTGCTCCGCTAAATGTTAAGTTATAGAATACTGCTATTTTCATTAATTTATTGCTTTTTGAAAACTTTAAAAACGTAATATACAATTATGGGAATTTCAACAACTACTGAAATTAGAGCTGAATATCCTGCCCCAACTAACCCAAACATTTTAACAAACGGATAAATTGTTATAACAAGCCCGGCAAAACGCAAAAAAGTCATGTTGGTTACATATTTTTGTTTTTCTACCCCTAAAAACAATGCTGATGCAGATCCAGATATCGCCCTAAGCACACCATATACCACAAGAACCCTGAGAACAGGAACGGCTGACAACCATTTATTCCCCAAAACAAAAGCGATAATCTGACTCGGAAAGAAGAAGAGAACTCCGCCCATTGCCACCGCAGACAAAGCAATAGCTAGTGTACTCTTGGTAAATGCTGACCTGAGCCTGCGTGTATCTCCCGCTATTTTTGCGTAAACAGGAAAAACCACTTTACTTACCACATCTGTAATTTCTGATATGGGAAGTGTTGAGATATTGTATGCCATTCCATAAATGCCCAATGCAGATGCCCCCATAACCTTTCCGACTATAACATTATCGCCATTTTGAGCAATATAGTTAAAAAAACCGTATGCTGTTATCCATTTACCTTTATGAAAAATTTCATTAAAGTAATCTTTACGGATTTGTAACTTCGGTATAGGCCTCATCAATGTAAAAGAAATTATTACCTCAAGTAAAACTCCCGCAATCATTCCCCAAACAAGACCATAAACAGAATGTGTCAGAACCACAAGAATTACAGCAACGATTGCGTCAAATGTGAAAATCGAGCTTCTAAACCAAAACTCATAATGAAATTTTAGATCTTTCTGTAATTTTACTTCCGATGGATTAATAAATCCCCTGACAAAAGGAATAACGCTGATTAAGAGTAAAATATTATATGCATCAGGAGTATTGAAAAACGAAGCAATAAAAGGAGCTGAAAAAATGATACATAGACTAATAAATATACCCCTAATAATGGAAACTACCCAGGCAGAGTTGATATATTCGTCGATTTTTTCTCTTGATTGAATTAAAATAATATTTACACCTGTTTCCGTGAGCATTTCAAGAAGCATTAAAACAAGCGTCGCAATACCGAAAATACCGAATTGTGAAGGAGTAAGCACTCTGGCAAGTACTGCCATTTTCCCAAAAGATAGTATTCTCGTAAAAATCCTAAACCCGCTCATCCAGGAGGCTCCTTTTATAACATTACCGGAATATCCCATACCGCATTATATCCCATTCAGTCTTCTTCGCATATTATTTATAAAAGTAAATAATCCCCTAATTGTACCCAATATTACGGCAATATCTGACACTATCTGCAACAAAGGAAGAAATAAAAATGCCTCAACCTTCCTAATGTATTTATAATTCTTGATTATTGACCATAAAACATAAATAAAAAGTATCAGACATAAAGCATTGAATATAAAATATGATTTTGACAATAAATAAATAAATAACATAATCAACCCAACAATATAGCGCAAAAAAATTAAAGACACCTTAGGTCTAAAAATAGAACTTTCCGCATCTCCTTTTGCGAAACGATAAAACATCACAAAAGCATCTTTCATGCTATCTCTTGACTCCCAATAAACAATTGCTTTTTTCTCAAATACAATTTTCGCATTAATTTCTTTCAATTTTTTGGCAAAAACATAATCTTCATTATTGCTAAATTTCTCAGGAAATCCGCCAGCCTTTTTCCAAATTAACTTCTTAAAAGCCATAGAACGGGTAGCAGGAAGAAAATTATCAGTATTAACCCTATCCGGCATTACCAAAACATAAGGAATTAAGCATTTTTGAAAAACCGTCTTAGCATTTCCTTTGCAATATCCTGCTACAACATCTACATCCTTTTTTTTAAATGGCTTAATTATGTTTTTTATCCAATCACTATCTAAAACACACCCCGCATCAGAACAAACAATAATCTCGTTATTTGAACTTTCTATTGCTGCATTTCTCCCGACTGATCTGTTTCCTTTTTTAAAAATTAATTTAATTTTTGCTTTACTATCTGATTCAGGAAATTTAAAACTGGAGATTTCCGACACTGTATTGTCCGTAGATCCACCATCAACAATAATTATTTCGTCTGCTTCATGCGATTGACTAAAAACTGATCTTAACAATTTTCCTATGTTTTCCTGCTCATTAAGAACTGTTGCTATAAATGAAATCTTCATAGCTCTAATTATATACATTTTTTGCTACAATTAAAGTAAATTCTATGAAAAGACTGCAGAATACACTTTTAATTTTAACTTTTACCTTATCCATCTTCCTTCACTTTCATGCGCTTTCCACGCAAGAATTTATTGGCGACGAGGCTTCGCCAATGCTTTTAATTGACAGGATGTGGGACAGCGTTCCATTAAAAGATGTTCGATTCTTAGCTTATCCTTTCTTGTTTTACAGTGAGCCATACCGATCAATATTTTCCGGCACATTACTTCATTTCTTTGGTCCTGACCGAATCTTACTTAGACTGCCAAGCATTATTTTTGGACTTTTAACTTTTTGCTTGCTTATCTGGATTTTTAAAAAAGAAAAAGTTACATCGTGGCTTATTACGCTCTCAATGATCTCTTATTCTATACCTCCATTAATTATCAATGATCGTAGCGGAGGGGGAGATGCTCAGGCTCGTTTTTTCTTTCTACTTACAAGTTATCTTATTTGGCAAGGTAGCAGGCAAAACGCCATTCAGAAACTTCGACTGTGTTTAGTTACTTTTACAATTGGCCTATTAACTATGCTCGATACATTTGTGCTTCTTCCGGGAATAATGGCAGTTTTTTGGAAAAAAAGATTTTTACTTAACAAGAAAATATTTTATCTAATTTCCGGCATAATTCTTTTAATCTTTTTTTATTTTTCTATTTGGCTAATTTTGCCTTATCTTGCCTATAAATTAGGCTTTCAACATTACATGAATAGGGGATTATTTTATTATGTCTCTCGTGTCGGAGAAGGAGTATCCAAAGCCCCATTAGTAAGCATCCAATCGCTTATTAATTACACAAGTCTTTTATTTACTTTATGGATAATGGGAACATCCCTGCTGGCTTTCAAGATAAAAAGGTTTTCGTTTATTTACATTGTAGGTATATTCGCGTGGCTCGCGGTCATTTTATTAAACAACTCAAGCTCTCATATAATAATTTATGCTGCATTCTTCTTTTACCAAGCTACCATAATTACAGATTATATTATAAAAAAATATCCTATCCTGCGGCTTCCCTTCGCTCTCCTTCTTGTCTGCATTGTCACTGCAAACGCATTTAACCTTTTTACTAATTACTTCACGCTATTTAAATTTTCTCCCAGATTGATAGCTTCACAAAGAATTGAATGTATTTGTGAATCTGTTTTTCGGATGTACAAAGACCACAATAAAATTCCACCCAAACGAGTCTGTGAAGCTATTGCGCCTTAACCGGGCATAATTATGAATTAACTCCCCAAAGCTTTAGATATATGCTTATCATTTCTTTCCAAGTGCGTTTCTTAACCCATCTATAAGCTTTCTCAATTAGTTCCTCTTTCTTCTTTGAATTATCTAGGTAATAAGAAATTTTAAAAACAAGTTCAGAAGAAGAATTAAAAATAACAATATACTTTGAGAATGGAGCCATCTTAAGATAGTCTTCTTTAAGAGGATCCTCATAAACTGCAAAAACAAGTCTTCTTGCAGCCATTGCCTCCATCATAGATAAGTACCCGGAAACAAAAGCAAAATTGTAATTTAGGAAATAATCAGACGCATCAGTTAACGGATCTGATATTTTCATTCCTCTGCCAATTTTACTTTTAAGATATCCGCCGCCGATTATAAGAAAATCAAAATTTGGGATTTTCTTTCTTATAGCTTTAACCGCCTTAACGTATGTTAATATTCCAGTCTGTTCATCAAGTCTTCCAATAAACACTGCTGAATTCCGCTTAGTTTCGCTCGAAACTTGTAATTTTGAATTAGGAATTTCTACCCCACCATAAGATACGTAATTTGGTTTTGTTCCATACCATTTTTTAATAAAACTGCCAATACAAATATTGCCATTTGATAGTTTTTCGGATATTTTATGAATCAAAATATCTTTTACTTTTAAGGGATAGCCTTCATATCCATGAAATGTCGTAAAAACTTTCTTGAAAGGAAACAAAAAACGAAACGGAAGGTACCAAAAAAATACATCCTGACAATGAATAACGTCCGCATTTTTTATGAGTTGAAGATTTCCAAATAGCCATTTCCAAATCTGAAATTTTTTAATTTTTCCATCCTGAAGGCTCGGTATTCTGAATATTTCAATTCCCTCAACTATTTCATTTAGCTTAGTTTTAGAAGAGCTTTGTTCGGTCACAACAATAACTTTATGACCTTTTTTGATCAGTAACCTGCTAATTTCCAGAACATGCTTTTCTACCCCACCGATATGAGGATAAAATAGGCGTGAAAAAAATAAAATATTCACAGTTGAGCTAAATTCTACCATTGATTTAAGATCCAAACAACCCATATGAGGGAATTACCTGATTTTATGATAAAATTGAGATGGTAGAAACAAATGAGAAAAAGATTAATAAAAAGCACAGGCTTTCTATATAAGCATCTCCTTCGGAGGGTTCTATTTTTGTCAAAACCTGAAGAAATTCATGATTTTATGGCTGGTTTTGGGGAAACGCTCGGAAATACAAAAACCATCGCTAATGCAATTAGATTCGCTACGAGAATTGAAAATCCGATGCTCGAACAGACAATATCTGACATTAAATTTCAAAATCCAATAGGATTGGCTGCAGGCTTTGACTATGAGGCACGTTTAACACAAATCTCATCTTCGATCGGATTCGGATTTGAAACTGTCGGAACAATTACCAACTTGCCATACAAAGGTAATGCAGAACCTATGCTTGGCAGACTGCCAAAATCAAAATCTTTAATGGTAAACAAAGGATTTAAAAACTTTGGTGCCAAAGAAACAATAAAAAGATTAAAAAACCATGCTTTTGAAATACCTATTGGTATTAGTATCGGACGTTCAAATAGCGAAAACTGCAATACTCAAAAAAACAGCATAGAAGATATTATTAAGACTTTTATTTTATTTGAAAAATCTAAAGTTGATCATTCTTATTATGAACTCAACATCAGTTGTCCGAATTTACGTGGGAATGTTATTTTTTATCCTCCAGAAAAATTACGGGAGCTACTTAAGGAAGTTGACAGCCTCCATTTAAGAAAACCTGTATTCGTAAAAATGCCCCTTGAAGAACCAGACAATGAAGTAATAAAAATGCTTAATACAATAGCTTCTCACTCTCCAAAAGGAGTAATTCTTAGTAATTTGTCGAAAAACCGGAAAAACAAGTTTCTAGATGTGAAAGAAGTCGATAAATTTCCTGACAACATTGGCAGCTTCAGCGGAAAGCCTACGGAAAAAAGATCCAATGAGCTAATAAAATTAGCTTATAAAAATTTTGGCAAGTCTCTTCCTATAATAGGATGCGGCGGTGTATTTAGTGCTAAAGATGCTTATAAGAAAATTAAATTGGGCGCTTCGCTAGTTCAGTTAATTACAGGGCTTATTTACGAAGGCCCACAACTTCCTGCAGAAATCAACAGCGGACTAATAGATTTACTTAAAAAAGACGGGTTCAAAAACATCTCCGAAGCAATTGGAGTAGACGTCAATTAACAATTCTTATCGCATTACTCCTTAAAGAGCTTAACGTTTTCAACATATCTATAAATACTTTTAAAATTAAAAACTACAAACATTAAAGGAAGCAAAAACAATAATAATTTAGGATGATAAGTCAACGAAGGTAATGTAATTATACTGACAAATGCCAGCAGAAAAAGAAGCTCTTGTTTTTCATATTTCTGAGCAATAACAAAAATACTTATTATAAAAGGTATAAAAGCAGGATACGAATATCTTAGACTGGAAACCATCATGTGATATTCTTCGTTAGCAGGTAAAAAAAGATAAAAAAAGGCGTTCGCTAAACCCACAAGCATAAGAATTTTTAACCTACTGTCAAACAACCTAGACCTTATATTTTTAGGAGACAACGCAAAAACCAATACTATCGCTGTTATAAAAATAGACCAAATGACATAGTCACCAAAAAATGCGTTTATCATTTGAATAGGATTGCATACGATTGCCTCCCATACATGACCTGACGTAAATATATTCCAATAATGTAGGGCTTGAGTTCCCTTAAAGAATAGTAGTGGCTGCGGATAAACAGGATTTCCTGACGCAATAAAATTTCTTATGTACCAAAAAAATCCAACAATACTAAAAGGAACAAAAAAGCTAAAAAATCTACGCCAATTAAGACATCTCAATAAATTTTTACCGAAGAAAACGAGTAGAACAAAAACAATGAAAGGAGCCGTAAACTTTGTGCCCATAAGCAAACCCAAAGCTGCACCAAGTTTCAGAAAATAAATAACTTCCTTCTTGGGTTTTTGCATTAACGCCAATGAATATGTAAAAAATACCGCAAGCCATATGTCAATTTTTTGAGTCAATAACCATCTAACTGTCAGATGTAATGTACAGATGCTCACAGCGCAAATAATAGCGCTTTCTTTTTTTAACCCATACGATAACCCAAGCGAATATATGGCAAAAAATAAAAGGACTACTCCTAAAATATTAAATAGATTTAATGGAATATTTAAAAGCATGAAAAGGGAAAGGATAGATTCGCCAACACTTGGATAGTAATATAAAACATTACTGGGATATAAAAATTGTCCAGCCAGAATGGTCTTAGCAATTGGTATGTGATAATTAAGACTATCCCCTTCTGTTGGAATTGTTGTAATTGCAGCAAAAAAATAAGATATTAGAATATAAAGAAAAAATGTCAGAAAAACTTTAACAAATATTTTCACAATTGATGCTATTCTTAGTTTTTATCTTGTGGACCCGAGAGGATTCGAACCTCTGACTTCTTCAATGTGAATGAAGCGTTCTACCGCTGAACCACGGGTCCTAATTTTCATTTTACAACATCCACTCCGGATTGACAAAGCAAAATAAATCAAGGACAATATAAAATATGGAATTTTTAAGAAAAACCTACGCCTTTTTGCTGGATACCATCCAAACTCTTCTTATAGTATTTGCAGTTTTTTTGGCTATATATTGGTTTCTTTTTCGCCCATTTCAAGTTAGCGGAAACTCCATGTTTCCAACTTTTTTTGACAAAGAATATATCCTAACTAATATTATTGCCCTTAAATTCGATAAACCAAAGCAGGGCGATGTTATTGTATTTAAAGCTCCTCCTGACCCTGAAAAAGATTACATAAAACGTGTGATTGGAACCCCGGGAGACACAGTCATGATTAAAAACGGAGATGTCTACGTAAATGAAGAGCTTCTTAATCAAAATGCATATCTTTCTTCCTCAGCAAAAACTTACGGTGGCTCATTCCTTAAAGAAGACGCCGCAGTAACTGTGCCTCCTGAATCTTATTTCGTTATGGGAGACAACAGGTCGGGAAGCTCTGATTCCAGAGAATGGGGATTTGTTCCCCTTGAATCTATCGTTGGGAAGTCTTTATTTGTTTACTGGCCTTTGGACAAAATCGAGGTTGTTAAAAATCCGTATAATCAAATTTAAATTACTCTCCAGCCAAAATCTTGTTAATTGCTTTTATTTTGGGGCCCGTAACCTCTACGTCTCCCCTTATTTCAATTAATATTCTAGCTTTTTTGCTAGACTGAAAAATTGTAACTTTATCCAAATTGTGTACTTTTGCAATTTTTTTGGCCATTTCTTCAAGCTCTGGAATCCACAACCTATCCTCAACTGTCCGAGGCTCTCTCTTTTGAATTTCTCCCTTAGCCCTTCTCGCCTCTTCTTCGGTCTGCCTAACTGTGCTGTTCTCTCGGAGTATCCTCCGAAACAAATCAAGCATCAAAGCAGGATCACCTAAGGAAATTAAAGGACGAACATGTCCCTCTGAAATTACTCCCGCAACAAGTGCATCTTTGATTGCGTCCGGAAGAGACAAAAGCCTAATTGTATTTGAAACTGTCGGGGCACTTTTTCCGACTTTTCTGGCTACCTCATTTGTTCCCAAACCAAATTCATCAATTAACCTCTTGTATGCTAATGCCCTTTCAATCGGATTAAGATCTTCCCTCTGCACATTTTCAACAATAGACATTTCAAGCATGCCTTGAGGCGTGGTTTCCTTAATCACGACAGGGACTTTGGAGAGTCCCAACAACTTTGCCGCTCTCCAACGTCTTTCTCCTGCGATAATTTGATATCCTGCCGGAGTTTTAGCAATAACCAAAGGTTCTAATAAGCCCTGTTCTCTTATGGAATCAACTAAATCATTTAGTGATGCCGGTGAAATTACTCCGCGGGGCTGAAGAGGATTAGCTTGGAGCATGTTGATCTCAAGCTCGTGGATTTCAGTTTGAGCATTTGAATTATCCATAGATTATTCTCTGTTACGAATTTATGACTTCCGCGACTCTTTTTCCGCGGGATGTTTTGAAATTTACAATTCCGTCTTTTACCGCAAAAAGTGTAAAATCATTTCCCATTGAAACTCCTGTCCCGCCAAAAATTTTCGTTCCTTTTTGGCGGACAATGATATTTCCTGCGATAACTTTTTGCCCACTATATAGTTTAACGCCTAAACGTTTTGCTCTGGAATCGCGATTGCCTTTTACTGAACCTTGAGCTTTTGTATGCGCCATATACTAAATTTAAAATTCCCGTGAAAATCCACCTTATATTACGTTAATTTTTCACAGCTGTCAATATATCAAGAATTTTAATTTTTGTTAAATATTGCCTATGTCCCGTTGTTCTCCTGTATTTTGCTTTTGCCTTGAATTTAGAAATCCGAAGCTTTTCTCCTTTAAGATGCTCCAAAACTGTCGCGGTTATTTTAGCTCCGCTAACCTTGGGTTTGCCAAGTTTTACTTTTCCATCTGTTACGCATAGAAAAACCTCTTCAAGGGAAAATTTTTCCCCAGGCTTAAAGCTCAATCTTTCAACTTCGATTACGGAACCTTTAGATACCTTGTATTGTTTTCCGCCTGTTTTTATAATTGCGTACTCCATAAAAATCGATTATACCAAAAACCCTATTTTATTTCCAGGACTTTATGCGACGAACGATCTTTACTCATTGAACAAAGAATCCCAAGAAGAATAAGACTAGAAAGCAAAGAGCTTCCCCCATAGGAAACAAAAGGGAGAGTTATTCCGACTATCGGAAGCATCCCTATATTCATACCTATATTCACAAAAAACTGGAGAAAAATTATAGAAAACGCTATTGAAGAAAATATTTTACCAAACAATTCATCTTGCTCCCGGAAAATCGTAAAAATTCTATATAGCATAAAAGCAAAAGCTGTAATCACCAAAACGCCACCAATCAGACCTAATTCTTCTGATAAGGTTGCAAAAATAAAATCAGTATGCCGTTCAGGCAGAAACCTGAGTCCCGACTGTGTTCCCAGCCCCAAACCGCGGCCAAACAACATTCCGGATCCAACAGCTATAACTGCTTGAATAGCATTATACGATAATCCTAAAGGGTCATTATTGGGATATAGGAAAGTCAGAATCCGTTGCTTTTGATAGTCATGTAAAAATTTCCAAAGAATAGGGGAAAGTATCAACAAGAGAATTAATTCGGAAAAAAAGTATCTGAAAGGAAAACCAAAAACAATAAAAGCTATAACTGCAACCAAAACATATATTAATGCGTTTCCCAAATCAGGCTGCAAAAAAACTAGAAAGACGATCGGCGCTAAGAAGCAGGTTGCCAAAAACAGAGTTTTTAAAGAATAATTATTTCTGGAAGAAAGATAAGCTGAAAGAGAAATTGCCAGAAAAGGTTTCAGAATTTCCGAAAATTGCACACCAAATCCAAAAAAATCCAACCACCTAACAGACCCTCTTGTTTCAACTCCAATAATTAAAACTACAACCAATAAAGCAATGGAAATCACATAGATAGGCAACGCATAAAGTTTTACAGTTTTATAATTTGTTTGAGAAAAGAATAGAAAAGCAGATATTCCGACGATAAAAAAAATAAACTGACTTCTAAATAAAGAGACATCTATGGAAAAAAGAGTAGTTAGGCTTAAGATCGCTAAAACAATTACTGGAATTATCAATTCCCAATCGACATCAAAAATTGACCGTTTTTTCATTTACGAATTACCGAAAAATTTTCTCCTTTTATTAATTTATCTACCATTGCTCTTTTCTTTATTTCTTCTTCAAATTTTTCCGGCCAATCTTTCAAGACAACATCTACCCTCTCGTCCAATGCTGTTCCCAGCTTTTTCCTTTCCCCCTGAATCATCCTAACTATATCCCGAGATTCTCCCCCTCTCTTTAGCTCTTCAGTAATATTTATATCAAGAGTAACCATCATTTCCCCTTTTCCATCCTCAAAGCTTAGTTTCTTAACATTTAATTCATCTTTTATTAAGGAAAGTAAATCCTCATTCTGAATCTGAAGCCGAGAATTTAAAATTCTTAACTCTGCTAAAGGCTGCCTAACTTTTACCATAGCTTCTTTTCTTTTTGCGTGACCTAATTCACAAAGCTTTCTTACAGTGTCCATATCCTGCTCTAGTTTTTCATTAATAATTCCAGCTTCCGGCCATTTGGAAAGATGCACTGATTCTTCGCTCGTTAAATTTTGATATATCTCTTCTGCTACAAACGGTATGAAAGGAGCAAGGATTTGACAAAGACTGACTAAAACTTTCCACAAGGTCTCATAGCAATCATTTTTGTCTTTTATATCTTCGCAAGCCAATCCGACCCTATCGCGGGAACGGCGGACATACCAAAGGGACAAATCATTGATAAATTTCTCAATAGAATTACTGGCGGAAAAAGCATCGTATTTTTCAAGCGACACAGCTACAGTTTTTACTAATTTATTTAATTTCGACATGATCCATTTATCCAAAACGTTTTCTGGCTGCTTTACCTTATCTTGATGCCTCCAATTATCAACATTAGCATTGGAAATAAAAAAATTATAGATATTCCAAAGCATCAAATGAAATTGCCTTCTTACCTCATCAGCTGCTTTAACTCCGAAATTTAGATTTTGCTCCGGATCCTGCGTTACGTACATCCACCTCATGATGTCAACGCCAATTGAATCTGCTGCCTGATTAAATTCAATTGCGTTTCCTTTTGATTTGTGCATTTCTTCGCCTTTCTCATCTCTAACAGAGGCAAATCCCAAAACTGTTTTAAAAGAATTTGATTTTTTAAGCGCAGTTGACATTGCAATAAGAGAGTAAAACCAATTTTTAAATTGTCCGGGAAAGCTTTCGGTTATAAAGTCTGCAGGAAACCAATCTGAAGGCATGGTGGAAAACGGAACAATTCCTGCATCAAGCCAAGGATTTCCTACATCCGGAATTCTGGAAACTACTCCTTCACATTTATTGCATTTAATTTTTATTCCATCTATCCATGGCCTGTGAGGACTATTTCCCTCAAATTGCTTCCATCCTGAAACTGCTTTATTCTTAAGCTCATCTTTTCCGCCGATTACTTGAAAATTTCCGCATTTTTCGCATTCCCAAATTGGCAAAGCCAGCCCCCAATATCTTTTTTTACTAATCAACCAGTCATGCATATTTTTAAGCCAATCTAATTCTCTTTCCAATCCCCATTTTGGAAGCCAATTTATTTTTTTGGCAACCTCAACCAGCTGTTCCCTGTATGTTTTGCCGCTATCATCCTTCTTGTCCATCGCAATATACCATTCGTTTACGACTCTCCAAACAAGTTCAGTTTTACATCTCCAGCAAGTGGGATATCTGTGAGTATAATCAAATATTTTATGAACAAGATTTCTTTTCTCCAAATCCTCTAAAATCATTGGTATTGCCTTTTTCACATGAGTCCCGCTTAAAAAATCAAATCCATCAATAAATACTGCCGCTTCATCGATTTCTTCTATAACAGGTAGTTTTTCTTTTTTTCCTAACCTAAAATCTTCAGAACCGGCGCCCGGAGCTATATGAACTATGCCCGTACCCTCAAGCGGATTTATCGGCAAAATAAGAGAATTTGTAGCAATAACCCTATGCGTATATCCGCTTAATGTTTTTTTGACCGAAGGAAAATTATCATAAGGGGCATCATATTCTAATCCAATCAAATCTCTTCCTTTCAATTCTTCTATTTTTTTCCATCCTTCTGTTAATTTTAGTCTATTAATTAACATTGCTCCTTTATCCAAATCTCCGTTTGTTGTTGGGTTAACGAGAATTATCTTCTCCCCTTTTTCATTTTTCATTTTCCAATAAGAAAGATTTTTATCAACAGCCAACGCTACATTGCCTGGAATTGTCCAGGGGGTTGTAGTCCATGCCAAGAGATATTCTTTATCTCTTCCTTTAATCGGAAGTTTAAATACAATGGTTTTATGAGTAAGTTCCTTATATTCTTCCGTCAATATTTCATGTTGGGAAATTGCAGTTCCGCACCGCGGACACCAAGGAACAGAATCACGCCCTTTATATAGCCATCCCCTTTCGTTAACAACTCTTAGGAAATTCCAAATCGCATAATTATTTTCAGCTTCGGAGGTATGGTATGAATTATCCCAGTCCATAAAATACCCTAAGCGCTTGCTTTGCTCCGTTTGAACTCTTGAGAATTTTTTAACTCTCTCTTTACAAAGATTGATGAACTTTTCTAAACTTTTGAATTTGTCTCCCGGAACAAGGTTTTCAATATCTTTTTTATTTTTAAGCCCTAATTCTTTTTCAACCTCTACTTCAACCCAAAGTCCCTGCTCATCAAAGCCGTTCTGAAACCTCTGTCTCCTTCCCCGCATATTCCAAAATCTTTGCCATAAATCCTTATAAGTTCTGCCCCAGGCGTGGTGAACGCCCATAGGATTATTTGCCGTGATTGGTCCATCCAGAAAAGAAAATTTTTCTTTTGAGTTTTTATTTCTTTGTAGATATTTTCTTACAATTCCTTTTTGATCCCATTTATTTAGGATTTCTCTTTCTAATTCCGGGAAATTTACGTTCGGATTTGCTGGCTTGAACATAGATTTAATTGTAGCTCAATTCTCATGCTTCTTCAAGGCAATGTTGTCCAGGTTGGGATACATACCGTACAGTTGATAAGTTTTGAAAGGATCATATAATGGCTCGTACATGCGGGCATTCAAACAGTTTCCAAAGATTCAGGTAGCAACAAGTAATTTATCTAAAGAC